>Ga0310690_10000290_pt1 | contig 116095 bp, 83 predicted proteins | sample AusTroGonzalo_MG_2_FD_207661 | JGI IMG/M metagenome (GOLD analysis project Ga0310690, IMG submission 207661) | Bovine rumen microbial communities from tropical cattle in Woodstock, Queensland, Australia - Gonzalo_04 (v2) (version 2) | ecosystem: Host-associated > Mammals > Digestive system >...
TGCTTGTAAGCATACAGTTTCAGGTTCTCTTTCACTCCCCTCCCGGGGTTCTTTTCACCGTTCCCTCACGGTACTATTCGCTATCGGTCACTAGGTCGTATTTAGCCTTACGAGATGGTCCTCGCATCTTCACACCGGATTCCACGTGTCCTGTGCTACTCTGGTGGTGTTCAAGGCAAATTCAATTATCGGCTACGGGACTATTACCCTATTTTGTATAACTTTCCAGATATCTTCGCCTATCGTCTTTACTCTCTTATGAACACTCCTAAACCCCAGCAGAATTTCTTCCACTGGTTTGGGCTCGTGCAGTTTCGCTCGCCACTACTACCGCAATCGTTTATTTACTTTCTTTTCCTCCGCTTACTTAGATGTTTCAGTTCAGCGGGTTCCCCTCATTACACTATGAATTCGTGTAATGATAACACCGTATTAACAGTGCTGTGTTGCCACATTCGGAAATCTACGGGTCGCAGATTATGTGCATCTCACCGTAGCTTATCGCAGCTTATCACGTCCTTCATCGGCGCCTAGTGCCAAGGCATTCCCTATATGCTCTTTGTAGCTTAATCATATTGATTTGGATTTTCTTAGCATTTTCGCAATTATTCTTTCGAACAATTTTCTCTATACTCGACTTAAATTTGAGTATGCAAATATCGTATTACATAAAAAAACTTAAAATAAATTAAAAGTTTAAACTCGTAATAATATTTGACTTTAATCTTCAAAATATGTAGTTGTCAAAGAACTTTTGTTGACCAACTGACTATCGTCAGCCTCTTTTGGTGGTGTCAACATGGGCATTATATCACTATGGCTTTTTCAATGTCAACAGTTTTTTCAAAAAAATTTTAAAATTTTCGACTTTTTTTCAAAAAAATTTTAGATGGCCGGGGCGTCTCGCCGAGTGTTCGCAAAATGACCAAAAATTTGTTCATTTTTGCCCTAAAATTTTTCAATCTTTTTCCGTCTATCACAAAATTTTCGCTTAACTTTTTCTAAATTTTACCTTGTTTTAGCAGTTTACCATTCCCGCTTATAAAACAAAAGTGTTGATTCTTTACATTTGCACAATATTGTCTTCCCACTTCCATTTTCTCACCCTTGTGAAAAAACTTCGCAGACTTAATTTCACTTGACCCGACTTCCTTGTACTCAACATCAAAAAACTTGTAGCCCAAAATGTTTAAAAGCGGATTTATATAATATAAAGAGTTATTTATATATACAATACCTATCATAATAAGCACAAGCACATAGACACAATACGCACTCACGAGTGACAGATCAAGCGGAATCGCAAAAAACACAAACAGAGAAAAATATCCCAAGAAATGTTTGTCGGTTATATTGACCTTTGAAACAATTTCAATTTCAATCAAATTATCTTCTTCACCCTTCATGTTCCACCAAAGCCCAAACACACCACCACCTATCAAAATTAAAAGCGTGATCATGTTTATCGTGTTCAAAATGTTGAAAGAAAGGTTTTTATTTAAAAGCTCAACAACAAGTTTTACAAAAACCAAAACATACATTGGCACAAATGCACTTATATAAAGCAATAGATTTCTCAAAAAATTTTTCATAAATTTATTGTTTGTAAAACAAATTAAAAAATAATTTTTTATTAAAAAATAATAAAAATATTATTAAAAATCATATTTTTTAATATTTTTTTTGTGATTTTTTTATTTTTCTTAATATTTTTTTTATTTTTAATTTATTTCATTTCTATTGTTTTTGTGTTTTATAATAGCAAACTTTCTATAAAATAAGTCACAAAAACCAACTCTAAAATATGAAAATGTTTTATAAATATATATAAATTATTTATAATAATAATATCTTATTTATTTTGAAATAATTTTTCTTTGTGCTAAAATGATTTCGTATAAATTAGAGAGGTTGTCATGAAAAAGAATTTATTCAAAAGTTTTCTATATATCTTTTGTGCATTCTGCTTCTTAAGTGTCGGGCTAGTCTCTTTGCATCAAAATGAAAAAGAATATATATCTTTGGCAGAAGATGTTTCAAGTGAAAAAATTGAAAACGATACTTCGCCTGTCTATTTCTCCGTAAATGACAAATTGAAAACCGGGGCTTCTATTTCCAACTCTGACGCTTTAAACCCAAACAGTTTGATCAACGCTGACACCCTTCTCTATTTCCAAGAAGCTTCAACTTCAAACTATCTCTCAATTTCACTTCTTGAAAATGGTTCACAAAAAAAATCTGACAACACCACAAATATAAACACAAGCGGAAATGAAATCTATGACCACTGCTTCTACCCAAACCCTGATGACACATCGACATTCTACTTCTACAAAGTGACTTCTATAAATCTTTTCATAAACGGAACAAACCAAAACATAAACCAAAACAGCTATGTGACAGAAACAGACTACAATTTTGAAGGTTATCCACAACTCGACCAATTCGAAATGATTTTCAGTGATGCGGCTACCAGCGGAAACAATTTCTCAATAAAAGACTCTTATACAGGTGAAATAAATGAAGGTGTTTATAGAGTATCTTTGAGCTTTGACCTTTTTACAGTTACTGGAAGTGAACAAAACCTTCAAGAAACAAATGTTTCAGACGATTCAAAAACGATTGATTATTATTTCTATGTTTTAGACCGAAAACATTTCTTCAATCAAAACAACCCAAACATCACTTATGCTTCTTTTGACAAAGACATCGCATCATCTTCTGCAAGTTCAGCCTTCTCTTATTATTTATACTCAAATTATTCCACAAATGACTCAACAACAAACAAAGTTCCTTACATAGAATATGATTACACAAGATTTGAGCCTACAATAGTTAAATCAATCAATGAAACCACTTCAACAACAAAACTTCTTTTAGATTTAGACGCTTATGAAGCAGGCGAAGCTCCTGTCGTATTGTCGGGCAGTGAAACCATAACAAAAATCGTTATCGTTGACCCAAGCAATGACATTCACATTTGCAGAGTTTACTTCTATGATGTTGGAGATTACAGGGTTTCGCTTGATGCAATAAACCTTGTTGAAAACAATGGCGAATATACAAAATATGTCGTTGATGGAATTTCACAAAAGCTCAAAGACTTCATGGTCTATGTATATGGCTTCCAACTCAAATACACAGATGTTGACCTTCCACTTGACCAAAACGGAATGCGTCAAACCAGCGAATTCAAACAATACAAAGTTGAAGACAATTCACTAAAAATTTTAAAAAGCGCAGATATTACCAGCAGCTTCTTGGCATCAAACGCTTATGACCAAACAACAAATCCAACAGGTTATTCACAATCAAACGCTAGCACAACATTCTTAATTTCAAATGTTTTGGACTATATTCAAGATGTTGACACAAGTGGAAGTGAGCCTGTTTATACGCAAAAAGTTTCCCCAGTACAAACAAATCAAACACCACTCAATTTTATTTCAAATGCTACGCTAAATGAAGCAACAAATGCATATCGCTATGTTTTCACAACCGCTTCCACTGCACAGACAAATGCAAGATACGAAGAGACAACACACAAACTAAATGGTGAAACACTCTATCGTGCAACATTTACAGGTCGTGCAGACAGCGCAGTAGGAAAATACATCTACTTTGTTCCTTACACATTCAATGGTTATCGTTCAAGCGCAAGCACATTGGACACAACTGCAGTTTTCTATCAAGTTTTCTATTTTGAAATAACAACAGGTCTCCCAAATGTTTCTATAAAAACTGATGAAGAAACTCCGGTTGCAAACACCGAATTCACAAACAAAAATGTTGTCATCACAAACAATACCATCGAAAGCCCATTCAACAAAGATGTGACAATCCAAATTTACGCTTGGGATTTTGAAAACAATACCTATCTTTCAAGTTTCGGCGGAGTCATGGGAAGAAGCTTCTCTTCACTCGATGACAACAACGACAATAAAATTACTCTTGAAGATAATGCAAAATACATTATCAGACTTTATTATACCTACAAAGCGGCAAATACAAGCATAAACCTAAAAAATAGTTCTTCCGAACAATATTATTTTAGAGAAAGATCTTTCACAATTGACAAAACTGGCATATCAAACATAAAAGCAAGAAATGTGACAGAAATTACAAACACTACTTCTTACAAAATTTCATCTGAGCTTGACTATTTCTCAACAAACCAAAACATTGTTCTTTCTTGGGATGAAAAGAAGAGTGGCGCAACAACAACAGCATATTATCGTTATTTTGCTTTGAGCCAAGCACAATTCTATAGCACAAAAGCAGACGTTGTTTCAAGCACGCTGGACAAATGGCTGAATGAAAAAGGAAACATCTTCTCTCACCCAGAACTTGACTCTTTTATGCCGGTAAATTACATCTTAGATATGAGCGCAGAAAACAACAAATGGATAAAATATCAAGGAAATACAAAAGACTTTTCTACCACAATTGAATCCGAATATGTTTTTGCAGATGCAGGCATGTATTTTGTTGAAATTGTAGACGCCGCAGGAAATTATTCTTTTGATATGTTTATGATTGACACATCTGTTCCTTACTTCGCAGTTTACGAACAAGACTCATATCAATTCAAACTCACAACAAGTTCAACATATATCACCCACCCAGCCACACTTGTTTGGGCAAAAAACAAGGCCATTTTCATGGCAAACCTACCAAATGACCCATCACCAAATCTCTATTCAAGCGACACGATCGAAGATTACTTAGATACAAAGACTTCTGAATTTAAAAATGGACTATATTTGTACCAAGACTACCAAAACAAACTTTGCGTCGATATTTACAAAATGCTCTACGACAATCTTTTTGACAGCGATGATCACCAATATCACAGTTTCAATGGTTTAAATGTCACAAACTCAGCTGACGGCATTGATTCAAGAATCGCTTCAAACTACGCCGGATTTTATATTGAAATTCCTATTGAAAGCAAATCTTATTTCACTGATGCAGATCACCCGGACTACACACTTCAAAACGATGTTTATTATCAAGCACTGACGACAGACAAAGCTATGATTTATCGTGTTCTGATAAGAGACAAGTCCAACACAAAATATGACCCAGCTGTACCTCAAGACCACATAAACCAATACAAGGATTATTGCAGCACTTATCAAACAATCATCATCAGCTTTGATGACTCAAAATTCTTTGTTGACTATACAATCGATGGAAATACTACGGTCTTAGAGACAAATACCCGTACAACGACTGAAGTTGAATCTGGATACAATGAAACAATTTATCTAAACCCAATAAAACTTGACACCGTTTTAAATATATCATTCTATCCTACAACACACAGTGGCGAAAAAAATATTCAAGTTGAAAGCGTTGTTATCAAATACTATCCATACAAAACCCACAGTCAAGTTATCGGTGGAAAAACATATTATTACAAAGAAATTTCTGACGCACCAATTGAGATTCCTATCTACACATATCCAAATGACCCACAACAGACCACAGCACTCTCCCAAACAATAAACAAAGACCTTGGCATAACAGCTGCTGGAAAGTATGTATTGACAAGAACTTATTATACTTCAGACGGATATGATTACAATGACAACGACACCTACCAAAAAACATATGTGCTATATGTTGATAGAAATGAAGTTGTTGCAAACACCGAAAGAGTTGGCGACTCAACGGATGCACACTTCGAAAGTTTGGTCGGTGGCGACATCTTTGTATCGATGTATGACAACAAAACAAACAGCGATCTCGTTCTGTCATTCCCAGATAGTGACAACGCAAACTCAAACAGCTCATCACTATACAACAACGGCATAAACATAAAACCAGTTTTGACGACAAACAAACTTCCAATAAACATTTATGTCCCAGCTTTCAAATATACCACTCATGTTCTAAAAACAAGTGGTTCAAACAGCTACAACTTCAATGTATATGAAAACTTTACATCAAAGAAATATTATGTAAAAACAGGCGTCACAAATGGTATGGTTAGCGCCGGCACAACTTATTATAGTGACACAGATTGTCAGAATGTTGAAGGCGTTTTAAGTTCTCCAATGAAAGTGACAGCCGAAACAGGTATAAGTTCAGTTCCAAATCTCTACAGCTTTGAAATAATAGACACAATGAATTACCACTACGAATCCGTAGAAATACCTGAATACAAACTATTTGCCACCATTTACAAATTTGAAACAGACGAAGACGATATTCCAAGCTCACAATCAGACTTTAAAAACTATTCAAACAAGATTGTTGCTTGCTCAAACGGCAATGTACAAAATGGTTTCTTAATATTCTACCAATACAACACATCGACAAAAACCATCACAGCCAATAGGCTTGAAAACATAAAAGATGCGGGAAGATATTATGTTGTTATTGATCAAGGATATTATGGCGTAAACGAAACCGGATTCAAATCTTCAAATGTATTCTGCTTTGATGTAAAGGCTGTTGACCCAGACTTTGAAGCACAAAATCAAAGCGGTGCAACACTTAATTATGAAGAAAACCTAGACGGAAAGTACACTTACTTCACAAATCAATCAAATGTTCGTTTAGTTTGGAAAGCAGAGAATCAAAACAGCTATATGGCTGAAGTTGATATTGAAAAAATTCAATTCAAGACCAGCAAAGGAACCACTATTTACGCTACAGAAACCAATTACAACAATATCTTCAACGAAAACCCAAAAATTGAAGGTGAAAATTGGGTTGCCACGATCAGCCTTGCAAAACTTGGCATGTATGAAAATGGTGAATATGTAGATATCACAATGCAATACAAAAACCACGACTTAAATTATTACAAAGTTGTGCAAAAGCGTATCGTTGTTGACCTTATCGCCCCTAGCGACAACATAAACAATCTTGTAAAAATTGTCACAACAAACACTTCAATAGGTCGCCTTACAGAATCTGCACTTCGTACATACTACACCGCAGAAAACACTACAACTACAAATGTTGAAGAAGCAAGCTACAACTACTCAAACAGCATTGACAACATTTTTGCATACTATTCTTACAGCGTAGCCCCAAATTACTTGCAAACATTGAAAAACAGCCTAAACAATTCAAACTATACATCTCACTACAAAACCTACATACGAAAGTTTGTTGACGGCGAAGGCAAAAACACAAAATATGTTGATGGCCAAACTCAAGAAACCACTCAATTCTTGGCTTCAAACTTTGAAGATGTCAAAAACTTAAACACACTTGATCCAAACTATTATTATGAAGTTGTCGAAATGGACAGAGCTGGAAATATAGCAATCTACACAATCTATATTTCCGACCGACTTGGCCAAGACAAAGAATTGATAAAATATTCTGCCCCAATAAATGGTGAGGTTCAGGAAGGTTCATTCAAAACAGAAGATTTTGATGAAGCAAAACAAAATGATGCACTAAACAACATCTATTCAAAAACAGGTTTCGAGCTCAAATCAATAGATTACTTTGGCGACGCTTGGGCAGAAATGGAAATAAAAACCTACGCTCCAAATGGCACAATGCAAAGATATTTGATTATGCTTTCACCTTGGAAGAATCAAGTTTATTCATTCGTTCTTTCAAACAACAGCCTGATAAATCTCTCAGCATTGATTGACGGAAACCAAAGTTCAACTTACAAAAACTCAATTAAGATTTTAGACAAGGTTGAATCAAGCCAAAACAACCCTGTTTATGAAAGTTTCTACATAAGCGTGTACAATGTTGATTTCTATTCAAGGTCAAGCCTTTCTACAGTTCAAAACGCAGAGTATATAAGATTTGTCCAACCAAATGACAATCTTATCAAAAGCACAACGACGGCAAGCGCATACTTAAAGAGCATAAGGGTTTCGGCTGACGGCACTGAAATTTATTCAAAGACAAATAATCTTGGCCTAAGCACAATTTGGCTTGGTTACAATGCACCAGAAGAAAAAGTAAACATAAGCCTAAATTCAAATTACCTGACATTTACACTAAAAGAAAACACCACTTTTGCGCCAAACACGCGCATTGTCTATGAATTTGAGGACAACTTCGGAAAGATCGACAAAAAGATACACTTATACCAAGAAACAATTATTGACAAAGAAATTGATTCGGAAGGTGACCTGTATTCTTATTATGATTTAAACAACGGCAGACTATATTACATTACAAAAGATGGATTTAAATACACTTACAACCAAAACAAATATGATTACAAGCTTTACGAAGTTCAAAATGGAACAATTCAAACAAATCGACTTATCAAAACAAGCATAGTTGGCGATGACCGTTATACGCCTATTTCAGCTTCTGATGGACCAAAGGCGGCTGTAGAAACATCCACCCGAAACAGCATTCAAACATTGATTATCAAAACTTCATCAACCACAAGACCTTACAATGATACATTTGCACTTCAAATAACAGACAAACAAGACCGTGAAAACCTTATCCAAACGATTTATTTCACTCTTTACAATGAACTCCCAAATGGCGTTGTAAGCGGCCCTACATATGGAATTGGACAATTTGTTGTACTTGACACAAACAACAACAATATCACAAGCAGTGTGATCGAAAACACATCTGGCTACTTCTCAAAAATCAAAGTGCTCTACTCGCTTGCAGACACATTCATTCCAATTGTTTACTCAATCAGCACAGATAAAGAAAATTGGTCAATCTTAGAATCGGGGACAATTCTTAGCTCGCCTACAGACGAAACGCAAACATATTATCTCAAAATTTGGTATGATGAAAAATATTTGAAAAATGAGAGCGCAAATGCAGAATATGTTTTCGGAATTATTCCAGAAGTCGGACAAGGCCCAATCTACGAACTCAACTTGTCATCACTTACATCAACATACTGGATTGAAAAGACAATTGCCGGCGAAACAACAATCGTTTCAAAAAGCAGTTTGATTTATCGAAACCAGGGTGTACAATACTCAAATTATTATATCGTAAATGTATCATACGCAAACAAATCTTCAATTGAAATCAAAACAAATGACGAACAAAAAATCAGTGAAAAACTTGTTGAAACAATTGAAGATGGCGACGGTGTTTGGACGGAAGTTTATGAAGTAAGAAACACACACCTGACCCCACAACAACTTGGAAACATTCCAATGTTCAGCACAACGATTGCAATTTCTTATGTTCCAAAGTCATCAACATTTGTCACAGAGATGTTTGCAAGCGACTCGGATGGAAGAATAAACGAGTCTAAAAATCTTATAAGAGAAACAAGCGAAACTGTTGTTGTAAGCGAAGGCTCTTCGACAGACAAACTCGAACTCCGTTGGACAAAATATTACGGAAATCAAAATGAAATAAAGGTTGATATTACAAAAGACTCCATAAGGCTAAATCCAACAATTTACACTCGAACAATAGACACAAAGATTTATTCTTACATCATACTTGACCGCTCTGGCAAATATTCAATCAAACTCAAAGATAGCTCTGATGACCCAAATATTGAAACATTCAACTATGGAAATGCGGGCCAGACAGAAACGTTTACTTTGATATTCCTTAAGGATGTTCCATTTACTGTTGAATACACTGATGTACTCTCAACAGAAACAAAGACATCGCTCCCAATAAACGAAGCTGTTTACAATGGTCAAGTGAAAATCAAAATTGACCAAACAACACTTGCAGAATTCTACAGTGATAGCGGTCGTCCAACACTTAAGAAAGAAGATTCTGACGGAAACATGAGTGCGGTTAAGCGAAATGGCGTTGCCTACACGGATTATTATCAAGACGGATATGATTATATCTTCACAGAATCTGGCTATTATGAAATCACATTCTCAGCAATAAGCAAACTCTATGGCGCAGGAAACATTCGCGAACAAACCTATGCATTTACAATTTTGAATGGTGATGAATACAAATATTCCTATGTTTACAACAGCTATTCAAACTATTATGTAAAAGAAATTATCAAAAATGGCGTTGATGTGACAGAAATTTTAACAAAGACCCTAAACACCAAAAAAATATCAGTTATGGAAGGCAACACAAAGAAAACTTATCTGAGCGGAATTGCACTTTCATACCTCGAAGAAAAAACCGGCGCGGGCACTTATGTAATCACAATAAGTTCAAATGATGATCTTCTCAAAAATTCAAGCAGCCCTGATAGCTTCACATTTATGACAAAGATCAAAGTTGGTATTGCCCCACTCAAAATATCTCTTGCTGAAGGTGGCGAAACAACTTCACCAATTTCGGTTGCATTCAATCGTTCAAACATTTACAAAGAAATGGGCGAATGTACTTTGAGAATTGTGAGATATGAAAACGGCAGGTTCTACAATTATTACTCAACAAAAATTGACAGCGACTCAACAGGTGAAGCAAGCACAGAAATCACATATTCGGGCACTTATTATGTTCAATTGTTGTCGCCAAGTGAAAACTTGCTGTATAGCTACAAGGTGATAAAAAATGAGCCTCTAAACGCCGCAGCAATTATTGCAATTGTCATCTCGGCAATAGCATTCATAGCGATTGTGCTTATCATCATCAAACTGAGAAAGAGAATAGCAGTAAAATAAAAAAGAGATTGGAAATTTCCAATCTTTTTTTTTATTTCTTCCAAAGACCTTTTGGATATTGCCCCGCGTCAACAAGATTTTTTATACTTTTCACAACTTTCTCTTTGTCTTCTTTATATGTGACTCCATACCAAACTGCAGAAGTGTCCACAACTTTCACACTTGCTCTTTTAGTCGCAATAAGATTTTGCACCACTTCGGGGATAAGATATTCACATTTCTCGAGATTGTTTTCATTTTCTTTCAAAAACTTTGTCAATCCTTCTTCCAAAAACTTGAAAAGCTGTGGCGTGAAAGCAAACATGTTCATAGAGACAGTTTGATCGTTTGCCACCTCAAATGTTTCTCCACCACACAGCGGTGTCGCAAATATCTTCCCGTCTATCTTTTCAACAGATGATTCAACAATGCGTGTCAAATAGCCATTCTGAGCTTCACAAACGCCTCTTTTGTCCGAGCCGTTTTCACTCAGTGTGTTTTCCGCACAATATCCTATCAATGCATAATTGTTTGTTTTTATGTCCAAATTTCTTAGAAAGTTTGCGACTTTCTTAAACGCATCTGCGCCATAAAAATCATCGGCATTGATGATTGCAAAGTTGTCCTTAACAACATCTTTACAACACAAAATTGCATGGGCAGTCCCCCAAGGCTTTGTGCGCTCAGGTTTTATGTCCAAACCGCCCTGAAAAACATATTCGACCTTGATTTTGTTTTCAATGCGCTTCCCAACAGTTGAGCGAAAAATATCATAATTCTCTTCTTTAATAATAAACACAACCCTGTCAAAGCCATTTTTAATTGCATCAAAAATTGAATAATCAATGATAAAATTTCCAAATTCGTCAATAGGCTCAATTTGTTTAAGTCCGCCAAAACGGCTCCCCATTCCAGCAGCCATAATCACCAAATCCATAAAAACTCCTTTTTACACAAAAATTATATCATATTCTCAATCAATGCAAAAACAAAAATGGTGTAAAAAAAGATTGGAAAACATCCAATCTTTTTTTGTTTTAACTATTTCTTAAGCTCTTTGTCAAGTTTAACTTTTGAAACAACAAAGTAAACAATCACGCCAGCCAAAATCATAACTGAAACAACAATCAAAATTGTTCCGACAACTTTATATGTTGAAACGGCATTTGAGGCATTTTCAGAAACTTCGATTGATTCTGTCTTTGTACCTTTCCAGCCCACCATATCTTCAACTTCAATTGTCAAAGTATAAGAACCAACATTTCCGTATTTTTCAAAAGTGATTTTGTTTCCTGTGATGTCAGCAATCTTAACGCTATCACCTGTTGAAGAATTTGTAAGTGTAATCTTAAGATATTTGTTTACAATTCCTTTTTCAAGGTCTCTGTCTTCTGTGCTTGTTTTCCAAGCGTCTGAAAGATTTGTGTCATATGCAGAGATGTTATCAAGATCAACTACCAATGCATCATTTTTCTTATAAGAAGATTTGATTTCAATTGTGTCTGTCACAACAGGAGCTTCGTTGTCGCCCACAGCGATATCATAGGCTTGTGTTGTATAGTTTCCGTTTTCGTCATAAACAGTATATGTGACTGTATATGTTCCATCAATTACATCGCCATTCTTTGTTTTGAAAGCAAGGTTTTGATTGTCAAACGCTTCTGCTTTTGAATATGTCTTAGAATCTGATGTTCCATCAGCAAGTTTCCAAGAAACAACAACTTTTGATTTGTTCACATCAATCGCACTCTTTGCAGCTTCTGTTCTGATTCCATAAATAGTAATGCTGTTTGCTGATGTGTCAGCTACTTTTGGATAATCTTGTTCAAGTTTCAATATTGGCTTTGTTGTATCTTGAACTTTGATTGTGAAGATATCACTTGAAAGTGAATATGCTTTAAGCTTTTCAAACAAAGTGTCAACAAATCCTTCCAAAATTGTTCCATCAAGGTTTGTGACAGGTGTCGTTCCTTGATATACTTCAATTTCTCCGGCTTCATTTTTTGAAACGCTATATTCTACACCATTTGAAATGTCGTTTACATAATATACACCATCTTCAACATAAACTTGTCCGTCAAAGGTATTGTTTTCAAATGTATAATAATTTCCATCAACATATTGATTTGTTGCAGTGTCATAGTGTTCTTCAACAAATTCAAATGTTCCGCAATCATAAATCTCAACATTTACAGTATATTTGAGAGCATAATCTTTGTTTACTTCAACAAAATCATCTGCATTGTAGTTTGTGAAATAATTTGTTGCTTTTCCATTCTTATCAACACCTCTTACAATATAAGTGTTGTTTGCTTCATACTCTGCTTTTTGTGCTGGTGCAGCATCTGCAAAAACATCATATGTGATGCTTCCATCAAGTGAAATGTTCACTGTTGGAGTTTCAAGTTCAATTGTTTCATCAGAGTCAATTTCAATTGTTTTGTTTGACATTGCTACATTAAATGTTGGGTCTTCAACAACAACTCTTGAAGAAACATTATATCTTGTAAACACAACAATTGTATTGTTTGCGCCATCTTTTACAGCAACGCTTGCTGTATACTTTCCTGCTCTAGAAGCTGTGAAGGCACCTGCATCATATGTGTATGTCAAACCATTGATTGACAAGATTTGAGCGTCATAATTTGCAACTGTCTTTTCGTCGTTATACAAAACTTTTACTTGTGCAGAAAGGTATGCGGGTTTGTCGTCTTGAACCTTAATTGTAGGAAGCTCAATCTCTGCTCCTTGTTGATAATCTGTTTCTCCGACTTCAACAGCCTTAAGATATGGAGCATAGTTGTCAACAACATTATTAATTTTGATTTCTTGTCCATAAACATTTGCATTTCCAGCATCGTCATAAGCAAAAACCAAAATTTGAAGTTTGAGATCTGCTGCGTTTCTAAGTGTCGCATTGTCTTTATAGTCTTTTGAAACATTGATTGTATAAGAAGATGCTGTTTTGTCTGTTATATCGATATATGAAGCTGCATCTGCCTTGAAAGCTGCATATGTTTCATCAAGATCTTTTCCATCAACCTTTACGCCTGTGATATCATCCCAAAGGTCAACAGTGTCCTTTGTAGAAACAACTTCTCCATCTTCTTCAACAACAAGTGCAGTTGTTCCATCAAGATAACGATAATATGTTTTTACAAGCATGTTGCTATCAAAATTATCTGTTGCTGTTGGAGCATCAAAACTTATTGTGCTTGTTGGCATATATGTGTCAGCAAGAGTTGTAGAAAATTTGAGTGTAGGAAGTTGGTCGTCATTATAAGAGCCAATATAGATTGATTTTGAAACATCTTTTTCGTTTCCGCTGGCATCTTTTGCAATGTAATGAACATAATATTGTCCAATGCCCATTCCATTGTCAGTAGATGTTGCGCCAAATGTTTGATCAGCGTTCAAATATCCAAATCCACTTGCTTTTGAGCTTTCACCCTTAAGCCAAGCAATTGCTGTTTCTTTTCTTGTATCATCATCAGTTGTGTCAACACCTTCTTTGTCATTGAAGAAGTTTTCTTCATCAAAGATTTCATAGATGTGTTCTGCATTTGCGTTGTCAACAACGATCAAATATCCGTGTGCCTTGAGCCATGTGAGCATCTCTGTGTTGTTTGCTATTGCGCCAGCTTCTTTTCTGATGAGATAGTTGTTTGCCAACAGGTTTTCATAAGCGTTCAGATGGCTACTTGCATCTGTTCCTGTCGAACGATAGTTGAAAACAAGGTTTTTATCATTATAGTCTTTGATTTCAAGTTTTGAAACAGTTTCAGAAGTCATGATCTTTCTGCTAAGAGTTGGTTTGTGTTCTTCGTCTGCTTCAACATTATCTTCCATATCAATTGCATAAACAATTACTGCGTTTGCATTTGAACGGCTCTTAAATTTCTGGCTAGCATCTTCTTTTGAATCAGTAGATGCATCATACAAGATTGGAGTTGGAGCTGTTGTATCTTTTACATTTTTGAAAAGATAAGTCAAATCTCCAATCGTATCCATGTGTTTTTTGTTGTTTGCGTTTGTTTCGTCTGCCCAATCATAATAAGCATCATAAGCAGTATAAACAAAATTGTAAGATCCATCTTCAAGTGGTTTAAACTTTGAAGAATCTTTCAAAATTCCATTTGCATCAACGATTTCAGCATATTTTGCATTTGTTGTTCCGTTGATTGCTGCATAAGAAGCATCATCTTTGCCCTTAAACAAAACTTTTACAGTATAGAAAATGTCAACTTGTTCTTCTCCAACAAGACCGTTGAGTGAAGGCAACTTGCTTTCAACACCCGTTTGACCATTGTCAACCCAGTCAGAAGAAAGTTCTGCTTTGAGTTTATAGTCTTCATAGTTTTCAGGCTTAACTTCCATTGTCTTTGTAGTAGAAACAACAAAGTTTTTGTTTAAATAATATGCATATGTGATTGTATATTTTCCAGCACCATATTCCCCATTGTCAGCACTAATTGTCTCTTTCTTGATTGTCATTGTGCCATCAGCGGCAAGTTCAAACTCACTGTCAGTAAGTGACTTTCCAGCGTCATGTCCACCCTTAACAGAAACCACAACAAAATTGTGTGTCTCGTTTGCAGGAATGATTGCAGGAAGTGCCTTTACATATTCAATGTCATCTTCGTCAATATCTTCGCCATCTTCATCTTTGATTGTTATTTTTGGCAAAACGATGTCTTTTGCGCCTTGTGAAAGGTCATAAATCTTTGGAATAAAGTTCTTTTCATTTGACTCAAAGTTTATTGACGCTGTTGTAAACTGACAATCAACATTGAGAGAATATTCGTTTGTATACTCTCTTCCACCAGCTTCATATGTGTAAGAATATGTTATTGTGTATGTTCCTACCATGTCAGCATCAAAAGAGCGTGTATTTCCTTCAACATATACTCTGTGGTCGGCATCGACAGCTTCGCTAAATTCAATAGCACTATATGTCACCTTTACGTTTGAAGCCTTAAGTGTGACATCATTTGCTCCCAAAGTGCCAATAACTTGGTCAATTTGACTTTCGTCACCAATTACCACGCCGTTTGCATCGCCAATATACGCAGTAGGGATTTGATATGTTTCACCCTTGTTGACAACCGTTGAAACATTTTCACCAATTGTGCCAATCGTCAAAACATTTACATCTCCCACATCGGTATAACCGCTTGCACTAACAACAAACGCATCTGTTGGTGTGCTAAAAACAGCGAGTGAAAGCGCAAGGGTAAGACCAAGTCCTTTCAAAAATGCTGAGCGTTTTTTTCTTTTAAATTTCATAAAGTTTATCTCCTAAATGTTTAGTCTAAACTATTGTACCCAAAATAAAATTTCAAGTCAATTGGATTTGTTGTTGTACAATCAAAACGCATAAATATTTTGCGAGTGTGTTTCAGTCTTATACTGAGAGAAAAACACTTAAATTGTCGAAAATTGTTTTATGTATTTTTATGCACAACAATAACGGCAAAAAGCGGGAACGCGCCCGCTTTTAAGCTTAGATATTATATGCCACTTTTACGCCAGGGCCCATAGAAGAAGCCAAGGTGACACTTTTGATGTATTGACCTTTTGCAGCGGCTGGCTTTGCCTTAACGATAGCATCCATAATTGTTTGGAAGTTTTCAAGGAGCTTTTCTTTTCCAAAGCTCTTTTTTCCAATAACAACATGAATGTTGTTTGTCTTGTCAAGTCTGTATTCAACCTTTCCGGCTTTAACATCGTTGATAGCCTTTGTGACATCCATTGTCACAGTTCCACTCTTTGGGTTTGGCATAAGACCCTTAGGTCCCAAAATCTTTGCAATTCTTCCAACGACGCCCATCATGTCGGGTGTAGTGATGGCAACATCAAAATCAAGCCATCCGCCATTGATTTTTGCAACGATATCTTCTGCGCCAACATAGTCAGCACCAGCTTTTGTAGCTTCGTCTGCCTTGTCGCCACGAGCAATAACCAAAACTCTTACAGTTTTTCCTGTTCCGTTTGGAAGTACAACAACGCCTCTAACTTGTTGATCAGCGTTTCTTCCATCAACACCAAGTCTTACGTGAACTTCAATTGTTTCATCAAACTTAGCTGTAGATGTTTTTAAAACATTTTCAATAGCAACATCTGCATCATAAGATGCCGTTCTGTCATAGCTTTCAAGGCTCTTAATATATCTTTTTCCCTTATTCATAGTTCACCTCTTAGTCTACAACTTCAACGCCCATAGCTCTTGCAGCGCCAGCTATCATAGACATAGCGCTTTCAATAGATGAAGCATTCAAATCAGGCATCTTCATTTCTGCGATCTTTCTGATTTGTTCTTTGGTTATTTTTCCGACTTTTACTGAATTTGGTCTAGCAGAACCCTTTTCAAGACCAATTGCCTTTTTAATAAGGACTGCTGCTGGTGGAGTTTTTAATTCAAATGTAAAACTTCTATCTTCATAGATAGTGATTACAACTGGAATAATAAATCCAGCTTGTTGTGCTGTTTTTTCGTTGAACTCCTTAACGAAACCAGCAATGTTGATACCATGTGGTCCAAGTGAAGAACCAACTGGTGGGCCGGCAGTAGCTTTGCCAGCGTCGAGTTGCAATTTTACAACTGCTTTTACTTTTTGTGCCATTTTTCTTCCTCCTAATGTGGTAAATTGAACTTTGGCTTAGTTCTCCCACAAAATTTGACAGTTTTATGTCATGACGGACAATATTTATATCAAAGAATTATTTCTCTGAAAAAAATATCTATTTTTGAATTCTGTGAACTTGACCAAATTCAAGCTCTACATTATTTTCACGTCCAAACATCTCAACGGAAACAACAACTTTCTGGTTTTCTGTGTCTACAGAAACAACAGTTCCAATCATCTTGTCAAGGGCGCCTTCAACAATTTCAACTTGGTCACCAACTTCAATGTCTGTCTCAACCTTAATTTTTTCAAGTCTGTTTTTCAAAACTTCTTCATCAGTGAGAGCAAGTGGACGGCCCTTTGGACCAACAAAGCCCGTAATTCCACGAGTGTTTGTGATGTTGTGCCACAAGTCATCTCCATAAATCATCTTTACAAACAGATAGCATGGCATGCTCTTTCTTGTGACAAGCTTTTTCTTTCCGTTTTTCTCTTCAATAACATCTTCTTCTGGTATAACGATTTCAAAAATTCTGTTTTCAAGATTGAATTTCTTTACAACTGTTTCCAAGTTTTCTTTTGCAACGTTTTCATATCCAGAAAAAGTGTGCAACACATACCACTTTGGTTCACTTGAATAAATGTACTCCATAAAAATCTCCTTAAATCCTATTTATCAAACCAAAAGTCCAACAAGCCAAGCGAGGAGCGTGTTTACGCCATAAATAAACAAACCAAAAAGAACAACAAAGGCAACAACAATCCCTGTCTTTTTTACAACTTCGCCAAATGTTGGCCAAGTCACTTTTTTGAGTTCAGAAACAGTTTCTTTTGTTGTTTTTGCAATTTTAGATTGTTTCTTTTCTTTCTTCTTTGCTTTTGCTTTATTGTCTATTTTTTTAGATTTATCTTCGCGTTGCACAGCTCCATCAACAATCTTGTTTTGAGCTTCAATCTCTTCTTGATTTACCGCTGCGACAACTGCATCTTGTTTTTTAGACATACTCTCCTCCAACTTAATCTAAACAAATTATTTTGTTTCTTTGTGTATAGTACGCTTGTTGCATCTTGGGCAATATTTTTTGATTTCAATTCTCTCTGGATTTGCAGAAGTATTTTTTTCAGTTGAATAACTTCTTTCTTTGCATTCTGTGCATTCAAGAGTAATGATTTTGCGTTTTGGTGCTGCCATGATTTTATCTCCTAACAAAAAAACTAACACCCGTTGTTAAGTGTCGGCTTTAATATAACATATTATCCTTTTAGAGTCAAGTGTTTTTCTGGATTTTTTTTGAAAACGCGCCCGTGTGTTCCTATTATAGACAGCCAAAAACCCAAAAGTAATAAATAGTCAAAATTTCGACATCTTCCAAACAAAAAAGATGGCCAAAGCCATCTCTTATTCTTCTGTCTCAACAATAGCGTCTATATACATAACAGTTTCATTTGGTTTGCATTTTGGAAAAAGTGTTTCAAGCTTCGTTGGCTTGTTATACTCGGTCTCATACTTAAGCGCATATGAAAAATAAACTTTCAAAAGATCCTTTGCATAAAGATACGCCTCCGAGATGTTTTTTCCGTCTGTATAAATGTTGAGATCTGGAAAAACAACCTGACAAGAGCCATCTTCTTCATCTTTCATAAAAATTGCCGGATACAAAAATTGATATTTCTTTTTCATAAAATCCCCACAATGCACACTTATAAGTATATATTACCACAAAAGAAATCTAATTCAAAACAAAAACACAAAAAAATATCGCGGTTTGCGATATTTTTAGTTAAGTTCTCTTCCAATCTTAGTATTAACAAAGTCAGGCAATGTTGCAGGCTTGGCTGTTCTGCTAACTCCTTCTGGTGATACAAGTTCTATGTCATCTCTTCTTGCATAAATTTTTGAAATCATAATACACCTCCGTATTTAATTCTTTGATGCCCATATCTTAACATAAAACTTTTGATTTGTAAATACTTTTTTGAAAAATTTTTCAAATATTTTTTCTTTAGATAAAATGGGACAAACAAAGATTTCGATCAAGCTCTCACGCCCCTGCATACAAAATCAAAAAAATGCATTTTTTTAAGAAAAAAGTGCAAAAATTTTAAAAATTTTGCACTTTCTATCTAAATTTTTACATCTTCTCAACCGAATCAATGCCAAGCGTCCAAAGAGCTTTTTCCAAAACTTTTTTCACCAATTCACATATTGAAATCATGCTGGCCTTCTTGTTTGCATTCTCTTCAGCAAGGATTTTGTGATTGTTGTAGAAGGTTGAAAATGCACTAGCAAAATCAAAAACTGCCGAACAAAGAGCGTTGAGCGAATATTCTTCACAACAAATTTGATATGCTGAATTGAGCTTCAAAAGTGCCAAGACAATATTTCTTTCATCAGCATTTGAAACAAAAACACCCTTTCCGTTTTCTCCTGCTCTGTTCAAAATCGAATTGATTCGAGCGATGGTATATTGAATATATGGCCCAGTCTTTCCATCAAACGATAAAAATTTGTCAATGTCAAAAACATAATCTTTTGAAACTGTGTTTGACAAGTCGCCAAACTTCATCGCACCAACACCAATCCTTCGAGCAAGTTCTTTGTCTCCTGATATTCCGTTTGAAGCAAGCTTCTTTTCTGCACTTTCAATCAGCATGTTTAAAACATCCTTAAACTTCACCGTTCCGCCCGCACGCGTTTTGAAAGGTTTTCCGTCTTGCCCATTCATAGTTCCAAAAGGAATATGCGTGAGCTTCTGGCTCTCAGGTGAAATGCCAGCAAGTTTACAACATCTAAACACCTGTTCAAAATGCTGTGCCTGACGATTATCTGTACAATAGACAATTTCATCTGGAGCAAACTCTTCATTTCTCATCAAAATTGTCGCAATATCTGTTGTTGCATACAAGTCGCCACCATTATATTTTTTGATGATGGCAGGAGGCATAGGATTTTTATATCTCTGTGGCTCATCTTCACTTTTCTTTGGAATAGGAATATGCTCGCCTTCTTTTGCAACATCCACAACAAGCGCGCCATTGCTCTCTCTTGCAAGGCGTTTGTCTTCAAAGATTTTTATTGTTTTGTCAATATTTGGATAAGCATCGCTTTCACCATAATAAAAATCAAAACTTGAATTTAAAAGCTCATAATTTTTCTTGATTTCAGAAACAGACAACTCTCTAATTTGTTTAAAAATAGTATAGTATGGTTCTTGTTTCTGCTGAACAAAAAGTGTTATCTCATCTGCTTTCTGTTTAAACTCTTCGTCAATATCCTTTCTCTTGCTTGCCTTTGGATATTCTTCATTCAAAACATCCAAAGTTATGCCTTCAATTTTAATTTTTGAAATGTTTGTACCCTTTTCAAAAAACTTGTTTAAAAACCCATCAAGTTTAAGTTGCAAAATTGTCAATCCCATTTGAAGGCCATAATCTCCAAGGTGCACATCGGACAAAACCTTGTCGCCGACAGACACATGAAGCCTTTTCAACGCCTCTCCAACAATTGGAGAACGCAAATGTCCCACATGCAATTCTTTTGCGACATTTGCCCCGCCATAATCAAAGAAAATTAACCTTGGGTTTGACACCTGTTCGACGCCTAAATTCTTGTCAGATAAAACAGTATTTGCATACTCAGAGAGTTTTTTGTCAGACACTTTAATATTTATGAATCCCGGCATAACCGCAGAAAATTCAAAGTTTTCATCATCCAAATTTTCAACAATCTTCTGTGCAACATCTATCGGTTTTTGTCCCAATTCTTTTGAAATAAGCATTGCAAAGTTTGATTGAAAGTCACAAAGTTCTGGCCTGTTTGAAAAAGAAACCGAAAGTCTTTTCATCATGTTTTCATCAAAAACTTTCAATTTTTCAATGTTTTTCAACAAAATTTCATAAATTTCATCTTTTAAATCTAGTTTTGCGTCCATTTAAGGTTTCCTTTTTCAAATATAAGAAGATTATATCATCCACCAAAAAAAAATGCAAGCCAATTAAAGCTCGTATCGTATTTTATTCAAAATCAAAAATTTCATTGGGGCTTGTATCTAAAAATTTACATATGTCTATTATTTGTTGATAATTCAATTCAAAGACACCATTCTCAAATCTGCTATACTGTTGTTGACTCATATGAAACACTTTGGCAACTTCTTTTTGTGTAAGATTTTTAAACTTTCTTGCCTGTTTAATATTTTCCCCAACTTTCTTTGCAAATTCCATATAAAAATTATCACACAAACTGATGTAAAAATACTTGACATACATCACAAAATGATGTATAATCACTTTAAAATAAAAGGGGATTTTATTATGAAAGGACTTTCCAAGTTGTTTTTATGTATATTATCAATATTTTTTATTAGCTCATGTTTTCTTCTGGCTAGCTGTTTTAATGAAAGTACTAAAACGGTTTACTTAAACGAACCAACTACATCAGGTTCTATTACAATAATTGCAACCGATGTCGAAAACACAAAACAAATTGGTTCTCCATATTTAGGTGAAACGACTAATAATAATTTTATAATCATTTCAATCGCATTATTAAATTCTGGCAACTCGGAGGTCTCTTTATGGAGTTCATCGTTTTCACTAAAAAGCGGAAATTATACATACGAGCCTAGCGATGCGTCATTTTATTTAGATGAAGGGTTTTTGTTTACCTTAAGTATAGGCGCTGGGATAACAAAAACAACAAAGCTCGTTTTTGAAACCCCAACGACAAGCCTTGATTCCACATACACATTAAACTTTAAAGTAGGCCATTTAGATTCAACCGCTAAAATATCGCTTAACAATAGAATTTAAAAAAAGACGAGTAAATCTCGTCTTTTTATATTTCCTGCCTTTGTCTTAGAGCCTTCTCAAGTGTCACTTCATCAGCAAACTCAATGTCACTGCCTATTGAGATGCCTTGAGCAAGTCTAGTCACTTTCACGCCAAGCGGTTTCAAAATCTTTGCGATATACATTGCGGTCGCTTCGCCTTCAACATCTGGGTTTGTTGCCATAATCACTTCTTTGGTGTTGTTTGCCTGAACACGAGAGAGAAGTTCTTTTATTCGAATGTCGTTTGGACCCTTGTTTTCAAGCGGATTGATGCATCCAAACAATACATGATAAACGCCATCAAAAGAGCGGACCTTTTCAATTGACAAAATATCCTTTGGCTCTTGAACAACACAGATGATTTGTTTGTTGCGGCGTGAACATATTGGACAAACTTCTGTCGTAGAATAATTTCCACACTCTTTGCAGAGCCTTACTTTGTCCTTTACATCGACAATTGCCTTCGCAAAGTTCTCTGCTTTCTCTCTGTTGTTTTCAATAATATAAAAAGCATAGCGTTGAGCTGTCTTTCTCCCAACGCCTGGCAAACTTCTAAAATATTCAATCAAAACTTCAATAGGTTTTTCAAAGTCTGTCATATCAGAAAGTCCTTATGTTTTTATAACTAAATTCTTTTACATTCCAATGTGTGGCAATTTGTTTCTTTCATCTTCAGCAATTTTTGCTAGTGCATCACCAATCGCTGAAGCCACCAAATCTTCGAGCATTTCGACATCTTCGGGGTCAACAACTTCAGGTTTTATCTTTACACTCTTGACCGTTTTGTTTCCATAAAGAGTGACTTCTACCATTCCGCCACCAACAGAAGATGTGTATTCTGTCGCATCGATTTCCTCACGAATACGCGTCATATCTTCTTGCATTTTCTGGGCTTGACGCATGAGCTGTTGCATATTTGCTCCGCCAAAACCACCACCAAATCCGTATCCCATATCATTCTCCTTGTGTCTATTTTTTAGATTTTTTGCTTATTTTTCAAGAAAAACACCCCGTTTTTCATAGAAAAAGGTCTTATTTTTGAAGACTTTTGCTCATTTTTCGAAGAATTTAGTCTTCATATGAAACTTTGTTTTTGAAAAAGTTTTCAATCTTTTTTATGTCTTTCGAAACTTTTTGTTCACCCGACTCAAATTTTTCTACTACAAACTCAAGTTCGAGTCCTTGCCAGCGAATTGCATTTTCAATATCTTTTCTTCCGTTTTCCAAAACATCCAAAACAAGATCGTCGCTGGTTTTGATTTTGAGTTTGTTGTCTTCAATCACTGGGTTTGCTATATCTCCGCACGCAACATGGAGTGCAACCTTGTGATGTTCTTTGAGATAGAGCACAACTTTTCCCCAAACATTGTTTGCTGAAAGTTTTGTCATGTCAGACTCAATTTTCAGTTTTTTTTTGATTCAAATCCAAGCATCGCTGAAAGGCATGTTGTTTCAAGAAGCAATCTAACTGAAAGTGTATATCTAAGTTCGCTTTCTGCACCTGAGAACACCTGCATATAATTTATCAGTTCTTTCTCCGAAAACTTTTCAGATTGTGTTTTATACATTTCATATATTTCATCAGTGAGATTCAATATCTCATTTGAGTTTTCACAAGACTTGCAAACAAGCAAGTTTCTCGCATGTCTTGAAAGGTCTTTTGAAAATACAGCAAGATTTTTTCCTTCTTTTTCAATCTCATCAATAAGTGAAAGCACTCCGCCAACATCTTTGTCTTTGATCTTATCAAAAAATCTTATGATAAGGTCGTGGTCTGTCGTGCCTAAAACTTCTAAGGTCTTTTCTTTTGTTATATTTCCTTGGCAATATGCTGAGATTGAGTCTGCGATTGAAAGCGTGTCTCTCACACTTCCTTCGCCTGCACTAGCAATAATCTTCAAACTCTCTTCATCATATTTTATGCCTTCTTTGTCAAAAACTTTTGAGAGATGTTTTACAAGTTCGTCAACCGAAACGAGTCTGAAATCAAATCTCACACACCTTGACAGAATTGTCTGTGGCAATTTGTGAACTTCGGTCGTCGCCAAAATAAAAATGACATATGAAGGTGGCTCTTCCAAAGTTTTTAAAAGTGCATTGAAAGCGCTGTCTGAAAGCATGTGAACTTCATCGACAATATAAACTTTGTATTTTGCGCCAACCGGCATGAATTTTACTTTTTCTCTGATTTGTCTTATGTCGTCAACCTTGTTGTTTGATGCAGCATCGATTTCAATGATGTTTATGTCATTTTCTTGTTCGAGCCGCTTGCAGTTTTCACATTCGCCACATGGAGAACCATGAACCGGCTTCAAGCAGTTTGCTGCCTTTGCAAAGATTTTTGCCACAGATGTCTTTCCGGTTCCGCGCGTGCCGGTAAAAAGATAGGCATGGCCAATTTGGTCATTTTCTATCTGATTTTGCAAAGTCTTTGTAATGTGGTCTTGCCCTATGACTTCTTCAAATGTTTTTGGTCGATATTTTCTGTAAAGTGCAATATGATTCATTCTTTCTCCATCAATAAGATTCTCTTCCCATAACAGTAAATCCGTCAACATCTAGGCAAGCTCCGCCAATGAGAGCGCCATTTATGCTTTCGTTTGACAAGATTTTTTTGTAGTTGTTTAGGTTTACGCTGCCACCATACAAAATTTGAATGTCTTTTCCGGCTTTCTCTGAATAAAGATATTCAACTTGTTTTCTTATTGTGGCTGCCATCTTTGAAATATCTGTGTTTGTCGCAATCTTTCCTGTGCCTATTGCCCAGATAGGTTCGTAGGCAATGATGACGCTGTCAAGCTCATTTTCATAAATGCCTTTGAGATCTTCTTCAAGCTGTTTTCTAACAAACATGAGTGCACCTTTGTTTTCGCGAGTTTGCAAACTTTCTCCAACGCACAAAACAACTTTAAGACCATTTGCAAGGGCTGTTTTGATTTTTTTGTTTATTTGTCTGTCGTTTTCTTTTGCCTTTGCTCGTCTTTCGCTGTGACCCAAAATGACATATGTTGCACCAAGGTCTTTGATCATGTTTGCAGAAATTTCACCAGTGAGAGCACCTTTTTCTTCTTCTGAAATGTTTTGAGCACCATATTCAATTTGTGTGCCACTTAAAAACTCTTTTGCAACAGACAAATGAGTATAAGGTGGACAAACGACAATTTGATTGTTTGTACCCTTCGTCTTTGTCGCAAGTGTCATGGCATAAGGCTTGAACTCGCTTGGCGTTGTGTTCATTTTGAAATTTCCGATGATGAGTTTTTTCATAAACGCTCCTATTTTATAAAGTGTTGATAACTTCAATCGCTGGTAATGTTTTTCCTTCCATAAGTTTTAGGCTTGCACCGCCACCTGTGGATAAGTGGCTAATTTTGTTTGTAAGTTTGCAAGAATTTATTGCGCTGACACTGTCGCCGCCACCCACAATTGAAAGAGCTCCGCTTTTTGCAATAGCTTTGGCAATTTCAACAGTGCCTTTTTTGAACCTTTTGTCTTCATACTTGCCAACAGGTCCATTCCAAACAACCTGTTTTGCTTTTTTGATTTCGTCTTTGAAAAGTTTTATGGTTTCTTTTCCGATATCTAACCCAACCATGCCTTTTTCTAAGATTCTTGTTTTGACAACCTTGTTTTCAAGCATCGCTACATGGTCAACAGGAAGTAAGATTTTGATGCCTTTTTGTTTTGCATTTTTGAGAACCTCTTTCGCATTTTCTATTTGGTCAAGTGCAACAATCGAATTTCCAATCTTGTGGCCTTGTGCCTGCAAAAATGTGTAGGCCATTCCGCCACCGATGATGATTGTGTCAGCTTTGTCCATAACATTGTTTATGAGGCTGAGTTTGTCAGCAACTTTTGCACCACCAAATATAGCAACAAACGGATGCTTTGTATCAAGAAAAGCCCCATCAAATGCATTTAGTTCTTTTTCAATCAAAAATCCTATTGCGTTTGGAAGTTTGAGCGCTACGCCATAGTTTGACGCATGTTTTCTGTGTGCTACGCCGAATGCGTCATCTACATAAATGTCTGCAAGAGATGCAAGTTGTTTGACAAACTCTGGGTCGTTTTGTTCTTCTCTCGCGTCAAAGCGCAAGTTTTCAAGAACAATAATTTCTCCTTCTTTCATCTCTGTTATGCTTTTTTCAACTTCTGGACCGACCACCTTTCCAACAAACTTGACTTTGTTTGGAAAATATTTCATAAGGTAAACGGCGATTGGGAAGAGTGAAAGATATTTGTCATAGCCGTTTGGTCTGCCAAGGTGAGAACAAACAATGAGCTTTGCGCCTTGTTTTTGAAGATAAGAAATTGTTGGAAGTGCCGCAAAAATCCTTGTGTCATCTAAAATGTCACCATATTTGTCAAGTGGAACATTGAAATCACACCTTAAAAGAATGCGTTTTCCTTTTATGTTTTTCAAATCTCTTATCGTTCTTTTCATATATTCTTCCCCTAGTAAATAGTTTACTACACAAAGAGCAATTTTTCAAAATGATTTAGACTTTTTGATTAAAAACTTCTTTCAAAATTTCAAGGCACTTGTCTATGTCGTCACAGGTGGCAAGTTTTGTGCGAATAACCGATGTCATAGGTAAATTTGACGCATACCACAAAAAGTGTTTTCGCATATAAAGTTTGAGCCAGTTGTCGTCAAAATGTTCTCTCAAAATTTCTACATGTCTTTTGACGCACTCAAACTTGTCAATCTTTTGTCCGTTTTGCTTTAGTATTGAGAAGATCCATGGTTTGCCCATTGACCCCCTGCCTATCATGACCCCGTCAATACCAGTGTCCAGCATGTTTTGATAGCTCTTTTGGTCCGTGACATCACCATTTCCTATAACTGGAATATGGAGTTTTGATTTAAGCGATGCGATTGCTTCAAGGTCAGCAAGCCCGCTGTAGCCCTGAGAAACAGTCCTTGAGTGAAATGTGACAAAGTCGGCTCCGCTTTCTTCGCACATTCTGCCAAATTCTATATAATTTTCAGTTTTGTACCCTTTTCTGAATTTGACAGAAACCGCCCTGTCTGTTGCGTTTTTGCAAGTTGAGATAATCTTGCTCGCGAGCGAAAGGTTTTCCATAAGGGCACTTCCTTCACCATTTTTGATTATTTTTGGAGCGGGACAACCCATGTTTAGGTCAAAGCTGTCAAATTTTTCTAAGATTGGCGACTTGACTGCTCTTTCAATAAATTCAGGTTCATGTCCAAAGACTTGGGCAATTTTAAACTTTTCTTCTTCTGTCGTAAGCGTCATAAACTCGGTCTTTGTCGGATTGTGCATCATGGCTCTTGCAGAAAGCATTTCGGTGACGGTTGCGTCCGCACCGAAAGATGATGCGAGCGCTCTGAATCCAACATCTGTCACACCTGCCATTGGAGCAAGAACAAGTGGTTTTTTTGTAAAATCAATGGTTTTCATAAGGTAATTTTAGCATGTTTCTTTCTATTTAGCAATCTTTTTGGCGGGGACAAAATCAACAAAAATTTTGTTTTTTGACATATAGTATCTTTTTGTTTGGGGATTGAAAGTGCGTCTGGGAAAATGCTGTTTGAGAAAAAACTTTCCAAAACCACGAAATGTCACACTTTCTCCCTTGAAATTGAGCATTGTGATAAGGTTTTTTGACTCAAACAATACCTTTTTGCAAACGCTATATGAATAGCCCGTCTGTTTTGATAATAACTTTGTAAAATCTGTTTTGTTCATATCTTTTTCTCCTGAAAACTTTTTTTGTTTAAGATTTTTATAAAATATGGCACACTGAAAACACTGTAGCTGACGACACCAAGTGCGGCCGCACAAAAAAGAGTTGGGAGCGGTGAAAAATAACCTGAATCAACAAAGGTTTTGACCAAAAAATACATTGCGGTCGTGGAAAATGCAAGTGTAAAAATTTCACTAAGTGAAAATGAGAAACCCACAAGTTTTTTCAGTTTGTAAAGGCTAATTATGCAGACAATCGAGCACATGAGTAGATTTCCGACTACAAGGGCAAAAATGTTTATGCTTGAAATCGCTGAAAGAGTGAAGGTTGTGGCAACTTTAACTATTCCGCCAACAAGTGTGGCAAGAAGGCAAAATCTAAACTTTGAAAAAGCTTGAAGAACCATCAAAAAATATTGCATAAGACCTGCAAAAATTGTTGATATGCCACCATAGAGCATCAAATTTTGGCCAACAGAATAAAATTCTGCTGGCAAACTTTTGTATAGAAGTGAAAAAAGTGGCATTGTGACGGCAACAATGCCAAAGACGCTTGGAAGCAAAATCAGAATCAAAATCTTTAGTCCACGCTCAACAAGAAATCTTATCTTTGTGCCCTTGGATATAAGGTAAGAAAAATTTGGAAGAAGAGTTGTTGCTACGGATACTGACAAAACAAGTGGAAGGTTTAATAAAGTTCCGACAATGCCAGATTGAAGACCAAAAAGTTGGGTCGCCGTTGCGCTTGAAAGCCCCGCCCGAACAAGGCGTGGGATGATGAAAACCGAGTCTAATGCGTTTGAGAGTGGCAAAACAATTGTTGCACCAAGAAGCAACAAATTTGTCCTGTCAAATTCTTTTTGCTCGTTTTGCAAATCTAAAACAGGCTTTGAAAAATCATGTTTTTTTGAGTAAATCAAAAACAAATAAAGGGCGCAAACTGCTTCGCTTAGCGTTATGCCCAAAAACGCACCAAAAACCGCATTTGGACCGAACATATAAGCAAAAAAAAGTCCAAGTGCAAATTTGAAAACCTGTTCAATCACCTGACTGATTGCGGTGGGTTTCATATTTTCGTATCCCTGAAAATATCCCCTTAGCACAGCGGAAATCGCCCCGAGTGGAAGCAAGATTATAAATAAACAATAACTTGGATTTGGCGGAATTTTTTGCACAGAACACAAGAGTTTTGAGAAAATGAGAAAAGTAACCCCTATACACACGCCAACAACTAGCGAAGTGAAAGTTGCACGCCTTAAATATGCTTGGATTTTTTGATTGTCTTTTGTCGCTCGAGCCGAAGAAATTAGCTTTGAGAGAGATGTTGTCACCCCACCAGAAGTCAAAATAAGGGCAAATGCATACAAAGACATGATTAGCTGAAAAACGCCAATGTTTTGTATGCCTATAAGATTTGTAAGCGAGATGCGAAAAAGCGCGCCGAGCAACTTGCAGATTATGCCTGCAACAACCAGAACGACTGCGTTTTTGCCTATTTTGCTTGAAAAAGCGTCTGTTTTTCGTTTCATGTTTTGAAGATTGTTTCAAAATTTAATGGCAAATATTCAAAAATTTTTAAAAAGAGTATTTACAAACGAAAAAATATGTGTTAGAATAAGGGCAAGAAAAAATATTTCAAAGGAGAGAAATTATGGCATTTGAAATAACTAGAGATCCAAACCTTGAAATTGATAAAGAAAGAGGTCTGGTAAAAGTACAAGATAAAAATGTTCAACAACCTTATAATGCAGGCAAATTTGTACAAAGAATGAATCGCATTATGAGTTTTATGAAAAACAAAGATGATGGAACACCACTGAGCGCATATCAAAATGTTTTGATTGAGGACACAGACCTTTATAACAAATTTTTGGATTCTTTTAATGTTTTAGCTACTCAATTCACTTATCTTACAGGTGCACTTAAAGTAAGAGGATTGCCTGTAATATTTCCTGATGTTGAAGCGTTTGAAGAAAAATTTGCTGCTATCAATCAGAGAACTTATACAAATGAAGATTATATAAAAATCATGCGTGCAGAAGCATTTCGCTTTAGAGATGCCGTTCAAACTTCAATCGACGAAAATGTAAACACAGCAAAGTTGAATAACATTCCACTCGAAAAACCAAAAAATTTAGAGAATACTTTGAGTCGTTAAAAAAGAGAAGGCAATTACCTTCTCTTTTTTTGTTTTTCATTTATTGTAGCTCGCGTTCTTCTTGTCTAGGCTGTGCACCCAGCCTCTCTGCACTTTGTGAAAATGTTTCTACGCTTTCATCAAGACTGACAACTGAAGGAGAATCTACCATTTCTTGGTTTGATGTAGAGGTTTCTATCCTTGGTTCATCACCTTTGCCAGCAGAAGCTACCATTTCTTGGTTTTGTGTAATGGTATCGTCTGTTTTTTCTTGACTATTTTCAAATATAAATTCATTAACCTCAGATTCAGGTATTGTGAATTCTCCTAAATCTTGTCCCGCTCCAACAGCTGCATTAAATTCTGCTGCTGTCGAGCCAAGCCCAGAACGAGGATTTAACCTCATGCCAAACATTATTTCAGGGCGTGTTCTCTTGCGGTTCTCTTGTGGTTTTTTTGGCACTGGAGTTGGTTTTTGGATTTGAGGTTTTATTATTGGTGCACCCTTGTGCTCTTCTTTTTTCTTGTCTTCTTTCTTCTTTTTGTCTCCGCCGCCCTTGTCCTTTCCGCCACCAGATTTTTCTTTTGGCTTTGACTTTGGTTTTGGCGCTGAACTAGGCTGAGCCTTTTTCTCTGGCGCGCTTTGTTCTTTTTTAACTGGGATAGCTTCTCTGGTAGGTGCGTTCTCTTTGTTGTAAATTCTTGTAATAGGTGCAGAGAATGTCTGCATCGCTTTTGCAACTTCTGGATTTTTCATAATCTCATCCATTGCATTGTTTCTTTGGATAATTTCATCCAAAATCGCCTTCATGCGGGTGTAGTCCTGCGAAATTGATGGGTCTGACAACATGATTTTTTCAATCAAAAGTTTGTATTCTGCCTTTAGTTTTTGACCTATTTCACCACAACCATCAAGCGCAGCAAGTAATCGGAGAACATAAAGTTGGGCGAGAATTTCAGTAAGCTCTCTATTGAAGTCATAGTCCTTTTCTTGATTTTTCAGATAATCTAAGATTTTTCTTTCGTCTTCTTCTTTTTGAACATAGTCTTCGTCGCGGTAGATGTTCCAATAAGTAAACATTTCTTCTTTATACAAGGTCTGGTAAACGCTTTCGTTTTCGTCAAGTTTTGTCAGATGTTTGACACTTTCTTCCGTTTTTGCTTCGGTTTCTATCAAATAAATTTCGCTTTTGCAAAAACCTGGATCCATGTAAAAAACAACTTTGAAACTAAGTAAAAATGTGCCAATCTTTTTGCTGACATAATAAACATCATTATCTTTTTCATCTAAATGTTTTGGAATCGACAAAAGACAATCAATAAGCAATTTGTCGTCAAAAACATATTTTCCGTCTTGTGAGAAACCGCCTAGAAGACTGTTTTTTTGTTTGTTTTGAAGATAATAAATTTTGAGATAATCTTCTTTCAATTTCCCAATGTCAATGGCTTGCTCTGGCCGTGAAGTATCGCCCGGCGTGTCTGCAAGATATGATACATCTATTTTTTTTCTTCTTGTCATATTATGATTATACTATAATCATTTTCAAATTGCAAGAATTATTTATGCAAAAAAGTCACGCACAGTGGCTTGCGTTTTAGGTCGTTTAGCGTAATTCCGTTTGCTTCACACTTGCCATTTGTGTTGAAAATGCAATTTGCTTTGCATTCAATGTGCAATGTTTTGCTGTCGCGCTGTGGTGCATATTTTGGTGGATTGTCTGTAAACATCCACCTAGTTTTGTCACTTACGGGCCTGTCAGATTTTTCAAATTTTTCACATTCACAATTTTTCTTTATTAAAATGTCTCTTGCCTTGCAAGTATAGCGGTCGTTGTATAAACAAGTCGTCTTTCTGCATCTTATATCCATGCTCTCCCCCACCTTTTATCTTTGACAGTTTGTTGACAAATAAAACTTTTTGTTGTAAACTATTTTGGCGAGGTGAAAGATGAAAGTTGTCCTTCTTAAAGATGTTAAAGGCACAGGAAAAAAGGGAGAAATCAAGGAAGTTGCGGACGGATTTGCAAAAAACTTTTTGTTTAAAAATGGCTTTGCTCGTGTGGCTGACAATTCGGCATTGAATGAAAACTCTTTGCAAAATGAGGCAAACAAATTTCACAAAGCTCAAGAGCTTGCTGCTGCAAGAGAACTTGCTAAAAAAATTGAAAACATTCAAATCACAATTAAGATAAAATGTGGACAAAATGGCAAGACTTTCGGATCAATCACAAGCAAAGAAATAGCAGACGAGTTTTTGAAACTCAACATAAACCTTGACAAGAAAAAAATTGATCTCAAAGATGCAATCAAAAACACTGGGCTTTATACAATTGTGGCAAAAATTTACCCTGATGTTTCTGCAAAATTTGTTTTGAATGTTGTTTCTGAATAATCTAGGTTCTGCCTAGATTTTTTATTTTTTTGCACCCGGCAAGAGTATTTAAGGAACAGGAAATTTGGGATATAAAACATTGCAACTCGCTTATCTCTTCTGTTGTAAGTCCGTCTGCGAGTTGGATGGCAATGCTTGTTGCAAATAAAACGAATTGTTCGTCCGTGCCTTTCATATGATTTTATATTAAAAAAACTGGGCTTTTGTGATTAGCTCAGTTTTTTGTAAATGTCTACAAATTCGTTAAGTGTGAATTGTTCGGCACGCTTTTTTAGCGTTTCTTCACCCAAGACATTCTTCAATTTTTCTTTTGGGTAGATTGTGGACAAATTGTTTAAAAGTGTTTTTCTTCGCATTGAGAAGCATGCCTTGACAAACTTTGAAAAACTTTTGTTTTCAACGCCTTCAAATTTTTGGCGTTTGAGTTTTATGGACAAGAGTGCAGAGTCGACATTCGGCACAGGGAAAAACATTTGGCGACCTATTATGCGCGTAATGTTTGGAGTTGAATAAAACTGAGTCATAACCGACAATATGCCATAGTCTTTTCCGCCTGCCTTTGCGCAAACTCTTTCGGCAACTTCTTTTTGAACCATTATGGTCAAACTTTTAATCTTGGTGCTTTGTTCGAGAAGTTTGAAAATGATTGGTGTGGTGATGTAGTAAGGCAGGTTTGCCACAACTTTATAATCTTTTATAAACATTGAGTCAATCTTCTGCATGTCCGCTTCCATAAAATCGTCAAAAACAAACTCAACGTTTTTTAAATTTAGTGACGAAAGATGCTCTTTTAAATCTTTGTCAATCTCAAATGACACAACTTTTTTTGCTCTTTCGCTCAAAACAGCCGTCAAACTCCCCGCTCCCGCACCGATTTCAAGGACTTCGTCATCTGGCGTTATTTCGGCGTCTGAAGCAATTGCGCCCAGCAAGTTTTTGTCGCTTATAAAGTTTTGTCCAAACTTTTTTTTGAATGTAAAATCTTTCATATTTTAAACAACCTCTCCGCGTTTTGCGTTGTAATTTTTGCAACTTCTTCGATCGTTATGCCCTTTATGCGCGAAATCGCGTCCGCAATGTAAACAACATTTTTTGGTTCGTTCCTTTGTCCCCTAAATGGCACTGGCGCCATGTATGGACAATCAGTTTCAAGCAAAATTCGCTCTATTGGCAAACCTTTGACAACTTCGACGACATTTTTCGCGTTGTTGAATGTGACCACTCCGCCAAAAGAGAAGGAAAAACCGAGTTCCATCAAAATTTTTGCACTCTCTAAACTTCCACTAAAGCAATGAAGCAGGCTTTCGCGTTTGAGTTTGTGCTTTTTCAAAATTTCTATTGTGTCGCCCATAGCGTCGCGACTGTGAATGACAGCAGGAAGGTTGAGCTGGTTTGCGAACAGGAGTTGTTTTTCAAAAATTTCTTTTTGTAAATCTTTGTTTTCTGATGTAAAGTGATAGTCAAGACCGATTTCTCCCACTGCGACAACTTTTGGGCTTTTGTAAAGTTCTTTTAGCTTTGAGAAATACCCTTCTGAAAATTCATCTACATTTTCAGGATGAAGCCCTACATTTGCAAAGATATTGTCATATTTTTCTGAAAGTTTGACTGCTTCAGCAGACGAAGAAAGATTGTATGCCGAGCATACAATTTTTTCTATTCCGCTCTCTTTTGCGTTTTTTAAAACCTGTGGAATATCATCAAATTTTTCATCAGTAAGATGTGCGTGAGAATCAATCAGTTTCATATAAAAAGTTTATCAAAAAAATGGCGAGTTGTCAAATGATTGGTATATGTCTTTATCTTGTCAAGTCTGCATAAATAATTATATGAATTTGTTTTGGATTGTTATGATGTTGTCGAGCGTTTTGGTGCTTCTTATTACAAATCCTGGCGCAATGCTAACAGAAATGATTGGCGCTTCAGCCTCGGCGCTGAATCTATGTATTGAACTTTGTGCTGTCTATGCGGTATGGCTTGGCATAATCGAACTTGTTGATGCCAGTGGTCTTGGGGAAAAACTCTCTAAACTTTTAAGACCTTTGATAAAAAAACTTTTTAGAGTGGAAGATGAGAAGACGCAGAAGCTTATTGCTATGAATGTGTCGGCAAACATTTTGGGCATTGGAAATGCTGCGACGCCCATGGGAATAAAGGCCATGCAGGCACTTGATGACAAAAGAGGAAAGGCAAATTTTGCAATGATTATGCTGATTGTTGTCAATGCTACATCAATCCAACTTTTGCCGACAACGGTTGTTGGCTTGCGTGCATCTGCTGGCTCGGCAAACCCTGCTGACATAATCTTTCCCACGATAATCGCAACTTTCTGTACAACGCTCTTGGGAATCTCTTTGGTTTTGTTTATTGACAAGATTTTGAGAAAAAGGAAAAAACTAGCATGAGCGTGTATGTCTTGCCTGTGCTGTTTTTGGCACTTTTTGTATATTGTATCTTTAAAAGAATAAACACTTATGACCACTTTGTGAAAGGTGCAAAAGGTGCAATTCAACTTGTGATTGACATCTTTCCGTTTGTCGCTTCGATTTTGATTGCTGTTGCACTTTTGAGAGTCAGTGGCATAACAGATTTTGTGGCAAGACTTCTTTCTCCTGTCTTTGGATGGTTTGGAATTCCGCCAGAAGTCTGTGAATTGGTTTTGCTTCGACCTTTTACGGGGAGTGGAAGTTATGGAATTTTGGAAAATATATTTGAGACTTATGGGGTGGATAGTTTTGTATCTCGCTGTGCCTGTGTGATGATGGGATGTAGTGAAACGATTTTTTATGTGGCAACAGTTTATATATCTCAAACAAAAGTTAAGCGTCTTTTTTATGCCATTCCTGTCGCTCTCGCTTGTTCGTTTGTGGGGACAATCGTCGCCTGTCTTTTGTGCAGATTTATGTAATAAAAAAAACCAGCTAAGTGCTAGTTTAGATAATTTTTTGTTTTGAGTTTTTCAAGGTATGTGCCGTCGGTCTCATTTGTGATAAGGTTTGGCAAAACTTTCACCCCACTTTTTCCATCCTTGACCGCTTTTATGAAAATGAGTTTAACTTCACCTTTTCCATTTTCAGTAAAAAACATTTCTTTGATTTTCAGCCCTGCGTTTTCACAATTTGTGATAAGTTCGCAAGAGCGTTCGGCGCTGTAAGAACAATAAAAAGTTCCGCCACTTTTAAGCATTTTGGAAGCGGTCAAAATCAGGTCTTTGCAAGATAGCAAGACTTCTTCTTTTGAATATTTTTTCACTTCATTTTGAGTAAAGTTTGTAGGTTTGAAATATGGTGGATTTGAATAAACAACATCTATTGAATTTGGTGCAATATGTTTGTCAAAATTTTTTATGTCATCACAAAAAAGAGTGATTTTTTCGCTCAAATTGTTTAAATCTATGTTTTTTTTGCATAATTTTTGCATTTTTTCTTGAATTTCAAATGCAAAAATCTTTTTGAGTTTGTTTTTGGCTTGAACCAAGATTGAAACAACTCCGCATCCCGCACCAATCTCAACTGCCGTGTCAGAAAATTTTGTTTTGACATAATTTGCCAAAATTACTGAGTCGGATGTGAATGTATAGAGATTTTTGTTTTGGATAATTTTCAATCCGTTGCATTGTAAATCTTCAATGCGTTCGCCTTCTTCTAAAATCATTTGTCTTCTCTCTTAAATTCGATTTCTTCAAGCGGGTAGGTTTTGATTTCGGTTTCTTCTCCGCGGACAAACTTGACATCCACTTCTTTTTTCAAAAGGTCATTGAAAACAACCGTGCCCCTGCCGTCTTTTGTTTTGACTTCGCTCCCCTGTTTTGGCATGAGTTTAATCGCTTCTTGATAAATTGGGTTTTCATATGCAAGGCAGCACATGAGCTTTCCGCATTGACCGCTTATGCTGTTTGGATTTAGTGACAAATTTTGGTTTTTTGCCATCTTCATTGAAACATGGTCAAATTGTGCCATGTTTTCTACGCAACAACAAATTTTTCCGCAAGGGCCAAAGCCACCAAGCATTCTTACTTCGTCTCGCGGTCCGATTTGGCGAAGTTCTACACGTTTTTTCAAAACTTCGGCAAGTTTTTTGACAAGTTCGCGGAAGTCAACTCTGTTTTCTGATGTGAAATTGATGATGTATCGGCTGTTGTCATAACTTGATTCGATTTTGACAATCTTCATGTCGAGTTCGAACTCTTTGACAATCTTTTTGACCTGTGCGTATTGTTTTTCGGCTTCTTTATCAAAAATTTCGGCTTGTTTGACTTCGTCATCTGTCGCAACTCTGACTACATCTTTGAGTGGCGCTTCAAGGGTGGTCGGGTCAATCATATATTTTTCTTTGACTACATAGCCAAGGTCAACCCCTTTTTCCGTCTGCACCAAAACATATTGGCCATTTTTTAATTCTATTCCGTTTGGGCCAAAAGAATAAACATGGTTGCTGTTTTTGAATTTGATGCCAACTACTTCTACTTGCATATATATTTTACCTCCAACATTTTGAGTAATAGATTGTCGATTGCGACACTTAGGTTTGCGTTGAATTCAATCTTTTCGGTGAATTTTGAGATGAGTTTTGAAATCTCGCACAGTGCTTCGACAGAAAACTCCGGCTCAACCATTTTCAGGTCTTCGCTGTACATTTTCAGTTTGAGAAGATTTTCGCTTTCGCACTTGATTTTGATGATGTCTTCAATGGCCAAAAGCAAAACTTTTAGAACGAGTTGTAAGTTGTCTTTAAGGTCAATAAATTTTTTTGAATACAAAATCAAGTCTTTGCTTGATTTGAGTCTAGTCAAAATGCTGATTGCAAAATCAGCAGTATTTTTCAAATCTTCGTTTTTGGATAAGGCAATGGTCTTTCCGACATAGCCGTCTCCCAAAGCACACGCGAGTTTGTCGTCGCAAATTGACAGAATTTCAGTTTGGGAAAGCGGAGCGATTTTTGTTTTTTCGCAGCGGCTTTTTATAGTCGGCAAAACTCTCTCTTCGCTTTTTGCGCTGAGAATGAAATAAACATTTTTTGGTGGCTCTTCTAATACTTTGAGAAGTTTGTTTTGAGCTTCTTCGGTAGAAACATCAAAATTGTGAAGCAAAAAGATTTTGTATGGAAGATTTGTCGGCTTGACATAGCACTCAGACACAATGTCGTTTGAGTCTGAGACCAAAAGTTTTTCTCCGTTTTTTGGATAGACTTTGACATCAAGGTCAATGTCTTTTTCAATCTTTTGATATTCAGCGCTCTTGTCATCAAACATGTCAAACATTTGATATTCAAGAAGCAGTGCAGTCAAAATCAATGTGGCCTTGCTCGTCACTTCGTCTTCACAAAAATATAAAATTGCATTTGAAAGTGCATTATTTTCAAACTTTTCGCGAATTTTTTTAAAAAAATCTTGGTTTTTTATCGTTTCGGTCAATTTCATATTTTGATTTTATCATATTTTGGAATAAAATGCAAAAATAAAATTGCATTATTTCTAATGCAATTTTTTGTTCCTGGTTTTTGAAATCAGCTTGTAAAGTTCGCCTATGAAAATTATGGAAACCGAAAATGCTAGGACGATAAGCCAGCAGAAAATGTTTAGATGTGAAAGTCTTAGAACTTCGCCAAACGGGGTGAGCGCCATAAGCAAAATGGCTCCAACACCAAAGATGAGTGAAATTGTGAAAAATTTGTTTTTGAATGGGTTTGAGCGGAAGCAACTTTCTTTTGTTCGGGCTGTAAACATATAAAAAAGCTGGATTAAATTTAGCGTATAGAATGCCATTGTGGCGGCAGTGGTTTCTCCTTCAACAAACAAACCAATCAAATATGCTGATATTGTCAAAACTGTTTGAACACCACCCAAAATGAGTAGTTCTATCCCCATTCCGTTTGAGAACAAGCCCTCTCGTTTTTTGCGTGGGTTTTGATTCATAATGTTTTTCTCTGTCGGTTCGGTGCCAAGCGCAATCGCAGGAAGTGAATCAGTGATAAGATTTATAAACAATATTTGTGCCGGAAGCAAGAAGATTTTTCCAGGTAGGAAGATTGTGATGAAGAACAGCGACAAAATTTCTGCCATGTTTGCTGAAAAGAGATATTTGATTGTCTTTTGAATGTTTGAGTATATCTTTCTGCCTTCTTTAACAGCGACATAGATTGTTGCAAAATTGTCGTCTGTGATAATGACATCTGCCACTTCTTTCGTCACATCTGTGCCAGCCTTTCCCATGCCTACGCCAATGTCAGCCTTTTTGAGACTTGGAGCATCATTGACCCCGTCGCCCGTCATGGCGACGGTATGACCATTTTGTTTGAGAGCAGAGACAATCTTGGATTTATGCGTTGGGCTTACTCTGGCGTAAACGGTTTTTGTTTCAACAATCTTTAAGAATTCTTCGTCTGAAAGCAAATCTAACTCTTCGCCAGAAATGACTTCACTTTCGCCTTTTGCTATGCCAACTTTCTTTGCAATTGCAAATGCGGTGTCTTTGTAGTCGCCAGTAATCATAATGGTCTTTATGCCAGCATTTTTGAAATCTTTGACAGCTTGTTCGACTTCTTTTCGTGGCGGATCTTGAATTCCACACAATCCTAAAAATACAAAATCTTCTTTGTCTATTGATGTTGTTTTTTTGTAAGCAAGGCAAAGTACTCTCTGTGCCTTATCACACATACTTTTGTTTTGATGCTCTATCTCTCTTTTGATTTTGTCGGTGAGTTTTGAAGCGCCATCTTTTGTTTGGTAAAAATTGCAATTTTCTAAGACCCTGTCAAACGCACCTTTTAAGAAACAAAATTTTTCACCATCTATATCGTTTAGGGTCGTCATGCTTTTGTTTTGGGAATTGAAAGAAATCTCATCTATTCGACGATTTTTTTCTCGGCTGGTTTGAATGTCATATTTTTTAGATTTTGCAAAGTTTAAAAGTGCGACTTCTGTGGAACTTCCTATGAAAGAATTTTTTCCCTGTTGGGCGTCGTTGCACAAAACCATGCAGTCTAAAAATCTTTCAAAACTAGCATCTTTTTCTTCAAAAAATGCAAAAATGCTTTCAACTTTCATTTTGTTTTGTGTGATTGTGCCAGTCTTGTCTGAGCATATGGTATCACACGCTCCAAGAGTTTCGACGGCGTGCATACGCTTGACTATCGCTTTTTGCTTTGAGAGTTTTGAGATGCCAAGGCTCATTATGATTGTTATGACAGCTGGCATACTCTCTGGAATTGCAGCAACAGAAATCGCTATCGCTGTCAAAAATGCACTTAGAATTTGGTTTGGATTTATTGTTGCTCCAAGAATAAATGTGACAGCCGCCATAAGCAAAACAACCCATGTCAAAACCTTTCCTACGCTTTGAATGTTTTTTTGAAGGGGTGTAATTTCTTTTTTTGAATCTTTTAGGCTTTGGGCAATCTTTCCTATTTCGGTCTGTGTGCCTATCGCTGTGACAACTCCATAGCCATGCCCGTTTTCAACCGTGCTACCCGCGTAAGCAATATTTTTTCTATCACCAAGTGGCATATCCTTTTCAAAAACCATATCTGCATATTTGTTGCACGATTCGCTTTCGCCTGTCAAAGAAGCTTCGTTTATTTTAAGCGAGACACTGTCAACAAGTCTAAGGTCTGCCGGAACTATGCAACCCGTTTCTAAATAAACGATGTCGCCCAAAACCAAGTCTGAAGCGTTTATTTTTGTAAGTTTGCCACCACGCAAGACGCATGCTTGGGGTTGGGTCAATTTTTTGAGAGCATCAACAGCGCGTTCGCTTTTGCGCTCTTGGAAAACACCAAAAAGAGCGTTCATAACGACAATGCCCAAAATAATTGCACCATCTACAATTTCAGTCATGGAATTTTGGCACAGGCCGATGACAATTGAAACGACTCCGGAAATAAGCAAAATGAGAACCATTATGTCTTTGAGTTGGTATAAAAATTTGACAATAAAAGATTGCCTTTTTTCGGGTTTGAGTTGATATCTTTTTGCTTCAATTCTTCTATGCTCAACTTCTTGGTCCAAAAGCCCTTCTTTTGATGAATTTAACTTTTCTAATGTCTGTTTTGTGGACATTTTGTAATATTTTTCTCTTTGCATTTTAACTCCTAGATTTTTTTATAAAATAATAAATGCAACCACTGAGATAAATATTAAATAAAGCGAAAACCATTTTAAATTTGATTTTTGTGTAATTTTGAGCATGAGTTTTATTGAAAGTATCCCCACCACAAATGCTGTCAAAAATGAGATTATGAGCGCGACAATTGGGATGTTTGGAAATCCTTGTTTTTCAAGTTCAAAAAACTCCATCACAAGCGAAGCGAGAATAATGGGAATGCTCATAAGAAAGGAAAATTTTGAAGCAGATTCTCTTTCTCCGCCAAACATAACCCCTGCGCTGATTGTTGTGCCAGAGCGAGATATGCCTGGAAAAACCGCAAGACCTTGGGCTATGCCCATAATGGATGCAATTTTTGTGTTGAACATTCTAACCTTAGTTTGTCTTTTGTCGCTTAGAAAAAGAAAAAGAGAAGAAATCAAAAAACAAAAACCGAGCCACTTTCCGGAAAAGGAGAGTTTGACTATTGGCAGCAAAATCAAAACTATTGTGCAAGAGATGATAGTCGAAAGTGCAAGATTTGTCGTTTGGGTAGAAAATGGATGACAAACTATATAAAAAATCTCTTTTCTAAAGACAACAACTACCGAAAAGAGTGTCGCCACATGAAGCAATATGCTAACAAACAAATTTTCTTCAATGCCAAAAATATGTGAAAAAAGGATGAGATGGCCAGACGATGAGACGGGCAAAAATTCGGTTAGTCCTTGCAAAAGCCCCAAAAAAAATAAAGCAAAGAGCATAAAACCTCCTCGCTTTATTTTATTGTTTGAGTTTTTGAATTATCTCTATTTTGTCGACAATGCCTGTCTGCGTCTTCTGCGCTTTCTTGCAATAATCGTCAAGGTAGGCACCGCAACAACAACTGCTGTAGTGAGTCCAACAGCCAGGAAAATATGCCACAAAGATGTGTCTTTTAGCGTGATTTTTGCGCGTGCGTCAACCACACCAAAGAGACCATTGTATGCAATAGGTGCATAGTAAACCGCTGTTGCTATACCTGAAATTGTGTGACCAGCAAAGTTGAAATTGCCCATGAACGGATTTTCTTCTGTGCCGATTGGCGTCCAGAATGCTGATGACAAATCAAGGTTTTGTTCGACAATGTAGTAGCAACTTGAGTACTTTTTGCCTGAAGAATTTTGTGCGCCGGAATTTATGAGTTTCATTATAAGCGTCAAGTCTTTTTCGGTTGTGATTCTGTATGGATTTCGAGCAGTTCCGCTTCCGACAGGTTGGATGTCTGTCAAATCTGTCTTATCCCAGTAATTTCTTGAGAACTTGACTGAAATTTGAATTGTTCCCACGATTTCATTTTCAACAAGATATTGCTTTGTCAGTGTCACATTTCCTTCAACAAGTTTTTCCAAAAGGTCGAATGTGGCCGCATAGTTGTTTAGGTTGAGTGTGGAAACAACATATCTTTGATTTGTGACAATACCGAACTCTATGTCTTGGTTTTTCTCAATGGTGAAATTCTTTATTTCTCTTCCGCCACGAGTCGCATAGCCCGCTACGCTTGGAATGTTTTTGTCAAGAGCTGTATCATCTTTCTCAGTTTCCTCAAAGTCAAATGTCATATAAATTGACAAAATTTGGCTGTTTAGAATTGGGAAAATTTCTATCTCTCGGCCAGCCATTGATGCAACAATTTCCATTGTAAAATATGAAATTCCATCTTCATATTTTTCGAACACTATGTCGTTTCTGTTCCATGAAATGCTGAAACCATATTCCGCTTCGACAGCAAATTTGATGATATCTCCAACCCTAATTGGATTTTTGCCCTGTGGTGGATTGCTTGCTTTAATTTTGTATCCTTCTGGGCCGATTGTACCAACTTCGTATGTTTGAGTTTCACCTGCCTGAGAAATCGAACTGATTGTGTTTATCTTTCCATGTGCTTGATCAAAGCATGGGATTGAAAGGTCTATGCTTCCGCCTTGAACGCTGAGTGTCATCAGTATCATTCTGTCTGTGTGTGATGTATATGATGGCTCAAATGATGAAATTGATCTTGACCAGTCAAACCATCTTTGGAATTCATATCCTGCGCCAGGAACGGCTCGCAAGGTGAAATCTTTTGTTGTGTCAACATAACTTTGAACCAAAAGTTTTCGTGCCATTTCATCGCTAGATCCCTGATCGATGGTATAGCTTGCCACACCACCAAGAATGTCTACTTCTATCTTTGCAAAGTATTGAACTTCGATTTGACATTCAACGATTTGGTCGACTTCATTTGTTGACCATGGTATATCGCTTGAATATGAAACAACTGGGTTGAGCCATGTGCCATCTATGTCTTTTTGGCTTATGACAAACCTGTAGAACGAATAACCATAAATCTCTGGGGCTGTTATGTGAATGTCTGTGTTGAATGAAACTTCAATATACATTGGAGATGCTGAATAGAACCAAGAATTTGTCGAGTCTACACCTTTGACAAAGTCTTGGGCTGTGAAATTTGTCGCAACTTGTGGAACAACACTGAATGAAATTCTTGTCTTTAAGTATGACCAATAAATGTAAAGAGATATTGTTGTTTCACCGGTTTCTTCATCTATCTTTGCGTTTGGACCAAGCTCATATTTTGAAGTGATTGTATTTAGGATATAACCAGTGTCTTCCCACTCTCGAATTGACAAACCGCTTGAATCTATGTATCTTATGCCAGCACCATTTTCATATGTGAAGAAACCTTCAAAATTGTGCTTTGCTTTTGGGATTGATACATTCAATTTGCCTGATTCAAAGTAAATTCTATTGTCAAAAATTTCTATGTTTTGTGCGTTTTCTTCTGACAAGTCAATCAATGAGCCGTATGAAACATTGTGAATCTTTGCCAAAACTATATCGCCTTCTTGAAGAGCCACGGTATATTGGGTCTTTTGGGTAAGAATTTTGATTTCGTAGTCACCTATGTAATTTGAAACTTCAAAAGTCAAAACTGCCGTGTAGCCAGTTTCTTCTATGTCGAGAGCTGTGTATTGTATGTTTGATGTAATACCTTCGGTATCAACTAACATTGTTTTTGTTGTATCAAGGAAGTATCCTGCCTTTATGAATGCTTGAACAATAAATGTAGTGTCTGTATATGCCGAAACAACAACTTTTGACAATTGGGTTTCGTCAGTGAAGATTCTTGGCTTGAATTCTTCTGTGGTTTGAACATTTAGCGTTCCGGCTTTTGCAGAAACGCTTTCGCTTTCAAAACTTATGGATATGTTGTTGAGTCTTGGTTTGAACAGAACTTCGATGTTTATGTCGGTTTCGTTTGCTACAATGTCTGTAATTTTGTAAAGAATATATTCTGATGTTGTCTCAACCAATTCGGCTGTGGCTTCTTGGCAATTGAGTTTTAGGAATCTATATCCTTCTTCAATGTTTGAAATTTTTAGGTAAACATCCTTTCCGGTGTTTGTGATGATATCAAAGTTTGTCTTGCTTGTTGGGTGTCCGTTTGCAAAATATTCTGAAGCATAGTGAATATTTGTTCCTGCAATGTAGCCATAACTATTTGGCTGAGAGCCGTTTGAAGATGTTAGTTCGATTTCTCCAACTTCATTTTCAAGTCTTGTGCCATCAATGTCAATGAATGACTGAACCTTTAATGTTGTTTGTTTTGCAATGAAGATTGCGTACAAAGTGATTGATGCCGGTGCGTCTTCTCTTGAGAGAGCATCTGAAGATACTGTTATGTCAACCGTTTCATCGAATTGGGCAAAGATGTCTATGTAAACATATTCATCATCTCTTTCAAATGCCATGCCTGCGTAATAGTAGCCATTTGGCCCAGTTGCACTGATTTGTGTTGTTTGGCCATAGTATAATTCTATTGAGTCAGTAAGTCCGCCTGGAAGATGGAACTCTGCAGTGATGTCTTGATAGAATTCTCTCTTTTGACCACTTTCTCTAGTTAGGCTTATGTATTCTTTTGCATAGAATCTTATTTGATATTTGAATGTTGAGAAGATTGCATAAATTGTTTGATTGTCACGCACTGTATATGCATAGTGATTTGTCTTGTCAAGCTCAGTCGTGCCATCTTCTGACCAGTATACAAAGCTGTAAGTGTCTGCGACTTCATATGTGAGTTCTACTGTAGAATTGAATTTTGCTGTCGTGCTTATGTTTCCGTTTACATAAGCATGATTGTCTGTGCCAGTCACTTGCTGTTTTGTTGAGTCATATGCAATGATTTCTATATTGATTTCAAATGTATCATAAACAAATGAAATTGTCAGTTGGCCATCCTTGTTTATGTCGGCAATTGTCACCTTGAGATAATCTTTGAATGCGCCTGATTGAACCATTTCGAATGACAAACTATAGTCTTCTGAAGCAGAATGTGTTTCATCAAAAAGATATCCATGATTTATATTTATGTAAGCAATTAGGGTGGCTCCGGTAAATGCTTGTGCACTTTCGAAGTCTTCAAGGTCTTCTCCGGCATATCCGCGGTCGCCCACGATAATTCTTTCTATTGCTTCTTTGCCGTTTTCAAACTCTTCGCTTTCAAAATTGAAGGAAATGGTGTTTGCTCTTTCTGTCGCAAAAATTTGAATCTCGGTGTCGCCAATGATTCCATCAACTTCAAATGTCAGAGTTGTTTCTGTCTTTGTTTTGTTTGAAATCAAAACAGTTGATGGGTTTGCTGTGACATCTTCTGAAACTATGTAGCCATCATCTGCTGTCGCTACTATTTTGATTGTTCGACCTGTCTGTGCATTGAATATGTTTGAAGTTATGTCAAGTTCGACTTCGTCATCTGTCGTGTCATAAGCTCTGACAGATTTTATGTGTGTGAGTGTGAGTGTCACTTGATTTGACAATACACCTACTGGCAATGTGGTTTCGAAATCGGCTTCTGGCATGGCAAATGATACTTGTGCGCTTGCCCAATCATCTGTTGTGGTCACCGTGAAGATAGGATCCCATCCTGTGCTCTTGATTTGGTAGCCTTCTGCGGCTGTGATTGTGAACGAAATTTCTGTTTGATACTCTATGTTTTGTGCTGTGACAAAGCCTTCGCCTTGGGTGAAAGCAATTGTGCTGTCAGAAATTGTCGAATTTGAATAGTTGAGCTTTAATGCAGATCTGTTTTTAACCCACTTTGCATAAACTGTATGGCTCTGAGAATTTGTGACAACGGTGTCGGCTGTAATTTCGTTTGTAAGTCCTTGGTCTAAATACCAACCTGCAAAACCATAGCCTGTGCGTTCTGGGTTGGAATCCCAATCTTGTGCATCGAAATATTTGTGATTGAAATCTATTTGAATTGTGTCTGTTAAATCATCATGACCATAGTCAAGAGTGACCGCAATTGTTTTTTCGCTGAATATTGGTGTGAATGTTGCTCCAACCTTAAATTCGCCGCCATCTTCTAAGAGTGAAACAATGCTTGTGCTAGCAAAGGCAGAAAGCAAAATCTCTTGATTGTTTTTTCTTATACCAGCAAAATCATATCCATCAAGAACAACATTTTTTAAATCTGTGTCGTCAAGTGTCAAGTTTTCTATTGTAAGATAATCTGTCGTCCAAATAAACTTTCTGTTTAGTTTTTGTACAAAATCTGCAGAATTTAGAGCGGCTGTTGGATACTCGGCTAAATCATATGTGATTTGAACTTCGGTAATTCTGAACATAACTCTAATTTTTAGATTTGTTTCAATATTTGAGATTGTAAGGACTCCATCGTCAACTTGGAAATTTCCACCTGTTCCAATGTTGTCTTGTGAGTTTTCAGTTCGGAATCCAAAGAAGAAGCAATGGTCGCTTGCTGTTGGTGTAATGACAACCTGTTTATGATATTCAACCTGAATCTGGCCAGATGGGACACCATTTGTGTTCACTGTGGCAACGCCATCAGATTCTAGTCTCGCACTTCCAATAATGCCTGTTGTTTCGAGAGTTAGAGCATTTTCAATAACAACTGTGATAGTGTATATGTTTGCTGTCCAAATCGGAGTAAATGTGACTGTTTGGTCGTCATGATTTTGATAATACATACCCATCAAATCATTGGTGTCGTTTCCTATCAATGCATTTAGAAGAGCAACCGTAAGGTGATTGTTTCCGACTTTGAAAGCAAATTCTTCATCTTCATAAATTGTGTCGATGCCTATCGTTGTCGCCAGGCCTGAAAGATATGTGTATTTTTCTCCATTTTCAACAATTTCGCTGAAACTAAGTTTCCAACCCGAGAAGCTCTTTCCTGCAAGGGTAAGAGATGTTGGGAAGTTTATTGTTGCACTTGTCGCTGGGTCTGCTGAGTTTGATGTGAGATATGTGTTTGAAACAAATGGGAAGTTGAGTTTTGACAATGTCTGCAAGCCATAATCATCTACAATTGAATATCCGCCTTGATAGTCAAAGTCAAGATTTATTTTGATTGGTGTGATTGTGCCTGATGGGTAATCTGGCAAATAGTAGTTGTCGTTGTCTGCCCCGCTTGTAGTAAATTGGATTTTGATTGATGATGAAGGGTTTGGAGATACATAATTTGCACTGTCAATAATAAACTCATCTCCAGCGATTATGCCATCAATGTTGAATTTGAGTGTTTGTCCATTGTATATAGAAACATTTGTTGTTTCGTCATATTTCTTTGTGAAAACTTCTGTCAATGTTTGAGCGCCATCTGAAAGGCTAAGAGCCTTCTTAGAAATTTTAACTTGGGCGTAAGAAGGACTCCAATCATCATGTTCGGTTCCGTTTGCGATATATTTGCTGATGTTGAAATCGTCTGTAAATGTGCTTAAGAAAATTCCATAAGTGCCTGCGTTTAGATAATTTGATGACGAGAAGTCGGTTTGGGAATCATAATTTGCTCTAATGATAAATTTTATGCGGCTTGTGTCGTAGCTTGTCAAATCTAATGCTGTCGAATATGTAAATTCAACTTGGTCGTCAGCTTCATAATTTATCCAAGATGATTGGATTTGATATTCGCCATAAGTGAAGTTTTGAGAGTTTATGGAAATTATCATGCTTGCTTTTGTGATGCGGCCTATTACATTGTAAAGTGTGTCAGGTTGGTTTTGAACAACAATCTTTGTTTGAGCGTTTGCGTTATAGTTTGTTGAGCCCGCTCCTGAAAGAGCAATTTCAATTGTCAGTCCGCTTTGAACATATTTTGCAACATTTCCACCATTTTTGAATGTAATGGTTGCACTTGCGCTTTCGTCACCTGCAAATCCTTCAAAAATTTCTGTGGCATTTGTGTAATTGTATACTGCATTTTGGTTTGTAAATTCTTTTGAGAACAAATATGAATCATGGGTGATACTCTCTACAACAACTTCATTTTTGAAATATAATTGACGAGGAAGCACTCTGATAAGGAAGCTGTTTGATGCAAGAACACTATAAGGGCCAAACGCAACATTGAAATTGTCTGCTTGTGCAGATAGGGTCCCAACATTTGCGTTTCCTACATCTTTGAGAGATGTGTTTAAATTGAATGTGCCTGATAGCCCACCAATTGGTTCTACAATTTTTGTGTAAATGAAGTTTGTTGAGTCATAACTATATGCATTTAGTTCAAACTCCTTGTATGTTGACTCTTTAGCTTTGTTGTACACAAGAAACTTGTAGCCCAGAGTTGAGTCGCCCGCAAGTTTTATGGCATCATATGTATTTGAATCATATTCAATGTCGAGAGAAAGTTCGCTGGCAAGCTGGCTTGCAGTCTTTCCGGTAGAGTCTATAGTGTTTGCGTTTGATGCAAGAATATAAATGTTTTGAGCCGGTTTTGTGATTTGATAATATCCAACACTTTCATCAATGATTGAAGCAACTTGATAATTCGAGTTGTTTTTCACAACAGCGTTGATAACCGTGTAATAGCCAACGGCATCGCCCGAGCTTCTTGTCATTGTAAGTGTGACATCTTCGCCGAGTGGAGAAGTGAGCATTTTGTCAAATGAAAGTGTGCTTGAGCCATATTCGGCAGTCACAACCCCTGCAGTATTTAAAACAATTGACCACTGATAAGGTGTCACTGTGATTGTGTCGCTTGGTTCGACGAAAAGGTAATTTGTATTTGTTTGAGAAACGACTTTGAGTTTGTATGTGCCAACAGTGAGATGGCTTCCGCTGTATGTCGCATCTGTAGACTCGTCTGTCGAAAGAACATATTTAATTGTTAAGCCATCGTTTGACAAAATTCCTTGTGCACTTTGAATTGTGAAATCTTTGGTTGTGCTGAGAATTGAACCGTATGTGTAATCTGTTTTGTTTAGGATAATTTGAGCAGGGGCTTGATTTATTGCTCCTGTTGTGGATAAAGCACTTAGTGTGTAATTGTTTTTGTCCGCACCATTTAATGCAAGACTAGTAATGTTTTTGTTTTGCCCTACTGAAGCATTTGTAAATGAGCCTGTCACATATACATTGTCGCCTGCAATTTTTTCTGCGAATTCATCTATCCTTATTGAAGTATAAGTGTCATAATACTTTTGTGGAGCAAGGCTTACTACATTTATTGATCGTGGTGAAACTGTAAACGCCTGTGTTTGGGCGAATGTGAGACCGGCATAAGTGTTTATGGTAGCAATCACATTTAAAGTATATGTACCCGTTTTTGTCATTGGTGTGCTTGATTGAACTGAAAGCGAATTGATAAACGATAAGTTTGTAATTGGATTGTTGTTGTTGTCTTTATAAGAAATTGTACTTGTGCCAATTGTGTCTCCGCCATTTTTCACATTTATACTTGTGAATGAACTATCTACTTCAATTGTGTATTCTGTACCATTGTAAGCCCCTGTGAAGATTGTATTGTCTGCAACTTCGATTTTTACAATCATTTGAATTGTATAAAGCATAAGTCCATGCTCTAAATCGCTTTCTACAGAAATAACTATTTGAACACTTCCGTTTGTGAGATAACTTGACTCGGTAAGAGAAACTTCATAATATTTCGCTTGACTGTTGTCGGCTGTGAGACTCCCTACATTGAAAGTGAGATTTATTGTATCTCCCGTTTCGCCTACAAGGTAATTTTCAGAAACTGAAGATTGTGGTGGATTTCCATCATCAACAAATTTGAAGTGGCCCATTTCAATTGTTATGGTCTTTGACAAGGTCGCTATGTCAATCGTGCCAATGCTCACAACTCCTGCACTCGCATTTGTGATTTCAAAGTCGTCAAAATTTGTTGTGGCAAGCACTGGAATGTTTTCGCCTTTATACAAATAGCCATTTGTATTTTGTGGTGTCAATGGGTCAACAGAGTAATCAAGTGAATAATGACCGCTTGTCGCCCAACTTGTCACATTTTGTCCGCTTGCTTGAAGAGCAAATCCTGAAATTATGGCTTTTATGTTTGTTGAGACAACTTCGCCATAAACATAGCCCTGTTTTGTAAATGCTGCAGAGAAAGTAGCGGAAAGCTTTGTGATGCTTCCGGTCTTATCTGTGTTTGAAAGCAAATAATTTGATACAAGTTTGTTTGAATCTTTTGTCTTTAAAACAAGTGAAACAGGAATGTTTGTGCCTGCATGTTCTGTCGAATATGTCGCTTCAATATACAAATCGTTCCAATTTGTAATATCGTTTATCGCTGCGCCTTGTGTTGTGAGATTCAAAAGTTTTGTATTGTCGAATGTTTTTGTAATTGTAAAGTTTGTTGAAATCTCTTGTGGCGTAATGAGAAGACCATGTTTTGTGTCAAAAAGCACTTGAGCAAAGCTTGTCAAAATCGCCGCAGAGCCCTCAACCGTGAATGAATAACTTCCACAATCGCCAGTTTGGATTGTGTCTGTGGCATTTTTTGTAAACTTGAATGTTGATAACGGCAAATTGTTTGATATAAATGCAAGGATTTGTGCGTCAGTAATATTTGCTTTTGCAGAAGCATCATAGACACTTAGAGCAATTTGTTTGACTGTTGTCGCCCCATTTTTCAAGTTTAGGTTTAAGCTTGAATCTATTTGATATGTATAACCATCTTCTATATATGACTGTGTCAGTATCGCTGGATCTTGTGCAGTGATTGTCCATGAGAGAACTAAATCGCCTGTCGTGGTAATTGTGAATGTTCCAACCGATGTGCTTGATGCATCCAATGTTTTTTGAACATTTTCATATAATGTCGTCTGGTCGCTAAGTAGTTTGTAGTTTTCTGGATTTTGACTTGTGATTGCTTCAACATAGACAGCATATGTGCCAACAAGTTCGCCCGCCTGTCTTGTGAACTGAATAATCACTTCTTCGTCTGAATCACCAAGTGATATTGTGAACGCTTTGACAAGTTCTGGGTCTGCCGTGTTTAGAATTTTCGTAAAGCTTATTTCAAGCGTTGAAACATCAATCTCTTTTGGAAGAACTGTGAATGTAAAGGTTTTTGTCGCTTCTGTCTGAACATCAAAAATTGTTTGATCAAATACCACTGTGACAGAATATGTGGCAACATTTTTAATTTCTGTTGTTGAGTTTGAATTTTTTGTAATTGTAAACGACAACCCGCTGTTTCCGCCAACTGTTGTAGAGACATCTGTCGCATCTTCATCATAACCATTTGCGTACCCTTCTTCAAAAAGATAAGCGTGATATGAATATTCAACAGCAATTTCTGGTGCAAAATCTTTGTTTGCATAAACAGCCTGAGCATCTTGTCCGCTTGGAAGAGTGATATCTGTGACAAGAAGGCGCTTAAAGTCAAGTTTTATCAAAATCGTTTTGGTAGGGTCTGTCTCGTTTATTGGATCATCATCTGTTGTTGTGTAGAATGGGTAATTTGAATCCAAAAATCTTTCAAGTGTAGAAAGGATTTCTGCTTTAACAACAAGTTTGTATGTTCCACTTTCTCCATATGCACCATTTCCTGGTAAAGTCAAGTTTTGTGATGTAGAGAAAAGTTCGAACTTGTCTGTCATCTTGTACCAAGTATATGTGTATGTATAGAGATTTGTATTTTCGTTTTGAATGTCAACCACTTCGTTGTATGGCAAACTTTCAAAATTTTTAACTTGACACGCAACAGCACTTCTTGTTTGAACATAATGGATGTCATCAACAGCCCAAACAGCTTTGAGATAAACTGGGTCGAAATATGCTCGATATCCTTGGTTGTTTAAATCTTGGCCTTCGTAAACCTTTCCTTCACCCAAGACTACTTCGTTGCCTGTGAAAATCTCGGCATAATCAACGCCTCCCCAAGAGCCTGTGGCAATAAGTGTAGAAAATTTTAAACCGGTTTGATTTGGCTTTCTCAAGTTTTGGGCTGTTGTTTCTCCCCTTTTGATATATGTGGTTGTGTCAAACGAATTGTCTGTGATAAATTCAGGAAGATTTAGGTCATATTCGGCAAGAACAAGGTCTGTATAAATCGCATAGACATTGAACTCTCGAACATTTGTCGCATTTATGTCCACTTGATTTTCATATGACCAACTATCTTCTGCGGTCATTGTGCCATCAATGCTTAAAAGACCTATTGCACCACTAATCCAAGTGTATAGACCATAATACCCAAAGTTTGTGGTCTTTGTTGAAAATCTTGCTGATTTCACTTGTTTTGAAACGCGTATTGACACTTCATAATTTGAAACTGAAAGCACTTCAAATATCAACATATCATCTTCAACATGTTGGTAGCCCACTGAAAAACTATCAATCAATACTGTTTTGTCTACAGGTTGATTTAGACTGTCTAATGTTTCAAAAGTTATACTATAAAGTGCAACACATTCATTTGTCGTGAACGATGAATCCACATCTTCAAAAATCATGCCACCATTTTCCATGGTCAATCGCTTTGCGGATGCGGTAATAATGTTTACACCTGAAACGCCACGAATTATGTAAGCGTTTTGGTCACCATCTGGAACAGCAAGTGTAAATGCGCTTGTAAGGTCTTCGTATGCACTGTTTGTGTCGTTGTATCTCAAGATTTGAACAAAGTCAAAATAAAGATAATTTGCAGCGCCATTAAATGCGAATTTTGTGTCGTCAGTGTTTATTCCAGAGCCTGATGTAAACATTCTTGAAGCAACATAGAAATTTTGATAATCGTTTATTACATAATATGGAGTATTGTTGTAGGTGATAGATGCGCGGTCGCCTTGCCATGCAACTTCTTTGTTTGTTCCATCATAGAAACTTTGTTTGACTGGCGCCTGATTTTCAATTTCTAAAATCTGCGGCATAAGGTAGACATCATAATAAATCCATGTGTAAGCCCTGTCATTTTCATCATAAAGCACATTGTAGTTTGACAAGTCGGCAATATTGTTTGAAGCGATATAGGCTTTTGCTTGATAGCTTCTTCTTGCCTGGAAATTGGTGGATGTGGTTATTTCAATCGAATTTATGCTTAGCTCTGTAGATGGATTGAATGAATTTTGGAAAGAATCAAAAGCTGTCGTTTCAAGAGAAATCTCTTGAACTGTTTGCGCATTTGTGTAATCGTAATAATCAAAGAAGGTCGCCTTTTCAAGATAATCTGCGATTTCACCAGCATGATTATCTCTGTATGTAGAATAATTTTCATAAGTCCACTCTTTGAATATTCTATAATTCAAAGAATTTTTGTGTGCAAGTAGGAAATATTTGACTGTGAAATAATCAATTATTTTGTCTGCAACTGTTGTGCCAGCATCTTGCTCTTCTTGAGTAAGAGTAATTGAATCTAAAGCCAAATCACCGCTAAATGTTTTAAGTCTTGTTGCAACGCTTGAATAATTATAGCTTGAGAAAATTGTACTCATTTCGCTTTCAGGTACAAAAGGAGTCATCAGGCGCTTGAGATTTTTTGTTTTGTCTTGGCTTATTAAGAGAGTCGCTTTGTTGACTTCAAGTGTAAGAGTGTGTGTCTGCGACCAAATTTCGCCACCAAGAATATCGTCACTGACAGAAAGTGTCAAAACATATGTATATGAACCTGCATCTCTCACAGTAAAGTTTAATGTTGGCAAGGCTTCACCATTTAGGGTGGCGGTTTTTGAGAGATGAAGATTTTCGTCACTGCCAGCCAAAACCAATTGGCTGCTAGCGAAAGCAAAACCTGATGAAATATCGGCATTTGCCGAATTTAGCAGTTCTGAAAGATAAACATTTTGGTCTTCTCCGTTGAAGGTCAACCTGCTAAATTCTGCATTGTCAAATACTACATTGAAATATGAATTGTTGTACTCCCAGTTTGCATAAAGCTTTGTTTCTGACTCGTCTGTCGAAGATAATGTCCAAATGTCTATGAGAGTTCCGCTGTTTGAAATAACTTGAACCTTTGGATCTCCATTTGTGAAATAACCCAAGAAAATGAACCCATCTCTTGTCGCTGTTGGAGTGATAAGGTCTGTATCTGAAACTGTATAAATGCCGAGTCCTTGATATGTTTCTTGTTCTCGAGCGCTATAAATAGCGTTGGTGCCAAATGGAATGTAAACAGTGTCGAAAGCGCTTGGCTGAGTGCCGCCATTTTTATCTAATTGCACTTCGACTATATTTGGAATCCAGTAGGCGTAAAGGGTAATATTGTTTGGATAAAGCCAAATGACGGTTGAGTTTCCTTCGCCTGTATATCCGCTCAAAACAACAAGATTTCCACCGGCGTCGATAAGCAAATCATCTGGATTGTTTGCACCCATGTCGCTTGACCATGCTCTTCGACTTATTGTCCAACCACCAAATGTGTAGCCTGTGCGAGTAGGGTTTTCTATTGATATTTGTTTTGGGTCGGTAGGGTCTGAATTGTCCAAATTGGTTTCGTAAGTGATATCTATTTTGGTTGAGCCATTTTCTCCACCATTGTTGTCAAGGGTGATTGTGTAAGTGTGTGCAGTCCATGTGAAATAGAAATTTAGTCTTGTATATGCAAACACGCCTGAATCCATAGGCAAATCTCCGGTTGTTGGGTCGGTAGAGTTGCTTTCAGTTTCTAAAATATATGCCCAGCCGGTTTTGTCATAGCCTGTGCGGGTAGCGAAGAAATCATTGATAGAACCACCATCTTCAGCCCGTGCAGAGTCTGGAGTCAGGGTATATTCGTGAAGTTCGCCACTTGAAATTTCACCATAGTAATATTTTCGAGATTTTGCTTCGTTTGTTGTTGGGTCTCCACTTGAATTTTTTACTTCACCCCTTGAATTATTGTCGCCAAAAGTGCTTGCCGTGCCTGTGCCAGAGTAGAATGTGGCAGAAATAAATTTTTGAGAAACTATTGGCATAAGGTAATAAGTTTGTTCAGAAGGGGCACCCTCTTTTTTTCGCAGTCGGTCAAATGCACCTTTAAGGTTTATTGTAGTCGAATTAAATTTTAGGTCAGAATCGTCAAGAGGATCTTTTATAACACCTTGATTTTCATCAACAACTTGATAGCCCACAAGGTTTAGGCCTGCCTTTTCTATAGCAATGCTTAATCCATTAAAAATGTCGTAGCCACCTTCACCCGCAGAAGAAACGCTAGCGAATGATGCTAAATTGTTGTTTGAAACAACTGCATTTGTTGATCCGCCATTGTAATTTTGAACTAGAACTTTAGCTGAAAGTTCTAGTGTAATATTTTTTTGTTTGTAAACTGCGTAGATAGTGTATGGGCCCTGTGTGTCAAGCGTAGAATTGTAGATGCATTGAAAACTAATTTTTGAAGGATCGCTATTAATTTCTGGAGAATCGCTGACAATCAATTGAATATCATCTATGTACCAATATGCAAAAGTATAGCCATAACCGGTCTCCCCCGATTTCAAGGCAGTGCTTAAAGTGTCGTCGTATTTAAGTGAGGTTGCTCCACCATACTTTTCTCCAGAAAAACTATTTCCAAGTTCAGTATCATCACGAGAAATGGTTGCGCCATTAAAATCTCGGAAGGTTAGTGGGTCTTCAGAAGTTGAATATATGTATTTTGTCTCGTAGTTGATTTCGTACTCAATGTCTGTAAGATAAATGTAGAGAGTGTAGTTGCCAATACCTGGATAACTACTACCAGATTCTGGCGTTTTGAGTGAATAAACATTATTTTCAGAATTGTAGGACATGGAGAACAAAGCAATATTGGCCGCCTCATTGTTTTGACTTGTTTCGCCAACAAGTTTGAAATTTTCACCTAAAGAGGCACTTCCGGAATTATATAACTTATATCGTTTTGCCGCTTCAAGACCAAAATCCAAACTAAAACTGTATGTGCCATTCTGATTGCTAATAATGCTTGAGGTGCCACCTTCTGTTTTCAAGTTTAATTGTGCGCGAAGCGTTGCTTTGTCTTGACTATCAAAATACTCGTCATTGTATGTACATGTACTTGTACTTCCATTATAATAAGCATAAGCAAATTTTGTGGTGATGATGACAGCGGTCAATTCTTCTGCAAACACTATTTTTGCGTTGGAAAAAGTATATTCAAGAGCATTGAATTTTGTGTAGAACTTTTTGTCTGGACGAGCTTCACTGCAATCTAAAGATTGGTAATAACTTGACCAATTGGCTCCATCTTCTGCGCCAGCAAATATGAATGAACCATTGTTATATTCCATATTTTTAGCCGGACTAATTGTTTGAAAAGTTTTTATATCTGCGTTTGACACTTGTGCAATAATGCCAAAATTTGCATTTGTGTAATAAATTGTTTTGTCGACATTTAAGCCATCATAGTGAATTTGAGCAAGAAAGGCTGTGATATTATCATCCCAACTGGCGTCGCATTCATACATGGTGAATGTGGAATTTGTTGTATCGTTTTCGTACAATATGTATCTTTTGTCAGAAGAATCAGAAGAAAGTGTATATTCTACTTGATAATATTTGACACCTCCTTTTTTATTTGGTGTTAGTTGAGATGGAGAAGCAATTCCACTGTTTCCAAACAGATATTTCCCGTCTTTATCAATTCCAAAAACCGGACCACCTGTTGGTGCTGTAATGTCTTCTTTGCTGGTGTCGCCATGAACCAAACTGATACTTTTGTATTCTGTTATGTTTGGAGTAATGGCATAGACCACTCCGTCAGAAATAAGCGTATCGATTTCTTTTTTTTCTTTTTTCAGATAAAGCGTCATTGTGTAGTCGTCTGCAAAATTTTGGAAAGTTTGACCCGTTTCCAAGGTGCTATAATTTGGATTTGGTGTTGCCCAACCAAAATTTTTGTCTTCGTGAGAGCCTTTTTGCAACTCTGGGTTGTTGTCGCCATCAAACTCATAGCCGTTTCGAAGAGTGACTTTTATCGTAAATTTGTCTCCTTCTTTGTCGACCCATGTGGATGGAAGCTCGAATGAAAAGCGATTTTGAACATTGTTGTACGCAAAGTTGTACTCTGTGCTAGAATTGCCATAAGAAATTGTGATTTTTTCTATTGCTCTATCTATTTCGTCATTAGACAATTTGGCAAAAGAATCATCTGGATTTGAAGCGAGATTTATGGTCAGTGTGTATTTTTTGTCATCATTACCGAGCCATGATGCATAAATTATATTTTCTGTGCAGAAGGCGTTTTTCTCAATTGGTTGTGACTCTGCACTGTTTGATGAATAATAATCGTCTATACTAAAATAGCCATCTCGAAGGATATCTGTGCCATTTGTTGGAACCCAACAAGTGCCATCTGAATTGTAGATCGAAGAAAGTGCACCATACATGTCGCCTTCATAGTAAGTAATTTCTCTGTAAAGATCCTCTTCATTTTCATTCATATTCAAGCCGGCGTATCCATAATCATTGTGCGCCTCGCGGATTGAAGATGCAGTAAAATTTGTGCCATTGTAAATGACTTTGAAGGTCTTTGGAGCTTCATAGGTCCAGTGAGCGCTTCTTGTTTGGCTTATTGACGCAAGATAAAGCCTTGTGTCATCCACATTATCTCCAACTGCGAACGTTCCAGAACCACTATTTGTATAAAACACACAATTTACCAAATCGTAAAGCCCCGCCGTATTGTCACTCTTTCTAATGCATGGAATAAAACTGCGGACAAGAACATCATTGTCATAAATACGAAGATAATAAAGTGTGTATCCGTTTCCTTTTTCGTCAGAAGTTCCATTATTATTTTTGCCAAAAATATAAAAATTTTGTCCTGTGATGATCGATCCCGAATAATTGGCGCTTGATGAATCCCCATTAAGCGTGCATGTTAACATGTTGTTGTTTACTGTATATGTGATAGTATTTGTACTGCTGCCATAACTTATTTTTAAACGCTCCTTAGAATTTCCTAACCAATGTTTAAAATTTTTAAAATCCCATGCTTTATGGAATGGTACCAAATCATAAACTTCAGAACCATTGTTTGAACCAAACAGAGACAGACCGCCAGCCCCTAATAATGTTGGCAAGTCTAGTTTTATTTGCACCTTTAAGTTCTCGCTGCTAACCTTATAACCTGTATCAATATATTGTGTACCCGTCGCTTTAATATATTCAATTTGCTGATAATCCGATGGTAGCACATGCCATTTATTAAATGAATACCCAACTTTCGCTATAACATCTTTTGAACCATATGATGTATCACCCATAGCATCTTCAGGCATATTCCTTAGAAATGTTGGGTCAATTTCTTGCCCGACATAATATGTGTCATCTATTTGTTTAACAGAAGATAACAAAATATGTGGTTCGCCCGCATATGCACAAATGTCTTTGTCGTAAACTATGCCACCTTCTGTATTGAGAGTGACATCATAAATCTGATTTATTCCTTCGCCGGTATATTTTGTAATTGGTTTTGAATAATTGCCATTGAGTCTGCCAGCTGCAAAATATGTGGCTCCTGCAACATTGCCAATTGAATAAAGATTGTCATCTGAAAAAGTGACAACATTGACAATGTAAGTGTTTTCTTGGGTTTGTCCAACTAAAACGCCCGTATTGGAAGATGTATTTGTAAGATACTTTGCATCTACAACAAGGTTTTTGATAACAGCATTCTTTACTACACCAAAAAGTCCATAATAATCGAAACTGATTTGGGTGGAAGATGTAAGACCTGAAATTGTGTAGCTATTTCCATCAAAAACACCTTGAAAAGGAGTCGCAGAGCTGCCAATAGGTTTCCAAGTCTTGCCCGAAAGATCAATGTTTCTTTGGAGAGCAAAATATTTGCCTTCCATAGAAGAATTGTAATTGAAAGATAGCCAACCAAGATCACCGGCTGTCCAAATTTGGTATGGATTTAGATAAGTGCCATCTCCAAGCAAACCATTTTGTATTGTGTATGAAGATTCGTTGTTTGGATTTTCGCCATCATAGAGATGTCTGAGCATTGGAAAACCATTGTTTTCACTTGGAGAAATTTTCCAGACATTTTCAAAATCCCAAGGAGAAGTCCAGTCATCTGAAACATCTCCGTCTGAAATATCCGCCCAATAATAAGGATTTTCATAGAAGCCACGAGTTTTTGCAATTGAGATGCCTGTTATCGGGTTTGATTCAGCTAAATTGGGAAGAATGGTGGATTCTTTCTGTTGGAAAGCTCGCAGATAATAAGAAGGAAAACCGCTCACATCAAACTTTTTCTCTTTTGTGTCTGAGAATATATTAGACTGAAAAAAATCAGAGCTATTAGCCACCCAAAAATCTGCACTACTGTTTATTGAAAAGGAATCACAAATATCCACTTTTCCATCTATTCTACTGATGAGCCCGCGCCCACCATATAGTTCCCCAACAATTTCCGCCGTATTATAGCAGTTTGAAATTTTTGTATCGCTCTGCGCCCAACCTGCTATCCCGCCTGCCACTTGCGATCCATGCATAGAACCAAAATTAAAGCAGTTCTTTATGTCACCCCTAGCTATACCAATAATCCCTCCTGCGTATCTTGCCTTTATTGTTGAATAGTTTGCACAGCAATAAATCGGTGTAAGGGGTCCTAGCGTGTCTCCACAAATGCCACCAGCGTATCCCATATCACTTGTTATGGTTAGCTTGGTATAGCAAAGGTCAATTTTGCCGCCACTCGCATATCCGACTATGCCGCCGACTATGCCGCCTTCTGATTCGTAAATATCATTTATCACACCTGTCACAGAACAGCCTTGTATAGAAGCACCACTAGTCCGCCCCACAATAGCACCAAAATAGCGTGCATTGACAACCAAATTCACATTTCTGATATGTAAATCTCGAACTGAACCACGACTGACTTTTCCAAAAAAACCGGAACAGTCTCCATTTGAAATCAAATTTGTAAGACCATAAATTGAGTGACCTTTACCATCAAAATTGCCTAAAAAACCGTATGACCAACTTCCGATTGGTGTCCAAGGATTGCCATTTAAGTCGATGTCTGTTTCAAGGTAGATTGTTTTGTCTGATAATTGATTATGATTTGTGTTTACAAGGTAAGCCACATGTGCCAAACCTTTGGCACTGCGAACATAATAGTAATTACCATTTTGAAATAAATCATTGGCAGTGATAGATGTTGGGGTTGAGCCATCCCAGACACTGATGTTTGAAAGTCCAGTGTCGGCGCTGACTATTTTTTTGTTTTGAGGTAGCAGTGAGAAAATGCCCCCTAAAAAGCAAAACAGAAAAGTAAACATAGTGAAAAATATTATTTTCTTTTTCATGTCATTTTCTCCTGAATTTATGCCGACCCTATTTTATAATATATTATACAAAAAACTATCTTGTATAGCAAATAAATTTAGAAACAAATATATTTTTTAATATATTTAAAAATTCGATTTTTAAACGAGTTTGCCACATTTTTAATTATTCAATAATTTGAAATTTTAAAAAAACTAAAAATTAATAAAAAAAATAGAAAATAAAATAAAAAAATACACTTTTTTTTGAATTTTAGGTGTATTTTTTTAATATTTTTGTATTTAAAACTTTTTTAATCTTTCTAAAACTTTTTGCTTTCCAAGTGTTGTCATAATTTCGAAAAGATCTGGTGCATTTTTTCTGCCTGTGATTGCAATTCGAATATATTCGCAGACTTTTGCCACATTTCCCTTAAATTTTTCTGGGTTGTTTTTAAATTCAGCATTGTCAATCGCGTATCCAAATTTGGCTGCCATTTCTTTAATTTTGTCAAACCATACATTTTTGTCGCTTAAATCCAAATATTTTTCATAATTTTGGACAATTTCTTTAAACTTTTCTGTTTCGGTTTCGTCGAGTTCAAAACTCTTTGGCTCGCCAAACATGTAATCAAAGTAATCATATATCATTGACCACTTTGAAATATCCTTTCTTGGCTTTGGTTTTTCACGATCAATATTTAAAACTTTGATACAATATTCTTTGTTGTTTTCTATATAAGAAACCAAATCAGTTTTATATTCTTTTGCCCAATCAAGCCAATTTTGATAAACATCTTTTGCCGTCATGCGAGAGATTACATTTTTTGAAACATCGTTGAGTTTTGTAAGGTCGAGAATTGGAGCAACAGCCGTAATGTCTTTTATGCCAAATTTAAAATCTTTCCAATCTGTATTTGGGTTTTGGACTCTCCATCTTTCGAAGCTAGAATTTATGATATTGAGCAGATATTCTAGCACGCTTTGAGTAGGTATGCCTTCTTCAAAGTAATATCTCATATCTGCTTCTGGATCATATCTCTTTGAAACCTTTCTTCTGTTTCCATTTTCGTCAATCTTGCAAATAAGCGGATTGTGGCAATAAGTCATAGGTTTGAAACCCAAAGCTTCGAAGAGTTCGAGGTGTGCTGGAGTTGAACTGATATATTCTTCGCCGCGAACCACTATTGTCGTGCCCATGAGCGTATCATCAACTGCATGTGCAAAAGCATAAGGCGGAACGCCATCATTTTTGAGAATAATAAAGTCTTTTGTGTTTGCCTGTGCTTCAATTTCACCTTTGATAAGGTCATAAAATTTTATTCTTTGTGAGCCATCGTTTTTGGTCTTTAATCTTATCGCAAATTTCTCTCCGTTTTTTAAATGTTCTTCGACTTCTTCGAGAGTTAAATTTCTGCAAGGGTCGTATTCTGTCTCCACCTTGTCAGCAAATTTTTCAGCCCTGAGTTTTAGCACATCTTCTTTTCCTTCAGTTTTTTTGCAAAAACATGGAAAAGCTTTGCCTTCTGCGACAAGCTTTTTTGCGTATGCTTTGTAAATCTCCACCCTTTGACTTTGAACATATGGACCATAACTTCCAACGTCTTTTCCATCAAGCGTTTGATATTCGTTTACCTGAATTCCAAACCTCTTTAAAATATCGTAAATTACAGCAGTTGCATCTTGTTTTTCACGCTTTGAGTCTGTGTCTTCTATGCGCAAAAAGAATATGCCATTTGTCACATTTGTCAAATTGTAAGAAATGAACATTTGGAAAAAGTTTCCCACATGCATATAACCCGTTGGACTTGGTGCATAGCGAGAAACAACTTGATTTTTGTCAAGTTGTCTTGGTGGATATTTTTTCTCAATCTCTTCAATTGTAAGCTTGTTGTTTGGAAACAGCAAGTCGGCAAGTTTTTGATAATTCATATCTTCCTCTAAATTTTTAGAATAACAAGTCATAAACTTCATTTATGAAAGTTTTTAATGAAACATTTATGAATTGTTCTATTTTTTCAAGATAAATTTCGGCTAATTTGTTTTTCTTTTGATAATTTTCTAAATTATTTTTATAATTCTTTGCCAAAATTGGAATTTTGAGACCTTCTAACGCTTTGTAAAAATCATTTGCTTCGGTCATAAAATCAGCACAATAATCCATAAGTTTCACCACATTGTGGATACTCGAATCCTTTGGCGTCGTACCAATTATGAATGTTGTTTGATAATCTCCAGTAAAAGAGGTTTGCATATTTGCAATAGCATCATCAATTCTGTGGCTGGCGTCAGTGTCTTTGTTTGATGTCGTCCAAGACACATTGCTTTCTGTTTCGGTAATCAAAAATCTTGCATATACCGGCAAGAGTTTTGCTCGGATGTATTTTCTGATGACAACAACATCTTCTATGATTGCGTTTTCTTCAGATTTGAGCACTTCATAAATTTTGCTTTCTTCCAAAACATTTGCAAGACTGTTTGTCACTTCAACATTCTTTGCGACCATTTTTCCAAGATAAATTTTGTAGCTTTGTAAAAATGGTTTGCTGTTTTCAAGGTCACTAAAATCTCTTTGTGCAAAATAGTCGTGTTGGATAGCAAAAGCTTTGAGTTCTTTCAAATATTCACTTATGGCTATGTTTAACTTTTGCAATGCGCTTTGAACATTTTTTGTTTGAGTTTCTGCCTGAAGACCGCTGACATGGATCATATATTCATCAATATAAGATGATGAAGTGGTGAATATTGAAGAATATTTTGACAACAACACCGAATAATCAGTATTTGCACTGTCAACCAATGTTTGTGCGTTTCCGAAATAAATTTGGTGGTTTGGTCCAAATATTTCATTTTTTTGTTCATAAAACTTTGTGACTTGATCATAGCTCGCAACCACCTTTTCTGGCGTTGCTGCTTTTTCACAGCCAAATGTTGTGAAACATGTAAAACCAAAAAGTAAGCAAATAAGTACTGACAACAAAATCTTTTTCATATTCTTCCCCCTATCAACTTAGATTTCCTTCAAGGAATGCTAAATAAGCTGGCGATTCAGCACGATTTTCTGCGTTTAATATTTCGTCAACTTTATCTTTAACTGTCGAATCATATTGATAAGACATAATTATCTCAAGACTTGTGCTTGAAAAATATATTTGTGTGAAATTGTATATGCCGTCTGCCGCTCCGGCAACCTTGAGATCTTTGAGAACATCATCTGCAAGATTTTGCTCTGTTTCAAAAATAAGTGAAGAAAGTTTGTTGTTGAAAAGCTTTGAATTTACACCGGCTTTGTAAACTTCGGCAATACTGCGAAGAGCATTGTTCGTGTCCGCGATCATTTTTGTAATCATATCTTTGCATTCATACCATGTGCCAGCAGTCCAATATTGACTTGGGTTTGTCAAATTTTTTGTGCTTTGGATATAGGCTTTTGCATCATTTGCATGTTTTTGAGCACTTTTTAATAAATTTTCAATCTTTTTGTTTGAATTTTTGTAAACATTTGTATATTCGCTAAATGCAAGTTGACTGTTTAAAATTTTTGCTTCTTTTGTAAGTGACACATATAATTTTTGGCAATTTAATGTCACCTTTTGCTCTTCGTCACTTTGTGCTGCAAGAGCACTTGATACTTCTTCAAAATATTCGTTTAACACTCCATACTCATCGCTCGTTTCGCAAAGGTATCCTTCGCTCACTGCTTGGTCAAGATTTTTTGCCATTGCATCAGTCGATTTGTTTGTAAACATGTTTATGAAAACGACCGCAAGTATTGCTCCAACGGCTACAATAACTAAAATGCCTATTATCCACTTTCTTTTCATCTTTTCCTCCTATTCTTCAGAAGTTTCTTCTATTTTCACCTTTTCGTCATGATTTAAATACATTGTGTATTCTCCAACCCACTTGAGTTTTACTTCACCGGTATTTCCATTTCTATGTTTTGAAACCATCAAGTAAACCGTGCCAGGCTCATCCTGTGTGGCAACATCATTATATTTTTCTGGATTGTAAAGGAATAATACTATATCGGCATCTTGTTCGATTGAACCAGACTCTCTAAGGTCTGAAAGCATAGGTCTGTGATCGCCCTGTCGCGTTTCTACCGCACGGGAGAGCTGTGAAAGAACGATGATTGGAACATTGAGTTCTTTGGCGGCAATTTTAAGAGTTCTGGTAAGATCGCTGACTTCTTGAGTTCGGGACTCTCGAGATTTTTGATTTCCCATTGTCATAAGTTGGAGATAGTCGATAATAACAAGGTCAAGACCTTCGGTCATCTTCAACTTTCGGCATTTTGAAATAATCTCAAATGGTGTAATCATTGAGCTATCATCAACAAAGAGTCCGCTTTGGGCAAGCTTTTTCTCGGCTGTCCAAATTCGTTTCCACTCATCGCTGTCCATGTTTCCTTTAAGCACATGACCAAGATTTACTCTAGCAACAGATGAAAGAGCACGCTGCATAAGCTGTTCTTTTGACATTTCAAGAGCAAAAATTGCAACCTTCTTGCCTTCGTTTAGAGCAATGTTTGTAGCAATATTCATAGCAAAAGAAGTTTTTCCGACACCAGGTCTTGCCGCAAGCAAAATAAGGTCGCTTTTTTGGAGTCCGTTTGTAATAGCATCAAAATCTTTGTAGCCTGTAGGGATTCCACGCATTTTACCTTTGTTTTCTGCAAGCTCAGAAATCTGTTTTAGAACATTTGTGAGCACGCCATTTTTTCTGCCGACATGCTCAAGCTCAGATGTTGTTTCTTTTTGTGACAAATCAAAAATTTTCTTTTCGGCAATTTGCATCGCCGCATTTCCAGTTTCGCTTTCAAAAGCGCCTTTAATAATCTCTTGAGATTCGGCAATCAATTTTCTGCGAACAGAATTGTTTTTTACGATGTCAAAATAATATTGGTAGTTTGCTGCAGATGGAATAACATTTGTCAGGTATGTTATGTAATCAATTCCACCAACAGAATCTAATTTCTTTTCAACTTCAAGCTGGTTTGTCAGCGTGACAAAGTCAACAGGAATGCCTTTTGCGTTTATTTTGAGCATGCTGTCAAAAATGTTTCGATGTGACTCTGAATAAAAATCGTCTGCATTGAGTTTTGAAATAATGTCAATCTGTGCATCATTGTCAATCAAAATGCATCCTAAAAGTGCTTGTTCTGCCTCTAGACTGTTTGGCAAAATTTTGTAATCTGGCATAACCCCTCCTTAGTCTGAAAACGGATCTTTCTTTTTCTTTAGTCTTTCTGCTTTTCTTTGGTCAATCTTTCCACATATCCAAAGATAGATGAAAAACAGAATAAAAAGCAAAACCACCAAAATCGCAATGTTTGCACCTTGCGGAACATTTAGGTAAAATAGTGTCGCACAAACTAGACAAACAGGCAAAAACACAATGAGCAAAAACAGCCCAAGTCTTTTTATGTTTTTTTTCAATTCTTGCTTTTCGGTAGTTCTCATCAAAAGCATTATATCATTTAAAATTTTTAAAGTCAATAAATAGTTTGTTTGATATATATTTATATATTTGTACACAAAATTGTGGAAATGTGGATAACTCTTCAACATTTTTATGTTTTTTTACAAAAAAATGAGGTTTTTACCTCATTTTTCTAAATTTCACCCCTAAGTTGCTTTCCTTTTTCTCTCAATCTAAGGTTGTGATCCAAAATAATTTTTCTTATGCGTATTGATTTTGGAGTCACTTCCAAATATTCATCATCTGCCAAAAATTCAATGCAATCTTCAAGACTCATAAGTCTTGGTGGAGTAAGCCTAAGCGCTTCATCCGAACCTGAAGAACGGCAGTTTGAAAGATGTTTCGTTTTGCAAACATTGACAACAATATCTCCGCCCTTTGGGTTTGTGCCCACTACCATTCCTGCATAAACAGGGACTCCAGCACCAATAAACAACTCGCCCCTTTCTTGTGCGTTGTAAAGGCCGTAAACTATCGCCTTTCCTTCTTCATGTGCAATGAGAGAACCAAATTCTCTTCTATTTATTTCTCCTTTGTACGGCATGTAGTCATAGAAGATTGAATTTATTACACCTTCGCCACGAGTGTCTGTCAAAAATTCTGACTTAAACCCAAATAGTCCACGAGATGGGATAAGAAACTCCATTCTCATTCTACTTCCGTGTGGTGTCATGCCTTGAAGGTCACCCTTTCGAACTCCCATTTTGTTCATAACTGTGCCAACACAATCTTCAGGAACATCAAGGTAGAGTCTGTCAATAGGTTCACACTTCACACCATCAATCTCTTTGATAAGAACTTTTGGCTGGCTTACTTGAAATTCATAGCCATCGCGTCGCATATTTTCAATCAATATTGAAAGGTGCATTTCGCCCCTGCCAGAAACCTTGAATTTTTCAGCCGTGTCGCCATCTTCTACTCTAAGCGACAAATCTTTGACCGCTTCTTTATACAATCTTTCTCTAAGGTGTCTTGAAGTGACAAATTTGCCTTCGCGACCTGCAAAAGGACTGTCGTTTACCATGAAAGTCATCTCAACACTTGGCTCTGCAATTTTGACAAATTCAATTGGTTCGACTCTTGTTTCTGAGCAGATTGTATCCCCAATTGTCACATCTTCAAGTCCAGCAACACAGACTATTTCTCCCACGCTTGCAGACTCAACAGGAATGCGTTTGAGCCCTTCATATACAAAAAGGCTGACAATTTTTGATTTTGTCTTTTTGGTCTGATCATGATAGTTGCAGACTACGACATTTTGCCCAACTTTTATAACACCTGCATCAATCTTTCCAACAGCCAATTTTCCAACATAATCATTGTGTTCGGCAGAAGATACAAGCATTTTTAGCGGAGCTGTTTCGTCACCTTCTGGGGCTGGAATGTGCTCTATTATTGTCTCAAAAAGTGGTTTCATGTCTGTGCCGGCAACATTGTAATCCTTTGATGCAATACCCTGTCTTGCAGAAGCAAAAACAAATGGTGAGTTGAGTTGGTCTTCATCTGCATCAAGCTCTAAGAAAAGTTCTAGTACTTCGTCAACAACTTCTTTTACTCTGGCATCAGGTCTATCAATTTTGTTTATGACAACAACAACTTTAAGCTTTAATGCAAGTGCCTTTTCGAGCACAAATCTCGTTTGTGGCATTGGTCCTTCATATGCGTCAACGACAAGCAAAACGCCGTCAACCATTTTTAAAACTCTTTCAACTTCTCCGCCGAAGTCAGCGTGTCCCGGTGTGTCAATGACATTTATTTTTACACCATCATAAAAGCAAGAGGTGTTTTTTGACAAAATTGTAATCCCTCTTTCTCTTTCAAGCGCGTTGCTATCCATAACGCGGTCTTCAATAACCTGATTTTCTCTAAAAACATTTCCTTGTTTTAGAAGTTCGTTGACCAACGATGTTTTGCCGTGGTCAACATGGGCGATAATTGCAACATTTCTAATTTTCTTTTCCATTTTATTGTCCCTTTTTAAATAACTTAAGCAGTATATCATTTTTTTTAGAAAAAGACAATATATCTATAAAATTTTTTAGAAGATAACTAAATATTTTTGCGTTTTTGAATTGAAAAAGCAATAATCATGCCAATAAGAACAACAAGAAGTGCACAAAAATACCAAGCCGCTCTGTTTGGCAACGTGTAATAAAACTCAATTGGCGTTTCAATTTCTTCTATATTTCTCGCAAAAAAATTGTGAGTTTTCTCTCCATCAAAATAAGTCGTTTGAGATTTAAGTGAGACTTCTTCGTTTGAAAAATCATATATAAAAATCGTGTCGTTAAGAAGTCTTAAACAATCATCAATGATAGTTTGTGATATGGAGTTTTCTTGGGCAGTTTGTTGAAGGGCAAATTTTGTTGGGAACAGAAAAGAATCGGCAGACTCTTTCGTCTGAATTGGAAAGTCAATTTTGAGAATGTATCTGTTTATAAAGAGTCGCTTTTGTAATTTAAACCCATCTCTTTTCTGATTTGTACTCTCGTAAAATTCACTTTGTGCATTTGAATTTTTGAATGTTATACAAAATCCAAGTGCATCAATGTCTGAATAATAAATGCATGGAGATACCGCAACGCCTTCTTTTGCTTTGTCTTTGTATTGTTTTGACAACGCATTTATATATGATGCAAGATAAAATTTGTAGACTTTTATATCATTTTCTGACAAGCCCAAATTTTTAAAACTCTCGGAATTTGTACCAAAAGCGTAAGTCATTTTGATTTGACCTGCTTTATCAATCTCTCTTATCAATCTAACAGAATTTTTTTCATATAGTTTTTGTGGTAAAATATCTCTTTGCGAACAACCACAAAGCGCAAAAACAACGAATACAAAAAAAAGAGTAAAAATTGATTTTTTCACAATCTATTTATACTCTTTTTTTGATTGGTTTATGATTTTTATCACACTGTTTGTATTGCATATTCTTGACCATAATGCAAGTTGCTTAAAGTGATATCTTGTGGTGGAATAATATTTCCATTGTTTGTGACTTCTGAAACATTGCCTCCTGCCTTAAGATCTGCAATACCCGCCATGTAAACACTATTGCTGTTGCCGGCTCCTGTTGTTTCTGCAGAGATGTCGAAGTAGTTTGAGCAATGTGTAATTGTTCCGCTTGAAGTTAATGTTGTACATATGCCCGCAACTTGAACTATATCAGCATTGTTTTTGCAAGTTGCTCTCATTTGATATGTATTTGTACCATCAGTTCCTGCTTGGCAATTTTGAATTGTCGCACTATTTAGGTGAGCAATGCCTGCCAAAGCAATATCTGCAGAATAAGAGTTGTTACCAGAAACAGCCATATCAGTTTGAATATTGCAGGTTGAAATTATTGCAGAACCACTGTTTATGCCTACAAGACCAGCATAGAAGCTGTATATATCACCTGCAGATCCGACAAAGAATTTGTTTGTATAACCTGTCAAGTTTACATTTGAGATTGTGCCTTGGTTTGCTATAGCAAGACCACAGACAAGCGCGTTGCTTGAGATTTGTGTCTGCATTGCGTTTTTGTCACCAAATTTTACTGAAATGTTCAGGCTTGAAATCTCGGCACCCGAGCTAAGCGTTTCAAAGAGTGCTGAACCATAATTTATGTTTAAGCCACCAAGCGGTTTTCTGTTTCCAACGGTAATCTGTATTGTTTGGCTTAAATTGGTAATTGTTTTTGACATGTAGGTAATTGTTTTTGTTGTATCTTTGCCTGTAATGTTTCCATTAAATTCGCCCTTGAAAAGAATTCCGTCAATATACTCTGTTTCGCTGTCTGTAAGGTCTATGTCATCGTCAATTGTGAAATAGTATTTTTTGTCATCCTCTTCCCTGTCTGATCCATTTGCAACAAAGTAGCTTAGGTAGTTTTCTTTGGTCATTCTGTATGCTATATTTTTAAATTGTGTGGCATTTGTGATTGAGTATGGGGAATGATGTGTGCCATCACCATTTTCAAACAAATCAAAATCGCCGTTTGTAGTAGCCGGATTTGACTCAACATTTGTGTTGCCGAATTTGATGACTATTGAAACTTCAACATGTCCTATAATTGTAGGCTTGAAGTAGCGGTCTGTTGTTTGGTATGTTCTTGTTTCGCTGTTATAAGAAGCTGTAATCACAAACAATGGGTTTATGATAGCTGCATTGCTTACTGTAAATTGTTTTGTGCCATTTGAAATTCTGCTTTCGGTCACACCTTCGCTTTCAACTGTGTATGTATTTACCCCGTCCAAAACAGCCTCTTCAATCTCAAGATCGTCGTTTAGTAAATAATATGTCTCACCAGCCAACGATATCTTTGATTTTGTGCTGTCTTGTTCGATGATTGATACATATGTCTCACCCGTAATTTCAATATTGGCTTCTTGTGTCATTTGTTCGTCATCATACAATGTTGCATTTTCTGCCAATTTGTACGCTGATGCTGTCGTGCCAATCAAGACTTTGACTAGGTCATAGTCCCATTCAAATTGATCTGCTATCGAATTCCAAGAAATTGGATTTTCACTCCAATCTACTCTTGAAAGAGTAAACATTTCACTTGTGTCTGCAAACAAAATGTTTTCTCCAGACTTCGAAACATCCATTGTCATTGTGTAAGTACCATTTGACTGCAATACAATTGAATTTTCTCCTATGAAATAACCTTCATGATTTGTTTCTCTAAATATATAAACCTTGTTTGAATCTTTTGTAAGATTAAATTCTTCTAATTGGTCTGACTCAGGTTTTTTGAAAGTTATCTTTATTTGAGAATCTTGGTGACTGTCAAAATAATTTTCGAGCGACAAGATTTCATATCTAAATTTTATGCTGCTTGAATATTCTGCAGATGTGCTGCTTGAATATTCTGCAGACGCGATTTGATAATCACCACTTTCTACTCTTTCGAGTTTTTCAACATTTGATATTGTTCTTGGAATAGATTTGATTGATGCGTTCGAATTTGATGAGCCTTGTGTCGCATAAACTCTAAAGGTATGTGGCGTGCCCGCAGAAATTTGTCCAACGCTTTCTTTAAATGTGATTTTGAATGTACTAGAGTCCAACACCTTTGTGACTGTAAATTCGCCTTCTATTGTATTGTTGTTTTCGTCTTCAACAACAAATGAATAAGTAGAAGAGAAATTGTATTCGTTTAGATTGACATCTCCAGTAGGAGTGTATGTCCAAACCAATCTGCCATCTTCAACTCTCAAAGATCCATCATCAATTGGGTCAAGTCTTTGGATATTTGCTAGTATGGTGCCGTTGCTCATAAGAGCAGGTGTGTTGTCAGTAAACAAAACATTTTCAGAAACATATCCACCTTCAACAAGTGGCTTTTTGTGTTGGTCAGATGGTGTTTGAGATACCTTTGCCGCAACAACCTGAACTGTTGTCTTTATGAGTGCAGTATTTGCATATACTTCAACATATTTAAAGTCAAGACTTGTTTGTTTGGTATAAAGATATTGTGTTTCGCCAGACGCCGTTGTTGTTTCTCCTGTAGGGGCTGTCGATGCCATAAATTGCTCGATTGTGATTCTATATACAAATGATTCTGCGCCACTAAGCTCAATGTTTTCATTTGTGTATGCATTCCACGTCAACAAACCGTTGTGTATGCTAAGCCCCTCGAACGAAGGCAACATCTTTGCTGCAATATTTGTTTGAACACTTGAAATTGCCACACCTTTTGATGTTTGAAGTTCGCCATATGAATCAGAAGGACAAACAGTAAGAATGTGGTATGTGGCAGGCAGTGTTGCAGCGTCATTGACTTTGAGCTTTGTGTTTGATCCTAAAACTCTTGTTGAAAATTCTTCTGCACCAAGTTCAGTTTGTTTGTATGTATAATCTGCATCTGAAGGCGCAAGTCCTGTTGTGCCTGCTTCATAATATAATTTTTGTGAAATATCATTTGATTTTGTCACAATAATATATTGGTCTTCATACGCATTGTCGTTTGTAATCTGATATTTTATGCCAGGATTTGTTGTATAACAGTTGCTCCAATAGTTTTCATTTGTTTGGTCTTCGGTAATTTCAATTGTGCCAATTTTTATATTGAGTGTCGCTGATGCAAGTTTGTAAACATTGTTTACAACATAAATTTCACTATCAACGAAAATATTGTTTCCAACTATTTCGCCGATGTTTACAAATTTCACTGTATTGTAAAGTCCCGCATTTGTGTTTGGTAGTGCAAATTCTGATATTCCAGTTCCACCCCTAACTGTGGTCACTTCTTCACTAACACTAGAATTGTTTTTGTAAACAATTGTGGTTGTTCGATTGTCAAATGTCTTCCATTTAAACACACCATTTTCAACTTCTAGACCTAAACCTTCGGTCGTCAAACCAATAAATGTAGTTTTGTAATATGCTGATTTGCTTGATGGTGAATAGTCATTTCCGACAGCGTATACTTCAGTTTCAAAAGTGAATTTTCCAATATAATCTGAGAATTTGCCGAGCAAGGAGTCTCCGCCATTTAAGTTTAGATAAATCATCAAATATTGTCCGCTAAGAACTTCTTCTCCGTCTGCGTTTGCTTCATAAACTGTGATTGATCCGCCAGAAACAGGAAGAAACTCGTTTGTTGTGTTTATATAAGCTTCACTTAAATACATTGTATGATCGTGAACCGCAAATGCATAGAAGTTTTTCTCTTTTGTAAACCTAACAACATATGTATTGGCATCCGTGAGTATATATTGATCACTCAAATCGTCGTATGTGTAGATTTGTGATTTTTTGAAGAGAAGCTTGTAAACATTTTCTGTGTTGCTGCCAACAACAACTTCTCTCTTGGCTGACATCGAAGGCTCTGGGTTTACACACAAAACATTTTGATTTTCTTTGTTTTCAAAGTTGTACCAATTTGAAGTCAATGTGCCATTTCCACCGAGCAAGCAGTATTGAACTTCATATTTTCCGGTTTGAATCTTTTCGAATATACTGTCAAATATCTTTCTTTGATTTCCAACACCATTTGTTTCTCTTCCAATAAAACTTCTAAATTCTGTAAGTACACTTGTGTCTTGTAGGGCGCTGTTTAGTAATGCAAGCCTTTCTTGAATAACTTGTGCAGTTTGTGACTGTTGGCCATTTGCCTCGGCAACAGAATTTATGTAAGCAACAAAATCTGTCAACAGATATTTTGCATTGAAGTCAACCGTTTTTCTTATGCCCGCCGTTTCTCCCGCAATGCCGGTAAATGCAAATCTAATTGTTATGTTGTCCTTAACCAAATCTGCAAGTTTGAATGTAAATGGCGCTGTAAAATAATCTGAATAAAGACGCTCTGCCGCTTCTTGGTTTGGATGTCCACCAAACAAAAGATCATACATGCCATTGTCTATACCTTCTGGCCAAGCGAGTTTTATCACCCCATCTTTAAGCACAAGAGATTGTGTGATTTGGTTTTTAACAATAGGTTGTGGCTTTTGTAATGTTTGAACAAGATGAGTTTTGAAAACCCTCTTTGATGACAAAATTCTGTCATTTTGCGAAATGCTTTGGACTGCAATAAAGTAAACGCCATATTCTCCAACATGTGATGATGCGTCAAAAACTTCACGGTTTGCAATACATCTTGAAACAACGCTTTCATTTATTGTGTAATCATTGCCTTCTTTGTCTGCTTTGTAGAAATAAACATAATTCTTTTCAGACAACGCACTTTGGTTTGTCCACTTGAGATTTCCTGTCTGCAAATCTACATTTTTTGGAGCAGTCATGCGTTGGAAAACAAGTTCTTCATTGTTTTCGTCATTTTGTATCCAATTTGAAATAATAAACGCATCGTCTTTTGTCTTCAAAGTCAAAAGCTCGATTTTAAATCTCCCTACCAAGTCAACAAGCTCTTCATCATCAAAAATTTCGGAAAGGTTTATTGCATAAACTGTGTCATTGAAATATGCTTCGGAAAGCAGTTTTGCTTTTGGAACAAAAACCGTCTTTTCAACAGGTTCGGCATTTCCGTCTTCAATGATTTGAGTGATTTTTACATATATACCTATTGTTTCTGTCAAATCTGTAGCATCGTTGTTTTCAAAGAGAGCATAGATGTGATCATAGTCTTCATCATCACCTTCTATGCCAACCGCTCTGTAATCAACGCTTGATGCAGTGAAGAAATCTGTGCCTGGTTTTAGAATTGTTTTGAGTGAATCAGAAAGTTCTAGACTTATTTCATAGGAATATGGGTTTGAAATAACATATGATGCTGTTGCGTTTGATGTTTGTTTGTATGCCCAGAAGTAAATTGTTTGTGAGTTGTTGACATTTTCAATCAAACCTGCTTCTCTCATGCTGTCAACAAGCTCTAGTAATGAATATGAGTAGAAATAATTTGTATCAGTGAACTCTGGGACAAATTCAACAACATCGCCAGTCTTTACTCCATCTAATGCAACGCCCGCTTCAAGTTTTGTGAAGGCGTCTGGCGCAAGAGTTTCAAAAAGAAGGTTTGTTTTGTCGCTATCATCTATTGCAACGCTTTCTAACTTGTAATTTATGAGAAAGCCAACATCTGTGCCATATGTTGTTGCTTTTGGAGAATCAAATGTCAAGCCATATGTTGAACTTGAAACTCCAGCTTGGGTAGCACATCCAAGTGCTACAATTTCTATATTGAATGTGCCATCTAAGAGATATTTGTATTGTCCGTTTGCATCTTTTTCAATTTCGATTTCTGTCTTGTCTTGGGTGGCCTCAACCATTCTCCAATCCTGTTGTATGCTTCCAGCGCCATCTAATAGTCTGTAAATATACTCTTGGCCTTCAATGCTGTTGAACCACAAATAGCCAAGATCGTCAACATATATGTCGTTTATGACTTCTTCGCCAACTGTTTGATTTAAGCGAATTGAGTTTCCGATAATTGTTGCATTGAAGCCAAATGCATTTGAATTTGCTGTAGAGCCTGAACCAATTGTGATGATTTGGATAAAGACTTCTTCGTTTTCAGCAAAATCGTAATATCCGCTATTAATAAGCCCTTGATAATTTGCACCAAAAATTTGACTGAAAGTAAATGAATTGCCTGTCAATGTTGTTTCATAAGTTTTAGTAGAACCCTTAAAGACTTTTAATAAATATTGAGTAGATCCTGTTGCCCCCGTTGGTGTCGCCCAGGAAAGGGTTGTTTGTGAAACATCTAGCGCACTCCTTGAAATAGTGACACCTTCAATTTGATTCATTCTTGTAAGATTTATTGCAAAGGCACTGTTTGCTGAATTTATCTTTCCTTCTTCTTTTGCGTAAATTTCAATATTGTACGAGCCAGGCTCCCAAGTATCTGGATATTCAAAGAAATATTCATTGTTTTCTTTTTCAACTTCCCAAGTTTGTCCAGCATAAGAAACTACATATGTCGCTGTTGGATTTTTTGTCGGATCAATTGCAAATCCACGCTCGTTTTGAGTGATGTCAAGTGACGACAACTGTTTTAGAACGCTTGTTTGATCTGTGTAAACATATTGTGGGCTTGACAGATAATATGTATCGTTTGTTGGGTCACTATATGAATTTACAAAAGCACCTATAATTATGTCCCCACCTGCTGAAATGTGAGTTGAAATTATGCTTGAAATGTCATAACTCAAAGTTTCGGTGATTGCGTTTCCAACATTTGAAACAGCTCTATATTCTGTTGTATAATCCGCATCCCCTGTGGCTTTGTATTTTATTTCAAAAACCACTCCGCCGATTGTGGTTTCGTCTTCATCATCTGAGAATGTCACCACAACTCTTTTTTCTAGACTTCCGTTCTCTTCGGCAAAAGCAATTGATTCAATCTCGTTTGCTCGTATTATGTCGACACTTCCTTTTGTTGATGGAAGGTGGACTAGACTGATTGCTTGAATCTCGACCGTAAGTGTTTCGCCTGAATCTAATGAAGGATTGTATTGCGCTGCTGTAATGGTATAAGTATATGTGTCTGAAACCTTAGATATTGATAGTGCAGATTCGACCATTTCGCCATTTATGTAAATGTTAAATGTTCCAGTAGTACCATAGTTTCCTTCAAAAACAACATTTATGTTTGGTGTGATTGAACCGGCATTTGGCTGTGCACCAACAGCAGATGAAACAAACTGAACTTCTGTGATGTCTGGTGTAGACAGCTTTTTGACTGTTTGTAAATCTGTATATGCGCAATAATTGTATGCTTGTGTATCATCTAAGAGTGTAATTTGTGATGCATAATAAATAGTTCCGCTGCTAATATATGTTTTGAGATGTGCATAAACCCTAACGGTAAGTGTGCCTGCTTGAAGTTGGGAAACAAGTTCGTCCAAATCATTTGAAACCATGCTTATGCTGTTTGTGATTGTCGCACAAGAAACAACTTCTTCTCCGTCATCAAATGAAACAACATATTCAAAAATCCCATCAAGGCTTGAGCTTGCCGCAAAAGCGCTCCAGCTGAGGACATTGTTTGAGTAGCTAACAGTTGTGTCAACTGGCATAAGTGTAGACATATTTGAAACTGTGAATGTAGTTGTGTCGCTGTCAATCACATAAGAGTTTTGTGTATTTCCGCCCAAAACAGTAAGAGCGTATGTCCCTGCACCTTGAATTGTGATTACGCCGTTGTCTGAATAAGATGTTGTTTCTGTCACTCCATTGTCATAAACAATTTTTACCCTTGAATATCTTTCAGCATCTGCTGATGGAAGTGAATAGAGAATTGTTCCGTTTGTGCCAACGGTCACCGTTGTGATTGGAGATAATTTGTAAAGTGTGACTTCGTTTGAATCTTTGCTTTCAAGATAATATGGGTTTGAAACAACAACTTTGTAGGTATATGTTGTTGATGGCGTCAAACTTGACTGTGTCCATGTAAAGTTTGTTCCGCCGCCAACTTGCGCTTCGCCTTTTGGCGTATTGTTTTCATAAAGTTGGTAGTGTGTAAGATGTTTGTAGTCTTCATGAACTGCTACACCAGGAACAGACAATGTCGCCGACAAGTCTGGGTTTGTTTGAGCAGATATCACTGCTGTTGGAACTCTTTGAATTTGAAGAACGTTTGACGATGGGTCAATGTTTGTCTTTGCATAATGAGATGACAACATCGCCTGGTTTTCTGCTGGGTCAAATGTCGCCTTCCATGCGTAAACTCTAAATGATATGTTTTGCATATTGGTATAAACAGCAGCAAGCGGAGAATTTTTAACAAGCGTTATAATAGCTTGAATGTTTATTGTGTAAACGCTAGAAACCTTAGAAACAAAAAGTGAAGACGGCCCAAATGGAATCGTGTCTCCATCATATGTAACGCTTATGCTAGACGAGTCAAATTTAATTTCAAATGGCATCGCTGATGGAGTCGAGCTGTTTGCTATTTCAAGAATAAAGTAGCTTGCGTCAGAATAGCTTGGTGACAAACTTAGTGCACTGGTGAAGGTGATATTTCCATTGTAATAAGCAAGGTCGGTCGGTTGTGCCAAGCGGGTGAATGCAAATGTGACTTCATCACTGTCAAGAAAGACATTTTCTTCTGTCTGATAAATGCCATTTGCATTTAGTTCTGTGCCTTTAAATCTGAACACCAAGTTTGCAGAACTTAAATCAATCATATTGAATGTCGCTCTGTCAGCACCTGTTTGGAGAGTTGTTGATTCATAACCTTCGCGATAAATTTGAGCAGCCCTAGCATTTTGAATCGAATTTAAAACAATGCTTGAAGTTTTTCCTTGCCCCGGTCCTTCTGACAAAACAATGTCGCCTTTTGTGGCCGTGGCAAGTTTTGAAACCGTGTAAGTTTTTGCATCAGAGTCGATATAAAGCGTTTGGTCTTCACCTTGAGCAACCGCTGAAATTTCGTATGAAGTTGTCAAACCCGAAGGCGCAAAATCTGTGCCGAACAAATAGATTATGTAATCTTCATTTTCTGAGAATTTCATCACAGAGCCATCGCTTCCGTTTATGTCAACAGCAACTGCGTATGCGTTTGGAGTCTTTTCCACCTTTAAGAAATAGCCTGTCGCAGAAGCGAATGATATTGGAGCGACATATTCTTCTTTGAAACCAAAGTCTACATCCGCAAGCACAAGTTTTTCTGCAACATAGAATGCAACTTCAAGATAATCTTGTGAAACGATATATTGGTCAATATTATCTGCTAAAGAATAAATTCTTGCAAGATAGTATCCTACATTTGGAACTGCCAAAGAATTTGTTTCTGTGGTGGTTGTTGTTGGCACACCGAGAGTTGTTTCGCCATTTGTTTGATATTCTAAATAGCCCGCCTTATCAAGCGCGTAAAGTTTAACCTTGTATGTGCTAGCACCTTCTATTTCATCCCATTCGATTGATTTTTGAGTCACCACTCTTTCTTCAAGTGCTTGTGGGGCAGCCAAAACCTCGATTGTTTTTGTCGCTGCGCTTGGTATTGTTGTGTTTGCGTTTGATGATGCAACAATTTTGAAAGAGTAAACCAGTTTTGAGTTCTTTTCAATCGGTTGGAACATCTCTTCTATCTTTTCATCAAATTCGCAAGTGATTGTTTGGCCGATTGTAAGAGTGTAGTCATCTGGATTTATTGCTTGATAACCCAAAGCTTTCTCAATATAAACTTGATAAACAGTTGCATTTTCAACGGCACCGAATGTAAATGTAGATTTTGTTTGTGTTTGAGAATGTGTGATATTTCCTGCAATTTGAGCAAGTTTTTTCATTTCAAAGTTTGCGCTCTCGGTCGAATTTAAAACATTTAAGCTTGAGCTTTGAGTTTTTGGCAAGAGCTTAAATTTGAAAGAGTATGTGTCCGCACTTGTCAATGTGATATAAGATGAGACTTCATTTTCGCTAATTGCAATTTCATTTGGAAGAATTTGTGTGCCCGCTATTATTTTTGTAGCAACTGTTTGGTTTTGCACTGTAGCAACCTTGAGATTGAGCCTTGTTGAATTTTCTTCGTTTTCACCCAAACCGGTAATTGTTGGAGTTTGAAGTTTTAATGTTGTTCCCAGAGAAATCTTGTCACTCTTGAACGTGTTCTCTCCGCCAACAGCGTAAGCATAGGTTTGATATTCACCTGCTGACAGCGAGTCAAATGAACTGTAAACAGATTGTTGTGCTGTCGGCACTGAAAGGGTGGTTGTGTCTGCGTTTGTAAATTCAAACACAACACTTGTTGAATTTGACAAAGGTAAAACTTGGTATCTTCCACCTTCGGTTGCTGAGAAGCTGTAATCAATTGTAGGAGTTTCGAGTTTTTCTATCTCAACACCTTCACTTTCGTTTGCAAGCAAAACTTCGTTTGTGTCATATGAAACAACTGAAATTGAATAATTTCCAGCTGTTGCGTTTTCAAAATATGTCGTAAGGTCCAAAGTTTTTGATGTTTGTACATCAAACAATGTGTTTGCGGTGCTGCTTGAAATCTTGACTTTGTATCTTGCGTTTGTATTTGTATCTTCCCACGCAACAACTCCGGCGTCAAAGGTCAAGTTTGAAACTGTGTTTATGTAGCCAATCTTCTTTGTCCACGTGCTGCTTCTTGCGCTGTCGCTAAAATATCCCTTTGCCAAAGCTTTGACTGTAAGCGAATATCTTCCACTTTGAGTAAGAGCATATTTGTTTTCGTTGACCTCTTCACTTATTTCTTCTACGCCAATTTGTTGGTCTGGATTTCCTGGTGCGTATTTTGTGAGAGTTCCTTCAACCAAATATTTGTCTGCTTGAGTAGCGGTTTGTGAGTTTTCAAAATAGTCTGCAACCTTGTTCCAAGAAAGATAGTTGTTTTCAAAATTGAATGTTTGAACATCTGGCGTTGAAAAACTTGTTTTGATGACAACATTCATGCTGTCTAAGATGTTTCCTTTGTATGTCGCATAGACATAAGACGAGAATCCACTTTCTTTCGCTTTTAAAATTTTTGTTTCACTATCAAAGTCAAAGGCAGTGCTTTTTGCAACCTTGAATTCAATTGAGTTTTTTGAAACACCCTTTACACTGACAAGGTCGTCAAGCTTTATTTCTTCGCCAACCGAACTGATAAGTTCTTCTTGTGCAAAATCGACTTTTATTGAATCTTTGTCACACGCAGAAAAAACCACTCCGGCAAAAAGCGCAAAGATTGAAACCAAGATTAAGTTTAACTTTTTCATAGAAACTCCTCTTCGTCCTTTGGTAGTGAATTATATATATAATCTAGCTAAATTTATTTTAACACTTATTGTCGAAATTTATCAAATAAAAAGCAAAAGAAAATAAACAAAAAAAATAAGTCGCAAAATTTAAAATTGTGCGACTTTATGGAATTTTAAAAAGTTTAAAAAAACAATTATTTTGATGTTTTTTTGAATTTTTTTGCAATTTTTGCGTGTTTTTTATGAAATGCGTTTTTAATTTGCGTTATTTTTAAAAAATTCGACTTTCAACAGCTTGAGCTCTTGCTTTTTGTTTTCTAAAATATTTTTTAAAACTTTTCGAATTTTTTCGTCTTCAATCTTTAGAATCATGCTTTTAACTTCAAGAATATTTATCTCTAAAAACTCTATATCAATGGAAAAAACTTGCTTGAGCTCTTTGACATATTCAATGTTTTGACCCGACAAAAATCTTTTTGTGCTCGAGCAAAATTTGTTGTCGCCACCCATGTTTATCAGAATCCTGCTTAAGATGTGACAGTTTTCAAGCTCTAGTTTCATCACATTTTCAAAAACACCCGAGCGTCCTTCACAAAAAACTTTTGTTTGGTTGTATTGATAAACAAAATGCATGAAGAGAGAAAAACAGCCTTTTGCACCACCATAAAGGTTTTGCAAAAGACCTTGATAATAAGAGTTTGATTGATAGATTTCGCTCACAAAAATTTATATGCCATCTTTAAAAATTTTGCCAATCCGGTATTTTGACAAATTCTTTTCCATCCAATTCTTTCATGCTAATTTTGTCAAAAATCAGTTTGTAGCAACAGAGCTTTTGTTTTGTTTGTTTGAACTTTTTGTTGTCTTTTTCTCTTCCATACTTTCCGTCTCCTATTATTGGATGACCTAAATAAGCAAGATGTGCACGAATTTGGTGGGTTTTTCCGGTCAAAAGTTCTATTTCAACAACAGAACTCTGAGCGCCAGGCTTTATTGGGTTGACCCTTGTCAAAATTTGAACCGAATCTTTTTGTGGCGAAGAGAAAACTTTTACATACGAATTTTCTTTGTCTTTTGTAAGATACGCCTTGTATAACTTGTTTTCTTTTAGTTCGCCAACAACTTCGGCAACATAAAACTTGTGGACATTGTTTGTTTTGAATGCGTCAACAAGCTTGTTTTGTGATTCTTCGTTTTTAGCAAAAATCAAAAGACCTTCGGTGTTTCTGTCGAGTCTATGAACAGCGTAAGCATTTAGAAACTTTTCTAAACCAAACTCTCCAGCAGTTTCGATCCCTTGCCTCTTGAAGACAACTAAAACATTTTCGCTTTCAAAAACGATTTCAAAGCGTTTTGAAACCATCTCGTCACTATAAAAAAACACAACTTCATCCCCAGGAACAACCAAGTCGTTTGATTTTGTCGCCTTTCCATTGATCTTTACGTCTTTGTTTCTCAAAATTTTGTTGCTATCTGAATATGAAAAACCAAAATCTTGGAGCAAATCTAGAAGTTTTCGCTCTTTTTCTACTAAAACACTTTTTTTCTTCATAGTTTTATTATAACTCAAACTTATTTATTTTCAAAGAAAAGGAGAAAGAATGGAATCAATATTTGTTGAAGACAGAAAAAAAGTCATTGTTAAAGGGGCAAACAAAATGGTGTCATCAACGCCAACGGAAACCGTTGTTGAAACAAATGGTACAAATTTGATTGTCACAGGCAGTGAACTTGAAATCACAAACTTAAACCTGCAGGACAAAGAAGTGTGGATTTCCGGAATCATAACATCGATAAGGTATGCCACAAAGAAAGAAAAAGTAGGGCTTTTGAAAAGGATTTTTAAATAATGCTTTTTACTTCTCAAATTCAGCCTGCCACATTTTTCTATCTTTCACTGGTTGGTTTTTGCACGGGCGGATTGTTTGTTTTGATGAATGGTTTAATAAAAATCTTTGTTAAAAATAAAATTTTTACACAAATTTTTAAATTTTTTGTTTATCTTTTTGTGTTTTTTGCATGTTTTTTCGCAAATCTTGTTTTCAATTTTGGTGAGTTTAGACTATTCTCTATTATGGCACTAGGCCTTTCGTTTTTTATATCGACATTCTTTATTTCTAAATTTATTGCCAGATTTGCTTTAGAATGGTATAATAGAGCGAAGGTAAAAATTTATGAAAGGTTTTGGCGCAATAAAAAAATTTAGTTTGTTTAAAATTGTTTCTATCATTGCCATATCTGTTTTGGCCATTGTGATTGTTGTGCAAATTGGGATTATGATAAATCTAAGAAACAAAACACAAAAGGTTTCAGAAGAAAACCAAGAAATATCGTCAACCTTGTCAAACTTTTAAAAATAATCAGCTAAAGAAAAATGCTGATTATTTTTTTGTCAAAAATATCTATAAATATTTCTGAAAAAATTCCACTTTCTGCAAACTGTAAAATTTGCGGATTTAAAAGAAAATTTCCTAGAGAAATTAAAATTAAATTTATTATTGAAAAAATAAATAATCCTTCTAAAAATCCTAAAACAGTACCAAAAAATTGATTTTTTGTTTTTATTTTTAATTTTTTTAATATATTTTTTATTATTTTTTTTATTATTTTAAAAATAATTAAAAATATTGTAATTGCTAAAACTATTGAAATTGTTTTTAAAACCAAGTCGGTTATGCTCTGTCCAAAAATTTGACCTGCCGACAGCTCGCCTTCAAAGGATATGTTTTGTAAAAGTTTTTGAAACAAACCCCTAAACATTGGCAGAGAAATTTCATTTGTTTTTTGGAAAATGTCTTGAACATTTGAAAATGTCCCCGGGAGCAAAATGTTTATGGTCTCTGATACTACTATAGAAATTGGTTGTGAAAGGTGGCAACGCAAGGATAAAAAGTTGAACAGAGGCAAATAAAATTTTATTGCAAAAAAAGATGACAGGATTGTGGCTAAAAAATCATATACCATGGAACCAAACCCTTTGAAAAAACCCCTTATGGAAAAGATAAGTATGAGAACAAGAAAAATATAGTCCACATGAGAATTTTTGCCAATTGGATATATTCAAAACAAAAAAAACAGCTTGTTTGCTGTTTTTTGTTTTTCTTGTGCCTTATTCTTCTTCAAACTGGCTGTTGTAGAGTTCGGCATAAGCGCCACCCTTTTCGAGAAGTTGATCATGCTTTCCACTTTCTACTATGTCTCCATCTTTCAGCACAAATATTATGTCTGCATTTTTTATTGTAGAGAGTCTGTGTGCGATAATGAATGATGTTCGCCCTTCCATCACTTTATCCATTGCTTTTTGAATCAAAACTTCTGTTCGTGTATCAACTGAACTTGTCGCTTCATCCAAAATCATCATTGGCCTATTTTCAATCATTACTCTTGCAATTGTCAAAAGTTGTTTTTGGCCAGCTGACAGATTTGTTGCATCGTCTACGATGGTGTCGTATCCATTTGAAAGAGTTTGAACAAAATGGTCAACGCCAACACGTTTGCACGCTTCAACAATTTGTTTGTCTGTTGTATTTGGATTGTTGTAACGCAAATTCTCTTTAATAGTACCTTCAAAAAGCCACGTGTCCTGCAAAACCATGCCAAACAGTTTGTGAATTTCTTCTCTCTTCATGTCGGTAGTGGGCACACCGTCTATTTTAATTGCACCAGAATCAACTTCGTAAAAGCGCATCAAAAGATTTACAAGTGTTGTTTTTCCCGCTCCTGTTGGTCCAACAATTGCAACTTTTTGCCCTGCTTTTATGTTTGCAGAAAAATCCTTGATGATTGTTTTGTTTTTTGTATAACCAAAAACAACATGCTCGAAATCAACATTTCCTTTCACTTTTTCCAAGCACATCGTTTTTGAGTCTTCGTTTGGCATCTCTTCACTCTCTAAAAAATCAAACACTCTTTTGCTCGCTGCAGAGGCAGATTGGAGGCTTGTAAGCGACTGCGCAATTTGAGAAAGCGGGTTTGAAAAAAGTCTTACATAAATCATAAATGCAGATATTACACCAAAATAACTTGGTCCCCTTTGACTCGCTAAAATAGCTCCAACAATGCAAACCGCAACATATCCAAGATTTCCAATGAAGCCCATAACTGGCCCCATAACACCTGAAATAAATTGAGATTTCCAGCCACAAGCTAAAAGGTTTTTGTTTGTCTTTTTAAATTCGTTTGATGTTTGTTCGGTTGCGTTGAAAAGTCGAACAACATTGTGTCCAGAATATGTTTCTTCAATGTGCGAGTTTAAATCGCCCAGGTTTTGTTGGACTTGATTGAAATATTTTTGAGATTTTGTCAAAAAGAGAAGTGAAAAAGAGAATCCGATAATGGTCGTTATGATTACGGTTAGAGCCATTATCCATTCGGTCACAAACATCATTATTAAAACACCAACAAACAGCAAAACGTTTGAAATGAGTTCGTGAACACTTTCATGCAGACTTTGGCCTATTGTGTCAACATCGTTTGTCACGCGACTCAAAACATCTCCAAACATGTGCGTATCAAAATAGTTTAATGGCATTTTGTTTATCTTATCTGAAATGTCTTTTCTTAATCGTTTTACAACTTTCTGAGTAATAACTGTAATTATATAATGTTGGACATAGCTAAAAACTGCTCCTACAACATACATGCACACCAAAAATATACAAATGCTCAAAAACTGAGACATTATGTCTGCGCCATAGAACAATTTTTGTGTAATAAGGTTTGTAAGGTCTTGAATTTTGTTTGGCCCTATAATTTGTGCCGTCACTGCAAAAATACCAAAAATCACTGTCACAATCATTCCAAGCCAGTAGTTTCTGCAATATAATAGAAGTTTTGATATTGATTTTTTAAATGTTCCCTTTGGGAGTTTTTCTATTGGTCCCCCACCCATTCTCATTGGCCCCGGCATACTATAACTCCTCCTTTGCTAATTGCGAAAGGGCAATTTCTTGATAAACAGGGCATGTTTTAAGAAGGTCTTCATGTGTAGAGCATCCAACCATCTCTCCGTTTTCTAACACTATAATTTTGTCGGCTTCTTTAATTGTGCCAATACGCTGAGCAACAATAAATTTAGTCGTATTTGCAGTATGTTTTTTAAGAGCCGAGCGAAGTTTTCGATCGGTTTTGTAGTCAAGTGCTGAAAAACTGTCATCAAAAATGAGAATCTCTGGTTTTCTTGCAATTGCACGAGCAATCGAAAGTCTTTGTTTTTGACCGCCTGACACATTTGTTCCACCTTGCGCAATAGCACTGTTTATGCCTTCTGGCATCTTTGAAACAAAGTTTGATGCTTGGGCAGTAGAAATCGCGGAGTGTATTTCTTTTTCACTTGCGTTGTTGTCGCCAAAATTGACATTTGATTCTACCGTTCCGCTGAACAACACTCCACGCTGTGGGACATATCCTATCTTTTTGTTTAGCACTTCGGTCTGATAGTCTTTTACATTTTTTCCGTCAATAAAGACATTTCCTTCTGTAGCATCATAAAGCCTTGGAATAAGATTTATGAGAGTACTCTTTCCGCTTCCTGTTGAGCCAATAAAAGCAATCGTTTCGCCTTCTTTCGCTTCAAATGATATGTTTTTTAAAACATATTCATCGGCACTAGGGTATTTGAAAGAAACATTTTCAAAAACAACAGAAGCCTTTCCGTCATATTCATCAACATATTCGCCAGACAAAATAGAGTTTTGCGTTTCTAAAACTTCATTGATTCTCTTTGCAGATACAAGAGCCCTTGGAAGAAGCATGAATATGATTGTCAACATCATAAATGAGAAAATCACTTGAATTGCATATTGTGTAAACACTAAAAGGTTGTTGAAATCGGCTTGACTGTTTACAATAAACGCACCTATCCAATATATCGCTAAACTTAGTCCTGACAAAAGCAATGTCATCGCTGGGCTTATTATGCCCAAAACCTTTCCGGTAAACATATTTGTTTTTGTGAGTTCTTCGTTGCATTTCTCAAATTTTTCATTTTGGAAATCTTCTGCGTTTGCCGCCCTAACAACTCTTATACCCGTAAGATTTTCTCTCGTAACACGATTTAGATTGTCTGTAAGCTTTTGCATTTTTTTAAATTTTGGAATAACCAAGCTCATTATCACAACAATAACAACAAGCATAACAAGAATTGAGATGCCTGTTGCCAGCGACCACTCCCACCCCTTTCCTACGATTTTTATGATGGCACATACTGCCATGATTGGAGCTTTTATCAGCGCTTGGGCACCCATAGAAACAACCATGGTCACTTGTCTTATGTCGTTTGTTGTTCGCGTAATAAGGCTTGCTGTCGAAAACTTGTTCATTTCAGAAAGCGAAAAACTTTGAATCTTTGTATAAACCTTTTCTCGGATATTGTATCCAAGTCTTGCTGCAATTTGGGCAACAAAAAAGCCCACTATAATTGCACTCAAAAGACTTGAAAAAGCTATGGCTAGCATTATGCCGCCTTGTGCTAAAATGACATTTATATCTGGTTTGATATCAAGTTTTAGTTTTCCTAATTCATTTATAATGCTTGCTGTATAATCAGGCAATGTAAGATCTAGCCAAACTTGTAGAACGACCAACCCAACTATAAAAACCAGAAACAAATAGTCTATACTCTTTAAGTTTTTAAGCAATTTTAACATATGTTCTCCGCTTTGAAAATTGACTAAGACATTTTAACATTAAAAAGATAATCAAGTCAACAAAACTTGTTTTTGTTTGTTCATATATTCTTATTCTATATAATAAAAAAAGTTCTCGTTTAAAGAACTTTTTATAGTCGCCACAACAATTCTGGATATGCACTTGTTGGCAAGTTCCAAATATCGGTGCTGAATTTTAAACTTGTGTTGTAAGATGGGTCGGCAAGCTGTTTGCAATCTCTTGGCAGAAGAGTTTCAAATTTTTCTTTTATGTCTGGCAAGGATTGAGAGTAAAAACACTCTCTGAAAATCCCTAAACTTTTTCCTGCAAGTCCACCCACCTTTGAAGACTCGTTTGTATTTGCAGAAATTTGCGTGATTGAATAAGAATGCAAAACGGATTGTTTCGTGTTTAGATTTTGATATTCGCCATAAATTCCGCCTGCAACCACTTCGTGGGTTATTGCTGAGAAATCGATACTGCCCTTAATCGCATTGTCTTCACTTTTGGCAAAGCCAAGTCCAACCAATCCGCCTACGGTAAGGTCGGCATTTATAACGCCTGTGAAAGTCATATTTGCTTCAATATTGTTCTGTGAGAGATTTATGTCACAATCTTCTAATAGACCAGTCACACCACCACAGAAACTTGATTGTGAGTTTTCAAAAAGCTGAGTAAGTGTTGTTGAAATCTCGTTTTGGAAAACAACAGCCTTTTTCTTCGCTTTCTTGATTTTTCCTGCAATTCCACCAAAGTATGCGTGTCCACCTTCTATTTGCGAATCTATTGTCAAACTGCACTCACAATTTTTTATTGTTCCACCAACAAGTCCAGCAACAATTCCTCCGGCTGTGATATTTTCTTGTGGCCTTAATGTCACAGAACCTTGAACAACGACATCTGAAATTGAACCGCTGTTTACTATTGCTACCACACCAAAATTCTTTACATTTTGATATGTGTGATCTGCCAATATGATTGTTAAATTTTTTATCGTGCCTGTATTGTTTCTAAACAATCCAACTTCTGAATTGTCTTCAAATGTAATGTTTGAAATGGTATGTCCATTTCCATCAAATGTGCCATAGAAGTCTTTTGCGGCCCACTTAAAATCTTGCATGTCAATATCATCTTCGATTGTCACTGTTGTATATTTCGCATTTTGTGTCAAAACTGAAAGCTCTTGTGCATTTGTTGCAACAATTGGCTTATTGTCAAAATAAAAACCGCCAAACATGAGACCGATATTTATTATTGAGAATACCATAACAAGTATATATGCTGCCTTCCAACCCGGCACAGCTTTTTTCTTTGAAAATTTGTAAACAAAGTAAAAGATGACGCCGTATAAAATTGAAATCAACAATCCATAAATCAAAAACTCTTGAGAAAAATGTAAATAAACAGCTTTTGGATTTGATAATGCAATAGCGTAAAGAATTGTTGAGAACACAAGCGGAAAAGCAACCAGCACTCCAAACAAAATCCCTTTTGTAAGCTTCTTTTGTTTTTCTTTGTTTTTCTCTTTCTTCAACTGAGTTTCTTCTTGTTTTTCTTCTTGTTCCACAAATCTAAACCCCTCATTTTTCTTTTCTGCATCTAAAAGACTGATTGAACTTTCAAGTGAAAGTCCAAGGTAGTTTAGTCTTTTTTGTGCTCTTAAATATATTTCTTGATAATCGTCAAAAACCTCAACCGAATTTAGGTCTGCAACATATTTCTCAAATGGTTTAAGTTGCAACTTATAATAATTTGTTCCCCTACCAGATGTTTGAAAATTTTGTTTTTCAAGGTCTAACAAAATTTTGTTGTTTCTAAGCAAAAAGTCATTTATTTTCTCAACAAAAGTCTTTTTGTCAAGCATTTCTTCTGGCAATGTATAAATTTTGTTTGTATACATGTTTGCCTTGCTAACAATTTCGGCAAAATGTTCGGTTTGTGCATCGTTTGACACTGAAAGAAGTGTTTCCCACTCTGGGAATTCGGCAATTTTAAGACTTGATGAAATCAAGTCAAATTCTGTTTTGCAATGTGACTTTGTAAGAATCAAAAGCCAATAAAGTTCGGCATTGTTTTTGTCTTTTGAAGTCGCGAGCGTTGCGTATTTTTCAGCAAGCGTGAAGAAGGACATCTCCAAAAGTTTTTCAGATATTTTTCTCGCTGTTTCACTCAAAACAGTTTCATCTTCAATATATGAAAGATAAAAATCAAACTGTTTTTCAGCTTCTTCTAGGTTTATAAATGCAACAGGCAAAACAACATCTATAACTGCCGAAACAACTCTTCCGCGGGCTTCTTGCGGAATGTATTTGAAAAACTCTTCAAAAGTTTCCGCATCCCTGAAAGACAACCTATCCTGTGTGGTAGGAAAATTTTTGAGAAATTTTGCAAGGTTGCTCTGTACATGTCCCTTGTCAATCTCAAGAACCTTGTCATAAAACTTTGAGTCTCCACTGTTTTGTGCAAGCGAAAAATAGAAATTTATGAACCTTTCAACATTTTCTGGCTCAAAACATTTTTGAACCTTTTCTATAAGGTTTTCATTTAGTGTTTCTACCGCTTTGTTTTGTGCGCTGCTTATAAAATCTCCGCGATTTGATGTGTTGTATTGTGCAAAATATAAAAGATAGTCATTGTAAAATTCTTCACTATCAATTTGTGAAATAAGTTTTTCAAAGTTGTCAACAAAAACTTCCGCGTCAGCCTTTGGCGCAAATGACAAATACTTATCAATTTTTTCTTTGTCTTTTAGGTTTGATATATTTGAGAAAAAATCTTCTTTTGTTTTCGACTTTGTATCAATTAAAAGTTGTGCAAAAATCAATTCGGGATTGTTTGGGTCGCTCGAAAGTTCTTTTGTCACTTGTTCTTGTGCAGAAGCAAAATCTGCGTTTTTTATCATCAAGTATATCCACTTAATTTTGTTTTCTTCGTTTAGGGAAACATTTTCTACATAATAATGTCCCAAATCAACAGGAGAAACTTTTTCAACTTCGACATACTCTTTCTTTTCTGGAGTTGCGTTTTCAATTTTCTTTGCGTTTAATTTGACTTCAACATTGTATGTTTTGTTTATTTCGGTTTTTGTTTTGTCAAAAAGTGTTTTTGAAAAGTTTTCTTCTGAAATCTCAACAAGCGATTTGATGCCTTTTAAGACTGTGCTTTTTGGATCGATTTTTGTCTTGTCAAAAACAACAATCAAGCTGCTTTTTGCTTTTTGTTTTTGGTTGCAAAAATAAGCATATCTATCTAAGATGTTTTTATATTCAGGTTTTGAAAAATCTTCTTCACTGTCTGCAAAAACAACAAGGGCTTTTGTGTTTTTTATAGCATGATAAATTTGCTCTTCTTTCGCCTTTGAAAGAGCAAAAAATGTTTGAATTTTTTCTTCATTTAAAAGATTTAAATATTCATTCAATTGTGGAAGAATTGAATCTTTTGTATAGTTCATTTGAACAACAAAAACTTTTGTTGTGTCTTGAATTTTTGAAGCAGATTCTTTGATTTTTAAGATTCTTTTTGCGTGTTCTTCATAAGTCTTCCCTGTTTCTGCTGGAGCGAGAGAAACAGCCTTTTTGAAATCTTCGTCTTCATTCAAATCAGGAATTTCTGCGCCGAAAAATCTTGGTTGTTTGAGTGAGCCACGAGCATTGTAAAGAATGATTTTATTTTTGGCAAGAGCCCTTCCAAAATGTGCTTCAAACGACTCTGGAAATAATGAAATAATCTTGTCAAATTCTGCTATAGCACCAGAAAAATCAAGCTCTCGAAGTTTTTCATAAGCCCCTACTGTAAGGACTTCTTCTTCCTTCGAAGCTTGTTCGTCTACATAAAGAGTTCCGCAAAACATGCATTTGACCATGTTTTGTCCAACAACTTTATATTTTCTTCCGCCGCAATTTTTGCAAACTCGCTCTCTCAAAATAATCCCTTATTTTTTCTCTGTTTTCGACTTTTTGGCAAGACTTTTGAGCTGGTTGTTGTAGTTTTCAAATTCTTGAATTTCTTTTTCTGTCACGCTTGGTGGAAAACTGTCTAAAACTAAATCAAAATCTTTGTTTGAAACTAAAACGACACTATCTGTCGCAATAGCTTTCAAAAGTGGTTCATCCTTCGCCCTGTCGCATAATTCTTCAATGTCAGCACCGCTGTACATTTCTGTCTGTTTTACAATTCTGTCTATGTTGAAATCCGGTTCAACCGGAACGCCTTTCATCGCTTTTTTGATCATAAACTTTCTTGCAGGCGCATCTGGAAGTGGAAGATAAATCTTTTGAGAAAATCTCCCTGAGCGCATTGCTGCGCTGTCTATATCCCAAGGTCTGTTTGTTGCGCCAAGCAGAAGAAGGTTTGGATTTTTTCCTGCAAATCCATCAATTTGTTGAAGAAATTCGTTCACTCTCTTATCATTGTGTGTATCTTCACCACGCTTTGCGATAAGTGAATCCATTTCATCAATAAAGATAATCGCACGATCTTGTTTGTTTGCTTCTTCAAAAAGTGAGTTTATGTTTTTCTCGCTGTCGCCAACCCACTTGCTGACAATGTCAGAACCTTTGACGGCATAAAACTTTGCGCCCACTTCTTTTGCGATGGCCTTTGCTATCATTGTTTTTCCTGTGCCCGGCGGGCCATAAAGCAAAACCCCACCACCGGTCTTTTTTTGATAGAGTTTGTATTTCTCTGGATATTTAACAGGATTTATCATTCGAATGGTTATTGCTTTTTTGACATCGTCAAGACCAGCAACATCCTCAAAAGAAATGTTTGGAATCTCTGCTGCCTTCCACCTTTTTATGTCTTCGTCTTTCTCTTCTTCGTTTGTGGTTTTGATTGGTTTTTTCTCAAGGTTGTCAGAGATGTCAACAAGTCTTCTCGCTCTGGTCATTCTCACTTCTTTGAGTTGGCCTTTGCTTTGTTTTGCCATTTGCATCATTGTTTGGCTGGCAAGCAAAAAATTGTGCTTTGCAAGCGCCAAATTTCCTTTTTCTTTTGCCTCTTTGCCTTTTCGCATATAAAGGTCAAAAGTGTCGGACAAAACATTCATGCTTTGTTCTTTCATAAACTTTCCTCGAAAATTTTATTTGTCTGAATCTGCTTCAATCTTTTTCTTGAGCTCTTCCATCTCTTTGTCTATTGCTTCAGAAGAAAGGTCATCTTGGCTGGCTTGTTCCATAATAAACTTCTCAAGCTCTTCATCTGACATTTTTCCTGTCTTATCTTTTGATTGATTGTAGAATGTTTCTTGGCTCATCTCCATAAAGTTGTCCATTTGGTCGGTTTGAGTTTCAACAGCAACCATGGCTTGCTCAAATTGGGCTTGAATCTTTGCAAATTCTTTTGCATCTGCAAGTTTTGTCATCTCTTGAGATATGCTGCTCATACCCCTTAAGAATTCGCTTGTCATCATTGTCACATCTTTCATTTGAGCTGTGATTTCAAAGTTTAAAAGCATTTCTTGTGCCCTGCGTTGTTGTTGAACTGTCATTTTGTAGCCAGATAGTGCAAGATTGAATTGAGCATCCAAATCCTTTTGTTTTGCTCTTTTTGCAGCGTCAATGAAAACTTGTTTTTGTTGTTCAAGTTTTTCAATTTGTTTGTTCATTGTGTTTATTGTGCGTTTGATGAGCATTTTCTTTTCGATTTCTTTTTGTTGTTTTGATTTAAAAAGTCCCATTTTTTATTCCTCCAATTTCGCTTTTTTCTTTTTTATGCTTTCGCCTTTTGTGGCACCTGCCATGAGTTCTTCTTCATCTCGAATTTGATTTTCTTTTTCAAACATTGTCAAAATTTCTTCTTCGGTTTTGCCTACGCCATAAATTGATTCGCTTGTATCATATGCGGCTTGAACTTCTGAGAACAATTCGTCTGCACTGGTCAAAACATCTTCGCTCGCTATTCTTGTTTCAAGGGCTTTGTTTAAGAACTTTGCCAAATTTTTCTGGTCTTGCAAAAGTTCGCTGAGAGGAACTTTTGTTTGAGTTTTGAAAAATGTATTGCTATCAAAAGCATCTTTAAGTTTGTTCATTAGGCGAATGTTGTAAAGCAAATACATCCCCCTTTCCATGCAGGCCTTTTTCTCTTCACCCAGGTTTGAAATTTTCTTTGCATAGAAAAGTTGGAGATCTTTGCTTTTTTCTTTCTTTCCTTTGTCAAGTAGTGCATTGATTTCTTTTTCTTTTTGAAAAACTTCTGCTTCTACGGTACGCTCTTGACGTTCAAGTTCGCAAATTGAATTGACCAAATCTTCACGATTTAGATTTTTGAACTTGTTTCTTCTAAATAATCTTAACATTTGTTCCCCCTTTTTAATAATTTTCCCCTTCTTCAATTTTTGCAATTCGGTCAAGAAGATTTTTGTAAATCTCTTTTTGTTGGTCATTTGCAAATTCAAATGCCTTTTTAAATTCTTTTGTTTCTACAACCTTTCGATACCTTGTTGGATATGAAAACAAATCATCTTCATCTTTGATTTTAAACTTTTCAAGCATGAGTCCCCAATAAGCATCTGCACAATTTCTATCAAATGATAATGCCAATTGGAAGTTTTGTTTGGCTTGTTCGAACATCTCGTCTTGCAAGTTTAGATATCCCAAGTTGAGCTCGTTTTGGGTCGCAAAAACTTCATCTTTGCTTAACCCCTTTGAACACTGATAACTGCGTTTCATTGTTGTTCTTCCTTCTTTCTTTGAATCAAAAACGCTTCTATTTCTTCAAGCACTCGAAAACATGTTTCTTGGGTGTTGTCTTTTGCAACCATAATTTTTAGGTCGTCTAGTCTGTTTGCAATTTTTTGGTCAATCAGAAGAACCTTTGAGTTTGTGGTTGGATTGAAAAATCTGATTGTGTCCTTGACTTCAACAAGGCGATTGCACAAAACGTCGTTTCCGTCTGCATAGGTCAGCACGCTTTCTACATTTGCAACCATGTTTTCAATTGATTTCTTGTTTTTTAATATCGCCCCGCTTTGGTTTTGAACACCTTCTTTCTCTTGGTTTTTGTTTTTAACTTCTTTCCAAACAAAGTAAATCGCAACCGCTAGCAGTGCCAACAAAACTATTATTAAAAAAGCTGTCATTTTTCTCTCCTTATTTTAGTTTTGCTCCACAATTTGAGCAGAATTCAGATTCGCCAGAATTTTCTGTAGAACATTCTTCGCAAATTTTTGTGCTTGTGACTTTTTCGCCACACATAGAGCAGAATCTCGCACCGTCTTGCAACTTTGCTCCACAGTTTTTGCAAAATTGTTGGTTTGTTTTTGTTTCGTCTTTTTTGGTAAAAGATTTGTAATCGCTTGTCAAACGCTTTAAATCATCTTCGTCAATAATAACATTTGCAATGTTGAATGAAAACACAGCAATGCCATACTCGTTTATAAGTTTTTTCCCTATTGCACTCAGCGCTTTTGCTGCTATTTCTTTTTTGTAAAGCGATAGTTTGTTGAATTGAACATTGTTTTGTTCTACAAATTCAGACGCCGCACTTTCAACAGAAGAAACAACATTTGACATGAGTCTTTCTTGAAGTGTGTCTGCGGTCAGGTCGCTAGATACACCAACAAGATAAAGATAACTTTTTCTTGGGTCGCCAATCTGAACTTCAAAATCTCCGCTCATTCCGACATGATAGTTTTCTCCAACAAATGAGTCAAACAATAAGAATTTTTGGCTACTTCCCCACAAGAGTTTAAGCTTTGCGGTTTTTGACATAAACAAAACTTCAATTTCACTGTCGGCTTCGGTTTTTATGTCAACAAATTTTGATATAAGATATTTTCCAGATGAAAGAGTTTGAAGCATTTGGCCATCTTTGAGCAAAATGGCGTTGTGTGTTTCTGGAACAATAAGTGTAAGTTTTGGTGTAATTTCTGTAATAGGCGTTCGGGTAAAGAGTTGTTCGTTTTTTCCAACAAATGTGATGGTGTTTTTATCCATTTGGACCTCTTATATATAAATTTATATAATCTTACAAGATAATATTAGCAAAAGCCGTGCTGAAAAGTCAAACACAAACAATAAAATTTAAAAATAATGCAAAATTTTTGCGTAGAATTTAACATTTTTTGTGTCTTAAAAATACATTGTTAATGTGTAGGATATCTGTACATATTCAAATGAAAATTTAATAGGAGGCACAAATGAACTTTTTTGGAGGCTCAAACTGTGGCAACATGGATAGGGGAGACTTCAACGGCGGAAGCTGTGGCAATGATTGCTGCTCTCTCATCTTTTTGCTTTTGCTCCTTCAAAACTGCGGATGTGGTGGCGGAATGAAAGGTTGTGAAATCTGTATTGATCTTAAAACAATCCTTCTTCTTTCACTTATTTCAAATTGCGGTTTTGGTTGTGGGTGCAACAAATAAGTTGTTGTTAAAAAAAGCCTGGCTTGACGCCAGGTTTTTTATTTTTTCTTTCCTTTCTTAACTTCGTCAATGACATATGTTGGCGGAGCGAAACAACTGATTCCATTTTTGTCTAGTAATAATTTAAGTTGTCGATGTAAATCTCTTTGAACTTGATATAAATCTTCTTCATAGCATTTTGCACCGAAGAGCAATTCTGTTGTAGTATCGGTCATACTGTTTATACCTTTGTAAACAATGTCTGCTGTGATTGATGGAATATTGTTTTTGATTTCTGGTAGTGCATCAGTAATAATTTTTTCTACTTTTTCAAGCGGCTCTGCAGAAGAAACATTTATTGAACAGCTTGCCATAGACTGAAATTTTGTTTGGTTTATTATGCTCTTTATTTCGCTGTTGTTTATGATTTTTATGTTTCCACCGATATCTTGCAGTTCGGTTGTTCTTATGCCGATGCTTGTAATTTTTCCTCTCCAACCATCAATAACTACTATGTCGCCAACAACATATTTACCCTCAAGCACAATGAATATGCCTGCCAAAATGTCTGCAATAAGGCTCTGTGCACCAAGCCCAATAACCAGCGCCAAAATTCCTGCGCCGGCGAGAAGTGTGGTTGTGTTTACTCCCCAAATAGACAAAATCCAAAGAACTGAACCAATTATGACCACCCATTTTAAAAGGCTATTTATAAGATTTATGATTGTTTTTCCCTTGTCTGTCAAACCAAATTTCAGTTTTGCAAGCAAATTCAAAAGCAAAACCACCAAATATGCTAAAACTAAGATTTGAATTGAAATTATAAGTTTTGGCACAAAGTGCAAAACTGTGTTTAAAAATTCGACTGGTGTCAAATCTGCCGCAAAAAACGCTTCAGTTTCATTTTTATAAATATAGGCAGTGACTGCCAATCCGACAAAAATTGCAACAATCAAATAATGAATTATTGTTTTTATTATCCCATGTTCTGTTTTTCTTCCTTCCATTTGTTTTCTCCTTTAAACTTAAATCGTTGAGATGTGGGTGTAAATCAAATAACCCTTTCTTGTTTCATCCATATTTTTTAATGGCATTCCTGCATAAAGCTCTGGGTTGTCTGTTTCACAATAAATTCTTAAAATGAAAACTGAGCTTTCTTCTGTGTTAACATCTATTCCTGCACTGGCAATATTTATGTCTAGTCCCACACTTGCTTTTTCTAAAACGCCATAACCTTCTACATCTTCATTTGTAGACAACCTTGTCAATTTGAAGAATAAATATGTAAACTTTGTGAAGCCATCATCAATGGTCACCTGGAACTTGAAAAACTTGTGGTTTGCATCTGATCCAGGCTCTTCTCTTATTGTTAGGCCAGTTATATAAACTCTATCTTTTGTGGTTGCTATTTCTTTTTTAATTATTTTGTTGTCCTTCACAAGAATGAGTGCGTAGTTTGTGCTTTGCATTAGTGTTTGTCCACCTGTGCTTGTCAAGTATCTTTCAAAATTTCCAAAGAATATGTTTGATGTTATCTTTTTGCCTTCAGCTTCTTTTATGCTGTCTGGAACAGATTCGATAAATTCATCTGTTGCATCTTCTTGTTTTGTAAGATATAAATAATAATCTTCTTGACTTAAATCCGCATTTTCAATTGTTATCGTAAAATCAACTCTGTTGTGCAAGGTTGACACCTCTTCAAAACTAACTGTTGGTGGGCTTTCTGTGATTTCGGCAACGCTAGGGGTGTTGAAAATGTCGTTGAATATTGGAATGTACACCCCAATTTGTATGGTAGAGACCACTGCACACATAAACACAAACTTTGATATAAGGTTTAAGCTTTGTTTGTCTTTTTTCTCTTTCTTTTTAGGTCGTGGCTTGTCTATCTTGTTTGATTCAAATGAAAAATCATAAATGTTGTTGTTTTCATAATCAACATTATTGTTCTCTGAAAATTTTTTATTTTCTTCGTTTTGTAAATTTTCCATCTATATCTATATCCGCAAAAATTTTTTAAATTAAAAACGACCTAGAAAGTTTAAGCCAGGTCGTTTTTTATTTTGTTTTTATTAGAACAATGCGCAAGCAATCAAAATCAAAAGCGTTGCAATCAATTGAATATCAAATTCAAGCTTTTTCTTTAAAACCAATTTTACGATAGCGAAAAATACTCCAACGCAAATTGTTGTCCATGCAAAGAATTGAATCCACATAACTCCGACTGGACCGACACCACAAACTGCCAACAATAAGGCAAAGAAATATAAAACAAGGCCTATTGAAGCAAGTGCTAATGGCAAATAGTCTGTGAACAGAGTCTTAAAAAAGTTTTCACTTTTACTGCTTCCTGCTGTTGATACTTTTTTCTCTTCTTGATTCTCCATAACAACCTCCTTGTAAATTATTATAATAATGTGTAAAAATTTGTCAACTTTAATCAATACCATTTATTAAAATTTAACAAAAATTGTTAAAAATCTTTACTTTTGTTTGTGTTTAATGTAAAATGACATTGTAAAGAGGTGTTTTATGAATATCAAAAAGCAATATGGGGAAAATGCTGAACTTGTATGGAAGGATAGAAAAAGATTTATGGGCATGCCTTTGTCTTTCACAAGATATAGACTTATCAAAGCTCCTGGACAATGGTTTAAAATCTTTTCAGACATTGGTTTTACTTATTCTGTCATTGAAGAAATAAACCTTTATCGTATTTATGATATTTCTTTGAGACAATCTCTTTTTGGAAAATTGTTTAACACCGGCACTATTACACTTTTTTCAAACGATGAGCGAACACCTAGATTTGTTTTGCAAAATGTAAAAGATCCGTTTAAGGTGAGAGATATGTTTTCAAATTATATCGAACAAGAACGTCAAGCACACAATGTCAGAATTACCGAATTTCAATCAAAGGGCTTTTAAAAAGATATATTCGTATATCTCTTTTTATTGCTCAAATTTTTCATTATCTTTTTTTTGTAATTTTGTTGACAAAGAAAACAAAATGTGTTAATATCTTAAAGCATATGGGGGTATAGCTCAGCTGGCTAGAGCACCTGCCTTGCAAGCAGGGGGTCAAGAGTTCGAATCTCTTTATCTCCACCACAATAAAAGAACTGTGCTTTGGGCTCAGTTTTTTCTTTTTGTTTGTATCTTTTTTTTGAATAAAAAAACCGCATCGCTGCGGTCTTTGTTTTATTGATTGTTGTACATTGGTGGAACCGGTGGTGGTGGTGGAACTGGTCTTGCTTGTGCAACATTTTCTTGGTTTTTTGGTGCTCTCATACCTGCGCAGTTTTTGACGAACGCAATGAAAAGTGCAATGCCACCAATTAAATATGGCCAAATGTACAAACTTCCTTCAAGCAATATCTCTAAGAATGGTGTCCCTCCTGCAATGTACAAATAAATTATTATACCGCTTGCTGCAAGCATACAGAGAAGTGCAAGCACTTGGAAAATGGCCACCATCACAAAAACACCCTTTCCTGTAGGATTGTTCTTTGCTTTGTGCGCGCCAATTAGTCCAAAAATTATGATAAATATTGTGCTCAACGCAACTGGAAGTGCAAGCAAATAGGGCACAAGTTCAATTGGTAGCGTACCCGAGCCTAAAAGTTCAAAAACAGTTACTGCAACATAAGAATAATAAACTGTGATTCCTAATGCAACAAAAACCGTTGTTAATGAAATCGCCATTGATGATATCAATTTGTTTGTTTTCATAAATCCTCCTATTGATAATTAAATTATAACAATTTGGCTTTTAATATGTCAATTATTTTCGTTTGTTTTCGAAAATTTATACAAAAGAGCCATCTTTTAAATGGCTCTTCTTAATTCTTTATTTTTTTGTTGTCTTTTTTGCAGTGGTTGATTTCTTTGCTGCTGCGGCTGGCTTTTTAGCTGTGGCTGTTTTCTTGGCAGGTGTTTTTGCTGCAGGTGTTTTTGCTGCAGGTTTTTTTGCTGTAGTTTTAGTAGCTGGCTTCTTTGCTGCTGTTGCCTTCTTTGCAACAGGTTTCTTTTCAGCTTTTGCTGGTGCAGCTTCAACCTTTGGTTCTTCAACTGCTACCGGTTGTTCAGCAACAGGCTCAGCAGCCTTTGGGGCTTCTCCTCTGTTTTTCTCTTTGGCAAGATCAACAATGTAGAGAATGTTTGTAATAAACAGGATTCCTGCAGATGCCCAATTGATAATTGTGTAGGTTTGGTCTGCTGTAGATGAACTTCTAAATCCCATATAAGCAAGAATTGCTACTACTAAAAATGTGAATACGATATTAGTAATGATGAGTGCAAAACCTTTTCTAAATGCCTCCTTGTCCTTTCCAATATATTTTATGCCAACCAATGTAAGTATAAATGCAACAAGAATAATTACATCAATAAGTCCTTGAATTCCAAGCACATATAGTGCGTCGATTGGGAATGGACCGCCCATGAACACACGAAGATAAACAAGTGTTGTCCAAGCGTTCAATACCAATTGTCCTGCAAGAACGATGGCTGCCAAAATTGTTGCAATCAAATAATTGATTCTTTTCATTTTTTTTCTCCTTTTCTTTTGATACTTTCATTTTAGAATGGCAAAAAAAATTTGTCAAACAAAATTTAAAAATATTTAAAAAAATTTATAAATATACATTTTTGAATGTGGTGCAAGAAAAAAACACGGCCTTTCCGTGTCTTTTTGTTATTCTGCCTTTGCCTTCTTTTGTTTTTCTTTTGGCTGGTTTTGCTTTTTGAGTTCCTCTAAGATTCCTGACAAAAGTTCTTCTTGTGTAGGCTTTGGTGGCTCTGGAGCTGGCTTGTTTCTTTCTCTAAGCTCTGCAGTCGCTTTAACAACAGCTTTGTAGTCTTTCATGTTTACGCCTTCAGCTTTGAGCTGTTTGCGTTCGGCTTTTGTTGGCATCTCCTTAACTTTCTTTTGTGCAATATTTGAAGCACTGTTTATTGCTTTCATGATTGCAAATAAAACAAATGCGATAATCAAGAAGTCAATGATTGCACTGATGAATGCACCCCAATCTATATAGATACTCTTGGTCAAATCAATAGTTGTTGTTGGATTTCCAAGTTCGTCAAGCACAAAAACTTTCTTTAAATATGTATAGATCTTGTCAAGCCCACCACCAACAATTGCACTGAGCACCCAGTTTATCAGCGGTCTGATAATTTGGTTTGTGAATGCTGTCACAATCGCTGAAAAGGCTCCGCCTATAATTACGCCTATGGCCAAATCAAGAATGTTGCCACGGCTGATGAATTGTTTGAATTCTCTAAAAAAACTTCTCATCTTTTTCTCTCCTATTTAAAGCATACCACTTTTTAAAATTTTTGAAAAATGATTTTTAGAAATTTTTTAGTTTAAGCCCTTTTCTTCTTTCGTTGAAATTTTTTCTTCTATAAATGTTTTGTAGCTTTGATAAAAAGCTAAGTTGTCATCAAAGTAATCGTCAAAACTTTTAAGTTTTCCGTCTGGTTTTGTCTCTTTCTTTCTAACATCTTCTCTGCCAGCAATTCTAAAAGTTTTTCCATGTCTTCTCAAGACGATATGTTTTTCAACAAAATCTAAAAATTCATTCGCGCGAACATCAAGCTCTTCATCATTCTTTCCGCTTTGATAGAGTTTTTTAGTTTGATCTACCAATATAAGAACTCTCGAGATGTTTATTGAAGTAGAATAAATATGTGGCTTTTCAGAAAGTTTTTCAAGTTTAAATTTAAGATTTCTTGCCTTTGTCAACAAATAAAGTTCTGTTGGATATTGCATATCTTCAAAAACAACCTTTCTTGTTCCAAAGCGGCCATGCTCGATTTGTGGCAACCCTTTTTCTAAATAATACTTTGTAGTAATCAACCTTTCTGCCGCTTGTTTAAGCCTTCCGTTTCCGCTTTCCTTTGCTTTTTTGTAAAACAGAACCATTTTTTCTGCTTCTCTTAACAATTTTTTATTTTTAATATTTCCTTTCATTTTATACCTCTTGAGAGAGATTATATCATTAAAAATTCTTAATTTCAAGATATAAAAAAGAAAAAATCGCAGTTTTTTATGATTTTTCTAATAAAAAGCCCGGTTTTTTATGATAAATAAATTTTATTTTATTCTTTTTGAAAAAATTTTTGACCTTCGCTTATTATTGTTGGTGTGGCGTGTGGGTCTAATATGGATCGAACTATTAACGATATGTCTGTGCCTTTTAAAATTTTTGCGCAATCCTTGTGAATAACTTTTGCCCCATTTTCAGTAAGAGAACAAAGTTGGTCATAGTTCATATGTTTAATTTGTTTTGATTTTTCAATTCGTGGATCTTTCTCGTATACGCCATCTACGTCTGTCCAATTTTCATATTTGTCTGCGTGTGTCACCAGTGCGAAAATTGCTGCAGAAACATCACTTCCGCCACGAGAGAGCAAGACGATTTTGTCTTTTTCATCAATTCCATAAAAGCCCGGAACCGCTATTCTTTTGTATGCCTTCAAATAGTTTTCAAGTGCCTGCTTTGTTTTTGGATAATCAATCTTTTCGTCTTTGAAATAAAAAAATTTTTCTGCCGGAACAAAACACATGTTCAATGCTTTTGCCATCATCTTGGATGTTGTAAATTCTCCACGTGACACAAGAAAGTTTTTGTCTTGTGATATTTTGAAATAATAAAAAATTTGTTTCCATTCAGACTCAACATTATATTCAATGTTCAAGCGGCTTTTTAATCTTTTGAATTTTTCAACAATCTTTTGCTCTATTTCTTTTTTGTCGCTTTCATTTGTTTCAGCATATTCAAAAAGCAAGTCTGTTGTTTTCGTATCATATTCATATTCTTTCCCGATTGCTGAAAAAACCAGAATTTTTCTATTGTGATTTTTGGATATGTTGGCAACATTTTTTATTGTCTGGGCGCTTGCGGTTGCACTTCCACCGAATTTTGAAACAATCATAGGCATATTCATATATATTTTTTGGTATTTAAAATTGTGCGATTTTAGATTCTACAAATTGTAGAGTTCGACACAGAGCGCCAATTTTCGCTTTACTTTTGTTTTATTGATGTGATATAATGACGCATATGAAAGAGCTGAATGAAATCATATCAAAAAATATTGCGGACTTTCGAAAAGCGCAAAATATGACACAGGGCGAACTTGCGGAAAAAATAAACTTCTCTGACAAGTCTATCTCTAAATGGGAAAGAGGTGAAGCTATACCTGATGTTTCTGTTTTGATTTCTATGAGTGAAATTTTTGGCGTGTCGCTTGACGAACTTGTGTCTGATCACTCAGAAAGAATTGTTGAAACCCGCTCCCAACTTTCCAAAAGAAACAAGTTTTTGATAGCAATTATGTCGGCCGGACTCGCATGGCTTGTTGGAACACTCATTTTTGCAATACTAAAAGTGTTTTTTCCAGTCATTGAAAATTCTTGGCTATGTTTTATTTATGCTGTTCCAGTAAGTATGATTGTCTTTTTGGTATTTTCATGTCTTTGGTGCAAGGGATGGGCAACATGTTTGTTTGCTTCTCTTTTAGTTTGGACCCTGCTGACATCAATATGTTTAAGCTCAACATATAATTTATGGAAACTTTTCTATGTCGGCATCCCTCTTCAAATTCTATTTGTGCTATGGTTTTTAATGAAAAGAAAAAAAATAAAAAATAAATAAGAAAATATTAAAAAAATATTAAAAATTCGATTTTTAGGAGTTTTTAATATTTTTTATTGCAGGTTTAAGTATGTTTCTGTTGATTCAATCTCTTCTTTTGTGCAAGTTGTTATATCGGCGTTTAAAACCCCGTCTGTGTAATATGCGCCATTTATGTTGACGGCGGACAATGTCTTTGGTACATTTTTAACTGACATGCAATAAACAGAAGAAATGTTTAAATAAACAATTATACCTTCCATAGAAACACTGCCATAAGACAAACCAAAAACTTGACCCGTTTGATTTCTTGTGCTCGTGTCACTCCCGTTTTTAAATGTCGAAAGGGAATATGACTGAGAAAGCGTCCCACGCATCGCCCCAGCTATTCCACCACAGAAAATGTAAGCACTATCAGAATTTTTTGACACATCAAAATCGCCTTCTGTGCCACAACTTTCGATTGTTGGATTGTCATCGTAATTTGCAATTCTGCAAAAAGCACTTATTCCACCAACAACAAGTGTTGAGTCGTTTGAGTTTGCAATAATGTTTGCAAGGTTTTTGGAATATGAAATTGTGGCATAATTTATTGCACATATTCCACCGACAAAAATTGTCGCACTTTCTGCTGACATTTCATTCGTTGCTGAAAGCTCTCCGTAATTGACACACTCGGAAATGGTGCCTTGGTTTAGCAGTGAAATGCCCGCAACATTTGGGGACCATTCTGCAAGTGTTGATGTCTGTGATATTGATGAATAGTTTTTGGATGATGTAATTTCGCTGTAATTTTCAGTAGCAATTCCACACACATCCACATTTTCAGCAGTTATGGATGAGCCAATTTCTGTTTCACAATTTGTGATCGTTCCATTATTGACGCTTGCAAAAGGTGAAAATGCCACATCCTTTGTTCCGCTTTTTGATATGTCTATATTCACGCAAACTTTACAATTTTCAATTGTGCCATTGTTCGTATCTGCAAAGAGTGCAAAGTTTGCGTTTTCTTCTATATTCATTTCAACATTTGAACTAAATATGATTTTTGTGTTTTCTATCTTGCCATCATTTGTGTGTGTTAAAAGTGCAAAGTCTTCGCTTATGGCAAGGCTATCTATAATAATTTCAATTTTTAGGTTTTTTATCTCGCCAGAAAATTCTTCAAAGAATGGTGCTGCGGTGCTTTGTTTTATTCTTATAGCTTTTCCGTTTCCATTTATTGTGCCTTTGAAGTTTTCAAAACTTGGGCTTGATTTGAATGTCAAATTTCTTTGAAGTTTGATCGTTTCACCCTCTCCAATTTTTGAAAATTGGGATTCGCTATAAATTTGTTTTGGACAATGCTTTGTGCCAAGCCCATATATACCAGCATACCCACCAAATAAAGCTCCGATAGAAATAATTGAAATAAAAATTGACAAAAGCGTAATCTTTGCACCTTTTTTCATCTTTTTATGTGAAATTTTTATCTTTTTGTCATATATTTCTGCTTTTTGATTTTTGCAATCATATATCCTTTTTATTTTTTCATCTGTCGAAAATAGTTTGAAATATTTTTTTGTTTTTCTGTCTTTTCCAAGTATTGCCAACATTTCTATCGGCATAATCCTATCTGATTTTCCTGCATAAAACCTAAGCGTTTTTCCTGCTTTTAGTTTAAAATCTTTGTACAAGCCAATTGGCTCAAACGCACTTTCAAATTCCGTTTGTTTTAAGAGTTGCTTCTCAAAACGTCTTATTATTTTTTTTGAGTTGTATAAATAGCAAACGCTTAAGATAGGAAACCTTCCAAAACTTGTGTCTAAAATGTCTGCTTGAGAATTTAGCGCACAAAAAGAAGACAAGTCGTCTTGTCTAATGATATCAAAAAGTTTTAGTGTCTCTTCTCGCGTCACAAAAGCCTCACTTCTTTGTCTTTATTTTTCTTTTGCTTGCCCATTTGTCTAAAAGGTCAAAGACATATTCTTCATTTATGTCTTCTTTTTCTGCAATCCTCTTCAAAAGTTGGTTTGAAGCAGTATATTGCTTAACAAGTTCTTCAATGTTTGACTTTTCAGCCAACAAGTTTTCGAGCATACTTTCGTTTTTGTCTCTAATATAACCAATTTTTTCGCTTGTGTCCTTAAGGGCAATTCCTATGTCTTTGTTTATAAATTCGCTTACCTTTTGAATGTTTAGGTTGTAGCTTTCAAGTTTATCTTCGAGTTCTTTGACATTGTAGGTCTTGTCTTTCTTTTCAATAAGTTGGTCAAGTTTGTCAATTTGTTTTATTGCACGATCTTCGATTGAGTCAAGTCTTTCAATTTTGTTGTCAATCGCTCCTAGAACATTCAATAGTTTTTGCATTTGAGCAGAGAATTCATCTGTCTTTTGTTTGAAACTCTCAATTTGAGTCGAAAGAACTTGTGTCTTCTCAAACTGTGAGTTTATGTCTTTATAGATTCCTTCCAACTTTTCTTGCAAGTTCCCGTCGAGCGACTTTCCTATTTTTTGAACTTCATCTCTAAGTGTTTGATAGGTGTCGGCAAAAAGCCTCAGATTTTCTTCAATTGGCGTGAAGAGATTTCTGTATTCAACAAATGACGCTATCAAATTTTGAATATCTTGATTATTTTCCATGTTTTGCTCCTTTTAATTTTTGTTTTAATTCTTTTTGTAATAATTTTTGCGTGTACAAATCTTTGTTTAATGTATAGAAAATCATTTGCTTCGCCGTTTCGTTTTCAATTATGTCTGGCAGATATTTGACAATTTGATAATTAAGTCTGTCAGAATCATCTTCGCTTATGGCATCAATCAAATCAATCAACACCTTGTCGTTTGATAGCAAGAATTGTTTTTTTGCTTCTTCAAGCATTCCTTTTTCCCAAAAACTTATGCCAGCTTCTCGATATCTCTGTTTTGAAACAAACTTTTCATATATTGAAATCTTAAATAGTGCGTTTTCTTTTTCTATGTCGTCCGTAAGTTTCTCTGCGTTTAGTCTTGCGTTTTCGTATTGCTCTCGATTTAAGAACTCTTCTATTCTTGACAAATATTCACTTTGGGTGTATTCAATTTTACTGACAATTTTTGTCAATGCTTTTATTGTTTCTGTTGGGGACAAACAATTGAAATTGTCTTTGAAAAATCTTGAAAATGTATCAATGTTTTTCTCTTCTATTACAAAGAGATTTTGTTTCGCTCTGGTGATGCCAACATATAAAAGGTTGAAATAATATCTATAAATTGAATTTTCGTCCGCTTCTTTTTTGTTTAGGATAGAGCTTTCTAAAAGTTTCCACTTTTCATCATTATCACTTGCTATGTTGAAAAGCAAAATCGTTTCTCTCTCTAGCCCCTTTATTTCTGCAACAGTCAAAATCTCTTGGTTTTTCAGAATCTTTCTAAGTTCTTGTTTTTGATTTTTTGTTGCAACAACAATCGTAAAGTTGTCATATTTGTTTTTGCTTAAGAGATTTAAAAAATTTTGGCCCTTGCAATAGACTGATACAGACGAAAGATTTGTGTCTATACTTTTGCCCTGTGTAATAAAGTTGTGAATGCCAAGTTTTTCAAAATTGAGTTGAAGCAAATTTTCAACAATGTTTTGAATGTTTGTTGTGTTTCGATAGTTGTTTTGAAGTTCACAAACCGAAGCGATTTCACCTTTAAACAACAAATTTTTCAAAAATCCAAAACTGAAATATGAAGGATTTATCATCTGGGATGCATCGCCCGTGCAAAACATTTTTAATGAAATCTCTTTGAGTAAAAGAAGGTTTATTTGTGAAAAATCCTGCACTTCGTCAACAACTGCCAGCGTATAATGTGGAACGGCTGATAGCTTTTCAAGCATCTCGCGACAAGCAAAATTGTTGTCTGTAAGATTTTTTGAAAGAAGAAAATCTTTGTAGTCTTGTGCAACTTGATATATAATTTCGCTTTCATATCTTTCAAAACTATTTTTTCGAAGTTCGATATATTTTTCTTGTGAGATGATTTTTGTTGGAGAGTCTGTTGTAAAGCCAAAAATCAAACCAAACACTTCTTTGTAAACAAGTTCTTTCGCTATGTGTTTTATTTTTGTTAGTTTGTTTGAAAGTTGGTAATTTTTAAGATGTGTAAGGTACATCATAAACAATTCTTCGTTTGCAAACATCTTGTCGCCAAATGACTTGTGATATAAATCTTCAATCAAAAAATAGTCTAGTTGGTTTTCAAAAAAGTATATTGTTTTTCTTATTTTTTCTGGTATATCTTCTTCATTTACAAAGAAGAAAATTCCGAGATGTTTTTCAATTGCTTTTTTGTGGTCACCATCTAAAAACTCAACGTTTCCAATATCTAAATTTTTCAAAAAGTCAACCAAATTGTTTTTGAAGGCTTCAATTTTTATTTTTGTGTCATTTAAAAGTCCTCTTGAAAAGGTTGTGTAAAGCACCCGTCCGCCATAATTTTTTGAAGCAACCCAAATAAGTTTTTCGATGCAGACATTTGTCTTGCCACTTCCCGCTACACCTTGAACAACAACATTTGAATCATCTGTGGTAGAAATTTTAAGTTGTTCTGGTGAAAGAATTGGAAAGTTTATGTTTGAAACATTTGAAAGTCTGTAAAGTTTGAAAAATTTTTGTTTCTGAAAAAGGTCTGTCGTTTCCTCTATTGTTATCTCAAATTGTGGGTTCGTTTTTAAAAATTTTTTTATTCTCAAATCGTTCTGTTTAATTTCGTCTTTTTGATTTAAAAGTCTGTAAAAAACAATGTCTTTTTCTTCTTGATTTTGAAATTGAAAGCCGAATTTTATCAAAAATGAAAATTCTCGATTTTTGGTTTGAATTTTAAATGATGCATTTTCGTTTGTCGGTTTGTAGTTTTCAAACATCGCATTAAAGTTTTTCGTAAGCACGCCAGCAATTTTTGATATGAAAAAATCTATATCCAAAAGATATTTCGTTTGTGCTATAAATTCTGCCGTCTTTTTTGTTTCGCTCTTGCTTGAAATAATTGTCTTTGTCGTGTCCACAAAAAATCTTTTTTGAATGCTTTGCAAATTAACTCCTTGTCATGTTTGATTTTAATATGTTGACCAATTCTTTATTGAAAAAGTCTGAAAGTGAAATGCTAATGTTCGACTTTGCGTCTTTTATCGTGTTTGTTTTGTAATTATATGCCCTTACAATTCTGTCGCATTTGTTATGCTTTTTCTGCCTATCAATTTCTTGTTTGTACTTCTTTTGCATTTCTTTTTCGTATTTTTGTCGCAGGTTTTCTATGGCTTTTTGTTTGTTTTGAGATTGTGTTCGCTCATCTTGACAAACGGTCGAAATGTTTGTCTTTGTATGAGTCGCCCTAACGGCTGTCGCAACTTTGTTTATGTTTTGCCCGCCTGCACCGCTAGAGTGAAAAATATCAAACCTTATATCTTCTTCTTTAAACGATTCATATAGCGCAGGTTCTTGAAAAACAACAACTGTCACATCACCTTCCGAACATTTGTGTAGTCCATTTTCACTTTCAAAAAGTTTTAGTGCACTTTTCCCGGCAATTTTTAAACCTAGCGATTCGTCTGTGCAACTCAAATCTTCCATCTCACAGACCCTTTTATATGCAAGTTTTAAATTGTCAGAAAGAGTGTTTTGTGGTTGAATCGAAACAATGACCGTCTGAAAACTTTTGTCTTTGTCTGTCAACTCATCCAAAATTGACGACACTAAACTTTCGTACTCTTCTTGTCTTTCCAATTTTTGGGATTCTAACTGCTTCAACCTGTTGTATTTTTTCACCAGCGGAGAAATCTCAGACAACTCCTTTTGCAAAGCGCCCGTTAGTCTTGAATCCACCAAAACTTCTTCAAAAGATAAAAGTTGTGCTATCTCGACAGCCCTTGATGAAAGTTTTTCTAAATATCTAAGTTTTTCATCGTTCAGTATCATAATCTAAATATATCACACATTTGATTAAAAAACAAACCAAGCAAAAGGTTTGTTCTCATTTTTGTATAGTTTAACAAATTTATGGTGCTCCCAGAAGGACTCGAACCCTCCTCAATGGTTCCGAAGGGGTTCGAGTAAAATGTCGTTTTTGACCATTTTTACACCAAATTTTACATTTTAATATCGTTTATAAAAGTGCCGAATTGCTTGATTTTACTAGCATTTTGATACTTTTATTTTTATAAAAAGTATTATACAATATTTAACGATAAAAATCTAACACAAAACAACACTTTTGCAAAAATCTTGCATTTTTTTGCAAAAATTCGTAATACTAGAAGATTTTGTTTATATTAACTTGATTTATCATAAAATAATGTTATAATAAGTTAAGAGGTACTATTATGATTGATTTTAATTATTATAAAGTTTTCTATTATGTAGCTAAATTAGGTAACTTTTCGCTTGCAGCAAAAGAGCTTGGTGTGTCGCAACCTGCTATTAGTTACACAATATCTGAATTAGAAAAATGTGTGGATACAGAATTATTTATAAGACATGGCAAAAAAACTGAATTAACTCAAATGGGCTCTACATTGTTAGAATATGTAGAAGATTGTTTTAATACCCTGCAATTAGCCGAACAAAGGCTTGTCAATCCTTCTAATAACAAAAAGATTCAAATGTCTTTTGGGATTCAATCTTATCTTATTGATTTATTGCCCAATTTAAAAACATATCTTTCTAAACAAAATCATTTATCATATAAGATTGTTGATGATTCATCTGGTGAATTAATTAAAAAAGTTGAAAACAAAGAAATTGAGTTCGCAATTTTAACTGGGCATTACTCTGGGCGGTTAACCTGTAAAAAAATAATGGATATTCACATGGCATTTATATCTAAAAATAGTGGCATGCTGAGTAAAGATTCAATAAATGAGTACAATTTTGCTTTACCTTTAAAAACGACTAAAACACGAAAAATCCTGGAAAATTACCTATTAAACGAGAATATACAAATTAATCCGTTATACGAATTCAATTCTAATCATATTTGTTTGTCTCTTATGGAAAAAATAAATGTTGTATTTTATATTCCTAAAGAGCTTGTTTCAAAAAAAATTGATAGCGGTAAATTATTTGTTATGAAAGCAGATTTCGAATTGCCATCTTCTCCGATAAATATTATTTATGATGATAAATATATCTCTCAAGAAACTAAAAAAATTATAGAAATATTAACTAAGGTCTAGTTTTTTTAAATTAATAAAAAATTTATACAACATATCAATTAGTTTGGAATTATCAGCAGTGTATGTTATTCTTGCTATTAATTTTTGATCAGGCCAAGCGAACGATGTTCCAGTTAAAAATTTTATACGACATTGTTTAAACAAAAAGACAAGTATATCTTCGGCGCTTCTTATTGTTGTATCTTTGGACTTTTTATCTTTATAATAAGTAAGGTCCAATAGAGCAAAAAAACCAGCTTTAGGCTCTAAAACCAATTTTACGTGGTGATTTGATATTGTATTTAAATCAACTTGTTGCTTTTTTAATAATTTTATAATTTTTTTTCTATGCAAATCTTTAATCGAATCTAAACCGTTCACAAAACATTTTACAATATCAAGTTTGAATGTATACATTGGTATTAATTTTTTAAAATATTTGTTATAACATTTAAAGGTTTTCTTTTTGGTTGAAAACACTTCAGAAAGCATCCTTGCTTGAATGGTGGAAACTGAATCCATTTGATGGAAAATTAAGTTTCTAATTCCTCTTATTACTATTTCATTAGCAACTATAAAACCAGCTCTTGCTCCTGCTAAACCATATGATTTAGATAAACCAAACAATGAAATAGTATTGTCAAACATTTCATCAATTGCAGAAACTGGTAAAGGTAGATCATTACGATTATATGTTAAGTCATAATAAACTAGATCATCAATAACAAAAACGCCTAGTTCCTTGCATATATTACCAATATTTGCGACTAATTCACAATTCTTTTTTGTTAAAACTGTGCCTAATGGATTGTGTGGATTTATATTAACGAAAGCTACAACCTTGGGCTCGTAAGGTAACTTATTATATCGTTTCTTTAATTCAGCATTTATACTCAAAATTTTGCTTTTAAGCGTTAATGGGTTTATTGTCCAATCATTGCGTTCTTCAAGTGAAATAAATTCACTTATTCCACCTAATCTTTCTGGTGTATAAGTAAATAAACCATATGTCGGTGCTGTAAATAAAACAACATCAAAAGGTCGCATAATAGTTTTAAGTATCAAAAAGAAAGCATGTGTTGTTGAATGTGTGAAAATAACATTATCTTTCTTTATATTTTCTGTCCCATTCTTTATTCCTAATTTATTCAAATAATTGCAAATGTTTTCTTTATATATATCTTCTCCTTGAGATAAAGGATATGAATAGATTGATGAACTTAAAAATTCTTTTTTTAAACTTTTATATGCTAAAGGAAAGGGTTTATAATTTATAGGATCACCACCACCCAAATTATAAAAATCTTTTTCACCTACATTTAAAAAAGAATATATCTTATTCCTATAAATGTATGCAGATTTTTCTATTTCTGCAACACTAGGAGAAAAAGGACTCCCATCATCGCGCCTCCCGACGTCTGGAACCATGCCGTTATTTAATAGTGATAAGTCTTTTTCAATAATCCTATTTATGGATTTTATGTTTTGTTTCATGTAATGATTATACAAAAAAAATTACCAAACGTCAACTAATTATAAGTTTTTTTTATAATTGGTTGACTTATTATAAAAAATCTGATAAACTTATCTTAATTCAGGAGGTAAAAATGGATCAAATTAAACAAATATCAAAAGATGCATTAGATTATTGGGGTTATGAACCACAAAGCACAATGCTGATTGAAGAGATGGGAGAATTAATAAAAGCGTTGTGTAAATATAAGAGATATGATTATGAAAACGCTGATCAAGCTATAAAAGACAACTTATATGAAGAGTTGGCTGATGTTCACAATATGCTTGAACAAATAGAAATGTACTTTGGCGAAGAAAAAATTCAAGAGATAAGATTAGCGAAATTAATAAGAACACAAAAAAGAATAAAACAGTTAAAGGAGGGTAAATAAATGTATATTTTTTATGCTTTCCCATTTGCTCAGCTTTGTGACAAAAAAACAGGCCAAGTTGAAGCTCAATATAGATATTTTTTTGATGAGTTAAAAAAAATAGCTAAAGAAAATAACCACCAGTATTTCTTAGCTCACGAAAGAGAAAATTGGGGCGCAGAATATAAGGGCCCAGAAGAATGCGTACCAAATGATTATGAAGGTGTGATAAAGTCAGATTTAATGATTGTTGTTCCAGGAGATCCTATTTCAGGAGGAGTCCATGTTGAAATGGGTTGGGCATCAGCCAATAAAAAAAACATGCATATTTTTTTGGAAAAAGATAAGAACTACTCACCGGTAGTGATGGGATTAAAAAGTTTAACAAACGTAGTTTATCATTATTCTGATTGTTTTCCATCTAAACAATTACTTGAGGATATAAAGAAAACGATTATCACGAAAGGAGAGAATTAATGTATCTTTCATTGTTAAATGAAAACATAAACAAAGTAAAAGAAGAATATAAAGATAAACCGTTCTTTGTTTATCTATCCTTAACCAATGTTTGTAATGCCAACTGTATTTTTTGCGATGTTAGGCAAAATAAAGAAAAGTTGTGTTCAGTTGATGTATATAAGTTGATTGATGAATTTGCAGATTTGGGAACAAAGTACTTACATTTTACTGGTGGCGGCGAGCCGTTCATGGATCAAAATATCATAAGTTATATGCAGTATGCATCTAGCAAAGGATTAGAAATTATCTTTATAACAAATGGCTTTTTATTGAGAAATCAAATAAATAAGCTAGCAAATGTAAACTTAAAAGCAGTATTTGTTTCAATTGATAGCAGCGACCCTAATCTTCATAATAAATTAAGAAGAACTAATAACTTATTTGAAAATGCTGCTAATGGAATTAATGAGTTAAAGAAAATTAAACCATTAGTAAAAATTAATCTTAATCATGTAATAAATAGTGAAAACATCGACTACTTTGAAGATTTTATTAAACTAAAAGAAAAAATAAATTTTGATTTTATTAATCCTATATTGATCAAAGATTGTAAAGAATTAACTCCAACCAAAGAACAGGTTGCGGCTTTTAATAAAAACAAACAGCATTATTTAGACCTGATCAAAAAATATAATATAAGCTTGCTATGTGACAATTTAAACATTTTTAATGAAAATATAGATGAAAACGGTGCAAGATTGCAAAACGATGATATGAGGTGTTTTTTTGCAAATTTCGCAGCTTTTATAGATTGTCCTACTGGTTTAGTTTATCCATGTGATTGTTCAATACATAGAGATAGAATTTTGTATTGTTTAGGTGATCTACATAAAGTGTCTTTTAAAGAAATTTGGAATGATAATAAACGAAAACGACTCTTAGTTGAATTGAATAATGGTAAATTAAATTGTAAAGCAAAATGCGATGAAGCAAATTGTATTTTCAATAGGTGTTATTTAAAAGAGGATTAATATGGATAATTATATTTTGGTCACAGCTGAAAAGTTTGGATATGGTCCGATAATAACATGCCTAAATGTAATAAAACGGCTAAAAGACGAGTTATATCGTCAAAAATTAAATATAAAATTATATTTTATAGGAACAAGTATAGCGAAAGAACAGGCTGTGTTATCTAATCTTTTTGACAAAGTGATTGAATGTAGAACTTATGATTATTCAGAGCTTGAAAAACAAAAACAAATATTTAAAGATGCTGTTGCGGTTTTAAGTTCAGAAAATCAGTTTGGTGCAATCTATGCAAAACGATTAGGTAATAAAAATGTTTATTTTATAGACAATTTAGTATGGATGTGGGATAAGATTACATCTGGGCTAGAAAATGTTGATGGATATTTCATATCAGAAACGTTCAGCAGTAAAGAAAATTTCAAAAAAATAGGTAAAGATGTAAAATCTCCAATATTTATTGGGCCGTTAAGAGATATTGATAGAACTGGCTATAAATCCGAAAATTCACTAATGATTAACTTTGGTGGAGCGGAATCTTTTATGTTGGATAATGAAATAGTTGATAAATTTTATTTAAAAATCTTAAAAGAGATATTAACTCCAAATGTAGTTAAAAAGTTTGATACTATTTATGTTTGTGGTGGCAGTGGAGTGATTAACGCGTTAGTTAAAACCTCTCCAACATTTCCAAATGTTAAAATAGAAACACTTTCTAATAAAGAATATTTAGATAAACTTCACATTTGTTCGCATGTGATTATGTCATCTGGTTTGGGAAATTTTATGGAGTCTGTTGGTATTGCCAAGTCCATTATGTTTATTCCTCCAATAAATTACAGCCAATTATTACAATTAAATGAATATAAAAAACTAGATTTGGGTTTTAATTTAGTTAACTGGGACAGTTACTCATTTTATAATGATGTACCTAACTTGTTAGATGAAGAAACTGGAGTGGAAATGGTCGTAGAGAATGTAAAAAAATACCTATTAGACAATTCAAATATTTTATCTAATCGAGTAGATGAATTCATAAATTCACAAAATCAGAACTTTTATTTTAGCAAGAGGGATATTTATACATCAAAATTTTCAAACAACGCATCTGAAATCGTTGTAAATACAATTTTAAAAGGAATAAAAAATGAAAATACCAAATAATCCATTCATAGGCACAAATTATATTGGTTTGAAAGAAAAAATAAATGTATTAAAAGTTCTGAATTCCAAATCTTTGTTTAGATATCATGGTCCAAATTTATTATATATGACAGACAAATTAGAGGAAAAAATTAAACAGTATTTAGGTGTTAAATATGTTTTAGCCTGTTCAAATGGGGCATCAGCATTAAAATTATCTTGCATAGCATATAACATTGGTAACGGTGATGAAGTGATTATGAGCCCATTTACATTTATTGCTTCAGCGTCTAGCGTTTTGGCGTGTGGAGCAATACCTAAATTTGTAGACATTGATGAATCAATGAATATTGACCCTACCAAAATTGAAAAAGCAATAACAAAAAAAACTAAAGCAATTATGTGTATTCACATGCAAGGTCAATGTTGTGATATGAATCCAATTATTGACATTGCAAGGAAACACGATCTGATTATTATAGAAGATACAGCGCAGGCATTTGGTAGTGAGTATAATAATAAAAAAAGTGGTACGCTTGGAAATATTGGAGCTTTCAGTTTACAAGCAGGTAAAACTATAACTTGTGGCGAAGGTGGGTTTATAGCAACCAATGATTATAGTGCATATCAAAAAGCAAAAGATTATCATGATAATGGTGGACATAGAGTTGGATGTGACTATCCTACATGGAATAATGGAGAAACTTCTTATGGGGAGAATTATAAACTTACTGAGTTGCAAAGCGCTGTTGCACTTGCTCAACTAGGCAAAATAAATAAAATAATAAAAAAGCAAAATAAAAATTTTGATTACTTTAATAAATATATAAAAAATACACCGTATTATAGCATTAGAGCAAAAAATCAATTAAATACAAACATAAATGTTAGCCTGTGTTTACAATTTAAAAGCCAAAAAGAATGCTCTAATTTTATATCTTTTATGAATGAAAACAATATTCCTTTTAATAAATATTGTACAAAACTAATTAACGGATATGATGTGTTTGTAAAAAAACAAGGTCCCAATAAGTCCAATTATCCATTTAATCTTACCGATATTCAATATTCAGAAAATGATTGCCCTGTCGCAATTGATTTAATAAATAGAACTGCTTGGTTTAATTTGTCTTCACAATTACGAAAAAAGCATATCAAATACATTATTTCAAGAATGGAGGAATTTCAAATTGCAAACAAATAATTTCACAACAAGTAAAATTTGGAAACAATCAAATAAAATAAGATACGATATAAGTAATATTGTTACCCTTGATAACGTTGATTTTTTAATCAGAGAAAATGAAATACTTTGTTTGCAATTTTTTTCAATAAATTTCTCGGAAAACTTATTAAGACTAATAAAAAGTTCAATTGTTAATGATAAAAAGGTTGTTTTCAAGTATATTGATTTAACAAAAGATCAACTTGAGTTTTTAAAAAATTGGTGTAATGAGAATAAGTTACAATTAATAATAAACGATAACTGGGAAGCTCCTACCCTTTCAGTAAATGGACCATTGAATGTATATATAAAATCCAAGTGCGAGTTGTTAAAAAGAGATTATATTAAATATGTTAATGATGATGTATTGGAATATAAAATATTTAATGGAAATTTAGATTTATGGACAAGTGTTCTATCAATAGATAAAAAGTCGTGGAAAGGTAAGGATAAATGTGATATGAAATCTTTAGATAGAGAAGATTTGCAATATGTATTTTATTTAATGTCGGAGCCAAGCAAATCTTCTTTGATGGTAGCATTTAAAGATAAAGAGCCTTTAGCTTATTCATTATGGTTAAAAGCTGATAATGACACTTGGTTTGCGGTCAAATGGGGAGCTTCTGATAACGGAAGAATCTATAATGCTGGCATAAAAGTATTATTTAATCATATGAACTATATTTTAAACGGCCAAAATAATAATTTAAAATTAGATTTTTGGGGCAGGCGTAGCCAGTTTTATAACATGTTAAAAAACGGTGAAGTTGATAGATATCATTTTGAAATAAGAGGATGAAATGGTTGGTAAATTAATAACACGTAAAGAATTGGTAAACAAAATCAACATAGATGATTTCATTGATAATAGTTTTAATGGAACTGTTTTCTCTACAGCTTGGTTTACTAGTTTAAAAAAAGTTAATCAATTTATTATTATTGAGGAAAATGATATAATAATTGCATTTATGCCATTATTTTGCTCCGATGTTAGCAGAGATTTAAACCAAAGTACGATGTATATCCCTTATGGTGGACCAGTTATAAAATGTGTGCCAAACGAGCAAAGAAACAAAATTAGGTATTTAAGAGATTTAAACAATACCTTAATTCGAACACTCAAGGAACGTTTTAATAGTATATCTTTTTCTATTGACCCGATG
>Ga0310690_10000291_pt1 | contig 115663 bp, 104 predicted proteins | sample AusTroGonzalo_MG_2_FD_207661 | JGI IMG/M metagenome (GOLD analysis project Ga0310690, IMG submission 207661) | Bovine rumen microbial communities from tropical cattle in Woodstock, Queensland, Australia - Gonzalo_04 (v2) (version 2) | ecosystem: Host-associated > Mammals > Digestive system >...
AGAAGTTGCCTGCGCAGTGTCTGAGTGCGTCTTCAGCCATAGCGACAGCCTTTCTGTCGTTTGCGAAGATCGAACCTGTGAGGGCGTACGGAGAAGTCTTGTCGCAGAGATCCATCGTTTCAACGAATTTCTTGTCGTCATAGACATAAACCGTGAGAACGGGTGCGAAAATCTCTTCTTCCATCGTTACGAAGTGCGGATCAAGCGCTTCGATCACGGTCGGCTGAATGAAGTATCCTTTTTTCTTGTCGCCGGTCCCGCCGATGAGGATCTTTGCATCTTTCGACTTCTTTGCGATGTTGATGTAGTTCATCGTGTTGTCGAAGCTGTTCTCGTCGATTACTGCGCCCATGTAGTTTCTGAAATCGGTAACGTCGCCGACTTTGATCGTGTTGATCATGTCGCACATTCTCGATTTGATCTTCGGCCAGAGCGACTTCGGAACGTACATTCTCGAAGCTGCCGAGCATTTCTGGCCCTGATATTCGAAGGAGCCTCTGACTGCCGCGACTGCGACTTCGTCAACGTTTGCCGAGCTGTGGACGAATATGAAGTCCTTGCCGCCCGTTTCGCCTACTATTCTCGGATATGAGCGGTATTTGTCGATGTTGTTCGCCGATCTCTTCCAGATCGATTTGAAGACTGAGGTCGAACCGGTGAAGTGGAGACCTGCGAATTCCGGAGAATCGACTGCCGGATCACCGATGCTGCCGCCGCGGCCCGGAAGGAAGTTGATTACGCCGTCGGGAAGTCCTGCTTCCTGGAAGATCTTCATAAGGTAGTAGTTCGAAAGAAGAGCCGTTGAAGCCGGTTTCCAGAGAACTACGTTGCCCATAAGTGCCGGAGACATCGGAAGGTTGCCTGCGATAGAGGTGAAGTTGAAGGGAGTTACTGCGAGAACGAAGCCTTCGAGAGCTCTGAACTCGACGCGGTTCCATGTTCCTTTATCATTGTGAAGATCCTGTCTGCGGTAGATCTCCTGCATATAGTGCGAATTGAAGCGGCAGAAGTCGATGAGCTCGCAAGTCGAGTCGATCTCGGCCTGGTGGCAGGTCTTGCTCTGGTTGAGCATCGTAGCTGCGTTCATTTTGTAGCGGTATCTCTGTGAAATGAGTTCGCCCGCCTTCATAAAGATGGCTGCTCTCTGGTGCCAGTCCATGTTCTCCCACTCTCTCTTTGCTTCAAGAGCGCATTTGATGGCCTTCTGGACCTCTTTTTCACCGCCGAGGTGGCATACGCCGAGAACGTGTTTGTGATCGTGAGGAGCGACGACTTTCATCGTTTTGCCGGTTTTGATCTCTTTTCCGCCGATGATGAGCGGGATCTCTACCTCTTCCTTGAGCTGTTTAGCAAGCTCGTCTTTCAGAAGTTTCTTTTCTGCAGAACCCGGTGCATACGGGAAAACGGGCTCGTTCTGCGGACGCGGAATCGAATAGATAGCGTTTGTCATTTTCTTCTCCTATAAATTAAATTTTGAAATCGATGCCCTGTGCCAGCGGAAGCGTTTTGCCCCAGTTGATCGTGTTGGTCTGACGGCGCATATAGACCTTCCATGCGTCGCTGCCCGATTCTCTGCCGCCGCCTGTCTCTTTCTCGCCGCCGAATGCGCCGCCGATCTCCGCGCCGCTCGTTCCGATGTTGACGTTCGCGATACCGCAGTCTGAACCTGCGTGTGAAAGCCAGAGTTCAGTGTTGGGAAGCGAAGTCGAGAAGAGTGCCGAGCTGAGTCCCTGCGGAACTTCGTTGTTGTAGGCGATAGCGTCTTCGATCTTGTCGTATTCGATTATGTAAAGAAGAGGTGCGAACGTTTCGTGCATAACGATCGGAAGGTCGTGCTTTACTTCGGCGATCGTCGGCTCAACGTAGAAACCGCCTTCGCAGCCTTTAACGGTGACTTTCTTGCCGCCGTAAAGGATCTTGCCGCCCTGAGCCTTTACCTGTTTGATCGATTCCATGAGGTCGTTGACGGTCTGTTCGTCTACGACAGGTCCCATGATGTTGTTGTCGTCAAGCGGGTTGCCGATCTTTACCTGTTTGTATGCGTTGATGAGCGATTTTACGAATTTCGCCTTTACCGACTTCTGGATGATGACTCTTCTCGTCGTGGTGCATCTCTGACCAGCCGTGCCGACAGAACCGAAAACGACAGCTCTGAGAGCCATGTCGAGGTCAGCTGTCTCGTCGATAACTACTGCGTTGTTGCCGCCGAGTTCGAGGAGCGATCTGCCGAATCTCTTTGCAACCGCTTCGCCGATCTGACGACCCATCTTGGTGCTTCCTGTCATGCTGATGAGCGGGATTCTCGGGTCGTTTACGAGCGTGTCGCCGACATCGCTGCCTTTACCGATAACGAGCGAGAAAATGCCGTCGATGTCGTATTTGTCAACGATCGGAGCGATGATGTTCTGAACTGCGATAGCGGTGAGGGGAGTCTTTGAACTCGGTTTCCAGATTACAGCGTCGCCGCATACTGCTGCAAGAAGAGAGTTCCAGGACCAGACTGCTACCGGGAAGTTGTAAGCGGTGATAACGCCGACGACACCGAGCGGATGATACTGGTCGTACATTCTGTGGTTTTCCCTTTCGCTGTGCATCGTGTAGCCGTAAAGCTGACGGCTGAGACCCAGTGCGAAATCGGAAACGTCGATCATCTCCTGAACTTCACCTTTTCCTTCAACGGCGATCTTTCCCATTTCGAGAGTAACGAGAGCGCCGAGGTCGCTTTTGTACTTTCTGAGAGCGTCACCGATCTCGCGAACGATGAGTCCGCGTTTCGGAGCAGGCATCATTTTGAATTTTTCGAATGCCTCCTTCGCCTTCGCAGCAACTACTTCGTAATCTTTTTTCGTTGCCTGAATGACAGTTGCAATCACTTTGCCGTCAATCGGGGAAATGCTGTCGAGCTCTTTTCCCGTCGTCTTGAGCCAGCCCTTTGAGGAACCGGTCGTAGCACCGTAGTTTTTCTTCTTGATTCCGAGCCTTTTCAAAAGCTCCTGAACATTGACTGATTTCATGTTTCCTCCTGATTAAACGAAACTAAAAACGACCTCTCTTTTTCCGAAGACAAAAGGAGATTGACAATTAAAACGTCGGACTAGTAGCACAAAATTGTGAAAAAATAAAGGTAAAAGAGGGTGAAAACAGGGATTTTATGAGATATTTATCGTACTAGAACAGATTCTCTTTTCTGACAGCCAGACCGAGGAGCGAAATAGCCGCAAGAACAAGAACGACAAGTGTCGCTGTCGGATCGTTTTCGATCTCGGTTACGGCGCAGCCGCCTTTCTTCTTCGGAGTTGCGCAGGTGTCGTCGCCCTCTTCGCAGAAGTAGGTGTAAGTCTTTGAAGATACCGGAAGCTCGTAAACGTCCGTGTCTTCCTTAGAGTCCGTGTCTTCCTTAGAGAATGCTAGCGCGCCTCTCGGGATCTGGATCTTGCCGGTCATCGGCGGGTCGCTCTGGATCATGTTGAAGTCGACATAGATGAGGAGGTACTTCTCTTCGTTTTCGAGGTATTTGAGCGGCTGCAGGAAGTCTTTGAACTCGATCTTGTTGCCTTCGCCGGCCTCGAAGCTTGTCTTTTCGGCAATCTTGATATCGCCTTTGTTATCGTTGTTTGTGTCGATCCAGATCGAAACTCCGGTGATACCGTTCTTGTCGCCGAACCTTGCTGTGACGTTCGACGGAACGCTGAGTTTGAATTTTGAAATGTTGTTTCCAGTACCGAGCGACTTCGTTCTGACCTTGAGGATCGGCATGTTGTCGTTCATCTGGGCGATCGGCGGAACGGTGATGCTGTTCTGAGCGTCTGCCGTGATGATGAAGAACCTGCCTGTCGGTTCCAGCGTGAACGATGCGAACTCAAGAGAACCTCCGTCAAGGTTCAAAGTCGCGCTGCCGAGGTCGGAAACGCTGATCGATGCGTACGATTCAACGAAGAAATTGAATGTCGTATCCTTCGCGATATCCTCCTTGCCGTATGTGAATTTCGTGCGGACAAGGAAGTGGTTGAGCTTGCCGCTGAAGTACTTCTTGGCATTGGTCTTTACGAAGAACTTGATGTAGTTGGTGTACTGGGTCGATTCCTGCGTGCTGATGATGGAGTCTACGGATTCGTTGTAAATTCCGTCGCCGTCGTAGTCGTATACCAGTTCGTAGTCATGGAATTTAAAGTTGTTGTCGTTGGCGCGTGTCGCGATGTGAACGATGACGGAGTCAAGGTTGAACATCTTCGTCGAGTCGCAGGTGTCGGACTTGAGCGTGAACTGACCGACAACGAGGGATTCTCCGTTGTTGTCCTTCGGGATGATGATCGTGTTGTCGTTCGATGGCGTATTCTTGCCGAGAGCGAGCGTTACGGCAGAATCGGTGCATGTAACGGACGGATCGTCAACGCATTTGAAAGCTTCGCTGCAGAGATATCCTGACGGACACGGGTTCGAAGGATCGCACTCTTTGGTGGAGTCGATACGGACGCCGCCGCACATTTCGGGTGTCGGTGACGGACATGCGTTGTCGGTCACGCAGGAGACGGGTTTCAGTTTGAGCGGGAAGGATTTGTTCGTCTTGTAGACGGTCTCCTCCTTTCTGCCCTCTTCGTCGGAGATCTCAGCCGTGTTGTTGAAGACGTAGTTCTTCGCGATACCGTCTTTCGGTCTTACTTTGTATCTGATGAGGATCGTATCTTTGCAGGTGTAGTCCGACTGATCGCATTTTGCCATCTTGGCGCTGATGGTTATGCCGTCGCCGGAGAGCGGGAACTTTCCGCCGTCCTTATCCGGAATGACTGTCCAGTCGGTGCATACGTCGGAGGTCGGAGTGCAGTCCGTCGCCATCTCGGTCGTGCCGGGAACGTATGTGAGGTTGCTGTCGAGTTCATCCTTTACCTGGACCTTCTCGGCATCGTCGTCGCCCCAGTTCTGGACCTTGATGAAGTAGTAGAACTCACGGCTGATGTTGACGTGCTGGCAGTAGTAGTCCTCTTCGGTTACGCCTGCGCTGACAGGACATGCGCAGAAGTGTTTTTCACGGTCTTTCGGGAAGTTGAGCTTCGACTTGGTAGTGTCGCTCGCTTCAGCCGGGATATCGAAGTTCGCGCCTTTGTTGTCGACCGAGAAGATCATGAAGTTGGTGAAGATAGCGTCCTGGTTTACGCTGAGCGTGATATCGAGCTCGGTCCCTCCCTTCGGCATGTGGGCCTGAAGGTTTGCGACCTTGGACGAATCGAGGATGAAGGTGTCGACGTCAACGCCGAACTTGATGTCTCCCTGACCGCCGGTTACGCATTCGATCGGGTTCTGTGCGTTCGGATCCCAGCCTGCGATCGAAGACTGAGAGTTGTAGACTTCGGTGTAGCCCATCTCTCTCGGGTTGCAGGAGTTCGCCAGAACGTAGGGGCCCTGTGCGTTCGCATCTTCGTTTTTACCCATGATCGTGATCTCTTCCATGTTTGCGAGCGTGGGGTCGATGAGGCTCGGGTCGCCCTCAGCGAAGTAAGTCGTGAGACGCGCAGTTGCATAGTTCGGAAGCTCGAAGCCCGTTACGTTTGCAACCGATTTGCTGTCGTAAATGAAGCCGAGACCGTTGTAGAAGTAGATCTTCTTGGGGCGGATGTTCTGCGAACGGTAGATAACGACGAGCGCCCAGGTGCTTACCATAGTGGTGTTGCACTTGTAGTAGTCGTGATCCGTGCAGTCGAGATCGCTGACCTCGTAGTCGCCGAGGAACATGTTGTCCTCGCTGTTGCCTGCCGATGCGTTTTTGCTGGCAACTTCCGTGAAGAAGTCGGTAACGTCGACGCGGTATGTGTAGTAACCGATCTTTTTCTCTCCTGCGAATTCACCCAGTTCCGTCTCGCTGCAGCCTGTCGAAACCGACGATTTGTAGACGATGCTTTCGAAATTGAAGGTCGGGGACTCGAGAGCATCAGGGTCGATGCAGTGCTGGAGAGCCGTGATCTCCTTCGTATGGTTGATGTTGGTCTCAGTCGTGCTCTGCGTGAAGGAGAGCGTGACCTTGTTGTCTGTCGAGATCTTGCCGCGCTCCTCGCAGGTCGGTTCTGCCGGAGCCTGATCCTCGTCCGGAGTTTCGGAATCGGCGTCACCCGGGATCTCTGAGTCGGCATCCGTTGTGATTTCCGAATCTGCGTCTGACGGCTCGGCGTCGCTGTCGTTCTCTGCCGCCGGATCCGAATCGTCACCCTCTGCAAGCGTAACGATCTGGGGGTTGAGCTTGTCCGGATCGATAGCGGTCATCCAGATAAGATAAGCCTCTTCGATGATCGCATCTTTCGGAAGGTGCGTCGATGTCAGTTTGAATTTGCTTGCATCAAGGCATTTATCGCCCTGCGGGTTTGTCTGCTCGTCCTTACCGTAGAGCTTTATCGTGTCGTCAAGGTTCTAGTTGAACAGGACGAAGAAGTCCTGGCTGCCGTCAGCCCAGCTTTTTACCGGTGTTCCGCCGATCTGTTTGCCGACAGTCGTGTTGGTTTCGTCGTTCTGAGTGTCGCCCTCTCCCTCACCGTCGCCGAAAAGGGAAAAGACAAGAACTGTGCAAAAAAGGAAAATCAAAACCCTTAATTTTTTCATCTGCATCCTCCTAGAGATGTTAAACACTATCGAAAGAAACGCTTCTGTTGCTTTCTAAACCGACACTTATACCATAATTTAAAGTGGAAATCAACGGCGGCGGAAGTCGTGCCGCGCTCGTTTCTGACAGCCTCTATGCTGCTTGACTTTGCTCTGCCGTCAGGTAGGATATCCGGTTTTTATTAACTTCAAAAGGGGTAAACATGAAAAAGTTTTTTATTTCAGCAATTGCGGCTCTGGCATGTCTGATCTCGTTAGATCTGTTTGCCGCCGAGTGCACCGGCATCTCTTTCGATCCGGCTCTTGACTATTACACGCAAGATGACGAAGAGACAGGGTATACCTATTATTACCCGAACAGCCTTGAAACACTTTATTTGGAGGGAATCCCTGAAGAGTATATCGGATTGCTCTCGCTTGGATTCTATTCTAACAGCCAGTCGCAATCATGGACCAGTTATGCTTCGGTAGGGACCTATGATTTGGGTTCCGGTGACAACTCCAACTATTCTTCCTGCCATCAGTGTGTAATGTTGGATTTGTACGATTTGAACAACAACTATGCCTATGTCAGTTCATTCTACCAGAAGGAGGGAACGCTCAAGGTCACGAGAACTGATTTCGTAGCCAATGACCATTATTATTATGAGGGTCTCCTTTCCGTAAAACTTGCCGAGGCGGAAATCGATGAAGATTCTTTTGAAAGCTCTTTTGTCAATGGCGGCAGCTGCTACGAGATAGAGAGTGCTGCATGGTCTGTTTTCCCGGATGACGGCGACACCGGCGATACGGGCGACACCGAGGTTCCCGGTGATACAGGCGATACCGGGTCCGGCGAGTGCACAGGCCTCTCTTTCGATCCGGCGATGGAATACTATGTAGACTCGGAGAATTATTATTACCCGAACAACCTCGTAACGTACGATCTGTCAGGCCTCCCGGCAAACCATGCCGGATTCCTTTCGCTGTCGATCTATGCGCCGACCAGTTCGGAAAGCTGGACAAATTACGCAGCGGTCGGAAGCTACGATCTGGGCACGGGAGACAACGTAAGTTACGAGACCTGCAGCCAGTGCGTGCAGATGTATCTGTATGAATACAATGCAGAAAGCGAACAGTATTCGTATGTAAGCCAGTTCTATCAGCAGAGCGGAACGCTCCAGATCACAAGGACCGATTTTTCGGATGACGACTACCCTTATTACGAGGGCATCCTTACCGTCAAACTTGCAGAAGCGGAAATCGATGACGACACTTTCGAAACGTCGTTTGTTGAGGGCGGCGACTGCTACGAAGTTGAGAGTGCGGCATGGTCGAATTTCCCTGAGGATTACAGCGACACAGGCGACACGGGCAGCGAACCGACTGACACCGGCAGCGATGATCCGACGGATACCGGAAGCTATGAACCTACCGACACCGGCAGTGATGATCCGACCGATACAGGCAGTGAAACGACTGATACCGGCAGTGAAACGACTGATACCGGCAGTGAAACGACCGATACCGGCAGCGAAACGACCGATACGGGTAGTGAAACGACCGATACCGGCAGCGAAACGACCGATACCGGCAGCGAAACGACAGATACGGGCAGCGAAACGACCGATACCGGCAGCGAAACGACCGATACGGGTAGCGAAACGACCGATACGGGTAGCGAAACGACTGACACCGGCAGCGAAACGACTGACACCGGCAGCGAACCGGTCAGCGGAGATCCTGCTCAGGCAGAGGAAGATGAAGACTCCGTCGGCTGTGCGCTCGTAACACTCTGACCGTACCCGTTTTTCTAAATTTTTCAGGGCGCTTAGGCGCCCTTTTTTTATGTTTTTTTATTTGATTTGCATTCTGTACTGTTACCTGTAGAATATGACGCTTTTATTAACTTTTGAAAAGAGGTAAACATGAAAAAATTTTTTGTTTCAACAATTGCGATTTTGGTATGCCTGCTTTCGGTCAATCTGTTCGCTCAGGAGGAGCCGGACGTTGATGTGATCGCACCGGCAACAGATGAAGATGCTGTAACCGACGAAGAGCCTGTAACCGACGAAGAGCCTGTTTCAGACGAAGAGCCGCCGGTAGTCGGCGAGTGCACCGGTATCTCCATTGAGAACATCGAGTATGACAGCTATTATGGTATGCTTTCCAGCACGGAAGTAACCGGTTTGGAACTTGCCGAAGGCGAGTCAGCTCAGTTCCAGATGGAATTCTATGCGGATGAGTGGCCGGTAGTCGGCACCTATGACCTTGGTTCAGGCAAAAACGCAAACTACGAAACCTGCGATGAGTGCGTACGTCTTTACCACATCAATGCTGCAGGCGACGACCTTGTAAGACAGTATTTTCAGGAGAGCGGAACTCTTGAAGTTACCTCCATTGACAATGCAGGCGCTTCAAACGGCGTTGTTTCGGCGAAGCTTGTCGAAGTTACGATCGCAAGCGGTACGTATGTATCGACTCCTGTAGAGAACGGTGCGTGCGTAGAGTTCGAAGCTGTAGCTTGGGAGACAGCTTGTGTTCCCAACTGCGAAGGCAAGATCTGCGGATCCGACGGCTGCGGCGGAACCTGCGGCGAAGGCTGCGGCGACCAGATGTGCAATGCTACACAGGATGCATGCGTAGACTGGGAGTGCTCGAAGATCACGCTTAACGATGAGCCCAAGTTCAACGATTCATACATTGATGACTATATGTATCTTTATGAATTCGCTCATACACCCGCTGTTGCAGAGGGCGACTACACGTCATTCCAGCTTTACGATGCTATCGAGGCTGGCGAGTATGACCTCAAAGACACGAACTATGCTGACTGCGATGTATGCCTTCTTCTTTATGAAGAGGTCGAGTATGACGAGGACGGTTATCTCTCCGCTATCGGCAGACGTTTCTTCCAGCAGAGCGGTAAAGTAAACGTAAGCTCTTTCAACGGCAATACCGGCGCTATCAACGCTACATTCAGCAACGTAAGACTTGTCGAGGTCACCATCGACTCCAGCTACACTTCGGTAGAAGTTCCTGGCGGAAAGTGCTATGAGATCGACAACGCTCCGTTCGCTTACGGCGGCAACGATACCGGTGACACGGGAACAGAGCCCGATACAGGCAGCGAGCCGACCGACACAGGCGATAACGAACCGGAAGTTCCCGGCGACGGCGGCGACACAGGCAACGAGCCGGCTGATACAGCTAGCGACGAAGAGCCGACAGACGGCGACGATGCTCAGGCTGATGAAGGTAAGAAGAGCAGCGGCTGCGCTCTTGTAACACTCTAACCTGAACCGTTTTTCCAAATTTTTCAGGGCGCTTCGGCGCCCTTTTTTTTGCCTTAAACTTTCATCTAAGTAAATTGCCTTGACTATTTGAGTTGGTGCAGCCATGAAAAAAAGCTTTGTTTCAGCATTTTTAGTTCCGGTGATTCTTTTAGTATTTGTTTCATGCGGCGGCGGCACAGACAATAACGACGATGATGTAAAACCTGATGCCGATCTGACCTTTTCGGATGATGCCGATGCTGCGGATGATGCAGATACTGCCGATACGGACGCCGGTATCCCTGCCACTGTCGAGTGTACCGGTATCTCTGTAGGGAAAATCGAGACTTACGGCTACTTTTCCAATGTCTTTGTCAGCAGCGAACTTGCCGGATTCGAGCTTGCTGAAGGTGAGACAGCAACGCTGGAAATAGGGTTCTACGCAAATCCCTGGGCAGTTGAAGGATCCTACGATCTTGCGAGTGAAATCAACAGTTCTGTCCGGACCTGCGAAGAGTGCGTGCTTCTCTTTCACTACGACGAAACTGGCAGAACGCTTGTCAGGCAGTATTTCCAGGAGCGCGGGACCGTTGAAATCACAAAGGTCGACAGATCCGGCAAAACTGACGGTGTCGCTTCGGCAAAGCTTGTCGAGGCCAAGTCGTATGATGATGACGATCTGGAATTGGTCGAAGGCGGAGCCTGTGTCGAATTTGAGGGTGCGGTTTGGAACATGACATGCATTCCAGAGTGCGAAGGCAGGATCTGCGGCCCTGACGGCTGCGGAGGGACCTGCGGCGAAGGCTGCGGGGACAGGCAGTGCAACGCGGCCCAGGACGGCTGCGTCGAGTGGGACTGCACACAGATCACCCTTCCGGAACAGCCGGACGATTTTGACTTTGATCTGAATAACAGTGTATATTTCTACCATTTTGCGCATACTCCGGCGGCATTCGAGGGCGATTACACGGCGTTCGATCTTTACAGTCCGCTGGAGGAGAGGGATTACGACCTTTCGGGGACGAACTATGCGACCTGCGAGCTCTGCATACAGCTTTTTGAAGGTGTTTTTTACGATGAATATGGTTATTATAATGTTGACACACGGTTCTTCCAGCAGAGCGGTACTGTTTCGGTCAGTTCGTTCGATGAGCATAGCGGCGCAATCGAAGCGGAAATGAGGGGAGTAAGGCTTGTCGAGGTAGAGATCGACGACAGCTACTATTCCGTTGAAGTCCCTGGCGGAAGATGTTACGAAATAGCTTCGGCTCCGTTCTCCTTCGAGGGCGGCGCCAACGAGTCTGAACCTGATAATTACTAATTTTTTTAGGAGTCTGACCATGAAGAAAATCTCTGTTTTTGTACTTGCGCTTTTCGCAGGTATCTTCACTTTCAGCCTTTTTGCGGATGAGTGCACCGGCATTTCAGTCGGTCTGATCTATCCCTACGATTATTACAGCGAGCTTGAATCTTACATTATTGAAGGTCTGCCGGAGAGTTATGAGGGCGAACTGCAGATCCATTTCCGTACGTATAGCGACGACGATGATGCAAGCTGGATGGACTCGGCGGCTGTAGGAACCTACGATCTGGGGTCGGAACAGAACTCGAGCCTTGAGACATGCAGACAGTGCGTGCTTCTTAATGTCTATAACTCCTTTGATTATTCAGAGGATGAGAAAGTCTATTTCCAGGAGAGCGGAACTCTTGAAATCACCCTTCTGGACGAAGAGGAGCAGATGACGAACGGCACGCTTTCGGCAAAGCTCGTGCAGGTCATGATCGACGAGGATACCTTAGAGACCACTCCTGTCGAAAACGGAGACTGCATAGAGATCGAATCCGCGTCTTGGGAAAATATCTGCATTCCGGACTGCGAAGGCAAAATCTGCGGTACTGACGGCTGCGGAGGGACCTGCGGCGACGGCTGCGGCGACAAGAAGTGCAACGCGGCTCAGGATGCCTGCGTCGAGTGGGACTGCACCCAGATCACTCTTCCGGCTAACCCCGCTTTCGAGGGCGGCGCCTACAATTTCAACCACACTCCGGCTGCCAACGACCGCGACTTCACCAGTCTTGAGATCTACTCGATCAATACGATCGAGGTTGCAGAATACGACCTCTCCGAGGAGCAGAGTCTCTTCTGCGATATCTGCCTCTATCTTTATGAGAAGCCGATTTTTGACGATGAGGGTTATTTCGATTACTCAGAGACGCTTTTCTTCCAGGAGAGCGGCATTCTCAAGGTAAATTCGTTTGACAGCGATGTCAGGTCGATCGATGCGGAATTCAAGAATGTAAGGCTTCAGGAGGTCGTTTACGACGAAAAATACGGTGACATTCTGCCGGTTCCGGGCGGAAAGTGCTACGAGATCGCTTCGGCTCCCTTCTCCTATGCCGGTGACGATATTGAGCCCGGCGACACAGGTGACACCGGTGTCGTCGAACCGGATCCGACCGATACCGGAGATACCGCATCCGACGACACAGATCAGCAGACAGGCGGCGAACCTTCCGATGCAGGCAGTGACGGCGATCCGGCAGACAAAGGCGACAGCGAACCTTCAGACGCTTCAGAGAACGGCAAGGACGATGGAAAGAAATCAAGCGGCTGCTCGCTCAGTCTGATATGAGGAAATATGGGCGTTTACTCGAAGGATGATGCTCTTTCCGACTACATAGAGAGGGCTTACGTCGAATTTATGCGGCTGAAGATCCCGTTTGATTCTGCGACGATAAAGGAGATCAACTTCGGTGTCTCATTCAAGGTAGGGGAGGGCAAGGGCGCTGTCTCGGTTGCCGTTTACCACACGGAAAGGAAGGGCTTTTCGATTGTCACAAGCGATCCCAAGATCCGTTCGATCCTGCTTTCTCTTCTTACCGAGACGGGCACAGTCGGCAACGACGAGGCCGGGAAGGGCGATCTGTTCGGTCCTCTGGTTGTCTGCTCTTTCCTTTTGGGTGAATCCGAAAGCGAGCTTTTAAAGCTGCACGTCGCAGACAGCAAGAAACTCAAAGATTCCGAAATCATAGGGATTTTTGATGAGATACAAAAAAAACATCCGAATGCCTTCGCTGCCCTCCGCATAATGCCGGAGAAGTTCAACAAGGCGTTTGAGGTCGCGACTGCCAGAAACCAGAACTCCAACAACATTCTGGCGTGGGCACATTCCAAAACCCTTGAAAGGCTTCTGACAAAACGCAGCGACGCAAAGCGGATCCTGGTCGATCAGTTCAGCGAAAACAGTTTCGTGAACCGGCCGATCGTAGAGGCTGCAGGTAGCACCCCGATCGATTTCAGGGTCAGGGCCGAACAGAATCCGGCGGTTGCGCTGGCTTCTATAGCTGCAAGAGCTATATATTTGAAATCTTTAAAGGAAATCGGTGAGACGCTCCTCGAAGGCAAGCTTTTACTGACTCCGGGGAGCGGTCCGGATGCCGATATGCTGCTCAAAAATGCGGTAGACCTGTTCGGCGTCGGGATCATTCAGAAAATCGCCAAGGCGAACTTCGCAAACTGCGCGCCTTATAAAGTTCAGTAAAATCCGGATCTATTCCTTTCCGACCTTTTCCGTTGCCTTCGAGTAGACAAGCAGAACAATGAAAATCAAAGTCGAGTATGCCGCCGCGTAGCCGTAGCGTTCCTGCCTCTGGAATGCCCACTTGTAGGCTTCGCTGATCAGGATTTCGGTCGCTCCGTCGGGTTCGCCTCCCGAAACGAGGTAGATAATGTTGAACATATTGAACGTCCAGACGCTGCCCAGAATGACTGCCGGAAGCAGAGCCGGCTTCAGAAGCGGAAGGATCACGTGGCGGAAGCGCTGGAAAGAGTTCGCGCCGTCAACGCTTGCGGCATCTTCAAGCTCCTGCGGGATCGCCTGAAGCGCGCCTAGAGCCGTAACCATCATAAACGGGAAGCCGAGCCAGGTATTTGTCGTGACGTTGGCCGCAAAAGAGGTCCAGAAGCTGCTGAACCAGCTGACCGGCTCGATCCCGACAGCCTGCAGGATACCGTTGATCGCGCCGAACTGGCGGTTGAACATACCCTTCCAGATGAGTGCCGTGATGTAGTTCGGGACTGCCCACGGAACGATCAGGAGTATGCGGTAGATCCCCTTCATTTTGAGCCACGGCGTGCGGAGCATCAGTGCGAGCGCAAGGCCTATCGAAACATGGAGAACGACGTTCACGAAGGTCCAGAGCACCGTTACGACAAGCGTCGCGTAGAATGAGAGCGGATCGGTTATCGCAAAGTCGGTCGAAAGCAGGATCGAGATGAAGTTGGCGAGTCCGACGAACTGGAAGTTGCCGCTTTTGTGCGAAAAGAATGCCACGGCAGTGCCGACCGCGAAGGGTACGAAGACGAGCAGGAGCATCGAAAACATCGCCGGGAAAAGGTAAATGTAGGGTGTCGGCGAATTTATGACCGCATCGATGACACGGTGCTTCCTGATCCCGCGGATCGCAAAGAAAAGTCCGGCGATTCCGAGCAGTAACAGGATTATCACGAAGGTCACCGGACTTTGGGCAGGCGGGATCGGCTTGTCAAAAATTTTGTACTGCCTCTGGGCCTCGGCAAGTGCCGTTTTTGAGTCAGCGGCGCCGCGAAGGACTTTTCTCAGACCTCCGGCAAAGGGTTCCCAGACCATGCGCATCTTCGGGTTGTTGCTCATCGGTACTGCGACCTCCGCTTCATCGCGGAAGACCTTCAGCGTCGCGTCGGCAGCGATCTCCGGGTCATCGTAGACCGAAGCTGTCGCAACAGACTGGCGGCCGAGCTGGGCCCTGATCTTTGCCGGTCCGAAGGAGGCTATGAAGTTTGCGAAGGCGATCGCGCCGCGTTTATTCGTCGTTTCGTGGTTCGCTATCAGGAGTGCTTCGACCGTCAGGAAGGGCTTCATCAGCGAACCGGCGTTTTCTGAAACCTTCGGCAGAACAGCGACGGAGTAGGGGACCTCCTTGTCGATTTCGCCCAGAAACCATGGACCGTTTATGACGAACGCCGCACGTCCGTCGTTGAAGAGCTGCGTAACGAGAGCCGAGGTTGCCTCCTGCGGAACGACTTTTTTATCGATCAGAAGGCTTCGGATATAGTCCACAGCCGATATGTTCCCCGGGTTGTCGAGGCAGGCTGAACCGCCGGTCTGACTGCCGTCTTCAAGGCAGAAGCCTCCCCCGAAACCGTAGATGAAAGGTGCAGCAAAATATGTCGAAGTCGCCTCGAAAGCCAGACCGTATCTGCCTTCTCCGGCATTTGTCAGGCGGCTCGCCGTCTCTGTCAGCTCGTCAAGCGTTTCCGGTGCGCGGTCAACAAGATCGGTCCGGTAAAAGAGCACCAGACTCTTGAACGAGAGCGGAACGCCCCAGATTTTGTCACGGTATTTCAGTGCCTGAAGTGTCGAAGGGATCAGGTCGTTTCTGAGCTGACCGTCGATCGCGGAGCCTGCCTCTGCGATTATGCCGCTCTCTGCCCAGTCGCCGACACGTTCGTGGGCAAAAATGAAACCGTCGGGGCCGTTTCCCCGCGGGATCGCGCTTGTCAGCTTGTTGGCAAAGGCATCGTAGGGGACAAGAAGCAGCGAAGCCTTGAACTCCTCCTGAGATTCGTTGAAAAGGGCCGTGACCTTTTCGAGAGCACGCTGCTCGTCGCCGCGGTAGGAGTGCCAGATAGTGATCTCCTTTCGTTCGGCAAAGAGAGAAACCGCAAATAAAATCAAACAGATGAAAACGAATATTCTTTTCATTGCATTACCTTGTTTATAGCGTTTAGAGTAGCCGTCAGTTCGTCCGGACATTGGGTCCCGATCAGAATCCTGCTGCCCTCGACAGTTTCAAGCTGCAACCCCTGATTGCCCGATACCGTCAGCGAATAATTTTTCCTCGAGCGGCCCTTGATGCCCCAGCCGCCGAACTCGACGATCGGTCTGAATTTGCGGACATGGCACTTTGCGAGCTTGTCCCAGCCGAAAAAGCGGAACTTTATCTGAAACGGAAAAAAGCGGACATAGATACCCTCTTCGCAAACGAGAGTTTCAAGCTTTGTTATGAAGAAGAAAAGGCTCGATATACAGAATGCCACGGTTATGGATATCAAGGCTCCGGGCTCTGTGGAATTGAACTTCGATGCAGCTCCCGGGACCGCGATGAAAATGATCGTCAAAAGGATGAGCACCCCGATTATCGTGAGCATCCCGAGCTTGAAAAGGCCCTGTTTTTCGCTGAAAAGAACAACTCCGTGATCCATGGCTCCTCCTTTGAACAATGTTAGCCGCCCATTTTAATTATTTCTTGAAAAAAACAAAGAATTAAGAGGATGCGGTGTCTGCAAAAGAGGATACTTAATGTTTCGTATGCCTGTTGATGTCATCACCGACACATCGGACGATGAATACTTGATAAACACTGCTGAAAACGAGGGAATTGAAATATATGGAAATACATCTGTCAATGATGTGCCTGTGCTGAAAAAATATCTTGAAAATCTGAAATCTGATGCCTCATAGGCTAAATTTTTATATAACCTGCAACACCCGCTATCCAAGCATTTTCAGATTTTATCTTCCGCAGATTTTTCTCTCATAGCAATGCAGAAAAGTTCAAGCGGTAAGTGGCAGTAACCGTTGGGATTTTTTACAAGATACTTCTGGTGGTACTCTTCCGCCGGATAGAAATTCTCAAGCGGTTTGACTTCGACTGCGAACCTTGCCGCATTTTCGCCGAGAAGCGATTTTTCCTCTTTTACGGCTGCAACGATGTCGGCAAGGAGAGTTTCATCGGTGTAATAAATTCCGGTGCGGTACTGTATCCCGCAGTCGCAGCCCTGCTGGTTTACCGAGAGCGGATCAATCGCTTTGAAGTAGTAACCGATAAGTTTCTGCGTCGGAAGAACGGTCTCGTCGTATTCCACCTTCACCGTTTCGGCATGTCCGCTTCCTTCGCAGACATCGCGGTATGACGGATTTTCAGTATTTCCGTTGGCGTAACCGGTTTCAGTCGATCTGACACCCGGAAACTGGTCGAAAAAACGCTGTGTTCCCCAGAAACAGCCGCCCGCAAGATAAATAGTTTTCATCGAAACCTCCGTTAAACTGCCTTCTCCCGCTGTTCACTATAATTTCAGATTAAAATATTTCAGTCTCTTTTTTTGCTGTATTCGCAGCCGCAGTACTTCTGGCGGTAGAGTCCGTACTCTTTCGAGAGTTCGATCGAACGGCGGTAGTTCCACCTCTTCAGGAACCAGGCGATCCCGAATTTTTTGGAGAGGAGTTTCCCGATCTCGTCGAGCCATTCAAAGTTTTTGTAGGGGCTGATCGCGAGGGTGGTCGTGACGTGCGTCGCGCCGGTCTCCCCGGCTTTTTTGAAGGCTTCAAGCAGCCGCAGATAGTAGCAGATCCGGCATCTGAATCCGCCTTCGCCGCTGAGTTCTACCGGTTCGATCATCGAGTTCCAGAAGTCGAAGTCGTACTTTCCGCGGATAAGCCCGATTTTCCCGCCGTAGCGTGTTTTCAGGTAGCGGTCGAGCTCGGAGAAGCGTTTTTCCTCCTCCTCAGCCGGAAAGATGTTCGGGTTGTAGTAAAAAACGGTTATGCCGGCTTCAGGATGATCCTCGAGGATCTCTTCGAGAGTCGCCGTCGTGCATGGTGCACAGCAGGCGTGGACCAGAATTTTTTCGTTCATTTTTTCGGGCTTTTGGGCTGCTCTTCAGCCGGAGTTTTGGTTTGCGTTTTTTCCGGCGAAACGCTGTTCTGTATCTTTTTGTCTATCAGTTTGATCAGCTTGTCTACGCTCTGCGTCTTGAGATTTTTGTTGAACTGCTCGCGGTAGTTCATCGAGAGGCTGACGGTATCCAGCTCGATGTCAAAAATTTTGTAGACGTTGTCGACTAGTCTCATGTGGTAGATGAGCTCGTAGGTAACAGGTTTGTTTTTGAGCGAAGCGGTGATCTCGGAGACGATGAAAACGCTCTCAGGAACGCCTTTGAGATATTTTTTTTCGCTGCCCTTGTCCAGGTATTTCTTTTCGTAGCCCTTGTTGTAGATCAGTTTGCCAAGGTAAACTTTTGAAAACAACTCTTTGATTTTATTGAAGAGTTCCTCTTTTTGGCTATCGGGAGTGGAGGCCCACTTTTCGCCGATGATGAATTCTGCGATAAAGCGGTAATCGACTATTTCATCGACAACCTTGCGGACATCGGCATCCTTTTTGCGGAACTGTTCCGTGCCGGGGTCAACTTTGACCTTCGCCCATTTTTCGAGAGTCTGTTCGCGGATCTCAAGTGCCTTGAGTGCTGCGTTCGGTTCAGGAATGTTCTTCTGCTCTTCAGCGAAAATGAGAGAAAATCCGAACAAAATCAAGCTTATAATTATTTTTCTCATTCTACCCCCGTAAATTCGATTATCTCTTCGACCTTCATATTGTAATCGAACATCGCCTGAATGAAAGCCTGCTCGTTCTCAAAAAAATCCTTGACTGCGTCGATAAGGTCTTTCGTGTCGGTTGTAAGACCGGACTCGTAATTTGAATATTCCGAGGTCATCACACCCTTTGTTATTTTGCGTATCTGCTTCATGTGCGTGACACGTGATTCCAATGATTTCAAGTCGTTAAACTTCTGTTTCAACTGCAGAGGCATATTTTTTTCAGCAAAGAGGACCTTCGCCTTTACGGCATTCCATTCCGCCTTTGCCTTTTTGATTTTGCGGGCCTGTTCCAGAATGTTGAGATTGAACAGGATGCCGATCCCGATTTCGCCGTCGAAGCCGTTGTAGGGGCTGTTTGCGGCGGGGTTGTTTGTCTCGTCGACAGAACTTGTGTATCTGAAAGAGTAGTCGCCGTAAATACCGAAATCCGGCAGCGCCTTTCTGAGTTCAAGGTCGTAGAGACTTTCGTAAGCCTTGAGCCCGCCTGCCGCATAACGCAGCTGAGGGCTTGTCTCTTTTAGATTATCGCTTAATGATTCCAATGATTTGTCAAATTTTTCCAGAGTCATTTCCGAGTCCGCAAGCTCCCAGTTGTCGCCAAGGACCTCGGAGATCGCCTCCTTAAGGGTTTCGGTTTGATACTGAAGCCGTTCGTACTGGTACAGGATCTTCTGTTTTTCTATCTGGAGCTTTTTGAGGTGCTTCTGCGACACTCCTTCGGCACCCTCGGAGAGCATATCCTTGAGCTTCTCTTCGGCCTTATCCAGCTGCTCCATCGCAGGCTCGAGGATTGAGAAGTAGCTTTTTGCCATAACGTATGACCAGTAAAAAAAGGCAGCCTCTTTTTTTATTTTGAGTTTTGCGATCTCGGCTTCCGCCTTGCGGACTTCGATCTGTGCCTTGGCGGCGTTTCTGCCGGTCCTGAATTTTCCGAAGGTGTAGAGCGGGAGGATGAATTCACCTTTTGCGCGGATCGCGATTCCGTAGCTGTCGTAGTATTTGTGCCACTTGCTCTCCTGGATATCCACAGGGTCGCCGTTATCGTCTTTCAGTATCTCGGCCTTGTCGTAGACGTAGTGGGGGTGGGGACCGATGCCGAAAATGAGCTTGAACTTCGGAAAGTACTGCGCAGTTACGATATCATAATCAAGCTCGGCGCTCTCGATTTTCGAGTTGAAGGCTTCGGCAAGTCCCGTGGCTTCGATGAACTTCTGTACGAATTCATCCTTTGAATAGACTACGGGAGAACCTTTTGAAATTTCGTCCTGCGTCACCTCGTCTTCAGCGGTTATGAACGAAAAAGCGAGCAGAATCAATAAAGAAAGAAGCGTCTTTATGCAAGACGCTTCCTTGGAATGAGAACCAAAGAGATTTTTAATAATCCCTCCTATTTTTTCATCTGGGCTGCAACTTCATCCGCAAAGTTTTCAACCTTCTTTTCGATTCCTTCACCGAGCTCAAAGCGGTGGAAACGAACGACTTTCAGCTCGCAGCCGACCTTTTTGCCGGTCTCTTTGACGTAATCTTTGATCTTGAGATCGGAATTCATGACGAACTGCTGTTCGAGCAGAGTGTTTTCAGCTATGAACTTTTTGAGCTTTCCTTCAACGATCTTCTCTGCAACGGCCTGGGGTTTACCCATCTCCATTACCTGAGCGAGGGCAGCGTGTCTTTCTGACTCGAGTTTAGCCTGCGGGAAGGAAGCTTCGTCGATGCAGTCCGGGCGCATCGAAGCGATCTGCATAGCGATACCGTCAGCCATTTCAACTACTTCCGGTTTGTTCGCACAGTCAGCGCAGCAGGCTTCGATCTCAAGCATAACGCCGATTTTGCCGCCCATGTGGATGTACGAATGAAGGAGCGATTTTTCGCCGCACTCGTATTTGACGAATCTTCTCGGTCTGATGTTTTCGCCGATGACTGCAACAGCAGCCTTCGTCATCTTCTCTACCTCTTCGCTGTAGAAGGCGTCTTCCATCGAAACGACGGTGTTTTCCTCTTTAGCGTTGTTCTCGAAGTAGTCGAGGACCTCTTTTGAAACCGATTTGAAGCCGTCGCTCTTTGCAGCGAAGTCTGTTTCGCAGTTGAGCTCGAGCATAAGTCCCTTGTTTCCTTTGATAGAAACGAGAACAGCGCCGTCTGCAGCGATCCTGCCTGCCTTCTTCTCTGCCTTTGCGATACCCTTGTCTTTAAGGATCTGCATAGCCTGATCTGCGTCGCCGTTAGCCTCAACAAGTGCCTTTTTGCAATCCATCATGCCTGCGCCGCATCTGTCGCGCAGAGCCTTTACCATTGATGCAGTTATTTCCATGTTTTACTCCTATTATTCTTTTTCTTCAGCAGCTTCGTCTTCCATTTCAGCAGTCTGGACGCGTTTTACTCTGACCTTTCTGCCTGCGATGTTTCTTGTTTCGCCTCTTGCCGGAGCAGCATCCTTCTTGTCTTTCTGCTCGGTCTCGATCTTCTGTCTGTAGATGTCGCAGCCCTCGATGTATGCGTCAACGATGTCGGACGTGATCAGCTGGATGCAGCGCATTCCGTCGTCGTTAGCCGGGATGAGGTAGTCGACGTTGTCCGGGTTGCCGTTTGTATCGATGATAGCAACTATCGGGATACCGAGCTTCTTAGCTTCGTGGACGGCAAGGTGCTCCTTCATCGGGTCAACTACGAAAAGTGCGCCTGGCATCTTTTCCATTTTGAGGATGCCCGAAAGGTTCTTTTCAAGTTTAGCCTTTCTCTTGTCGATGTCAGCAAGCTCTTTCTTCTTGTAAAGTCTTCTCTTTTCGGTGTTGAGGATCTCATCGAACTTCTGGAGTTTCTTTACAGACTGGTTGATCGTGACGAAATTGGTGAGCATTCCGCCGAGCCAGCGATAATTTACATAAGGAATATCAGCCTTTTCAGCTTCTTCCTTAATTACTTCCTGAGCCTGTCTCTTGGTTCCGACGAGGAAGAGTGTCTCGCCGTTCATGCCGAGGTTCCTGACGAACTTCTTCGCCTCCTCGATGAGCTCCATTGTCTTTTGAAGGTTGATGATGTGGATGTTGTTCCTTTCCGTGAAGATGTACGGAGCCATTTTGGGGTTCCATCTCTGTTTCTGATGGCCGAAATGTGCGCCGGCCTTCATCATTTCTCTTAATTCAGGCATTTTTTCCTCCGAATGTTACCTGTTGATAATCTTCCTTCCGCATCCCGCTCACTCCAACCGGAGACAGGCACGGGATCAAAACACGGAAGTGCTGTAAAAAAAGCCGGACGTTTATACTCAAAATTGCGTGAATGTCAAAAAATCGGTGACCTTCGGAAGAGATTCCCGCTCTTTCCGCTTGGTTGCTGCGTCCGACACGGCACAGGATGCGCATTTTGAAGTTTTTCGCACTCAGTGGCGCATTTTTTTTGCTTTAGCGGCTCTTTTTTAGGAAACTCCCCGGCGTTTCAATTTTTTACCATTTGAGGAGGTATCTATGGCAAAAACTTTGGGTGGTTTCAACAAAGAATTCTGGCTGGTCAACGCCATTCAGTTCTTTGACGGTCTTTCGTATTTCTCGGTTATCATTATTCTTTCGATGTTCCTCTCCGACAACGTAGGTTTCAGCGACTACGAAGCAGGGGCCTGGCAGGGATATTTCTTCCTGTTCATCACTGCGTTCATGTTCACCGTAGGTTCGATCTGCGACGTTATCGGCGACAAAAAATCTTTCCTTTTCGCGACGATCCTGCTCATGCTGAGCCGTCTCGGAATGGGTGTTTTCCCCGGTCTCATGGAAGGAAAAGTCCTTCAGTATTCGATCGGAGGACTTCTTTTCATCATGGCGCTCGGCACGGCAATGCTTGTAACGATCACGAACACTGCACTGCGTCACTTCACCAACAAGGACAACCGTGGTAAGGGCTTCAACCTTTACTACCTTATTATGAACATCGGCGCTATGCTTGCAGGCTTTGTTGTATGCGACGGTTTCAGAGAAGTACTCGGTCCCGTTAAAGGCAACCTTGCGATCTTCACATTCGGTTTCGTAATGAGTGCAATATGCTTCCTCTGCGCATTCCTTATCAATGAAGACAACATGGAAGAAAAGGATGAAAATGACGGCAGCGGCGAAGTCAAAACTCCGCTCAAGATCTTTGCGGAAGTTTGGAAAGAATCAGCTTTCCAGAAGCTTGTCCTCTTCCTCTGCCTTACTCTTGGTGTCAGACTTGTTTTCACACACCAGACGATGGTCATGCCGAAGTATTACTTGAGAACGATGTTCGCGGATTTCCAGCTTGGTGCAGTAAACTCGCTCAACCCGCTCATCATCACGGTCGGTCTTGCGCTTACGATGAACTTCATCGGCAAGTTCAACATCGTTAAGCTTCTTGTCGTAGGTATGACGCTTTCGGCTCTTTCGCTGCTTTTCCTGGCATTCCCGGGAGAATGGTTCCTTGCGATCCCCGGAGTCAACAACCTTGACCAGGCTTACAGATTCGTAATCATTGCACAGATCCTCGTTTTCGCTGTCGGCGAACTCATCTTCTCGCCCAGATTCACCGAATACGTCGCATCCGTTGCTCCGAAGGATAAAGTCGCGTCCTACATGGGTCTTTCGGCTCTTCCGATGTTCATTGCAAGACCTATCAACGGTTTCGTTTCCGGTCTTCTCATCGCGAATCTCTGCTACGACGGCGTCAAGGCGAAGATCGAAACAGGAAACATCGAATATCTCGAAAGTCCTGAATTTATGTGGATGATATACTTCGCTCTCGCTATCATCAGCCCGATCGCGGTAATCGCACTCAAGAGAACGCTTACTCAGGACAATGCTGAAGAACAAAAGCCTGCTGAAGAAGCAAAGGCTGAGGCATAAGGAGGGAATCATGGCTAAAAAGAATGTAAACTACAAAGCAATACTTAAAGACGGTTTTATCCTTATGGTCGCAGGTCTCGCTTTCGCTATAGTCGTAAAACTCGGCTTCGACTTGCTTCAAGGTGATGTACAAGACAGCCCGTTGGTTTCACTGATAATTCAGGAGAACACCGCCAAAATAACAGAGACTATACAGAAGGACAAAACAACCGTAAATAAGCAGGATGATCAGAAAAGAACTCCGCTCATGTGGGCTTCCTACCTTAATTACGGTAACAGAAAAAAGATCACCGCGAAAAACGGTGAGGCAACAGATGAGGATGCGGATCCGATACAGAAATTTCTCAAGACGGTAGTTTATGATCCTTTGCGCAAGTTACTTAATGTTGCCGGTGAAAACAAAAAAGAAGACGGGACGAATGTAGAAAATCCGAGTCTTGAAGAAAAGAGACTTGAAATGACGAAACTTCTTCTTGAAAACGGCGCTGATGTCAAAATCGTCGATGAAGACGGCTGGACTGCTCTCATCTGGGCTGCCTGGACCGGAATGCCGACAGTCGTTGAAGAGCTCGTAAAGGCAGGCAGCGATGTCAATGTTCTCGACAATCAGAAACAGTCTGCTCTTATGATCGCTGCTCAGAGAGGAAACGACAAAGTCGTCGAGATCCTCATCAATGCAGGCGCTGACAGGACTTTCAAAAATGCAGCAGGCAAAGGAGCAGAAGATCTGGCAAACAAATACATGACTCAGTTCCCTGACAGAAAGGCAAACTACGAAGCTGTAATCAAAGCTCTCAAAGCTCCGGTTCAACCGAAACCTGTAGAGATGTCTCCTGAGACGTCTCCGGCAGAAGAAAAACCTGCTGAAGAGGCTGCACCTGCTGAAGCCGAAGCAAAACCTGCGGAAGAGGCTAAGCCCGCAGAGTAGTTCCCGACTTTTCTGTCAAATCCTCAATCTGTCTGAAATCCAATCTTTGACGGTTTAGTGAATCGGTGTCTGATTATGCGTGGATCGTCCTTCCGAGAGCGTTGAGTACCGCCTCCAGCGAAGCCTCAGAAAGCGTCGGATGCGGATGGATGGATTCGATGATGTCTTCGGCGGTCGCTCCGAGATTCATCAGCGGGATGAACTCGGCGATGAGGTCTGTGGCACCGTAGCCGATGATGTGCGCACCGAGGATCCTGTGGGTTTCCTCATCGATGATGACCTTGACGAAACCTGTCGTGTGGTTCGAAGCGACAGCCTTTCCGTTTGCCGTGAAGGCGAATTTGCCGACTTTGTACTTGAGCCCCTTTTCAGCCGCCTGAGCCTCTCTGAGACCGATCGAAGCGATGTTCGGAGTGCAGTAGATGCAGGCCGGGTTGTTTGTGTAGTTTATCGGCTCGGTATGAAGCCCGGCGATGTGACTGACAACGGCGATACCTTCGTGTTCTGCCGTGTGGGCGAGCATCGGAGTCGGGATGACGTCGCCGACTGCGTAGATGCCGGGAACGTTCGTTTCAAAGTGTTCGTTTACGGGTATGAAGCCGCGTTTGTCGCGCTGAACGCCGGAGTTTTCAAGTGCGAGGTTGTCGGTATTCGGTGATCTGCCGATGCTCGAAAGCACCTGTTCAGCCTCGACCTGAGTGCCGTTTGCGAGCGAGATAACGACCTTCCCGTCAAGCTTTTCGACCTTTTCGACAGCTGTTCCGGTGTAGAGTTTGATCTTTCTCTTCTTGAACTCCTTCGTGAGCTCTTTGGAGATATCCGCGTCCTCGAGCGGGATGATGGTGCTCAGAGCCTCGATGATCGTGACTTCGACGCCGAAAGTGTGGTAGACGAAGCCGATTTCAACGCCGATAACGCCGCCGCCGATGATCGCGATGCTCTTCGGGAGCTTCTCCGGGAAGAGCGCCTCGTCGGAGCCGATGATCTGTTTGCCGTCGATCGGGAATGCAGGGATGTCGCGGACTTTCGAGCCTGTCGCGATGATGATGTTCTCTGCCTCGAACTCGGTTTCACCCGCCTTTACGGTGTGCGCAGAGGTGAACTGGGCGACTGCGTCAACGTGACGGATCCCGTTCTTTTTGAAGAGATACTGGATCCCCATCCTGTTTTTTGCCGCAACATTCTGGGCGTACTCGACGACCTTGCTCCAGTCGAAAGCCGGTTCGCCGGCGGAGATCCCGAAGGTCCCGCAGTTTTTGACGCTGTTGAGCGCCTCTGCCGCCGAGATGAGTGCCTTGGTCGGGATACAGCCGCGGTTGAGGCATGTCCCGCCGAGATATGATTTTTCGATTACAACAGGCTGTAGCCCGAGCTGCGCCGCACGGATCGCAGCAACGTAGCCGGCAGGGCCTGCGCCGATGATTAGAAGCTTTACCTTTTCCATTTTTCCTCCGGTTTACAAAAGTTCAACGGCTAAAATTACGGGAAACGGATAATTTTCTCAACTTTTACGCCGATAATTTCGGTTCTATCCGATTTTCTTTTTCTCCTGATTGACAAAAAATAACCTTAAACAATAATTAGCGGCATTTTTTTGAGGGGGACAAATGGATTCTGAAAAAAAGAAGTTTCTGATTTACGGGTTGGTTTTTTTGCTTGTTTTCGGTGTTACTTTCGGGCTTCTTCTGGTCTTTAAAGGCGGCGGAGAGGCTGAAAATGCGGCTGAAAAAAAGGTGGAACAGGTCGCTGAAAAGGAGTCTCCCGCTCCTGCCGCGGTAGTTGAAGAGGTAAAAAAAGATGAACCTGAGCCTGAACCTGAACCCAAAGTCGAAGCGGCTCCTGCACCAAAGGCTGAGCCGGCTCCGAAAAGACAGCCTGAAGAGCCTAAAAAGGCTGCTCCGGCTCCGGTGGAAAACAGGCCTCAGAAGGCTGCTCCCGCCAAAAAGGAACCGGAAAAACCTATGAACAGAAACATTTTTGACAGAACGAGTGATAACGACAGAGCCTCTTTATCCGATTCGCTGAAGCGCAGGGCCGAGGCGAGAAGCTCGTCGACATCGGCAGATGCGGCATCCCAGACGGCGGCAAGGCAGGATTCGTCCGCTTCGGTCATGCCCAAGAAGGATGCTCCCGCTGCCGAAAAGAAAAAACGCGAGCTTACGCCGGAACAGGTCCGCGAGGTCATACGCAACAATCAGGGAACTGTCAAGCACTGCTACAACAAATCTCTCAAGGATAACGCCTCTCTCAGCGGAAAGGTCGAGCTTATGCTTACCGTCGGCGGGAACGGAAGGGTCAGAAAGGTTTCGATCCTCACGGACAAATTCCGTCATACGGCTATCGGTTCATGCCTTGTGGACCGCACGAAAACGTGGATGTTCCCGACATTCGATGCAGATTCTCAGGATGTCACTGTTCCGTTTGTTCTGGCTGTTTCCAAATAAAATGACATCGTCCGGTGACCGAAAATGGTGAAAAAGAGAGTCTCGTACGTCTGTTCAAACTGCTCCTACACCGCACCGAAATGGCTCGGAAGGTGCCCCGAATGCGGTGAATGGAACACTCTCGAGGAGAAGAGTGAAACTGTTGCAAACGACCAGAATCACAGACTCTTCGCCTCCTCTCCGGACACGGTTTTCACACACATCACAGACGTAAAAACTGTTGACAGCGAGCGTATCCCTACAAAATACAGGGAGTTCGACCGGATCATGGGCGGAGGTGTCGTAAAGGGCAGCTACAACCTGATAAGCGGTCATCCCGGCATCGGAAAATCGACTCTCATGCTTCAGCTTGCGCTTGAATTTTCGAAGACGAAGCGCGTCCTCTACCTCTCGGCGGAGGAGAGCGTGTCGCAGGTGAAGATCCGTTTCGAGCGTCTGAGCGGCGGAGACGAGTGCGGAACGCTCTTTTTGTCGAACGAAAGCAACCTCGACAAGCTTCGCGCAAAGCTCGACGAGGAGCATTTCGACATACTTTTCTGCGATTCGATCCAGTCAGTCTACTCGCCGGAAGTTCTCGGGATCCCTGGTTCGGTCAGTCAGATAAAGGAGTGCGCCGTCCGTCTGCTGGAGACATCGAAGCGGTGCAATATCACGGTTTTCGTAGTCGGTCACGTCACGAAGACCGGTGCGGTCGCCGGTCCGATGCTGCTTGAGCACATGGTCGATTCGGTCCTGCTCTTCGAGGGTGATCCGTCGCTCGGATACCGTATCTTGAGATGTTCGAAAAACCGTTTCGGCGCGACGGACGAGGTCGGGATCTTCACGATGACCTCAAACGGTCTGGTCGAGGTCGAAAATCCGAGTGAATTCTTTCTTACCGATGACAACGAAAACGGCACGATTTCTGGCTCCGCACGGGCTCTGGTGCTTGAAGGGACGCGCCCCTTCCTGATCGAAGTCCAGTCGCTTGTCACCTCGTCGAATCTGCCTCAGCCGCGCCGCGTGGCGACCGGATTCGATATCGGAAGGCTCGCGATGCTCTGCGCTATACTTGAAAAAAGGTGCGATATATACTGTTCGAGCTTCGATATCTTCGTCAATATTGTCGGCGGGCTGCGTGTGAAAAGCACGAGCGTCGACATGCCGCTGGTGGCCTCGCTGCTGTCGTCGATCCTGGGGCTGCCGCTGCCGCCTGCATGGGCCTTTATCGGCGAGATCGGTCTCGGCGGCGAGATCCGCGACGTCCCGGGGATGGACATTCTTATCAAGGAGGGCGTCAGACTCGGCCTTTCGAGGATCTTTATTCCGCAGACCCGTTCGGCGTCGAAGTATTCCGACAGGTTCGGAGAGGCCGATATCGTCAAGATCAAGACGATAGACGAGCTCCGCGAACAGATCGCGGAGACCAACATTTTTGAAACTAACGCAAGGAAACATTAATAAATACGATGAGTTATAGAAAATCAGAACTTTTGGCGCCTGCCGGCAACCCTGAAAAGCTCGTCTGGGCCGATATCTACGGTGCCGATGCGATATATTTCGGTGTAGACAGGTTTTCTCTGCGCTCTTTTGCAGGGAATTTCACTCTCGACGATGCCGCAAAAGCCCTTGAAAGGCTTCACAAAAACGGCAAAAAAGGCTACATAACTCTAAATATCTACCCCTATTCCGGAGAATACAAAGACCTTGTCGAAACGGCGGGACAGCTTGCCGAATGCAATGCAGATGCGTTCATCGTGAGCGATTTCGGCGTTATCACGGCACTCAAAAAAGCGGGTCTCAAGGTTCCTCTCCACATTTCGACGCAGGCGAACACCGTTTCTTGGGAAACCGTGAACGCATACTACGATTACGGCGCGAAAAGGGTAAATCTGGCCCGTGAGCTTTCGTTTGAAAAAATCAAGGAGATCGCGGAGAACAAATATAGAGAGGCGGAGATCGAGGTTTTCGTCCACGGCGCAGTCTGCTTCAGCATGTCGGGCAGATGCGCGATAAGCGACTGGCTTACCGGAAGAAAGGCGAACCGCGGCGAATGCACACATCCATGCCGCTGGAAATACGCCGTTGTCGAAGAAAAACGCGAAGGCGAATATATGCCTGTCGGTGAGGACGGACGCGGGACTTACATCTTCAACCCGAAGGAACTCGCCCTTTTCGACTACATCGCTCCGCTCAAAGAACTTGGCGTTGATTCGTTCAAGATCGAAGGAAGAATGAAGTCGATCCACTACGTTGCATCGGTCGTTTCGCTTTACAGAAGGCTTCTTGACGGCGAAAACATCCCGCACGAAGAGATCGCAACGCTTCTCAACCGCGTCAAAAACAGGGGATATTCCACCGGCTTCATGAAAGGCGGCGTCACTCCCGATGACTACCAGATTAACGGCGACGGCTCGAACTCCGAAGCTGAATTCGTGGCGAATATCACCGAAGAAAAAGAGAACGGCTGCTGCGTCGCCGAAGTTAGAAACCACATGGAAGGCGGTGAAACAGTCGAAATTCTCGAACCAAACGGCCATACAAGAACTTACAAACTGCCGGAAATACTAACATTCACAGACGGGACACAGGCAAAAGCCGCGAACCACTCGAAATTCGTCCTGCTTGAAGGGGATTTTATTCCATACTCCATTTTGAGAAGAGTTGAGGGATAATGCCGGACGGCAACCTTTTACAATTGGTTCCTGAGCTTCGGTTTATGAGCGGTCGTTTGAGTCGAAGCAAAAACTTGCCGGAGTAACAAAACCGCCTAAAATATTGTGTTTTTTGAATAATTTGTTTCTTCGAGGATAAAAATGAGAAAAGTCGTTGTTTTCTTTTTGGTCCTAGCTGTCTTCGGCACAAATTTCACTCTTTTTGCCGATGATGACGATGAAAAGCAGAAACTCGCCGTCATGGAATTCGAGGATTTGAGTAAAAAATTGCCGTCAGAAACACTTTCCGGCGCTACTGAGTATATCCGCGGTGCATTTGTAAGCTCGAACAAGTTCATCGTTATCGCGAAAGAGAGGCAGGAAAAGGCAATGATTGCAGAGATGAAAAAGGAATCATACAAAGCCTGCAACGACAAAAACTGTCAGATCCCGCTCGGTCAGGCTCTTTCCGCCGACACGATTCTTAGAACGACGATCAACTTTTTCGGAGGAGTTTACACCATCACTGCCGAGCTCATCGACCTCGCGAAAGAAGCGACCGTCAGCGGTGCAAAACAGAATTTCGACGGCTCTGAAAAATCACTCATGCAGGCGCTCGACAGGATCGTCGTACAGATTGCAGGAACCAGCGTTTCCTATAATGTTTCAGCGATGCAGACCCAGGAAATACAGGGAGTTAAACTCGGCGGTGTTGAGCTTGACACAATGCCGAAAATCGAAGTTAAGGAAGCCGATTTCAGTAATGTAAAAAACACTGTTTCAGTAAAAGAACTTGAATCGAACACCGGAATCTCACTAGATGCCGATGCGGATGTTCTGGTTCTTTACGACAAATGCGTAAAAGCCGATAAAAACGGAGAAAAAGATCCTCAGACAGCAATAGATTTATGGTCGCAACTCAGCAGAATCCAAAATAAAAACCCTTTTTTGAACCAGGCTCTGCAACGAATTTCTGACTGGAAAAAATTCGTTTATTCCAAACAGATGGCCGACTTGTTCGAAACCGCTAAATATGCCGATAAAGCCGGTCAGATTTTTCCGCAGATAGCAATAAATGTGTGGAACGATGTTTACAACAAAAAAGGAACTGATCCCTCTGTTAATTTAGACAACCCCTATTCACAGACAGCAAAAGAAAGATTCGATTTCTGGATGAAATACAATTCTCAGGTTGAAAAGTACAAGGCTCAGCTCCAGAAATTCGAGAAGCAGAGAAAGGAGGATATCGAAAAACTGAAGAAAATCCTGCCTCTCGAGATCATAACCGACGCCCAGAAGAGGACTGTTCTTGTTCAATACATGGAAATTTATTCCCCTTTTTACGGCATTGAAGATGTAAACGCCATTATATATGTTATGGATGACGCTCTATCAAAACACCTTTACGGTCTTCTTTACAACGACTATTTGAAAAAGGAAATGGCTGAAAAATGTGACAAGGGAAACGGTTCCGCCTGCTACATCTCTGCTTCTCTTACAGAAGTCGAGGATCAACAGAAAGCGAATATGGCTTTCGCCCAATCATGTGACAGAGGTGTTGTAAACGCCTGCGTAAAAACCGGTCAGGTATACTTCAACAACAAACAGTTCAAAGATGCTGTCAAACTTTTTTATGAAGCGTGCGGAATGGACTCTCCTGAAGGATGTCAGGCAGCTGCGTATGTTACTGAAAAAGGTATGGGAATCGAAGACGATCTTGTTTTAGCCGGAGCAATTTACAAAAAGGCGTGCAATTTGGGATACAACGCAAGTTGCAAATCTGCAAAGCAGTTTGAAGGACTCACTTATGAACAAGTTGCAGAGTTGAAACTTAAAATGAAGCAGGAGGAAGAGCGCAGAAAAGCGGCTGAAGCAAAGAAAAAAGCGGAAGAAGAGAAAAAACGTGCCGAAGAAGCCAAACGAAAAGCCGAAAAAGAGAAAAAAGCCAGAATGATTGAGGAACTCAATCGTGCAGGAAGAAAGACACGTCTCACAATTGCCACAACAACACTTGTTTCAGGAATAGTAGTCGGCGCGCTCGGCGGAGTATCGTTTTACGGCATGAACAAAGCTGAAAAAGATAGAAAAAACTATTACGACAAATATCTTGATGCTGTTGGAAGCGATGCCGATAAATACCGCAAAAAGGCGCAGGATGCTGACAAGAAGCGAAAAACCTACATGATTTTGGGCGGTGTCGGAGCCGGTCTCGGAGTAGCTCTGATAACAACAGGCATAGTCTTCTACAGCATCGATTTTGAAGGAGAAAAAAGGGTTAAGAAAAAATACAATCTCTCTTTCGGTGCAACTCCGATTGACGGCACACTTCAATTAACACTGAACTGGTAGGAGGAGAAAATGAAAATTAAATCTTTGATTTTATTTGCGATATTCTCTTTAGTTCTCGTTTCCTGTGAAAAGGATATGAAGTGGATAAACCCTGATGATTCAAAAGCGGATCAATCGGAAATCGGGAAAATCTGTGCAGAAAGAAGTGCCGAATGCGGTATGATCGAATATGAATATTTAGGAAAAACGAGAAAAGTTTTCTGCGGAAAATGCGAAGAAGGTTACGACTGCAATTCAAACAACAAATGCGAGAAAATTGGGGGAGATAACGACCCTGTATCGGATGATACAGATACAAAACCTGATGAAGACAGCGACACAACGCCTGATGACGATGCGGATACCGATTCCGGTTATTCTGACACGACACCTGATAAAGATTCAGATACTACTCCTGATGATGACACGGATACCGGTTCGTTCGAAGATACCGACATGATACCGGATAAAGATACGGACATGACTTCTGATAACGAGCCTGATGAAGACGAAAATTCTGTTGATGAAGACATAGACACAGATACAATTCCGGCAGATCCCTGCAATCCTAATCCTTGTAGCAGTGTTTCAAATTCAACTAAGATCTGCACTGCAACAAGCGCAACAAATTATTCTTGCGGTTGTAATGATGGGTATTACTGGTGGGGAATAGAAGCTGGTTGCACAGACAAACTAACTATCGGCAACATCTGCACGGGTCAAGACAAGTGTTACGATAACTCATCAGAAATCGCCTGCCCGAGCTCTTCAAGTGCCGATTTTTACGGTCAGGATGCGCAGTACACGAACAAATGCACACCGCAGAGTTTCTCATCTTCGACAAATGTGGTTGTGGACAACAACACAGGTCTCACTTGGGAGAAATCGCCGTCGTCAAGCACCTACACTTGGGCAAACCGTGCGACACACTGCAATGAATTGAACAGCTCGAATTACGGAGGCAAAAGCAACTGGCGCGTTCCGAATCCGTCTGAACTTCTGACTATCGTTGACAACAGCAGATACAATCCTGCAACGAACTCCAATTTCACGAATATGCCGACAGACAGCAGCGTTTTGTTCTGGACATCTGCAGAATACAAAGGCGATACGAGTTATGCTTATGTATTTAATCCTTATTATGGACACTATTACTGTTCTCCTTCATATCCATACTTGAAAACCAGAACTTATAAGGTTCTTTGCGTCAGCGGGGATGAGATGCAGCCTGCAACATCTTCTGATTTTACGACTCAGACGATAAGCGGTGAAGTCGTAGTCAAAGATTCAACTACAGGTCTGATGTGGCAGAAGGAGTATGTGACAGGCAAAACGTGGCAGCAGGCTCTGAAATACTGCGAAGATTCAACTTATGCGGGATATTCCGATTGGCGTCTGCCTAATAAGAACGAGTTGGCGTCGCTCTTGGATCCAGGTAAATCCGGAGCTCCGTATTCGAATTTCCCTGATATGCCGAGCGATTGGTTTTGGTCTTCCTCTACGTCTTACTATAATACAAACATCGCGTGGGGCGTGCATTTCAACGACGGCGGCGTGAGCTACTACTATAAGACTTACAACTACTATGTGCGTTGTGTGAGAAATAACGAAAATAATAATGGCGACACAGGTGATACACTTCCCGGAGACACAGGCGATACAGTTCCCGGCGACACAGGTGATACACTTCCCGGAGACACAGGCGATACAGTTCCCGGCGACACAGGTGATACAGTTCCCGGCGATACAGGCGATACACTTCCCGGCGACACAGGCGATACACTTCCCGGCGACACAGGCGATACACTTCCCGGCGACACAGGCGATACAGTTCCCAGCGACACAGGCGATACAGTTCCCGGCGACACAGGTGATACAGTTCCCGGAGACACAGGCGATGCAATTGTAGTAAACGGCGGCTTTGAAGAGGTCGACGAGAACGGGATCCCTTCAAACTGGCACACCGCAAACAGCGAAGGAGAGTATCCTCTTTCAAGTATTCCTACTGCAAAGATCTCTTCAGTAACTGATGCAGCGTATGTAAAGAGCGGTGCAAAGGCTGTAAAGCTTACCAGCACAAAAAACGGCAACCAGAGATTTGTCGCTGACGGTATCGCTCTTGAAGCTGGAAACTACAAATGCTCGGCTTATGCAAAGGGCAATAACTATGTCAAGATCGGCTACTGCAAAGGCAGCGCAAGCTCCTGCTCTTTCAATGCCGCCAGTCACACACAGCTTACCGACGAGTGGCAGCAAATTGTCCACGAAGACATCTCTTTCGCAGCTGACGAGACGACGATTAATTTCGTAATTATAGTAAACAGCAAAGAATCAACTGACAAAGACGGCTACTTCGATGACTTTGTATGCGAGAAGGTTAGCGAATAACCTTTTTTAGTTCTACCGCATTTTTGCTTCGACAGGCTCAGCAACCGACCGGCAAGGCTCTGTAGAAACTCAATTCTCATCTGCTTTGTAGAGCATCTTTCTCATGTCAGATAAATCAGGCAACGCTTTTCGCAGTTTCTCAGGCATATCAGCCAAAGATCTGTATGTGGCGACTCCCATCGGCTTGTCGTAGTCCTGAATTACATATTCCGCGAATTCCTTGTTCACGGTTTTACACAAAATAAGCCCGATTGTAGGATTTTCGTGCGGCTTTTTCATCTTGTAGTTCTTTGTTTTTGACCAGTTGCAACGTGTCAATTTCGCTAACTGCGGTTAGCGAAAGTCTATGATTTTTCAGCTGAAAGAACTTGGCGAAAGAACCAAAGAATAATCCTTAATTTCCCCCACATTTCCGTTTTGAGATGGAGAAGACGGCAGAGCAAAAAAGGCATTTTCCACCCTTAATGAGACGTATCAGGTTACGTCTCCACAAATTCATCGGCAAAGTTCTAAAATTATATTAAAACGAAACCTAAAAACAATTTGACTTTTACTTTGTGTTATTTAAATTAATACTGCTTTGTTTGGCAAATTTGTTTCTTGGGTATCAGAAATGACGGAGTTTTATATCGAAATCAAAAAAGTCTTGATTTTGAAAAGATACTGTGTATTATTAACACAACTTCTCCCCCAGGCCTCTGTTTTACATGCACACTTGGGGGCGTTCTGTTTTTTCTCTGTGCCGCATGGGATCTAAAGAATTCAAAACAATCGAAGAACAAATCGAGATTCTGAAAAGACGGGGTCTTGATATTCCTGACTGGAAAAGGGCTTCGGAATTTCTTTTGCGCAATAATTATTACAGAATCAGCGGTTATTCCTTGACTTTGCGATCTCACGATGTGTTCAATCAAGGCGCGACATTCCAAAATATTGTCGACATTTATGATTTTGACCATGCACTCAGGCATATTTTACTGCGTTATATCGAGCTGATAGAGGTTACCTTGAAATCTCTCTATTCATACGAATTTACGAAATGTTACGGAGCTACAGGTTATTTGGATTCAGCACATTTTTCGGATCAGGTTAAGTATCGCGAAATAATTGCAAAAGCAGAAAAACAAAAAACAGCGCGTCTTCCGCATGAGCCGTATCTAAAGCATTTTATTGAAGACTTGCATCAAAATCAGATCCCGCTATGGGCTTATGTGGATTTATTGACCATATCCGATATTTCGTTTCTGTATTCAATTTCGGAATTAAAAATACAAAGTGCGGTTGCGGATGCATTCGGGCTTCGAAAAAAAGGAGCAGAATTATTGAAAAGTTTCATGCACAGTCTGACGATTATCAGAAATCTATGCGCCCACGGCAGCCGTTTGTTTAACAGGCTGTTCGAGCAAAAACCGTGGCTGAATAAAAAAGAACTTTCATTGCTCAGAGTAAAAGACGGTGTGATTGATAACGCTCATCTTTTCGGTTTTGTGCTGATTATGAAGCGTCTGCTCAAACCGGAAGAATTTGATTCAATGAAAAATGGAATAATCGATTTATCCGAAAAAATCCCGTTTGTTTCGCTGAGATACTACGGATTCTGCGATAATTGGCAGGATATTCTGTAATTTTTCTCCACATTTCCGTTTTGAGATGGCGAAAAGGCAATGCCCTTCTCCGGTCGCCGCTTCGATAAACTCAGCGACCGCCAGCTTCCCCAAAGTGGGAGCCAAGGAGTAAGAAACGATCAATAAATTCTTTTCCGAAAATATCTGATTTTGAATACCGTAACGAGTGCGGCATCTATTTGTTTTGGCAATATTCGATAGTTTTGTCAATCATTGTTCTGGAGCTTTAACTTTTTCCTTTTATCCAAAAAGCAAGATGATTTGGAATATTTTTTTTAATAATTTCAGTTAAATAGGCTGCTCAATCATCCTCTTTCCGTAAATCCCGAGCCTCAGGTATCAATGAAACATTTCAGGAAACATTTCTGTAAAGTCACAAACAAATTTTTCAAAATAATATTTTTGTTGACTTAAACCACAAATCTGATATTATTTCCTTGTTTTATTTTGTAAATTAAATTATATAGAGGTGTCAATGAACAGTGGAATTGCACCATCGACCGAAATTGAATACAGAAAATCTAACAATATTTTGGAAGATGCCAAAGTAATAATTGAATCTGCGCAGAATTTTGCCTACAAAGCTGTAAATATTGCCATAATCCAGCGCAACTGGTTCTTGGGCAAGCGTATCGCCGAAGAGGATTTGGGTGGAGAAAAACGGGCAGCATACGGAAAGCAAGTGATCAGAAATCTTTCAGATAAGCTAACAGATTTATACGGGAAAGGTTTTGATGCTAGTAACCTATACAAATATTTGGACTTTTACCAATCTTTCCGGATTTTGGACACAGTGTGTCTAAAATCTTTATCATGGTCACATTTTAGAACTTTGCTTCAAGTCGAAGATAAATTAGCGCGTGAATGGTATGCCCGAGAAGCCGCCTCCGAAACATGGAGTGTCCGCACTCTGCAGCGAAACATTTCTTCGCAGTATTACGAAAGAACTTTGCTTTCGCAACACAAGCAGATCGTAAAAGACGAAATGCATGAAATCACAAAACCTTTGCAGGACAAACTGGAATTTATCAAAAATCCTATGGTCGCAGAATTTTTGGGGCTTTCGCAAAACACGGACTTTACCGAAAGCAAACTTGAAGCTGCAATTATCACAAATATCCAGAAATTCCTCATGGAATTGGGAAAAGGTTATGCTTTTGTTGCACGCCAGCAGCACATCCATACTGAAAAAGAGGATTATTACATCGACCTTGTTTTCTACAATTATATCCTGAAATGCTTCGTGCTGATTGACTTGAAAACATCAAAGGTAACTCATCAGGATGTCGGACAGATGGATATGTATGTGCGGATGTATGACGATTTGAAAAGATCTGCGGACGATAACCCGACACTAGGAGTTATTCTTTGCACAGATACAGATGAAAATATTGCTAAATATTCCATTCTGCATGGAAACGAGAAACTTTTCGCCACAAAATACAAACTTTATCTGCCCGATGAAGCAAAATTAAGAGCTGAAATCGAGGCTCAAAAAGAAATTTTCAAATTACAGCACGATAGTGATGAATGATATGAAATAGAAAAATACCTTAAATAGATTTTCTCCCACATTTCCATTTTGAGACGGCGAGAAGGAACGCTACCCTCTCAGGCTCTGCTTCGACTCCTTCGACTAGCTCAGGAACCGAACCCTCTCCAGCACCAATGAGCCGTATCAGGTTACGGCTCTACAAATGATCCACTCTTGAGAGTGAGAGGCGAGAAGCGGGAGCCAAGAATTGCGGGTGAGCCGCCCGTGTTCCGACAAATTAAAGAACTGCTCAAAAAACTTGACTTAAACCGCTTTTACCGTGTTAATTCGACGGTTTTACGTCAGGAGAGTTGAAAATGGCGTGGCACAGAGTGATAAAAATGACTGCGAAAGACAATTTTTACTTTCATTTTACGATCGAAAGCCACGAAAATTTAGGTTTGATTTCGACACTTGAGAAAAAGGACGGAGTTTTGACGCTCGACTGCTTCACGACGATGGAAAGTTCAAGAGATTTCGACCGCGTGATCGAATCTGTCCTTAAAGAGATAAGAAACGGTCATGTGTAGGAAATTATTAGTTGTTTTTATATTTGTCCTTAGCTTTTCGGAGCTTTTCGCTCTGGTTGAGGGCAGGATCTCCGGAAATAAGATCCCGTCGCTTTCGACTACTGTTTCGATCGAAGAGTCGAATTTTGCCTACAACGCGCCGCTTATGAAGTATTTCAATCTGAATGCCGGTCTTACGGCGACCCGTCTTAACCGCTACGGTCTCAGTTTCGGCATCGACTGGCAGTGGCTTGACGGCAAAAACGTTTCGGCGCTGCTTCGCGTGAACGGGCTCTTCCTGACGAATCACAGATTTTCCAAAATATTTTTAGGAGGTTATGCCGACGTCGCCATCCTGGGCGGTGTCAAACTTTCCGGCTTCAAGGGGATAATCCACACGTCGGTTTCGGCAAATCCGACGACAGGAAAGGAGGACATTCTGGTCGCGCTCGAACTTCAGCTGGGCGCCTACGTCTCGCCTAACGACAGTTTCAACCTCTTTTTCGGTCTTGCCCCCGGGCGCTATTTTGTCGGAAAGGAGTACTTTTATTTCAATGTGATCATTGCTATGGAAGCTTTTCTCTGGAAATAGCGGACACGTTTGTATTTTTCGGGAATAATTTTTAATCACAGCTTGTTCTTTTCGTGAAGCTTGGAGGAGAGATGGAAGAGCTGCTGAAGACGAATCTTGACACGATTTTCAACTACTCGCTGTTCATCACTGGAAACAGGGAGAGGGCGATGGACCTGATGCAGGATACGATCGTGGCGCTTCTCTCAAAGCAGCAGCCGTACACCGAGGAGTCGCACTTCAAGTCGTGGATCTTCCGTGTCCTGAAAAACAACTGGATCAACAAAATCAAGCGTGATTCAGTTCTGGGCGAGGTGGCTTTCTCCTGTTTTTCGGATGACGGAGATGCCGATCCGCTGGACTTCAGACCGGCTCCAGAGGATTTCAGCGATCCTATTTTGAAGGAGAAGCTGAAAACGGCGTTCGAGACGCTCCCCCAAGGCTACCGCGAGGTAGTAGTTCTGGTCGAGGTCGAGGGCTGTTCCTACGAGGAGGCTGCAAAGATCCTGGAGCTTCCGGTCGGTACGGTGATGAGCAGGCTCCACCGCGCCAGGACTCAGCTGCGCGGGATGTTCCGGCAGGAGGCTGTTGAATTGAGGATTATTTCGGAGAAGGACAGAAAAAATGCGTGACGATTGCGGTGTGAACGAGCTGTTCATCGAGCAGTTTGCCGATAACGAGCTCGATTATCAGACAAGTGCGGAGATTTCGGCGCACCTGAAGGTCTGCGAAAGATGCAGAAAGAGGTACGAATCTATCTGCCGGCTGAAATCTGCGGTAAGGGCTTTTTCTGAAAACGAAAAGCTTTCGTTTGTCGAAAAGGAGGGCTTCATGCGTCTTGTCGACCAGACTGCCGCAAAGAAAAAAGTCCCGTTTTCCCAGTGGCTTAAGAATGTTTTTGTCACAAAATCGACTGCCCTTGTAGTCTCGTCCGTCTTCTCGTTCGCCTGTCTTGTTTTTGCCTTCGTGATATCGATCAGCAGCTCTGATAAAGCCAATGAGCTTATAATCGACGAGCTTCTGGCTGCCCACAGTTACGTCTCTCCGAACGAATTCGTCGATGATCAGGCTGCCAGACAGGAGCTCGCCTCTGAGTTCAGCCTTGATAAAAACACCCTTAAAAAGATCGAGAGCCTCAATATGCGGATGAGCCGGAAGCTTGCGACTATCGCGGCGGTCCCGACTGCGAAACTGAAACTTGCCGGAGATGCCGGTCAGCGCGGAGAGGATGTCGACGGAACGCTCTTCCTTTCAAAGGAGAACGAGAGGCTTCAGCGTCTTTTCGAGGACAGCAGGTGCGCCCTGGAGCGTAACGGCGTATGCCTTGCAAAGGAGCGTGAAGAGAGCGGGAAAAAGGTCGTCTACTGGAAAAATACGGGCAACAACTTTGTGTTCGTATCAGACCGCGGAAACTCTGAAAATCTTGTGAAATATATAAGTTCTATTCAGTAATTAGCTGTTTTTATTCCTGATCCTGCCCATGGCTTCGCTGATTACCGAAAATGAAAAGCCTCTGGAGGCCAGTTTCCGCTGAAGTTTTTGAGGGTCGTTTTCACCGAGTTTGCCGATAAGCGCGACCGCAGCCTCGAGTTCGTCTTCACGGCTGAAAAAATCGTTCAGGTCCACCGATTTCAGAAGGTCAGCGCATCCCTTTTCAAAGAGCTTCTGCCTGAGGTAGTTTATCCCCTTGCCGCGTGAGGCGACCTCTCTCGCAAAGTTTCCGAGGACCCGCTCGTCGTCGAGATATTTCAGATCGCGCAGCTTGTTGAGAAGAGTCTCTATTTCTTCTTCAGACGCCCCCTTGTCTTTGAGTTTTCGGGCCAGATCTCCGCTGAAGATATCCCTGACGGCGAGAAGCCTGAGGGCGTAATCCATAAATTTTGCGGTATTTCTGTCAGACATTTTAGGCGGTTGAGGCTGTTAGTTCCCGGACGGATCCGTTGTTTCGGTTTTCTTCGCCTTTTCAGCCTGTTCTTCGTTGACGATTATGATCTTTCGGTTCTCACGCTGCTGTTTTTGCAGCTCCTGACGGTGGTTCGCTTCGCACTCTCTGCACCAGATCTTGCCGTTTTCACGTTTCGGGTAGTATGAGGCGCGGCGGAAAGTTTCGCAGACGTCGCAGATGAACTCGTAGACGTATTTTTTCAGCTTGTCGTTGAAAACCTTTTTGATTTCACCGCGTTTCCTGTTGAAGTGCATCTCCTTGAGACAGTCGTCGCAGTAATAGTTCCGATGGCCGTCGGCAACGAATGAGACAAAATATTCCTTACCGCACTTTGCGCATATAACCTTTGTCGAAATCAGGCTTTTTTTAGGTTTGTCCATGGCCTCCTCCTAAAATACGCCGCGTATTATGGGAATTTTAAAAAAATCGGCAAATTTCAGAGAAAAATTTTTAATAAACGGTGCCGTTGCCTTGACTTTTGCCTTCTCATCTATTAGGTTGCCGCGCTCATCTGTAACAGGATGTTTTTATACAGATTTTATACCTTTTTTGGGGGGAGTCGCGGGACTCTTTTAGATACTTTGGAGAAATCGGTTCTCCGCCGCGAGGTTTTGGCGAAACGGAAATGTATGCCGAAACCGGAGGTGGAATCTTTTAGCGCTGTGATTTGTAACTCGTTAAATTCATTGGAATTTTTTTGTAAAGCGGAGTCGGTGGCACTCTATATGCCGATCAAAAACGAAGTGGATGTACTACCGCTTTTCAGAAGATCCGGCCGACGTTTTCTCTTTCCGCGGGTGGTCCGGGATTCAAAAAAGCTGGCCTTTTACGAGGTCGGGAGCTTCGATGACTTCGAGCCCGGCGCATACGGGATAATGGAGCCGAAGCTGTCCCTGCCGGAAGCGGGTGTCGGAGAGATCGACCTTTTCGTAGTTCCCGGAGTCGCATTTTCGGACCGGTGCGAACGTATCGGTTACGGCGGCGGATACTACGACACGACTTTGAAATTTAAAGACAACAGGGCGCGCTCAGTCGGCGTCGCATTCGATTTCCAGATCGTTGAACCGGGGTTTTCCGACCCGTTCGACGTCCGGTTGGATGCGGTTTTGACCGAGCGTAGGCATTTTATCATATAACATGAACAGGAGTACATTATGAAAGAGGCTCTATTCCTGATTTTGGGAATTGGTTTGGGAGCTCTGCTCTGGCATCTGACGAGACAGCTCGTTTTCAAAAACAAAATGGAAGAGGCGAACAAGGCGCTCAACGACGCGAAGAGTGAGGCTGAAAAGGTCATCAAACAGGCAGAGATCCGTGCTCAAGAGGAGATCCTCGAGGGCAAAAAGGTTGCGGAAAATTCCAAGCTTGATGTGTTGAAGGAGTTCAAGGAGCGCGAAAGACGTCTGAACAAGCGCGAGGAGCAGATCAACCAGCGTGATGAGATCAACATCGCGAGAGAGCGCGAGTTCAAGACTATCGAAAAGCGCCAGAAGGATACCGAGGCGGCACTTGCCGAGCAGCAGGCGAAGCTTACTGAAAGTCTTGCCAACGCGGAAAAGGAGCTTGAAAGGATCTCCGGAATGACTCAGGACGAGGCTAAGGAGGAGCTTATCCAGAAGCTCGAAGAGGAGGCTAAACACGACGCGGCGAAGAAGATCAAGGCGATCGAAGAGGCGTTTCTCGAGGATGCCGAAAAGAAGAGCAAGGAGATCCTCTCGACCGCGATCCAGCGTTATGCCGGAGAGTATGTCGTCGAAAATACCGTTACTACGGTCAGCCTTCCGAATGACGAGATGAAGGGCAGGATCATCGGCCGCGAAGGAAGAAATATCCGCTCTATCGAGGCTGTAACGGGTGTCGATCTCATCATTGACGATACGCCGGAAGCCGTTGTCGTCAGCGATTTCAACCCGATCCGCCGTCAGATCGCTGCTCTGACGCTTCAGAAGCTCATCGCGGACGGCAGGATCCACCCCGGCAGGATCGAAGAGGTATTCGAAGCCTGCACGAAGGATGTCTGGAAGAGCATCAAGGATGCCGGCGACCAGGCCGTTTTCGACCTCGGGATCCACAAGCTTCATCCGGAGCTCGTCCTTCTGGTCGGCCGCCTGAAATACCGCACCAGCTACGGTCAGAACGTCTGGCGCCACTCGATGGAGACGGCTTTCCTTGCCGGCGAGATCGCTACCGAGCTCGGCTACAGCGTGAAGACTGCGAGAAGAGCCGGGCTGCTTCACGATATCGGCAAGGCAGTCGATCACGAGATCGAAGGAAGCCACGCGTCGATCGGTGCGAAGCTTGCTGAAAAGTACGGTGAACCCCACAAGATCTGCAATGCTATCGCGGCTCACCACGGCGAGGTCAAACCTGAATCTACACTTGATTTCATCGTCTCTGCAGCCGACGCTCTGAGCGGTGCTAGACCGGGAGCAAGACGCGAAATGGCTGAGGCCTACATCCAGAGGCTTACCGACCTCGAGAACATCGCGACATCGTTCGAAGGTGTCGAAAAGTCGTTCGCGATCCAGGCCGGAAGAGAGCTCCGCGTCCTTGTCGATACAACGAAGGTAAGCGACGACAACGCATACATCCTGGCGACGGATATCGCGAAGAAGATCGAAAAGGATCTCCAGTTCCCCGGCCAGATCAAGGTCGTCGTCATCCGTGAAACAAGAGTTACTGCTACAGCTCAGTAGTCCATGCAGTTCAGGATCCTGACTCTCGGAGATCTTATCGGCCGCTCGGGACGGAACGTCGTCCGCGAAAAACTGCCCGCGCTCATCGCTGAACAGTCTGTCGATATGGTCATCGCCAACGGCGAGAACGCTTCAGGCGGCTTCGGTCTTATCGAGGCGAACGCCAAGGCGGTCCTCGCTGCCGGAGTCGATGTCATAACATCCGGCAACCACATCTGGAATCGGCCTGAAACGGCTGATTTTATTGGCAAATATCCCAACATTCTAAGGCCGGCCAATTATCCTGACACGCTTCCCGGGAAGGGCAGATTCGTCTTTCAGCACGGCGGAAAGGGGGTTAAGGTCGGCGTTCTGAACCTCCTCGGCAGAGTTTTCATGCCGCCGATGGAGTCGCCCTTTTTCAAAGCTGAAACCGAGATCGCTGCACTTCGCGAAGAGGGAGCTGACTTGATAGTCGTCGATTTCCACGCAGAGGCTACCGCAGAGAAGGAGGCGCTCGGCATATACCTTTCCGACAAAGTCGAACTCGTTGTCGGCACGCACACTCACGTTCAGACCTCCGACGAAAAGATCATCGCCGGCAGAACGGGCTACATCTCCGATCTCGGACGCTGCGGGAGTTTTGTTTCCGTGCTCGGCTTCGATGCGCAGCAGAGTATCCGCGGTTTTCTGACCGACACTCAGCAAAGGTGCGACCCGTGCAAGGATGAGCTCGTTCTCGAAGGTCTGATCGCCGATTTCGATGTCGAGGCGCGCCGCTGCGTTTCCCTCAGAAGGATCAGGGTCTAGCTTTAGAAATTTTCTGAAAAATCAAGAAGTTGCTTGCTGCCAGTAGAGACGTTTCCTGAAACATCTCCGGAAAAGAAGCGTGGAATCTCAGTCTCTTGCTTTGTGAAGCCCTCTCAGGCTGCCTTTAGGCATCCAACTCTCCCGAAGGGCGAGCCGAGAAAGCAAGCCAAGACTTGGCTCCCACTCTGGGGGAGCTGCCGCAAAGCGGCTGAGATGGAATGCCTTTTACAGGAGCGCGGACAGCTTGCCAGCACTATTTCGACAAGCTCAATGAACGCTTGGGTTTGAAAAAGTGGCAGGATTTGTAAAGCCGTAACGCTGTGTTATGTCAAAAAATTAGAATATTGCGCCTGTTCCTATCATCAGGAAGGTGTGGTCGAGATGCCAATAATAATAATCTCCGTCACCGTGTCCATAGCGAATAGGACTCTCTTTACTTTTATTTCCGCCGAATCCGAAATTAAAGAGCATTCCGTTTTTGAAAATCATATTCATGGAGACTTCCCAGCTGAAACTGACGGTGAAGATTAAAGATTTATCGTCATGGCTATATATGTCCATGTCTAAACTGAATCCTGGAGAAAACCAGAGTCCTAAATACCTGAGTGTCGGGCTGCCGAGTTTGAATTCATAACCAAAGTTGAATTGGATTGGGAAGTTTATCAGGTTATTCCAGGCACTGTCACAGTAGTCTTTATAAGACTCATCATGATGTACACCTTCGCTGCCTGTCCTAACCCAATATCTTAAATCAAAACCAAAGCCTACAAACAGATTTCCGGCGCCTCCGCCGTATGGCTTTTCAAAAACTTTAAAATCAAAGTCGAACCCTGTCGAAAAACCAACGATGTTGGGACGGCTGAAGGCGAATCCGAGTCCTAAATTCCATCTGCTGCTGAGTTTGCCCTCAAGTTTTTTGTCAGCAGTCGATTCGAATGAAAGAAATTCTTCTCTTGCGCTTTCCTCTGCCACACTTTTTTCTTCCAGTATACTGATTTTTTCGGTGGCTTCGAATTCACATTTCCCTTCCGGGAAGTCTCTAAGATACTGTTTCCAGCCTTCAGCAGTCGATTTCTTTCTTGCGGCAGCACACGCTTTGTTGTCTAGAGTCTCTTTCGCTTCTGCCGCGCAGTCTCCGTCTGGATATTTTGAAAGATAAGTTTTCCATGTCGAAACAGAGTCTTTTTTGCGGGCATATTCGCAGGCAATCTGATCTTTTGAATTTACCTGAGTGTTTTGCGGTTTGCTTTTTTTGGCTGCTCTTTCCGATACCTCTTCTGTCAGTTCGTTTTCCTTCTTTTCTGCTTCTACGATCTGGACGACGATTTTGTCGATAGCCTGTCTCAGACTTTTCGGCGAACCGTCGTAATCCTCTTTTGCGGCAATGATCGTCGCCTCTTTTTCAAGGTCGATAAGCTCGGAAGAGATGGTGTATAACCCGGCGAAAAGAGAAACGGTCGTTTTTACGATCATGTCTGCCGAAAGTGCCTGACCGAGTTGGATCTGGCAGTTTTTGTCGGTGCAGGCTTTGTAAGTCGGGTCGGTGTTGAACTTTTTTCTGAGGTCGCCGATCTGCTCTTTCTGTCTCTCCTTTGTGATCAAAACATAACGGTTCGTGATTGCGAATCCGACACGGAGATATTCGCTTGCTCCGGCAAGAACAGAGGGTTCTATACTTCCGCTCAGGTCTTCGAATTCCATAACGGCAAGTTTCAGTTTGTCATCGTCTGCAAAAAGCTGAAAGAAAGCCAAAAACAACGATGCAATAAGGCAGATCTTTTTCATACTAACCTCATAAAACAAAAAAAGTTACTAAAATTATTGAAAAAACTTGACTTGAAATTATTATTAGATATAGTTAAGCGACAATTCCTGATTCCTGATTCCTGATTCCTGATTCCTGATTCCTGATAATTTTATTTCGTACGTGCAAGGCGTAGCTCCCTAAAAATTAAACGATGTATAATAGTGATAAAGGATCAGTAGGCAAGTTTTTTACAACGAGTGCACCATTCTGAGTTTGCTTATGCAGCGTGTTCGTTTTTCGTGCTGACGCGCCTCTTTTGCTCTTTATTTATTTGTTGCTTTAAGTATAATCAGAGGTTTTTAACTGTGGGGGTAACCGATGGCTTCTGTAACTTTTGAAAATATCGTAAAGCAGTACAACAGGGAGACTGTTATTCTCAAGGGGATAAACCTTGAGGTCCGTGACGGCGAGTTTCTTGTTCTTGTAGGGCCTTCCGGCTGCGGCAAATCTACGCTGCTGCGTACTCTGGCGGGGCTAGAGACGGCTACGAGCGGCACGATCAGGATCGGCGACAAGGTCGTGAACGACCTTGAACCGAAGGATCGCGACATCGCGATGGTCTTCCAAAGCTACGCGCTCTATCCGCACATGACAGTGCGTGAAAACATCTCGTTCGCGCTGAAGGTCCGCAAGTTTGACAAGGCTGAGATCGACAGGCGCGTCGAAGAGGTCGCCAAACTTCTGGGGATCACGCATCTTCTCGACAGGTTACCGAAGCAGATGAGCGGCGGTCAGCGCCAGAGGGTGGCGATGGGCCGTGCGATCGTCAGAAATCCGAAGGTCTTCCTTTTCGACGAGCCGCTTTCCAACCTTGACGCTTCGCTAAGAACGCAGATGCGCGTCGAGCTCAAGAACCTTCACGAGAGGCTGAAGACTACGATCATCTACGTCACGCACGACCAGGTGGAGGCGATGACGCTTGCGGACAGGATCGTCGTTCTGAACGGCGGTATTATTCAGCAGGTCGGTACGCCGTCAGAGCTTTTCGATACTCCGAAAAACGTCTTCGTCGCGGGTTTCATCGGCAATCCGTCGATGAACTTTGTTACGCTCGATGTTGAAAACAACGATAAAAATCAGGTGCTTAAATCTGACGGTGTCAGGCTCGAGACCGAAAGGCGGCTCGACTGCTCGAAGGTCGTTCTGGGTGTCAGACCGCAGGATTTCGAGCTTGCCGGATCCGATGCGGAGTTTACCGGTCGTGTCGAAATCGTCGAGACTCTGGGCCGGCTCTCGCTCGTACACGTGCTTGTCTCCGAGGGCGTCAAGATCACGGTCGAAGCCCAGTCTGCGCAGGTCCAGGGCTTAAAGCTCGGCGACAGTGTCGGATTCAACGCGAAACACGATAAGATCCATTTCTTCGATGTTGCGACCAGCGAAAGAATTGTAAGTGAAGTTAAGTAGTTGTCATGTTCAAGCGGCTTCTTGTACTCCTTTTGATCGCAGCTTCCGCAGTAGGAGCGTACTACGGTTACGAGCGGATGCAGCTGGTCGATACCAGCTTCAAGGTCGATTGGGACAACAAGAGCAGCGCAAAGTCCAAGTCTTCGTATTTCCTGCAGATTTCCGACAACAGCGATGAGGCGGAAAACTTTTTGAAGCAGATCCTCGGCGAAGATATCTTCAGCGAGGTGAAGAGGCTCTACAGGAAGCATGTCGGCCTGACGCGCTTCATGACCGGGGATGTCCTGGAGGTGACTCAGCGCGGCGAGAGGGTGATCTCGTACGATCTGCACCACTATAAAAACAACTCGAAGGGAGAAAGGATCTCCTTCGTCCGCGAGGGCGACGAGTTCAGCAGGATTGAGAACGTGCCGATCGAGCTGAATGTCAGGACGGTCGTGAAGTACTTCGCGATCAAGGATTCGCTTGCAAACGACGACCCGCAGTTCTACGAGATCGCAAAGGAGCGTCTGGTCTGGGACTGGGGCATACTCGACAAGCTGCGCCCCGGTGATTCGATAGCCTTCATCGTCAAGGGGATCTTCGACAAGGGGATACTCGTTAAGACTTACGGGATCCTCGGTTTCGCGGTGAAAAGCGCGACTCTCGGCGAATTTTCGATGACCGCCTTCCGCGATTCGATCTACGGCGACTACTTCCTTTCGGGCCACTCGATGCTTATTTCGCCTCCCGGAGAGTTCAGGACGCCGATAGACAGCGGGCGGGTGACGAGCTACTTCGGCGAGCGTCACGACCCGTTCAACAAGAAAAAGAAGAGGTTCCACAGCGGCGTGGATATCCTGGCCCGTTTGAACACTCCTGTCCGTGCGGCTGAGAGCGGAAAGGTGATCTTTGCCGACACGAAGGGCGGGCTCGGCAAGGCGGTGGTGATCGACCACGGCAACGGGCTCCGTACGGTCTACGGACACCTCAACAAGTTCATGACTGTTCCGGGGGCCGAGGTCAGGCGCGGCGACATCATCGCGGGTGCCGGATCTACGGGCAGATCGACCGCTCCGCACCTTCATTTCACTGTTCTGCAGGACGGGAAGCCGATCGATCCGATGCAGTTCACCTACGAGCGCGTCTGGGCGGCTCCGTTCGATATCTCCGGCGAATTCAGGGGTTTGTCTGCGGAGAGGATGCAGCAGCTCGACTCCGCGATGACTAGGCAGAGGTCGTTTTTTATAGAAGAAAAAGGCAGGGGGAAGAAGATCCTTGTCTCAAATTAGTTTAACAGGTTTTTCAGGAGGATATTACGAATGTACAGTCTGTTGATTGCTGCGGGCATCGGTCTGGTGCTCGGTTTTCTGGCGGGTTTTTTCATAAATGTCGGCTTCGGCATCTTTATCGGGATCATCGCTCTGATAGCGGGATTTGTCTTCTTCAACAACTACTTTTCGAAGAAGGTCGTTGTCGACAACCAGCTCTCGAGGCGCCTTCAGGCTGCTGCGATGACACAGAATCCTGAACTCCAGAGGCAGACTTACGACCAGATCATCGAGGAGCTCAAGGAGGGCTACAAGTACAACAAATACGCGCTTTTCGTTAAGGCCAGGATCGATACCCAGATCGGCGTGATACTCTATTCGCAGCGCAAGTTCGGCGAGGCTTACAAGTATCTGGTCAACTCGAATCCGCGTATGATGATCGGATATCTCCTGATGATCGTAGGCCACATCAAAAACAAAAAGACCGAGACGCTTGAGCGCGATATCGAGCTTCTGATCCGCTTCAACAAGAAGGATCCGTTCGTCTATTCGGCTATCGCATACCTCTATCAGGAGGAGCTGAACGAGCCGCAGAAAGCGATGGATACGCTCTCTAGGGCGCTGAAGGTGATGCCGGACAATCCTAAGATCCAGGAGCATCTGAACGCACTTCAGAACAACCGCGAATTCAACATGGAAAAGTACGGCGAACAGTGGTATCAGCTGCTTCTCGACAAAAAGGGGATTTCACGTCTCCAGAACAAGATGATAAGGAATCAGCAGAAGAGTATGAATGTCAGACAGCGGGTGAGATAGAGATGTCGGTTTTTGAAAAACGCGGGATCGCTCCCAAAGTCGTCGAGGCTCTTCAGAGGGACGCTGAGCTTTTCAAGGTCGCTGAGTCGATCCTGGAGAGGGCTTCGCTGAACACCAACACCTTCAAAAATCTGGTGCGCGATCTTCGCGAGATCAGTCTGCGCGAGGGCTGCAGCTATGCTGAGCTTCTCGAAAAAGCCGGTGCCGTGCAGCTTCTGAACGATCCGCATATTTCGGAAAAGGGGCGCGGCGAGGAGCTTATGGCGCGTCTCTACAACCTTCGTTACCCCTGCTGGAGCAGAAAGCAGGCTGAGTTCACGAGGCTGAAAAGCAGGTTCTCGGCGCTTACGGGCGGGGAGATCGTATTTCCGGATTTTGCGGAGGGCAACAGTTTCAAAGTCTCGTTCACAGTGAAATCGGCCGACGATATCGAGAACTTCAAACAGAAGATCGAGGAGGCCGGGCCTCTGCTCGACGAAGCTTTAAAGGCGGTCAGAGAGTAATTCAGGATATGGAGGAAATGATGGAAGAGAGAGGTTTCGTTCAGGTCTACACAGGAAACGGAAAGGGCAAAACTACGGCATCGTTCGGTCTTGCGCTTCGTGCCGCAGGCGCCGGGAAGAGGGTCTTTATCGGACAGTTCGTCAAGGGTATGCACTACAGCGAGCTCGATATCGTTCCTAAGCTCGAGACTATCGAGATCAGGCAGTACGGCCGTGACTGCTTCATCAGGAAGGAGCCGTCCGAATCCGATATCCGCTGCGCGAAGGAGGGACTTGCCGAGATGGCGGAGATCCTGAAGAGCGGAAAATACGACGTCGTCATCATGGATGAGGCGAATATCGCGCTCTTCTACAAGCTTTTCACGTTCGAGGAGCTGAAACAGGCGGTTTGTAACCGTGCGAAGGGTGTCGAGGTCATAATCACCGGACGTTACGCGCCGCAGGAGCTTATCGATATGGCCGATCTCGTTACCGAAATGCGCGAGATAAAGCACTACTACACCAAAGGTGTCGAGGCGAGGACCGGCATTGAGAAATAGTTTCGCAGTTTTTTGCAACAGGTATGGACTTTTCGACTTTTTGAGATAAAAGGTCTGAAACTGACGGATGATTGGAGGATTTTTTGAATAGCTACAGGCTTGGAATAGATGTCGGATCGACGACGGTGAAACTCGTTCTGCTGGATGACGAAGCGAAGGTCGTCTATAGCGACTACCGCAGGCACAACGCCGACATCAAAAATACCTTTACCGCATCTCTTGAGGATCTCTTCAGGAAGGTCGGCGACTGTTCTCTGAAGATCGTCATAACCGGTTCAGTCGGAATGGCGATCGCCAACAAACTGGATATCACCTTCGTTCAGGAGGTCATCGCCTCGGCGAAGTTCATCCAGCGCAGATACCCGCAGGTCCGCACTTTCATCGATATCGGCGGCGAGGACAGCAAGATCATCTTTTTCGAGGAGGGCAAAATCCCGGACATCCGCATGAACGGCAGCTGCGCAGGCGGCACTGGAGCCTTTATAGACCAGGTCGCTATGCTCTTCGAGATCAAATCGACTTCGGAGCTCAACGCTATGGCGGAACAGTCCACGAGGATCTATCCGATAGCTTCGCGCTGCGGCGTATTCTCGAAGACAGACATTCAGAACCTGCTTAGCCAGAACGTCAGCCGCAACGACATAGCTGCATCGGTTTTCAACGCGGTCGCGCTGCAGGTCGTCGCTTCGCTCGCCCACGGGACGGACATCGAACCCACGATCTTCTTCTGCGGCGGCCCCTTCGCATTCCTGCCGGAGCTCCACAAGAGCTTCCTGCGCGTCCTCAACCTCAGGGAGGAGGACTGCATCATCCCTGACGAGGCCAAGCTCGTCCCGGCAAGCGGCTGCGCAATGCTCGCAAAGACGATGAGCAAGGGTGAATCCCTGCTTTCGGAGCTCGTTTCAAGGATGAAATCAGAGCAGAAAAAGAATACCGGAGTTACGGGCGTGACTCTGCCTGTGCTCTTTGAAAGTCAGGAGGAACTTGATAACTGGCGTGAACTGAATCAAAGTAAATTCAGCAACCTGGCTGAGATGAAGCGCGACGCTACAGTCCGCTGTTTCCTCGGTGTCGATTCGGGCTCGACCACTACGAAGACCGTCCTGCTCGATGAAGAGGGGCGGATGATATACCGCGACTACCGCAACAACTGCGGCAACAACTTCAACACCTTCATCGAGGCTCTGGAGAACCTGCGCAAGGCCGCAGAGGAGCGCGGGACCGATCTGGAGATCATCGGAAGCGTCTCGACGGGATACGGCGAAAACCTTCTGAAGACCGCTTTCAATCTGGATCGCGGGATCGTCGAGACGATCGCACACTTCACGGCGGCAAGGCAGATCTCGCCCGATGTTTCGTTCATCCTCGATATCGGCGGTCAGGATATGAAGGCGATTTTCGTCGAGAACGGCGCCATCAAGCGGATCGAGATCAACGAGGCGTGTTCCTCGGGATGCGGCTCCTTCATCGAGAATTTCGCGAACATGCTGAACTATCCGGTAGCCAGGTTCGCTGCGATGTCGTGCCTTGCGAAGCATCCGTGCGACCTCGGAACGCGCTGCACGGTTTTTATGAACTCAAAGGTTAAACAGTCTCTTGGCGAGGGTGCGGAAGTGCCTGATATCGCTGCAGGATTTTCGTATTCCGTTATCAAGAACTGCCTGTTCAAGGTGTTGAAGCTGAAGGATGTCAAGGATCTCGGCGACAAGATCGTCGTTCAGGGAGGGACCTTCAAGAACCTCTCGATCGTCCGCGTTCTCGAGAAGCTGACGGGCAAAAAGGTCGGTTTCTCCGATATCCCCGAACTGATGGGCGCCTACGGAGCTGCGCTTTACGCCCTCAAGGAGCTCAAAAACAACAAGCCGGTCCCGCTTTCGCGCCTGATCGAGTCGAAGAATTACCAGTCGAGCATCGAGATTTGTCCGGGCTGCGAAAACCACTGCACTGTCAAGGTCTTCACCTTCCAGGACAACCGCCGCTTCTTCTCGGGCAACAACTGCGAGAAGGTATACTCCAACAAGAGTGAGAACGAGACGAAAGGCGTCGATATGCACGCCGAAAAATACATCATGCTGCTCAACCGGAAGAGCGTACCGAAGGAGACGGCGAAGATGGTCGTCGGCATTCCACGCGGCCTCGGGATATACGAAAACTACCCCTTCTGGCACGCGCTCTTCAACGAGTGCAACATCTATCCGCAGCTCTCGGCAGCCTCATCCAGCACGCTTTACGAATGGGGCGTTCACTCGATCATGGCGGACAACATCTGCTTCCCGGCGAAGCTCATGCACGGCCATGTTATTGACCTCATCAGGAAGAAGGTCGACAGGATCTTCTATCCCTACGTCATCTACGAGCAGAAGGAGGACGAAAAGGCGAGAGACAGCTACAACTGTCCTATCGTCGCCGGCTATTCCGATGTTCTGATGAGTTCGATCGAGCCAAAGGAGAGGTTCAGTATACCCTTCGATTCGCCGGTCATCACATTCAACGACAACGACCTTCTGCACAAATCGTGCACGGCTTACCTTAAATCGCTCGGGATCGATTCGAAGACGATCAAAAGGGCGATCGCTGCGGCGGTCAAGGCTCAGGACGACTATCACAGGCAGCTTGCCGACCGTGCGAAGGAGATCCTCGAGCTTAGCCGGAAGGAGAAGCGTCTGACGATCGTTCTTGCCGGCAGGCCCTATCACGTCGATCCGCTGATCCAGCACAAGATTTCGCAGTGCATCTCCGAAATGGGGATCAACGTCGTCACCGAAAACGTCGCGGCGCTGGCTGGAGACGGCGTTTACGACGAGCTCCTTGCCGTCCCGCAGTGGACCTACCCGAACCGGATCTTCAAGGCGGCGCACTTCGTCGCGAACTCCGACAGTTCGGTCCAGCTTGTCGAGCTGACCTCCTTCGGCTGCGGCCCCGATGCCTTCATTCTGGACGAGGTCAACGCGATCCTTGGCAGGAAGGGCAAGAACCTGACGGTCTTGAAGATCGATGACGTCAACAATATCGGCTCTCTCAGACTGCGGATCCGCTCACTCGTCGAGAGCCTCAAGGTCGGCGAGCAGACGCACAAGGATCTTCCGCCTGAAAAGACGGCGGTCTTTAACCTTGAAGACAGGCGCAGGACTCTGCTCATACCGTTCTTTGCCGACGACTATTCCGATTTCGTGCCGACACTCTTCAAACTTCTTGGCTACAAGGTCGTTAACCTTCCGCCGGGGACTCAGGAGTCTGCTGAGCTCGGTCTGAAGTATGCGAACAACGAGGTCTGCTACCCGGCTACGATCGTTGTCGGATCGATCCTTCAGGCGCTTCAGAGCGGGAATTACGACCGCAGCGAAATAGCCGTTGCGATAACCCAGACCGGCGGTCAGTGCAGGGCTTCAAACTATCTGCAGCTTATAAAAAGGGCAATGATCACTGCCGGTTACGCTGATATACCGGTCGTTTCGATAGGCTTCGGCGGAGATACGAGCAACATCCAGCCCGGCTTCAAGCTGCCCTTCCACCGCGTGATCAGGGTGCTCGTTCCGTCGCTTTACTTCACGGACTGCATCGCGAAGCTCTATTATGCTTCGGCTGTCCGCGAAAAGGTCCCAGGTGCGACCCGTGCGCTCAGAGACAGGTACGTTCAGAGGTCGATCCCTCTCATCGAACAGAAAGACATGCGCGGACTGAAGGCGCTTCTTAGAGAGGCCGTCGCAGAGTTCGATTCGATCATAGACCACGTTAAACGTCCGATAGTCGGCGTGGTCGGCGAGATTTATGTGAAATACAACTCGTTCGGCAACAAATTCGTCGTCAAGTGGCTGATCGACCACCAGATCGAGCCTGCGATGCCGTCGATCTTCAACTTTTTCAGCAATTTCTTCGTCAACAACCACGTCGTTAGAGAGGAGAACGTCAAAAAGCAGGGCTTCCCGCTGTTCCTCAGCGACCTCGGATACCGCTATGTCCGCAAGACGGCGAAGGAGTTCGACGAGATGTGCCGTCCGTTCCCGTATTACCGCGATTTTTCTGACGATTTCCACGATATGGAGATGGCAAAGCAGATGATCAACCCCGCCTGCAACTTCGGCGAAGGCTGGCTGATCCCGGCTGAGATAGGGCACTTTGCGGAGCATAACATCAACAACGTGATAAGCCTCCAGCCTTTCGGCTGCATATCGAACCACATCATCTCGAAGGGGCTCGAAAAGCGCATCAAGAAGCTCTACCCGAGGATGAACCTTCTCTTCCTCGACTTCGATCTCGGGACTTCGGAAGCCAACATCTTCAACAGGCTTCACTTCATGGCTGAAAACTGCAAGGAGGAGCTCGCTTCGGATGGAGAAGAGTCGGATTCGTAGGGGCTGACTGCTCGAATTCATTTAAAAAGATGTTCGTATGATGGATTTTCTGCTTTCGACAGTTTCGGCGAACAATGCCTGTTTCAGATATCTTCGCTTCGGCAAAGGCAGTAGAAATTTTGTGATAATCCCGGGGCTCAGCATCAAGAGCGTGCTTGACTCGGCTCCTGTCATAGTCGGCGGTTTCGCCAGATTTGCAGATGATTTTACGGTATATCTCATCGAAAGGCGCAAGGATCCGCCCGAAGGCTTCAAAATCAGTGATCTTGCCGAAGATGAGGCGGCGGCGATGAAGGCTCTAGGCATTGAGTCCACCGATATTTTCGGAGCATCTCTCGGCGGGATCATGGCTCAGTATATCGCTCTTGACCATCCGGAACTTGTTCATGCCGCTGTTCTGGCATCGACGACACCGCAGTTCGACAGGGCGAAGATCGAATTTTTCGGCAGCCTGCTTGAGCTTGCCGTGGAGGGGAGAGGCGAAGAGCTTTTTTTGGCATTCGCTGAGTTTGTCTATTCCGAAGGCTTTTTGAAGAGGTATAAGAGCGCGATCAGCGCGATAGCAAAGAGCGTAACTGCCGATGAGCTCGGCCATTTCGTCAAGGTCGCACGGGCATTCTCGGAATTTGACATCACAGACAGGCTCCCGGCTGTAAAATGTCCCGTTCTTGCGGTCGGAGCGACCGGCGACAGGATTTTAGGTGCCGGGCCGATGAAGACTATCGCTGAAAAGATCCCCGGTTCTCAAAGCCTGATTTACGAAGGCGGCAGCCATGCCTGCTACGATGAAGAGCCCGGTTTCAGGGCAAGGATGTACGAATTTCTAAGATCTCAGAAGTGATATCTGTCAGCTCTCGGCTTTGGGTTCTTCTGTTTTCGGTTCTTCAGGTTTCGGTTTCGGAAGTTCGAATGTCGTCTTGATCGCATGGGTCGGGCAGGCAGCTGCACACTTCCCGCACGCGATGCACTTTTTCGGGTTGATGTAGGCGAGGAAGTTTTCGACCGTTATCGCCTGGACCTTTTCAGGACACTCTTTGGCGCACTTTCCGCAGCCGATGCAGGCAGCCTTGCAGATCTTCATGACGACTGCGCCCTTGTCCATGCTTCTGCAGCCGACGAATACCCGGCGGTTGTTCCTGCCGACAGGTCTGATCTCGATCACCTTTCTCGGACAGCTCTTAGCGCACGCTCCGCAGCCGGTGCATTTCTGCTCGTCAACGACCGGCAGTCCCGTCTCTTTATCGATGGAAATCGCTCCGAACTGGCAGGCGTCAACACAGTCTCCGAGACCTAAGCAGCCGTACGGACATCCCTTTTCGCCGGAGAAGAGCGAAGCCTCGACCGAGCATTTCTTCGGGCCGTCGAACTGCGCCTTTCTTGCAGCCGAATCGTGTGTTCCGCCGCATCTGACGACTGCGATCATCGGTGATGCCGCCTGGACCTCGAGACCAAGGACCGCGCCGATCTTTTTCAGTGCCTCAGCTCCGCCGACAGGACAGGCGATCCCTTCGATCGATCCTGTAGCCGAAGCCTTGACCATCGCCTCGGCAAGACCACGGCAGCCTGGATATCCGCATCCGCCGCAGTTCGCACCGGGAAGACACTCGGTGACGAGATCGATCCTCGGATCCTCCTCGACCTTAAATTTTTTCGCGACAAAGTAGAGGATCACAGCGGCGAGCGCTGCGACGACTCCAAGACAAATAACCGAATAAACAACCACCTGCATAGATCTCCTCCATCAAAGTTTCCGACACGTGAAAACAAATTTCTTCTTATAGTATGTGCGAAAAAGTGTCAAAGCCAGAAAATAGGGCGGCAGAGACGAGATCAGGGCAACAGCTGCGACGACCTCTGAGTCACTGAGCGAAAACGCGGCGAACAGCGCGGCGACCATTATCACGAACGGGACGAAAAATACGATGAAGACCGCATGGAACGCCGATTTTTCGGACATCTCGACGATGACCTTGTCGCCGATCTCTACAGGCTCTTCGCAGGTCGTTTCGATGATCTTTTCGGCAAGATCCGAAGCCGAACAGAGCGATTTTGCGTGGCACTCCGCGCAGGCGCTCTTTACCTCGATCCTTACCTTTGCGATGTTTCGATCAACGCCGATCACGCATCCGATATGTGAAACCTTTGCCTCTGTCATTTTTTGCCTTTAAAGGTTTTTTCCCTATATAATGTTAAGCTGTTTTTTGTCAAATTGAGGTTAGATGCGATGAATGCTGACGAGATAAAAAAAATCATCCCCCACAGAGAGCCATTTCTCATGATAGATGAAGCTGAAATCATCGAAGATGGCAAGTCTGCGAAAGGATTCAAGAAAATTACCGGAAACGAAGGCTTCCTGCGCGGTCACTTCCCTGATGAACCTGTCATGCCCGGAGTTTTGATAATCGAAGCGATGGCGCAGCTCGGGGCTGTCCTTGCGCTGAGCAAGCCTGAAGGTGTCGGCAGAAAGATCTACTTTACCTCGATAGACGGCGCCAGATTCCGGAAAAAGGTCAAACCGGGCGATCTGCTTGAACTTCGGGTGGAGTTCGTTTCATTCCGCCATTCGATGGGAAAGGGACACGCGGAGGCTTCTGTCAACGGAAGCGTCGTATGTTCGGCAGATCTTGGATTTGCGGTAGGTGAGTGAAGCGGATTTTTGAAGTCAGAGATTATTTTTGGTGGTGGTGACAGCCGCATTTGCAGCTGCCCTCTTGTTTGGCACATTCGCATCCGCCGTTTTTTGCGCATTCGCAGTTGCCTTTTTTAGCACATTCACAACCGCCGTTCTTGGCACATTCGCAGTTGCCTTTTTTAGCGCATTCGCAGTTACCTTTTTTTGCACATTCGCATCCGCCGTTCTTAGCGCATTCGCAGCCGCATTTTTCATTGTTTTCGATGGAATCAAGATCAAGTGTGCAGGTATTACTTTCATCGGTGCAACTGGGGATGGCCTCTGGATTGCTGCTCATACCGGCTTTGCAGCCGCATTCTCCGAAAAGAGCAAAAAACGCAAACGTCACAAGCGCGAAAACAAAGAGTTTTTTCATGTTACACCTCAGTAAAAAAGTTAATAAAAACGATAAATTCTGGTCATTTTCCGTTAAAAGTCAAATATCAGCGGAAGATTTATTTTTTCGGTAGTTTGAACTCGAGCTCGTCGTAAACTTTGTCGTAAAAGATGTAGCTGTAGACCGCGTAGTTCCCGACGACCTTCTTTACATAGTTGCGCGTCTGAAAGATCGGAATGTCTTCGATGTACTCGTCCAGCTCGGCGTCGGGATTGTTTTTTATCCACTTTTCGATCCGCTTTTCGCCGGCGTTGTAGGATGCCGCAGCCAGCGGGATCGAACGGTCGAATTTCCTAAGGAGCGTCGATAGATACTTTACGCCGAAACGGATGTTGGTGAGCGGTTTCTGGAGATTCTTTGTCTCGATCGTTCCGTAATCTTCGTTGTTGGCGAGGATCTGTGCTGTCGACGGCAGCAGCTGCAGAAGGCCGATCGCGTAGCTCGTCGATATCGCGCCGACATCGAAAAGGCTCTCCTGCCTTGCGATCGAAAAGACGAACAGCGGCGGAACGTTGTAAAAATCGCAGTGCGACAGGATCTCCTCCTCGAAGGCGATCGTGTAGTGAAGCTTGAAATATTTCTGCGAGTTGTCCGATATCCTGCTGATCGACTTCATCAGATTTGCCGCAAGCATGTGGTTGTTCACGCTTTTGGCCGCGAAACTCGCAACCAGCTTGTCGTATTCAAGTCCGTCATTTTCTATATTTTTGAGGCTGTTCGAGAGTATTTTGTTCGTAAGCTTCGGGTTGTTCACGCAGATCGAAGCCGTGATCCAGCCTGTTTCAGGTATGCTTTCCCGGTCAAGCAGGAGGCCCGGGTCGATCTGTTCCTCGCCGGTTTCACTGCATGTGAAGCCGAAGGTCTTTACTCTGCTGGCCGCCATAGCCCCGTAAAACGAGGCAGGGAAACGTGCCGCGAGGTCGCAGAAGATCGCCGTCGATTCGTCACTTCGGTTCTGCTTTTCAAGGACCCGCGCAAGCCAGTAGTTCGCACGCTGGCGGTCGTAGCTCAGCTCGTGTGAAGCAGCGATGATCGCATCCAGCCTCTGTTTCGCCTCGTCGAGCCGGTTTTGCTTGTAGCTTATCCAGAAGCTCAGAAATGATGCCAGCTCTATCTTTCTGCCGCCAGGGAAGGAGCTCATGTAGAGCGAGAATAGACGCGTCGACTCGTCCCACCGGTTGTCCAGTCTTGCTATATCCGCAGCGAGATAGAGGAAATCCGAGGCGCTCTCCTCGTCGTTCGGCAGGAAGAATTCGTAGGCCGTCATGTAGAGCTCGATCGCCTTCGCGTTGTGGACGAGAGCCGATTCCGAGTAGCCGTACTCTATGAAGAACTTGTATATGTCGCCGGGACTCAATTCCTCGTTTTTCCAGTGCTTTTCGAGATCCTTATATATCGCCTCCGCCTTTGTGTGCTCGCGCCTTTTCGAGTGCGACATCGCCCTGTAGAGGTGTGCGCGCCAGTCGACGGAATTTGTATATTTATTGTTCGGGTAGAAGCCGTTCGCAAGGCTTATCGCCTGTTTGTAGCGGACCTTCCGGTAGTTATATTCGAGCTGCCAGATCCTGAACTCTCCGATTGCCTTTCTGCTCAGTTTTTTCGAGTAGTTCTCAACGGTTTTTGCCATCGTGTCGTAGAAGCTCTCAGGAAAATCGACCTTGATCTGACGCAGGTAGGCGAATCCCTCCTCGGGATTTTTCTTGAGGAGTTCGGTAACGTAGTACTGGGTCAGTTCAGGGCTTTTCGTCTGACGGTAATCCTCCATGAACTCCCTGATCCTGCCTGTGTAGTAGAGCTTGCGTAGATATATCGGGTAGAGGTTTTTAGAAAGCTGCTCGGATAGCTGCGCGATGTAGCCCTTCATCATTTCGAGAGGCAGATCCTGCCACCTTTCGGTGACGAGGAGGTAGATCCCGAGCTCGCGATCCTTTTCGTCGAGTTTCTCCAGAAGCTGCGTCAGTTCGTCGATCGGGGAGTTACCGTTTGAAGCCGCCTCGAGAAAGAGGATCTTGCAGAAGAGGCTGTCGCCGCGGTTACAGAGTTCGACCCTCTCTTCCGTAGAAAACTGCCTGAGATAGAGGATCTTCTGATCGATGTGCTTTTCAATGTCGCTTTCACCGAAATCGAATTGAAACGCTGAAAACAGTAGCTGGACTATCAGAAGAGAGGATGCGAACATTCCGTAGAAAAGTTAATGATTACGAATAGTTGGAAGAACTAGTCTTCTTTAGCGTAATCGTAATATTCCTTGCCGAGATGCGTGATAAGCTCTTCGCCCATCATATCCCTGAGGGTGTTTTTCAGCTTGGTGTGCTGGATGAAAACATCGTGTTCCGGATAGAGACCTTCAGCAACCATCGGTGATTTGAAGTAGAAGCTCATCCACTCCTGGATCCCGTACATTCCGGCTCTTCTTGCAAGGTCGATGAAGAGAAGCGTATCGAGAACTACCGGAGCCGCAAGGATGGAGTCTCTGCAGAGGAAGTTGACCTTGATCTGCATCGGCATATTGAGCCAGCCGAAAATATCGATGTTGTCCCAAGCCTCTTTCTCGTCTCCTCTCGGCGGGTAGTAGTTGATCCTTACTTTGTGGTAGTAGTTGCCGTAAAGTTCCGGATAGTTCTTGGCGTCAAGGATCGTGTCGAGAACGGAAAGCTTCGAGACCTCTTTGCTCTTGAAGTTAGCCGGATCGTCGAGAACTTCGCCGTCGCGGTTGCCGAGGATGTTGGTCGAGAACCAGCCGTTGAGGCCGAGCATTCTGAGTTTGAGTCCGGGGCCGATGATGGTCTTCATCAGGGTCTGACCGGTCTTCCAGTCTTTGCCGGCGATCGGCATCTTCATCTTGTTTGCAAGCTCCTGGATCGCTCTGTTGTCAACCGTGCAGTTCGGTGATCCGTTGATGTAGGGGAGACCCATGCTGAGTGCCGCGTAAGCGTAAACCTGGCTCGGAGCTACCTCGGGGTGGAAACCGTCTTCCATAGCCTTTTCAAAAGCCGCAAGCGTGTCGTGGATCTCGCAGGGTTTGTGATAAGCCTCTGTCGAAGCGTTCCATACCATGACTGCTCTGCTGCAGCCCTTTTCCTTCATCGTGTTTTTGATGTCGTCCATAAGCTGGTGAGCAAGTTCCATGTAGTTTTTGCCGGTTTTTACGTTCGGACCGTCAAGCTTTTTTACCCACTCGTGGTTGAAGACAGCCTTCATCGGTTTGATCGCGAGCATTTCGTCCTTAACGGCCTCAAGATCCTCGCTGCGTACAACGGCTGCGTGTCTTGCCGACTCGTACATATTGTCTGTGAAAATATCCCAGCCTGCGAATTCAAGATCGTTGATGTCTGCAAGCGGAACGAACTCTCTGATGAGCGGTGAGCGGTTTTCGGTCCTCTTGCCGAGTCTGATGTGACCCATCTGGGTGAGTGAGCCGATCGGCTTGTGGAGACCCTTTCTGATGTTGAAAATACCGGTAAGGACTGTTGAAGTGATCGCTCCCATACCTACGAAGAAAACAAGCATTTTGCCGTCTGCCGGCTGAATGTTGCGTGCTGTCATTTTTAATTCCTCCATTTAAAAATATGTCAATCGAAATAAACCTAAAAGCCCGCTAGATAAGCAAGAAGTGTGCCACAATTTTCTGTGAGGTAACTTGTTGAATTTATTGGCTCACGACCTGGGCCTAAAGAGGCTTTGCGGAAAAACGTAAAATTTTTTTACAATCGGTGCGGCTGGTATAATTAGTTATGCCGATTTGCCTTTCCGGAATAAATCAACATATCATACTGCCGTTGATTTAAGCGGAGGTTTAAATGCTGACTGCTGGAACTGAAGCGGCAACGCGGGCCTCCGCCAGACAAAAATAACGGTGCAAAATTGAAAATACTACTTATCGCGCCTCCGGTTTTTGATTATTACTTCACAACCCACAGAATGGAACCTCTCGGGCTTGAATATATCCGCGAGGCTCTGGAAGCTGCAGGACATTCTGTCACGCTTTATGATTCGACTGCTTCCGGCAAAGTCAAAACAGTCGCGACTCCGCCTGAATTTGCTTACCTTTCCCAATTCTACGAGGAGGACGCATCGCCTTTTTCGCTTCACAACGGCTACAGAAGACTCGGTGACAGCTTTCAAAAAATAGTCGATTTTATTAGGAAAAATGATTACGACCTGATTGCCTTGAGCTCGCTTTTTTCGTCTTACCACCCCGATGTAGAACTTCTTGCCGCCGAAATAAAAAAGGTGACAAAAACGCCTCTTTGTATCGGAGGAACAGCGGTGAATGCACAGAAAAAGAGGATCGCCGAAACAACAAACGCGGACTATCTCAACTGCGGAAACGGCGCAGTAACCCTGCCGCTCCTTGCCGACGCACTGGCAGGGAAAACCGGTTTTGATGAAGTCAAAGGGCTGATCTACAGAAAAAACGGTGAAATATATATGAACGAACCGTCGTTCGAACCTGCGTGGTGCAAAGGGCTGATCCCGAAACGCGGGAATCTTCGGTACTTCAGAAAGAAAAAAATCGCGAAAATCGTCTTTTCATCCGGCTGCCGCAACCGGTGCGCATTCTGCTCGATCCACCGTGACAACCCTCTTGCATACAGGGAGGTCCAGCACATAAAAAAGGAGCTTGAATACCTTCTGAGTATCGGTGCCGAAGTAGTCGACATCGAGGACGACGATATCTTTTCAAACCGTGAATATGCTACACAGATATTTGAAATTCTTGAAGAAATGCATGAGAAGGGGCTGTCGTACACCGCGATGAACGGCATGACGGTCAGAAACATCATCCCTTTTGCCGCAAAACTTGCTAAAGCCGGCTTCATAAAGCTCGATCTGTCTCTTGTTTCAGCTGAAAAAAATGTCGCCGGTCACCTTCACAGGCCGCACGGAACGGCAGAAATCGAAAAGGTGATCGAACTCACCGAAGGAAAGACCGAAATCGAGGTTTTTCTTATTCCGGGACTGCCTGGGACCGAAGTCACAGAGACCTGCACAACGCTTCTCCGCCTGCATAAGCTAGGTGTGAAGGGCGGCTTGAGCCCGCTCTATCTCGTGCCCGGTGTACCGATGTTCGAGGAGATGGGGATCCCCGAAAATATCCGCTTTTGCCGCGGAAGCGCACTCTATCCGTTTGATGGCAGAACCCGCGCCGACATCGCGTCACTGCTCAAGATTTCAAGGTTTCTCAACTATTCGCTTGACCATGAAAATGATGAAAATTACGAAATTTTTCTGAATTATTTCAACGAATCACTCAGACGCAGACGCTGGTTCAGACTTGGCAAAGATGGGATCTGGCGCGATTCGTTTGATTTTTTCTGCGATTTTGAATTGTAGGTTGGTTACGGTTTCTGCGAGAACTTGCTATCACCTTAAATACACTTAAAATTCTGCGGTTTTTGAATGATTTGTTTTAAGGAGTAAGAAATGAAGAAAATCTTTGTTTTTTATGCGCTGTTTTGCGCTTTGATCTTTGCTACCGGCTGCGGCGGCGGCTCGAACGGCGGCAACCAGAACGACTATCCCGATTCCGGTGACACCGTGACAGACGGTGACGTCGATTCAGGCGACAGCGGTTCGGCAGATACCGATCCGTCGGATTCCGGTCATGAAGATCCTGACACAACTCCGGAACAGCCGGACAACGGTGACAGCCAGCCTGATGGCGGTGACACTGCGCCGGACAACGGAGATTCTGCACCCGACGAAGGTGATTCTCAGCCTGACAGCGGTGATTCAACACCTGACGAAGGTGATTCTGCTGATGATTCCGATGACGGTGATACCGGCACAAACCCTGACACCAACCTTCCTGAATGCAGCCCAACAAGCGCGACTCCTTGCACAGACGCAGAAACGGATTTGATCTGGTCAGGAAAAGCTCCAAACTCAATGCAATGGAAAGCTGCCGTTTCATACTGTGATGACCTGACTGAAGGCGGATATTCTGACTGGCACTTACCGAATATCAGCGAACTCAGGACACTCATACAAAATTGTCGCACAAACGAGATGCCGGATGGCTCTTGCGGTATTATAGATACAGGCGATCCCTCAACGAGCTGCTTGTCCTATTCTGACTGTTGGATATGGGATACCTGTTGTTCTTGTGATTACTATACAACAGGCAAATACAGCAAATTCGGAGATACTGGTAGGTTTGGCTCTTCCTCTAATTGTTCTGATCTCCCTAATTACGCTTGGGATGTGGGTTTCAACGATGGTGGGGTGGAAAGCTACAATAAGAGCATTGCCAGATATGTTCGTTGTGTGAGGTAGGTTGTTCGAGATCGCATACAGCACTTCAATCCTCCACAACTTCAGGAAACAGGAACTTGAGGAGGTAAATTTTAGAAAACACCACATCGAAGTAGCCGAAATCACTTTTAACCCTTGTTAAAAATCGCTTTTCTGCTATAATTTACAGGTTTTTCTGAGATTTGATGTTCCAAAGACTCAAAACGGAGGAAAATATGCAGAAACAGATGAATAAAACGAAAGTTTATCTTGATACTTCGGTTTTAAGCTATTTAAAACAGGACGACAGCCCCGAGAGAACAGCTTCCACCTTGAAATTATGGGAAGATTTTAAGAGTAGGTCTGATCTCGAAATCTATCTTTCGGATGTTACGCTTACGGAAGTTTCAGAATGTTATGAGCCGAAGCGGACTTTTATGCAGAAGAAATTGAAAGAAATAGAGTTTACACTTCTTGAAAAAGATGAAGAAGCTGAAGAACTCGCAAATCAAATAATTGAACTCGGGATTCTCACACATAAAAGCCACGACGACTGCCTTCATATCGCCATAGCAGTTCTTGAAGGATGCAACTACATTGTCTCGTGGAATTTCAAGCATCTTGTGAACATCAAAACGATCAACGGAGTCAGAGCAATAACAAATTTGAAAGGTTTCAGACCGATAGACATCATAACTCCGGAAATGCTGATAAAAGGAGACGAAGATGAATAAGCCGGAAATATCAAAGGATTTTACGATTGACGATATTCACAAAATACGTGAATACAATTACGAAGAAACCAAAAATCTTACAGTTGCGGAACAAGCGGCTTACTATAAAGCAAAAGCAGAAGCATTCTTGAAAGAAGCGGGAATCACTCCGAAGTCAAAATCAGCCGACTAAAAAAAACAAATATCCATTTTCAGCAGCGGCTACGACAATGCTCATGGAACGAAACCCCTCCCAGTCTCTTTGTGACAGCTCCCCAAAGTTGAGGCAAGTTCACAGATTCCGCATAATTTTTTCAATCCAGGATGAATCCATGATTTCGAAAGCGAAGCATTTTTTGCCCAAATCTTTGAGCGATGCTACGATGTGATTGTATACGAATATGTCCGTTGTGTGAGGTAGGTCTTGTGGTAAAGCTCCGAATACCTGAAAGAAGAGTTGTAAAATTTGAATTTACGCGTTCTGGTATTTCTTATTTGTGTAGAACTGCTGGGCTATGCCGAGAAGGGTGTTGACGAGCCAGTAGAGCGTAAGTCCGCTGGGGAGCAGGAGCGAGATCCATACGAAGACTATCGGCATCGTGTACATCATTATTTTAGCCTGCTTGTTGTCACCCTGCTGCGGGTTGAGCTTCGTCTGGAGGAGCATCAGAACTCCAAGTAAAATCGGTATGATATAGAACGGATCCTTTTCGGAAAGGTCTGTGAGCCAGAAGGGGAGGAAGGGCGCTCCGTAGAGCTCGACCGCGTTCTGGATCATGTAGTAGAGCGCGATGTATACCGGCATCTGGATGAACATCGGGAAGCAGCCTCCGAGCGGGTTTATCCCCTCTTTCTGGTAGAGCAGCATCATCTCCTTGTTCAAAGTCTCCTTGTCATTTTTGTACTTCTCCTGAAGTTCCTTCATCTTGGGCTGGATCGTGCGCATCTTGCTCATCGACTTGTAGCTTGCATTCGAAAGCGGCCAAAGCAGAAGCTTTACGACGATCGTGAGAAGAATGATCGCAAGACCGTAGTTGCCGAGGAACGAGTAGAAGAAATTGAGGCAGAGCAGAAGCGGTTCCGCGAGGAACGAAGTCCAGCCGAATGAGATCGTCTTTTCGAGTCCGTCGGCCTCTCTCTTAAGGATTTCACGCTCCTTTGTGCCGTAGTATACCGAAAATTCCTGCTTTACAGTTTCTCCGGGCTTGATCTGAACCTTGTCGGCAAATGCCGTGAAGGCCGAAAGATTTTTGCCTGAATCGATCTGTCCGAAAGCGTTGAGAGGTTTGTCCGGCGTAATGACCGCGAAGATGAAGTAGCCGTAGTTCACGCCGATCCAGTTGACTCTACTGCTTTCGCCGAGGAAGTCCGAAACGTCTCCGGAATCGTCCATCTCCTCGAATGCGCCGCTATCCTTCTGGGCGACGAGCGTGAATTTTTTGTTGTATGCTGAAAGGATATCCTTGTTTTCGAACTGCGATCTGAAGGCGATGCTCGGGATCCACTCGATCGGAGAGTCGCCGTTATTGGTAATGCTTTTTGTTATCCTTACGTTGAAATCCCTGCCGAGAGTGATCTGCTTTCTTTCGGTTACGGTTTCCGTTGCGTATCTGAATGTGACCGAATCCGGGTTCGAAGACTCGACTTCATAGTCGGGTTCGCGGCTGAAGACTGTGCTCAGCTCGGGAAACGAACCGCCGCCTGCAAGACCGGCCGAAAGGTCAACGGCCTTTGAGGCGTATTCCTCCTTGATGATGAGCGATTCGGTGATCTTTCCGCCCTTTGTCGTGTAGGAGAGTCTGAGCGAATCGTTTGAGATCGATCCCTTCTGCTCGGGAAAGCTCTCCGCAGGGGCTATCGCGTTCGGGTTTTCCGATAAGGCGGCCTCCTGCTTCGTCGCGTTTGCCGCCGCTGCTGCAAGCCTTGCGTTTTCGGACTCCTGACGGGCCTTTTCTGCCTGCTCCTGACGCTGTTTCGCTACCGCCGGATCTGGCTTGGGCGCAAAAAATTCGCTCCAGATGAACATTACGGCAACTGAGAGGATCATCGCGATTATAAAGTTTCTGTTGTTCATGTCTTCTCCTTATTTTAAAGGGTCGTAACCGCAGTGCTTGTTATAGGGGTTGCAGCGCAGGATCCTGTATACGGCGAGAAGCGTGCCCTTGAGCGCGCCGTACTTTTCGAGAGCCTGGATGGCGTAGGTCGAACAGGAGGGGTAGAAGCGGCAGCAGTTCCCGGTGAGGGGTGAGATGTAGGCCTTATAAAGCTTTATCAGATATATTAGAAATCCTGCCATTATACTTTTCCGCAAAAAACAAAAAATCCCTCTTGATTTCGCCGAAACTGAGGTCGCTGCGGCGCGGGATCACGACTATGTCAAGGCAACGGGAAAATGCGTCGCGGTTGAGGCGGAAGACCTCTCGGATCCAGCGCTTCGTCCGGTTCCGCACGACAGCATTCCCAACCTTTTTGGTAACGATCACTCCCAGACGCATCCGGTCGGATTCGGCAAAATTGAAAACGATCAGTCTGGTTTTGAAAACCGAACCCTCCGACTTCATACAGGAGTAATCGTGATTTTTTCTGATTTTGTCCTGTTTGGAAAACGAAAAATCCAAGAGAATCGCGCAGTTACTTTTCGTTAATCGTTACAGTGAGGATCTTTCTGCCTTTTTTTCTGCGAGCCTTGATGACCTTTCTGCCGTCTGCCGTTCTCATTCTTTTTCTGAAGCCGTGAGTTCTCTTTCTCGAAATGTTGCTCGGTTGATATGTTCTTTTCATAATTGCCTCCTAAAAAAACATAGCCCAAAAAAAACGTGAGACTCTATTCAAGAATTATTTTTTGTCAAATATGCAAAATGAATTGACTCTCATTTCGCTGAAAATATCATCTTGCAACACTTTTGGAGGTTGCCGTGAAGAAATTTTACATAATTGCGATACTTTTGATTTTTGTGGGTGCGGCTCCGCTTTTCGGTCAGGAGAGGCTTCCTGAAGGAGCGTCGCTGAAAAGTCTGCCGCCGGTTCCTGTCGTCGAACTGCCGGCTGATTACGATGAACTGGTCAGAAAGTCGAATGCCAACGATATGACCAAAAAGGTCGACAAAATCGTCGGAAATGCAGTTAAAAAGAGCCGGGTCGTTATTGAAAAGCTCAATGATTTCATCTTCCTGCAGGTCGTACCGAACTATGCTTACGCCGATGAGGGCGGAGAGGAGCGGCTTGGCGAGGACCTTATGGCGATCCTCAACTCCAATGCGATGGAGGCGCCCAGAAATTCGCAGTTCATGACGCTTGACTACACAGAGATGCGCATGGCGGGGCTTCCGTTCAAAAAGCTGCTTATTGATTCTCTCGTTCTGAAGGCGGAGAGCTTCGACCAGTCGATTTCGCTCACATTTTTCGTAAATGTGAACAAGCTTACCAACATGGTTTTGAATTCGCTTGAAAACGTTAAGGATTTTTCCGTCGTCTTCAATCAGGCGGAGCGTTTTTACAGAGCAAAAGTCAAAGACAGCAAACTTCTTTATTTTGTCCGTATCCCGAACATCGCCTACGAGATCGTCTATACCGGCGAAATGTACGAGGTCGTTGTTGCGAAGAGCATAAAGGAGGCGCTTTTTCTGAAGGAGGTCCTGGCTCAGACGGAGCGTGAGATCGAAAAGAACAAGAATCTCACCTTCGACGGCAGATATATAAAAGGAAAGGAGCAGAACAGCATCTCGATCGACCTGTGGTTCCTTGCCGACAGGTGCGGTTACGATCTCAGGAAGGGGGTCGAGCTGGTCAGAAAGGCGCTCAAGGGCGAGCCGGTCAAGGTCTGGGGAAACGAAAAGGAGTCGAAATGAGCCTCTGTTCCCACTGCGGCGCGAAAAACGGAAACTCTTTCTACTGCAAAGGCTGCGGAAGGCCGCTTGCATCCGAAAAAAAGGTGCAGGAGCGTTTGGATCACGGTGAGAGCTCGATGTTCTGGTGCGAGGTCGAGGGCGTTATCGAGAGCGTCCTGAAAAATTCGGCAGTAGAGGCGCCGTCGGCTCCGGAAGAGACCGCTTTCGATCTTGCCGGCATCTCGAGGAGCAGCGGCATCTATCTGGTCGGAAACAGTCAGTGGCGTAAAATTTCACCGAAGGCGGAGGCAAAGTGCTTTTTCAGCGAAATAGCGGCTGTCTATATTCTTTCGTTTGTCGTTTCGGCCGCTTTCGTACTTTTTTCCGGTGTTTCAGCCCCGCAGCTCCTGTTCAGGGCATTCGGAGGCTCGTTCATATTGTTTTCGTTCGTTTCGCTCTTCATTTTTCCTCTTGCCAGAGGCGTTACTCCCGCTGCGTTCCATGCTAGGCGCTGCGCACCTTTTGTACCGGAGGCGGGGAGCGAGAACAGGAGGTCCGTCAGGGGTGACGCTGCGGCTGCATTCATGCTCTTTCTCTATTCAGTCTTTTACATCACGCTGATCCCGTTCGCAGCCGGTCTGATAAACATGTCGAAGTCGGAGGAATACAGACCCTTCCCGCTGGTCTTGACCAAAATAAGTTATATGGAAAGAGTTGAGGAGTAGGTAAAGAAGGTCTGCGGCAGCCGGCGAGACTGCCGCAGCGGAAATATCTACATGAAATCGTCGTAGGATGTCTTCTTGCTCTTGAGCATCTTTTTGAGCTTGATGACCGCCTTAGCCTCTATCTGACGGATCCTTTCGCGGGTTACGCCCATATCCTTTCCGACCTCTTCAAGGGTGAAGGTCTCGGTTTCGCCGATGCCGAATCTCATTCTGATGACCTTCTCCTCTCTGGGAGTCAGACCGTGGAAGAGTTCGCGGATGATCTCCGCCATATTCTGCTTCGCGGTGTAATCTTCGGGGCTGAGGGTCTTCGGATCCTCGACGAAATCCTGAAGCTGGCTGTCCTCGTCCTCACCGATCGGGGTTTCGAGCGAAACGGTCTCTCTCGCGCTGCGCCAGACCTTTCTGATCTTATCCTCCGGCATGTTCATCTGTTTCGCGACATCCGCAATGCAGGGCTCGATGCCGGTTTTGTTGGTCATCTCCTTGATGGTTTTGTTGATCTTGTTCATCATCTCGATCATGTGGACCGGGATTCTGATCGTCCTGCCCTGGTCTGCGATTGCTCGTGTTATCGACTGGCGGATCCACCAGGTCGCGTAGGTCGAAAATTTGAAGCCGCGCTCGTATTCGAACTTGTCGACAGCCTTGATGAGCCCGATGTTGCCTTCGCAGATGACATCCTTGAAGTCAAGGCCGCGGTTGTTGTACTTTTTTGCGATGCTGACGACAAGGCGGAGGTTGGCCTGGATAAGCTTGTTCTTGGCGAGCCTTACGCTCTCCTCGGCGTCGCGGAGGCGCTTCGAGAAGTTTTTGAGCTCGTCGATGGAGAGGCTGACGGTCTCTTCAAGCCGTCTGAGCTTGAGCTTGTCGCTGTTGATGATTTTGTATTTTTCGTTGATGTGGGCGAGCTTCTGATCTGCGACCGGGAAATCCGATTTGTCGCGGTTGGCGATGATCTGCCCCATCTTTTCGAAGGACATGCCCATATCCTCTTCGGTAAGGCGGATGCTGTTCTGGTGGAGCTTCGCCTCGTCCTCCTTGGCTCTGACGATCTTGCAGAGCGTCGTGATGAAGCTTTTGCTCAGCTTCATGTCGACAACGACGATCTTTATCATAGCCTCGTTTATGGCCGCCAGATCTCTCTCGAACTCACGTTTTTCCTTTGCCGAGAGGTTCTTGTGGGATGCCATATAGTTGAGGATGCTGTTCTTTTCGGTGTTTTTGCTCTTCAGGTTTTCGACGCAGGATGAAGTCGTTGATATCAGATCAAGCGTCTTTTCCGAAAATTCCGGGCTGTACGAGATCGGTTTAGCCGGTTTTTTGACCTTTGCGGGTTCGCGCTCGTCGCCGTCGTTCTCTGCATCGAGATCATCGTCGAGATCGTCGTCGTCGCTGTTTTCCGCATCGACGCTGTCATCATCGTAGTCGTCTCTGTCGGAATCGTCGTCGTCGCTCTCGTCACTGTCAACGTTGAAGTCGTCCTGCTCCCTGACGACATCCTTTATGTTCAGCTGGCCAAGACGGACCTTGTCCGGGATCTCTACGATCGCGTGGAAGGTCGGAACGAAGCCGAGAAGAAGGCTGACGATCTGCTTTTCGCCCTTTTCGATCTCCTTGGAGATCTTCTGTTCGCCCTCCTTGTCGAGAAGTTCTACCGCGCCGATCGTCTGCATGTACATTCTGAGCGGATCCTTGCGGCTCCTGTCGTGCGAGATCTGCGATTTGCGCTGGAGGATGGCTTCTGCCGGGTCGAGCGTGCGTACCTCGGTCTCGTCGGCGACCTGCGGCTGCTGCTTGTCGATGACGTCGATCCCGAATTCGTCAAGGTTCGAAAATATGCTCTCCATATCGCTGACGTCAAAGCCGGGGTCGTTCCCGATCATATCGTTGATGTCCTCGATCTGGACATTCTTTTCGTTCGTTTTTTCCGCATTTATCAGGACATTCTCGACGATCCTTGCAACGGACTCGTTGGGGATCTTGCCCTCCTTCACGTTTTGCTGAAATTTGTCTGCAACCTCGGTCGAGAGGTTTACCTTTGAATCGGCATCCTCCTGCTGTTCAGGCTGCGCGGGCTCCTCGGCGGTGAGTGCTTGTACATCAGCTTCAAGCTGCGCCATCATCGCGATGATCGACCTGTTTTTCTTCAAAAAAAGTGCGTTTCTCATCTGTAACCTCACTGGTTGGTCGGTAATGATTCGATCTGATTGTTCTTTATTATCATTTTCAGCTTGTTGTTCTTTTCAATTATCTCCTTGATAACGCGGCGGGCCTCCGGAGAGTTGTCTTCGTAGAGCTTTTTAAGCAGGTCGTTGTGTTCTTCAAGCTCAGTGGCCGCGATCGCCCTGTCAAAGAAACGTTCAATGAAATCAAAGCTTTTTCCGTCAAACTCGTTTGCTATGCTACCCGACTTGTCGAGCATTTCGCGCAGATCTGCGTAATCGCCGCCCTCATCGTGGATCCTCAGGATAAGGTCGTAAATGTCGCCAAGATCGTTTGCGATGAAACTGTTTTTTATCGTTTCGAGGGCGTTTACGAGCTCTTCGGCTACTGTTGCAAGGTAGAGTATCCGTTTAAGTCTCTCGGATCTCTCGTCGTCCGGTCTCCCGGTCTTTTTCAGCGAGCCTTTTTCGGCCTTTGCGACCAGTCCTTTGGCGTCGACAGGCCTTGATATCCTGATCTCGCTCTGAGTCTTTGCCCTGACGTAGCGGGAGTAGTGTTCGAACTTGACTCTCGGCAGCCGTTTGAGCAGCTCGCGTATCCCGGCTTCGATCTTTATCCTCTCTTCGATGTTGCCGGTCGCGAAATACTGACCGATCTGTTCGTCGATCAGGTGCTGGAAGAGCGGGTTCGAGCTCTCGACGAGTTTTTTTACGATCTCGCGGCCGCCCTCCTTTTTGAGAAGCGAATCTGGATCTTCGCCCTCCTGTTCGATGAATGCGACCCTTAGATCGAGATTTTCGGGGATCTGAAGGCTGCTGATGCGTACCGCCGCGTGCCTGCCGGCATTGTCTCCGTCCAGCAGGAGTACGAGCGGCTTGTTGAAGCGCGACAGGATCTCGAGGTGGTTCTCGCTGACCGCTGTTCCGAGTGCGGCGACCGCCGTATTCAAGCCGTGCTGGTGCATCGCGATGACGTCGAAGTAGCCTTCGCAGAGCACGATGAACGGGAAATCCCTCAGTCCGGATCTCAGGAAATCGAGCCCGAAGAGGTGCTCTTTTTTGTGAAAGACAAGCGTATCGGGCGAGTTGATATACTTCGGTTTTTCATCGGTCATGATCCTGCCGCCGAAGCCGATGATCCTCTTTTTGTCGATGATCGGAAACATCACTCTGTTCCGGAAATACGAGACCGGACGTCCGGAATCGTCAACGCGGATCAATCCGGCCCGAAGCATGGCGTTCATGCCGATACCGCGGCTCTGCATCTCATCAATGAACTGCTGGTTCGTTGACGCGAAGCCAATACCGAAGTGCTTCTGCATCTCCGGCGAGATCTGACGGCGGCTGAGGTAGCTCTGGGCCTCGCTGCTTAGGGCAAGGTTGCGCATGAAGATCTTTTCGGCTGCCAGATTGGTCTGGAAAATCTCCTCTCGTTCGCTTTCAAGCTGCGGATCAGAGCGTCTCTCCCTCTCCAAAAGCTCGGGGATCTGAAACTCTTCGCCGATTTTCTGTACTGTTTCGCCGAAAGAGAGATTCTCCTTTTCCATGAGGAATGTCACCGCGTTTCCAGAGGCACCGCATCCGAAGCAGTAGTATGTGTTGTTGTCCGTGTAGACGTGGAACGACGGAGTCTTTTCGTTGTGGAAGGGACAGAGTGCGACATAGCCGCGGGAGCTCTGTTCGAGCTTGGTATACTTCGAGACTATCTTGTCAAGTGGTACGCGCTCGGAAACGAGCCTGTTGACTTCAGAAAATGCCAACTAGGAAACTCCTTTAAAAATCAAAGCGTATTATTTTACGGATAATTTTTTAAAAAACAATAAGGTATAGGAAAAAAAGCGGTTCGCTGATTTCTTGAAAAAAAACGATAGTAGAGTAGAAAGCGGCGTCGAATCGATTGTAAAATCTGGAGTTACGGATGGCAAAGAAGGAAGAGAAGAAAACAGAGACGAAACCGGCAAAAAAAGCAGTTAAAAGCCGTGAAAAAAAATTAGAAACTTCAAAAAGCACCGCGATAGAGTTCAGGGATGTCGTCGAAGAGCGCTGGGAGATCTACGGTCTGATCGAGGATCTTCGTAACAACCGTGATGATGATAAGGAAAAACGCGGAGTAGTGCTGGACAAAACAACAGGACTCACCTGGCTGAACGTGAGTCCCGAAAAGATGACCTGGGACAAGATCGGTGATTACGTCAAGGAGCTCAACCGCCAGAAATTTGCGGGTTTCGACGACTGGCGCATGCCTACGATCACGGAGCTCGAGTCGCTCGTAGTCGGCCTGAAGAAGGGCGAGCTTAAAGGCGAAGACAACAGCGGACCGGGCGAACACGGTTTCTACTGGCAGCCGGGGATCTGGCTTTACAGCGGCGGAGACAACTTCGGTTTCTTCTGGTCTTCGTCGGTATCATCCTCGCAGCTTGTCAAGTCGCAGATATACTGGACTCTCATTTTCGATATCGGGAGCAAGGGACACGGAAACCCGTTCGATTCATACTATGTCCGCTGCGTAAGATAGTTGATGCGTCTTTTTTCTGAATTCATATTTTTATCCGTTCTTGCCTTTTCACTCGCCGTTTCTGCGCAGGATGCACCGTCTGAAGGAGGTCAGGAACAGTCCGTTACTGCGGCTGAAGCCGGATCGGATTCGGCGGATCTGAAAAAAACGGAACAGCAGCCTGAAGAGAAAAACGGACCGGCGCAGGCCGGAAAGAGCGATAAAAAAACGGATTTTTCCTGGAGCTTTTATTCGAAGAACCGCAGCCACATCTTTTTGAAGCGCAGGGCGGGGACGGATCAGTTTATCGATAACTACGCGATATTCGAGACGAAGGACGGTGTCGAGTTCAAGCACGATCACATGGCCTACGGTCTCAGAAAGACTCTGCTTTTTTTCATAGACAAGGATTTTGACGATACGGTCGAAAACTTCCATTACAAATATAGCCACGAACACTTCAACCACTGCTGGGAACAGTATCTCGACCGTATTTACATCAAGGGCGCGTGGAAGAATTTCAGCTTCACGGCAGGCGATTTTTACGAGAGCATGAACCGTGGAATGGCTTTTTCCGTAACAAATTCGCCGATGTACGGTGACAATTCGATCCGCGGCGCATCACTTGCCGGAAACGTTGACGGATTCTATCTGAAGGCGTTCGGCGGAAGGGCGAATCCGGAGCTCCGCGATGCCGCGACGTTCGAGCGGATGAACGAGACAGACGACTGGCTTGCAGGTTTTGAATTTGCCTACAAGCACAGAAAGTTCGAGGTCGGAGTCGAGTACGGCTACGGCAACTACGGAAAGTATCAGCTTTTGAGGCCGGAGGAGGAGGCGACGATCAGGCGTTCCCTCTACGCCGAGAAGGAGTTCCACTTTACAGGAGCCTATGTCGCGCTGAAGAATCCCTTCCCTCGTTTTTCGTTTTATGCCGGCGCAGTCTATGTCCCGTACGGCTACGAAAGAACGACCGCCAGATCGCAGATCAAGGAAAACGAGCCTAAAGACGAAAAGGAGAGGAGCGACCTGCAGAACGGCGCAGCCTTCTACTCGTCGGCTCTGTATTACTTCGATTTCGGTGAAAAAAAGAGCCGCTTCACCTTCAAGATCGAGGCGAAAATGTACAACAAGTTCTTCCTCAACTATAACAGGATGGAGGATTCGACCTACAGGAAACAGAGATATTTTAACCCTCCGACGATGCTTCCGAACGATATCCAGATAGATACGGAATTCGACACATGGGCTGTCGGCGGCCGGATCTCATACAACGAAAACTATTCCGGGCTCAGATTCCATGCCGATCTGGTCAAAGGCGACACTCTGGAGAACAAAGACGCGCTCCCGATGAGTCGTCATAACCTCATTTTGAAGTATCAGAGCGAGGATTTCTGGTTCGCATCGCTTTCCGCCGAGCGGGACTGGAGCAATTTCTCGTTCTCCGCCGGAGTCGGGTACCACACGGTCGACGGGAACGCAGGCAAGCGCAACAGCCGCGACTGGGTGCTTTCGTTCCTACATCTGGGCGGGCATATCTCCGATTTTTCGCTCAAGTTCAACAACGACTACTACATGAAGGACTACTGGCTGGACGATGTTCACGAGATGGATCATGTCCACGAGCTTAAGACTGTCATCGACTTCGCATGGAAACAGATGATCTTTGTCTCTCTGAAGAACACTCTCTGGATCGAAAAGGGACATTCGGACGGCAGTGAACCGGCGGGCGGATATTCGCCGGACTGGTATACCGGCGGAGCTGTAGGCTACAAGGATGAAATGTTTAAGGCCTATATTTTCGGCGGACTTGAAAAAGGGGGATTCTCCTGCGAGGGCGGAACGTGCAGATATCTGCCCGATTTCAAGGGCATAAAGGTGGAGTTTGAAGTAACTCTTTGATTTTATTGGTGAATTAAAAACTTGAATAAAAAGGTGTCTTTGCTAAGCTTTTAGGCTTTTTTTAGAGTCCTTAATTTAACTGGAGGAAATTAATGGTTAAGAAAACGTTGACGACACTGGTTGTTTTCATTTTCTGCGTACTGCCGTTTGCAGTTTTCGCAGATGATTTCGATGATTTTGAGGATGCTGCAGAAGAGGAAGAGGAAGAAGAGGAGGAGGCTGAAGAGTCTCCGGCCGACAAAAAGGCTAAGGAAAAGTCCGAAAGCGATGCGGCTATGAGAGATCTTATGGGTGATTCAGGCGAAGAGGAAGAGGCTGAGGCTCCGAAAAAAGGGGCTAAGAAGTCCGGCAAGGCAGACAAAGCTGATGCTCCGGCTGAAGAGTCCGGTGACGCTGAAGAGGCTGCTCCGGTAAAAAGCAAGAGCTTCGGCGGCTTCAAACCGATCCTTCTCGTCAAGGGCGGCATGACCTTCCTTGGCAACTACAGGCAGGACAATGTTGCGACCGGAGCCAAGCTCAGCGCTATCTTCGGAAGCGTTGACGAGGGTCTTGTCGGCGGCGAATATATGGGCGAGCACGTTATCGCAAGAGGTCTTCTGAACGTAAGGACGGACAACCCCTTCATCAACAACGGCAACAGCCCGCTTGCGCAGATCAACCTCCATTCGGTTCAGAACGGTGCTGAGAATATACTTTACGAGGCATTCGGCGGCATAAAGTTCTATGATGTATTCATCAAGGCAGGAAAGATGGTTCCCGAGTACGGTCTGATGGACACCTATCAGACTCTCGGCATGGGCTTCACGACTCCTTACCTTACCAGGAGCCTTATCGCAGTCGAGGGTTTCATTCCCGAGTCTGATGCAGGTCTTGCGATCGGTTACAACGGGATCATCAAGAACGACCACAATGTATTCGTAGGTCTTTCTCTCGGAACAGGAACGATCACAAGTGATTTCTGGAATACCGACAAGACCATCGGTCTTTACGGCAGAGTCGGCTACGCCTTCAAAGATTATGTAAAGGCTGCGTTCGGCTTCCAGTACAGGACTGATCATTTCAACAACGGTACCGTAAAGAAGGATCTGGCATACATCGGCATCGGTGTTCATGCACAGGTAGCAGTAAAGGGTTTCGAAATGCCGATCTCGTTCGACTACACGATGTTCAACCTTGTCAACACCACGACCCAGAAGAGAAAGGCTGCGACCAACATGCTCCTTTCGCTTGCTCCCGGATATGCATATCACTTCAACCACAACTGGATCGACAAGGTCAGCGTAGCTCTCAGATTCGACTACATCCAGGGTATCTTCACGAACTCTGCTGCGCTTAACAACTACCTTGAGACGACAAGCTACAAGAGCTCAAAAGGCTATATGAGGATAGGTGTTACGTCAAACTTCTTCACAAAGGAGCTTGCGGGTATCAGAGGAATGGCAGGTATCACATTCCTTATGCAGCCGAAAACCAAGATCGCTACTGGCGAGAAGGATTACGGCTTCATGACACTTATGATCAGTGCCGGCGCTGAGTACTAATTTTGTTCGCGGGGCCTTGAGCCCCGCTTTTTTTTAACGCAATCCAGGGAGGTTGTCATGAAAAGATCTTTTATCCTTTTTGTCTCGATTTTCGCACTGGTTTTTTCAGTTGCATTGACATCGTGCTCTGAGTCAAAACCTGTTGACAAACGCGCTTTGGTAAAGGAGCTCGTTGCGAAGGGCGAATACCAGGCGGCAAAGGCGGAACTTGTTACGCTTCGCGGTCAGTATCCGAACGATCAGACGCTTACCGAACTCAACATGCAGGTCGATGAAAAGCTCGCTGAATCCTTCTATGAGAAGTATTTCCAGGAGGCAGAGGCCGAGGGGACGCACGAGGGCTGGATCAAGGCTATGATCAAGATCAAAAAAGTTGAAAATATCAACAAGGATATGGTCAACAGCTGGATCAAAAAGGCTACGGAAAAGTGCATCGACACCGGTGCGAAGAAGCTCTCCGACGAGAAGCTCATCGGTCTTCTCAACCAGCTTTTCCAGCGCTATCAGGTAATCACGAACAACGATGTCCTTATGTACATCACGATGTTCGTAAAAGAGGGTCGTTTCCCGCTCAAGGAGTGGCACGACACGTTCGTAACGAAGTATCCTGAGCTTATGGACGAAGAGACTGACAAGTTCGTAGGCTGGCCGAGACCGGCAAAGCAGGATGCTCCTGCAAAGTAACTCCTGAATCGTAATATCCAACAGATCACCAAACATCTTAGATAAGACCTTTTCAACGGCATTCAGCCTCTCTTTTCCGGTAATTTTTTTAAAAATTCGTACAAAAAAGTCGTTTGTTTGAAAAATTTTTTTTGAACAAAATGAAGAGTCTGAAAAATATCCTGTGATTTCAGGCGGTTAATGTGTGCAGCTAATTTTGACATTCTGATTTTGCGAGATTATCATCATCCGCTTTATTCTTTAACAAATTTTATATGGAGGTTCTCACTATGGGCGATGCTCAGAATGCAAAAATCACCGCTGTCGATTCAAAAATCAAAGACATTACCGATTTTCTGAAGTCCTCTGTCCTTGAGCCTGCCGAGCAGGAGAAAGAGACTATCATCAAAGACGCGAAAGCCGAGGCTGCGAAAATCGTTGCGGATGCCAGAAAAGAGGCTGAAGAGATAATTTCCAACGCCAAAAAGGAGGCGGAAGTCACAAAGCACAACACAGAATCTGCCTTGAAAATCGCTGCGAAACAGTCTGTAGACAATCTGAAACTCACGCTTGAAAAAGATGTCCTCAACGCGGCCGTCGCAGCTCCGGTAAAAGAGGCTATGAGCAGCGAAGCGCTTATCAAAGAGTTCGTTTCGGAGTTCCTCAAAATATATGCCGACAAAGGATCGTTCGCGATCGAACTTCCGGCAGCGCTCAAGGAAAAACTTGCCGCTTACACCAATTCGCAGATCCAGGCTCTCGGAGCGAAGGGGATCAAACTCGGTGAGGAAACGCTTCCGAGCGGATTTGCCGTCAAGGCGTCTGACGGAGCACTCCGTTACGATTTCACCGACGAATCGGTTACAGAACTGCTTACTGAATACATCAGACCTGAACTCAGAAAAGCTCTGTTCTCGAAATAGCGGGGTGATTAAGCATGAAGTTTAATCACTACACGATAGCCGCTCTGCCGAATCTGACATGGGACAGCGAGCTCCCGTGCACTTTGGCGGAGCTGCTTGAAGAGTTCGATATGCAGCTGGAGCCTTTGAAAGATGGTATCAGCCGCATCCTTCTCCTCGACGACCTCAGAAACATGGAACTTCTGATAAAATCGAAGCTCGATTCTTCGGAAGAGGCCGATCCCGCCAGAATAGATTTTTACCGCGCAGGGTTGACGAAACCGGAAGAAATCGGACTTTTCATCGAAGATCCGAGACGTAACGCTCCAGACTGTTACCCGGAATTTATTGAAGATTTCCTTGAAGAGAGGAAGACGAACGAAGAACGTTACGCAAATTTCGAAGAGCTTTACATCAGCTACTACACCTGGATCGCCGGAAGTAAAAACGGATTTCTTGCGCGTTACGGCGAAAACATGCTGACTCTCTGCACTGTCATTTCGGCAATCAGAATGATGAAAAGCGGCGCGGACCTCGACAAGAAACTGAAAGGCGATCCCGATGCGGTAAAACTTATCCTCGAAAACAGAAACAACGCAGACTTGGGTTTGAGGAGCTATTTCCCGGAAGTTGTCAATGTCGCTGCTCTTTTTGATAAAAGCAAAACTCCCGACGAAGTTGAAAGAGAGCTTGACAGGATCCGTTTCGCCCTTCTTGATGAAGTCGGGCAGGAGAAGCCTTTCGCGGACCACATCATTTACGGCTACATCATCGGTTTCCAGCTCAAAGACAGGTGGATGACGCAGAACGATGAGGCGGGAATGGAAATACTCGAGAACATAATTAAAGGAAATTATTGATAGGAGACTGCAAATGGATGAAAAAACCAAAGGAATAATCATTGCGGCGCAGGGCAACCTTGTTACCGTAAGATTTGACGGAACGATCCGTCAGAACGAAGTTGTTTTCGTCAAGACCGGCGGACAGTCGCTTAAAGGCGAGGTCATCGAGATCAACGGAAACGAAGCGAAAGTTCAGATCTTCGAGCCGACCGACGGCATCAGATACGGCGACGAGGTCGTTTTCGAGAAAGATCTTCTCTCCGTCGAACTCGGACCGGGACTTTTGAAGAGGGTCTTCGACGGTCTTCAGAACCCGCTTGAAGATATTGCCGAGGCTGCGGGATACTTCCTCAAAAGAGGCATCTACCTTCCTCCGCTTCCGCGCAACATCAAGTGGCAGTGGAATCCGACGGCTAAAGTGGGCGATACCGTTTACAGGGCGCACTTCCTCGGCTGGGTCCCCGAAGAGAACATCAAGCACCAGATCATGGTTCCCTTCAACTTCATCGGCAAAGGTATTGTCAAATCGATAGCTGCTCCCGGCGAATACACTGTCGAGCAGGAGATTGCGACGATCGAAGACGAAAAGGGTAAAATCCGCTCTGTCAATATGATCAATATGTGGCCTGCGAAATTCGCGCTCCGCTTCGGCGAAAGGCTTCTTCCGACCGAGCAGCTCGTCACCTCGCAGCGCATCATCGACGGTCCGTTCCCTGTCGCAAAGGGCGGAACGTTCTGCACTCCCGGACCTTTCGGCGCGGGCAAAACAGTCCTTCAGCACCAGATCTCGAAGTATGCGACGACTCAGATAGTAATCATCGTAGCATGCGGCGAGCGTGCAGGCGAAGTTGTTGAAATTCTTCGTGAATTCCCACACCTTGACGACCCGCAGACCGGAAAGAAGCTTATGGACAGGACCTGCATCATCTGCAACACCTCTTCAATGCCCGTTGCGGCGCGTGAAAGCTCGATCTACATGGGCGTTGCGATAGCTGAATATTACAGACAGATGGGTATCGACTGCCTGCTTCTCGCAGACTCGACTTCGAGATGGGCTCAGGCTCTCCGTGAAATGTCGGGAAGACTTGAGGAGATCCCGGGCGAAGAGGCGTTCCCGGCTTATCTGGCATCGAGGATTTCGGAGCTTTATGAAAGAGCCGGCGTCATCAAACTTTACAACGGCGAACAGGGTTCGCTCACGATCGGCGGATCGGTAAGCCCCGCAGGCGGTAACTTCGAAGAGCCGGTAACTCTTTCGACACTTGCTGTCGTCGGATGTTTCCTGGGCTTAAGCAGGCAGAGATCTGACGCAAGAAGATTCCCGGCTATCGATCCTCTCATCAGCTGGTCGAAATACGGCGAAAGATTCGCGGCCCACGGCGACGACAAGATGAAGGAAAGGATCAAGATCATCGAAAAAGCGCAGAAAATGATCATCGAAAGCGACGATATCGGTAAAAAGATGTCAGTCGTCGGCGAGGAGGGTATCAGCATCGATGATATGGTCGTCTACCTCAAAGGCGAGTTCTACGATGCTGTCTACCTGCAGCAGAACGCTTACGACAAGGTCGATACGGCGACGAGCATGGACAGGCAGAACGAGCAGCTCGGCATCATCTCGAAGGTCCTCGACAAGAACTTCAAGTTCGACGACAGGGAAAAGGCGAGAAACTACTTCCTCGACCTCACCGACAAGATAATCCAGCTCAACTATCTGCCTCGCGAGGCTTCGATCTACGGCGAAAAGAAACAGGAAATACTCAACATGATCGAGGGGGAATAAGATGGTAAAGACATACAACCGAATTGAAAGGATCAAAGGAAGTATCGCCCAGGTAAAGGCCGAAGGCGTTATGCTCGGCGAGCTTGCCCAGATCAAAATGAGCGACGGAAGATCGACACTGGGTCAGGTCATCGGCTTCAACGGCGACAGAGTCAGTCTTCAGATCTTCGCAGGAACGAAAGGCGTCGGCACGGGTGACCAGATCCGCTTCCTCAGCAAACCGATGCAGGTAAACTGCGGTGAAAGTATGCTCGGAAGAGTCTTCAACGGCAGCGGCGAACCGATCGACAACGGCCCCGAGATCATGGCTGAAAAGGTCGATATCGGCGGACCTTCGTTCAACCCGTCGAAGAGGATCGTCCCGAAGAGATTCGTCAGAACGAACATCCCGATGATCGACATGTTCAACGCGCTCGTCATCAGCCAGAAGATCCCTATTTTCTCGATCTCCGGCGAGCCTTACAACGAACTTCTTGCACGAATCGCGAGCCAGACGGACGCCGACATCATCATTCTCGGCGGCATGGGTCTCAAATTCGACGACTACCAGTTCTTCAAGGACTACTTCACGAGAACGGGCGCGATGGAAAAGACTTCGATGTTCATCCACCTCGCTTCTGACCCGGTCGTTGAGTGCGTCCTCGTTCCCGACATGGCGCTTGCTGCTGCGGAACAGTTCGCTATCAAAGACAAAAACGTCCTCGTTCTTCTCACCGATATGACTTCTTTCAGCGACTCGCTGAAGGAAATCTCGATCTCCATGGATATGGTTCCTTCGAACCGTGGTTATCCGGGTTCGCTCTATTCCGACCTCGCTTCGAGATACGAAAAGGCGGTCGATATCGAAGGTTCCGGCTCGATCACGATCATCGCGGTCACGACGATGCCCGGAAACGACGTAACGCATCCGGTCCCCGACAATACGGGATACATCACGGAAGGTCAGTTCTATCTGCACGGCGGAAGGATCGACCCGTTCGGCTCGCTCAGCCGTCTTAAACAGCAGGTCATGGGTAAGGTCACGAGAGAAGACCACGGCGACCTTGCGAATGCGATGATCAGACTGTACGCCGACGCTAAAAAGGCGCGAGACAGAGAGTCTATGGGTTTCAGACTTTCGGGCTGGGACAAGAAGCTTCTCGCTTACGCCGAGACCTTCGAAAAGAAGATGATGGACCTTCAGGTCAACCTCGACATCGAAGAGCAGCTCGACCTCGGATGGACGATCCTCGCGCAGTGCTTCGACAGAAACGAAACAGGTCTTAAAAACACGTGGATTGAGAAATACGGTAAATGGGATAAGTAAATGGCAACAATAAAACTCAACAAAACAGAGCTGAAAACTCAGAAGAACCTTCTGGCGCAGCTCAGCAAATATCTTCCCACGCTCCAGCTCAAAAAGCAGCAGCTGCAGGCGGAGGTCGAAAACTCCCGCAACATGGCCGCTGAAGTGGAAGCCGAGATCGCGCGTAGGAAGGGATTCGTCGCTAAATGGGCGGCGCTGCTCAGCCGGAAGCTCACTTTCAATATTTATCAGCTCGTTGCAGTTGACGAAATTGTCACCGAAACCGAAAATATTGCCGGAGTCGATGTCAGAGTCTTCAAGGATGTGAAGTTCAAGCCGTTCGAGTATTCTTTTTTTGAAAAGCCGATCTGGCTTGACAAGGCCTTTGAAGAACTCCGTGCGATAGCCGCCGAAAGGGAAAAGCTCAGGATCGTCCGCGAACGGTTCGACATCCTTTCGGAAGAGCTTCGCCAGACAAGCATCAAGGTAAATCTTTTTGAAAAGAGAAAGATCCCTGAGTGCAAGGAAAACATCAAAAAGATCTCCATTTTCCTCGGTGACCAGGAAATTGCGGCAATCTGCAACGCCAAAATCGCGAAAGACAAGCTAAAAAGAAAAGACGAACAGCAGTTCGCGGAGGCGGTGTAAATGATAAGTAAAATGCAAAAACTTCTGCTGGTAGGACCGCAGAAAAAGAAAGACGAAATCATTGAAAAGCTGCAGAAGGCGGGTGTCGTCGAAGTTATGCCGTACAAAGGCAAAGAGTTTGCGACAGACGGGCGTTTAGTCACGACTGCAAAGGCGGACAGCGCTCTCTCCGCGCTGAAACTGGCCGACAAATACAACGCTGCGGTTGCGAACACCGGCCGCAAAACGAATCCGGTGGACCTCTCTGCTGCCGATGCTGCCGACAAAATCATCGAACTTGACGCATCCCTCAAAAAGATCAGGGACGAGCTCGCGCTCCTTGGCGGCAAGATGAAAACACTCGAGACGCTCGGCAATTTTTCGCTCAGCGATATCCGTAGCATCGAAGAGAGGGGCAAAATCAGAATACAGGTCTGGGAATCCGCTAAAAAGAGCGCGGACGAAATAAACTTTGAAGGTGTTCTCGCAGTTTTCAAGATCTATTCCGATCCCGCGAAAGAGATTTTCCTCACCTGTGCAAAAGACAAGGTGACTCTCAGAAAATGTTCGGAAATCGTTCTTGACGAAGATCAGGAAAGTCTGAAAAAGGCGGTGTCCGGGCTTACGCAAAGGCGTAATGACACTGAATCTGCGATTTTCGACATCGCCGCCAAAAGGGAGGATCTTTATAAAAACTACCTTGCGGAACTCGATAAGGTCAGCTTCAACCGCGCTGCAAAGGGGAGTGTCAGCGAATTCGACAACAAGATCTTCATGCTTCAGGCATGGTGCCCGGTTTCCGAGATGCAGAAGCTTCAGGAGACGTACGCTTCGGACTGTGTCGCTCTGATCCCGATCGAACCTGAAAAGGATGAGACGATCCCGACGCTTATCGATTCAAAACGGGCGGTCGACGAACTCGGACGCGACCTCGTGAATATCTACGACACGCCGGCTTACACCGACTGGGATCCGAGCTCGTGGGTATTCTTCTCGTTCGCGCTCTTCTTCGCGATGATCGTCGGCGACGGCGGCTACGGTATACTGCTGCTCATCCTGATGATCGTTCTGAAGATCAGGGTCAAAAATCCGGGACCGTCGTTGAGGCGTTTCCTGAACCTTTCGATCGTGCTGACTGCGGCGACCGGTCTCTACGGAGTCCTCACCGGCGGCATTTTCGGCTGGTTCCCTGAGTCCGCTGAAGTGCCGATAGTCACGCTGTTCAAACAGCTTGATTTCATTAAAGAACTGCCCGTCAAGGACGGCAAGCCCGATACGACAAGCATAATGATGCAGATCTCGATCCTAATCGGTATGGTCCACATCTGCCTGTCGCTCATTCTGAGGGGCTGCCGTGCGATCAAGGACGAGAAGAACTTCATCACTCCGCTCATCAACCTGACGTGGATCGCGGCGATCTGGTCGTTCTTCTTCTGGTATGTTTTCGGAAACGGCGGAAGCGCGAATTTCAACTCGGCCGACCCTGAGGCTCTGAGCCGGGGCGGACTTCTCGGGATCGAGATCTCTGCAGGGATCCTCGTGCTCCTGACGATAATCAAGAAGATCACGGAGGGCAGCCGCAACCCGATAGCCATACTTATCGGCGGAGTCTTCGGGCTCTACGACGGCGTTCAGTTCTTCAGCGATATCCTGAGCTACATCCGTATCTTCGCGCTCGGTCTTTCGGGTGCTCTGCTCGCCCAGACATTCAACAGCCTGGCAGGGCAGGTCCTTGATTTGGGGCCGGTAGGCTACGTTTTCGCTCCGCTCATCGCGATCGCCGGTCATGCCCTGAACATAGCGCTCTGCCTCATGGGCGGCGTTATCCACGGGCTCAGGCTCAACTTTCTTGAGTGGTACAGATGGTGTTTTGACGGAAGCGGCAGAAGATTCGTTCCGTTCAAAAATATGCTTGCATTTTATTCCAAAGGCAATGATTAATAACTTTTGAAGAGGAGGAAAAAATGGTATTTGGAAATTTCGGACCGGCTCTGTGTCTCGGTTTGGCAGCGGTAGGAAGTGCTATCGGATGCGGCCTGGCAGGTATGGCGTCCCACGGCGCGATGGCAAAAGTTGAAGAGGGCCACGCAAAGTTCGTAGCTCTTTCGGCAATGCCTGCGTCACAGTCGATTTACGGCTTCGCGCTTATGATCATCCTTCAGGGCGCTCTGCAGAAGGGTGCCGGTGATTTCGCTATCTTCGGCGTAGCTCTTGCCTGCGGTCTTGCATTCATGATCAGCGCAATTTTCCAGGGCAAAGCATGCTCCAGCGCAATTCTTGCGGTCTCCAAGAAACCGTCCGTTTTCGGTATGAGCTTCGCGGCTCCCGGTATCGTTGAGTCGTTCGCACTTTTTGCTCTCGTCGGCGGGATCATGATGGCCGGCTAACCGGAACAACGGATCCGATTTTAAAGGGGGCCTTCGGGCCCTCTTTTTTTGCCTTGGGCTCCATGGATCCTAAGCTTCAGGTCTCTGTTCTTCAAAACAAGGGCAAAAAAAAAATACTTTTTGTCAATCTCCTTGATTTTAGTGTCATTTCTTAATTATATATGCGCCGTTACTGATTTTGGAGAAGAACTTGAAGATTTATCCTTACGACATTCATGACGGCGGTTATGCCGAGGCTGTGAAAAAGATCGGTGTCTCCGAGTGCGGCGCGGCGATAATGAAGGAGAGGTTCGCGCTTTCGACCTTTTTCGTTGCTGACATTTCGACTCCGGCGGCCAACGTCGTGAAGCAGCAGCTCCTTTCTCTTGGCGGAGAGGCGGCTGTTCCGGCTCACGCGATCGATTGCAGCAAACCGAAAAGCTCGTTCTTTTTTTCGCTTCGCAGGGATCTTTGCGGCGCACTTGTCGAGAGGCTCAGACTGCAATACTGGAAACTCCCTCAGGTCGCGGAATTTATTGAAAAATTCAACATGCTTCGCGCTCCGTGGTTCTCTTTTTCATTTGACGGGATTGATACTTCGCGTCCCAATTTGATGGGGATAATCAACGTGACGCCGGATTCTTTTTCCGACGGAGGCAGCTACGCCTCGGTCGACGATGTTCTGAAGAGGGTCTCGGAGATGATCGGAGAGGGGGTGGATATCGTCGATGTCGGCGGAGAATCGACCCGTCCGGGAGCCGCTTTTGTCGATGCCGAAACCGAGATCGGCCGCACCGTACCTGTGATAAAGGCGATCTCCGGGAGCTTCCCGAAGCTTACGATATCGATAGATACGAGAAAATCGGAGGTCGCTTATGAGGCTGCAAAGGCTGGGGCTAAGATCATCAACGATGTCAGTGGCTTGCGTTATGATCCGAAGATGGCTGATCTCTGCTGCGATCTCGATCTGCCGGTGATTATCGGCCATACGCCAGGGGATGCCGAGGATCTGCACGGAAAGGGCGAATATCGCGATGTGACGATGGAAGTTACTGATTTTCTTAATGAATCTAAAGAAATGCTGCTTTCGAAAGGGTACGATGAGAAGAAGATAATCGTCGATCCTGGCTTCGGATTCGGCAAAGATACCGGACACAACCTTGAGCTGCTCAACCACTTCGAGATGTTATTTGCCTGCACGTCGCCGGTTGCGGTGGGCGTGAGCAGAAAACGTTTCATCGGAGCGGTGACCGGTCGCGAAAATATTTCGGAAAGAGTTGCAGGAACGCTCGCCGTAAATATGATTGCGCTTGAAAAAGGTGCTGCGCTGATCCGTGTCCACGATGTTGCCGGTGCAGCCGACTGTTTAAAAATATTTAATGCATTGAAGGAGCTGAAATGCTGAATTTTCTGGATATTTCCGGTCTTACCGAAGTCAATTTGACAGCCCTTGACTTTTTGCGCGGAACGGTCGATTTCATAATCACGTTTCTTCTTTTTTATCTCTTCTTCGTTGCGATAAAGAACATAAAAACGCAGAAAATCGCCGCAGGATGCGCTTTTATAATGATCGTGCTGTGGTTTTCGTTCTATCTGAAGCTGCGGACCATCAGCTTTATTTTCAGCTCTGATTTGCGATATGCCGTTCTGGTCATCCTCATAATCTTCCGCGACGAGATCCGCCGGATGTTTCTCTCCATTTCGTCGATAAATTTTTTCAGCAGCCACTGGCAGGACGAGGATGTCAATATCATCAGGGAGCTGGCTGACGCTCTTGACTACATGGCATCGATCCGCGAGGGCGCTCTGGTCGTTATCCTTCCGAAAAGCGGCAGAGGCAGGAACGCCGAAAACGATACTAAAATCGGAACGATAGCCGACGGGACCGTCGTCGACGGCCTGGTGACCGACCAGCTCCTCAGAACGATATTTTTCAAGAACTCACCGCTGCATGACGGCGCCGTTATCATTGAAAACAAGAGGATCGCGAGGGCTTCTGTCTTCTTTTCGCTCAGCACGAACCCGAATATAGATCCTAACTTCGGTACGCGGCACCGTGCGGCTTACGGTATCAGCGAGAAGGTCCCGGATGCGGTGGTTCTTGTAGTCAGCGAGGAGCGCGGTGAGATCTCGCTCCTTCAGGGCGGCAGGATCACCCGTGACCTGAACAAGGAAGCCCTCAAGGAACAGCTGAAGGACAGGATTTAGGAGGTTGCCATGAAAAAGAACCGCGAAAGCATGATAAAGATATTTTTCGCACACAACGCCCTCCAGAAATTTATGGCTCTGGCCTGCACGCTTATCGTTTTTCTGGCGGCGCTCCACATAGAGCTGCGCGAAAAAGCGGCGGAAGAGGAGCGGGCAAAGGTAGAGCGGGAGGCTGCTGCGGCTCAGCTTCTTCCGAAAGATGCTGTCGAAAAGGAGGTCGACGTGGCGCTTGCGGTCGAGGGTTCACTTCCCGAAGGCAGCAGGATAACACTGTTTGAGACCTTCCCGAGCCGTGTGGTGGTTATGGGATCGCCGGCCAGACTTGATGAGCTTGAATCGATAAGCACGAAGGCTGTCGACCTGTCGGGCATAACTCAGAGCGTAAAAGTTAATGTCGAGCTGGAAGTTCCTGATTTTATTAAGTTGAAAGATAATCTCAGCGCGGTCGTGGCATCAATAAACATTGCCAAGGTAGAGTCGCTTGACGAGGAACTTTCGGCAGGATCGGAGGCTGGAGATGAAAAAACGAAGCCTTCGGAGACTGAAAAGGCAAAGCCGGCGGAGCAGGGCAAATGACGGCTGAGAACGGGTGCGTCATCTGGTTCACAGGGCTTTCCGGTGCCGGCAAAAGTACGCTGGCCGAGGCTCTCGGCGGGTATATGCGCTCGCTCGGGCAGAAAGTCGAACTGCTTGACGGAGACATCGTCCGCAAGGTCTTTCCGCAGACAGGCTTTTCGAAGAAGGACCGCGACGAGCACATCCGTCGCATGGGATATCTGGCTTCGATACTCGAACGGAACGGTGTCGCCGTGATCGCGTCCTTTATTTCTCCCTACAGAGAATCGCGTGACTTTGTCCGCGGCTTATGCAGAAATTTTATCGAGGTCTACGTCTCGACGTCGCTTTCCGAGTGCGAAAAACGCGATGTCAAGGGGCTTTACAGGCGTGCAAGGGCGGGCGAGATCAGCTCGTTTACAGGGATCGACGACCCTTACGAAGCTCCGCTAAGTCCGGAGATCACGATCGACACGGCTGGCGAAGAGGTCGGAGAATCACTTGATAAGTTAATTAACATATTGAGATCATTAAATATATTGGAGTAGTTTTTTATGCTTTTCAAAAACATAGACGTTCTTGACGAAAACTTTGAGATCCGGAAAAACCTCTTTGTCGGTGTTTCGGGCGACAGGATCAGATATATCGGAGAAACAAGACCCGATGAGGATTTCGGCGACGAATACGACGGCAGGAACAAGCTGCTGATGAGCGGTTTTTACAATGCTCATGCGCATGCCGCAATGTCGCTTTTGCGCGGCTACGGCGAGAATATGACCCTTCAGGACTGGCTCTTCACGAGGATCTTCCCCTTCGAAACGCAGCTCACGCCTGAGGCGGTCTACTGGGGAACGCTCCTTTCGATGGCTGAATCGATCCGTTTCGGTATCGTTTCGACTTCGGACATGTACTACTTCACGGACGATATCGTCAGGGCTGTCGTAGAGTCCGGCGAAAAGATCAACGTCACACGCGCAGTTGCGGTCCCTGACGACGAACCCTGGAAGTCTCCTGCGATCAGAGAGATGAAGGAGGCGTTCGAACGCTACAACGGATACGCAGACGGAAGGGTCAAGGTCGATATGTCGATTCACGCGGAGTACACTTGCAGCGACGCAACGGTGCGGACTGTCACCGAATATACGAAATCGGTCGGTGCGATCATGCACATCCACATTTCTGAGACCCGCTCTGAGCACGCTGGCTGCAAAGAGCGTCACGGCGGGCTCACTCCGGTGCAGTACTTCAACAGAATGGGGAGCTGGGATACTCCGTCGATCGCTGCGCACTGCATATATATCGAGGGCGAGGACTACGACATACTCAAGGAAAAGGGGGTGACCGTCGCTTCGAATCCGAACTCTAACCTGAAGCTCAGCTCAGGCGTCTGCAACGTTCCCGAGCTTTTGAGGCGTGGCATCAGAGTTGCGATCGGGACCGATTCCGTCGCTTCGAACAACAGCCTCAACTTTTTCGAGGAGATGAAGGCCTTCGCACTGACCGGCAAGATGATGTTCAACGATCCGACAGTCGTAACGCCGAAGGAGACGCTTTATGCGGCGACACGGGCCGGGGCTCTGGCGCAGGGCAGGACCGACTGCGGCCTTCTGAAGGAGGGCTTCAAGGCGGACCTGATCGTTGTGGACACGCACAAGCCGAATATGGTCCCCGTCCACGATATGCGCAACAACCTCGTATATTCGGCTGACGGCGGCGATATCCTGATGACGATGGTGGACGGCAGGGTGATTTACGAAAAGGGCGAATACAAGACGATCGATATTGACAAGGTGATTTTTGAGGCACAAAATCAGACTGATGAGATATTGAAAAGGCTTAAACAGGTTTAAAAACACTTTTTCAGGAGGAATCCATGGTAACAGTAAGACCTTTCAGAGCGATCAGACCGCGTGACGAGATCGCTTCCAAAGTTGCGGCTTATCCTTATGACGTTCTCAACTCGGAAGAGGCTAGAGAGCTTGCGAAAGACAACCCGATCTCTTTCCTTCACATCAACAAACCCGAAATCGACCTTCCGAAAGGGACCGATCTCTATGACGACAGCGTTTATGCAAAGGGAAAAGAGAATTTCCAGAAAATGATGAAGGAAGGAACCCTCGTTCAGGACAAGGAACCGCACCTTTACATCTACCGTCAGGTCATGAACGGCCACGAACAGTACGGCATCGTCGGCTGCGCAAGTGCTGATGACTACAACAACGACCTCATCAAAAAGCACGAGCTCACCCGTAAGAAAAAAGAGGACGACAGGACCCGCCACGTTATTGAACTCAACATCAACGCAGGCCCCGTTTTCCTTACCTACAGAGACAACAAACGCATTGACGAACTCGTTGCAGAAGTCGTTAAAAATACTCCGGAAGTCGATTTCACCGCTGAAGACGGCATCCGCCACACTGTATGGGTGATCAAAGACAACAAGATCAACAACGAGATCACCGGCACGTTCTACAACGAAGTTCCGCTTCTTTACGTCGCTGACGGCCACCACAGAAGCGCAAGTGCTGCAAGAGCTAAGGCTGAAAGAATGAAAAACGATCCGCACTGGAACCCGGAAAAGGAATATAACTTCTTCCTTGCTGTTTTCTTCCCGGCAACCCAGCTCAAGATCCTCGACTACAACAGAGTCCTTCTCACGATGAACGGTCTTACCAAAGAAGAGTTCATGAAGAAAGTCCTCGAAAAGTTCGAGATCGTCCGCGAAGGCGAAGCAAGACCGAGATGCGCAAAGGAATTCGGCCTTTACATGGATAAAAAATGGATCACGATCAAAGCGAAGGACGGCACTTTCCCGGCTGACGATCCGATCGAAAGCCTTGACGTAGCGATCCTTCAGAACAACCTTCTCGCTCCGATCCTCGGAATCGGCGACCCGAGAAGCGATGAAAAGATCGACTTCGTCGGCGGAATCAGAGGAACCGAAGAGCTCGAAAAGAGAGTCAACAGCGGCGAATGCACGATGGCGTTCAGCATGTTCCCGACCTCGATCGAACAGCTTATGAGCGTTGCTGATGCAGGCAGGATCATGCCGCCGAAATCGACATGGTTCGAACCGAAGCTCAGAAGCGGCCTTCTCGTTCACATCCTCGACTAAATGAAAAATATTTTTCTCCTTTTTATTCTGTCTGCCGCCTTTTTGCTTCTCTCTTGCGGTGGAGGCGAACCGGCGGCGGATGTTCCCGAATGCGGTGAAGATCCTGTATTCCCGTGTTCCGATGCTTCGACCGGACTTGTGTGGTCTGCGGAGGCATCGCATTTCAAAGTCTGGGAGGAGGCGCTCTTCTACTGCGAAAATCTTGAAGACGGCGGCCTCAAAGGCTGGCACCTGCCTAATATCGACGAGCTCCGGACTCTTGTTCAGGATTGCTACGGTACTGTTACAGGCGGCGAGTGTAATGTGAGTGATGCCAGAGGCTGTCTTTCCTACGATACATGCTGGTCATCATTGTGCCTTTGTGCATCCGACGATACCGGCAAGTACAGCAAATTCAAAGACATGGGCGGGTTCTGGTCTGCATCTGAAGCAGGTCCAGAGGGGGCCTGGTATATCAATTTTTACGAAGCAAAAATCGTAGATGACGAGAAACAAAGCAGCTACAGCGTCCGCTGTGTGAAATAGCGGTATTGGCTGCGTCGCAAAATCAGGTCTTAAGAAATATGATCAGTGTGTTAGAACGTACAGCCTGTAAGCGCCGAAGTCCCTTCTTTCCAGCGCTTTTTTTAGAGGTGTGTGTACGGAAGCGGTCAGTTCTGCATCAAAAAGCCTGAGGAACAAGTCGCATGAAAGGCAAAATACGCTTTTCTGTACATCTTCCGGCGTCTTTCCGACACGCTTGGCGTTCAAAAGGATCTGGTTTAAAAACACCTCCTGATAGGCTGAGTCGTGTGGCAGGTTCAAGCGATCGCGCTCTTTTACCAAAAGCTCCGTAATCCAGTAGGTATCAATACACTTGGGTTTGCTGAAAGCGGTACTGGTAATGCTGGATAAGTTGGCTCGGTAAATATAGACAAATTCTGGGATAAGGCAGGCTTTCTTTACTACGGGGTAGATCAGAAAGACGTTAATCGTATCCTCGAACCAGAACCCCTCTGGGAAGCGCAGATTCTGAAAAATGTCGCTCCGAAAGACTTTCATACAAGAAAAACCGCTCAAATGTCCTGCGGGGCTTGTTAAGTTTATATTATCGGTACACGGATGTTTGCTTGAAAGGCTGCCGGAAAGAAAATAGTGGGAACCTTCCACAATGTCGGCATCATACTGAACAGCTGCATCCAACCAATATTGAACAGCATCTTCCGGAAGTTTGTCGTCGGAATCCAAAAAAGTAATGTATTCTGCTTCAATTTCCTTCAATCCTGTATTGCGCGCTCCGGAAAGTCCCTTGTTCTCTTGATGAATGACCGTTACGCGGGGATCCTTTGCATATTCATCGGCGATTTGCGGCGTGGAATCTGTGGAGCCGTCATCTACCAAAACTACCTTGTATGAATAGTGAGTCTTCTGATTCAAAACAGAATCCATGCACTCCCGCAGATATTTCTCAACGTTATAGGCCGGGACAATAATCTGGAGATCATAACTAAAGGGTTTTTTGAGTACGTTTTCCGCAAAACAGACGCCTTCCGGTCTTGGAGAGAACGCCTGAAGAATTTTCACCGCATTTTCGGCGGGTATATCGACGGTCTTATGAAAAAAAGGCGCAGCAAGCGGATAGGCGGATGTAATACCTTTTTTTATTGCTTGTTTTAAGGCGCGTATTACCTTTGCTGTAAGGCCGTTCATTAAATTTAAACCGTAAAAAGGATTATAATCCCCTTATCGTTTTGAGGACTTCGGCTGCATGGCCTGCCGCCTTGACCTTGTTGAAGATATGCGAAATTGTGCCGTCGTTTTCGATGACGTATGTCGTCCTGACGACGCCCATGTGTTCTTTTCCGCACATTTTTTTGAGCTGCCATACGCCGAACTGGTTCACGACTTCCTTATCCTGATCGGAGAGCAGTATGACTTTAAGTCCTTGTTTTTCTTCAAATTTAAGGTGGGAGGCAGGGGAATCGGGGCTTACTCCGAGGACAACGGTATTCTCTTTTTTAAACTCCGGAAGGAGCTCCGTGAACTCCTTGGCCTCAAGCGTGCAGCCCGATGTGTTGTCCTTCGGATAGAAGTAGAGAACGATCCTGTAGCCGGAAAAATCCGAGAGCTTTATCTCGGTACCGTGAGAATCCGTAAGCCTGAAATCAGGCGCCTTGTCACCGATGTTGAGCATGTCAGTGTATCTCCTTTACGTTGAAAAGCGCAACTGCGACCGAGAGGATTATAGCTACCCAGAGCAGTGCGTAAATTGTTGCAAAACCCAGACTCAGCTGATCCAGACCGACTGAGTAGACCAGATTGTCCTTTATGTTGAAGTGCGAAAAGTCCGGCAGTATGTACCTGAGCGTGTTCACGACCCTGATCGTGAGCTCCGAAGACCTTTTGGTGATCGCGTAGACCAGGTTGTATGAGGTCGCGCCGACGATATAGAACGAAATCGTGAGCATTGCCGCGACAGCCTGTTCCGTAAGCGTCGAGCAGAGGACTGCCGCCGCGATGACGGTCATAGTCTGCAGAAAGATGGTGTAGAACGCCGGAATGAAGGTGATGAAACGGCCCGCGCCGCCGTAGATGAGGAGCAGGATCGCAAAAATCACCGCCATAAGCGCGATCTCCACAACGATCATAAGCGACATCCCGCAGAATTTGCCGATGATGTACTCCGCACGGGAGATCGGGCGTGCCAGAAGCGGATGCAGAGTCTTCTCCTTGAGCTCCTTGCGGACGAGCGAGATCCCCATGAAAATCGATAAAACAGTTGAGAAGATTTCTATCGTTCCGAGTCCGATATCGCTGATGATGTCAAGTTCGCTGCCGATCGTCATCTGCGTGATGCCGATGCCGATAGCTATGATGAAAATCGCAAAAAAGAGCAACAAATACAGCACCTTGTCGCGGATCATCTCTATGAATGTGTAGTATGCAACACCTAATATCCTGCTCATTTTTCTTCTCCTGAAGTGTTGAAAACGATCTCTTCAAGTGACGGATAGTCCGCTTTCGCGTTGTAGACCATGAATCCGCGCTTGACGATGTCTGTGATTTTGCTGTTGAAGTCGCTGATGTCGCTGCACTCCAGCAGGTATCTGTCGGAAACGATCTTTACGCCCGGGAAAAGCAAGAAAATCGTCTCTGTCATAGGTTCCGGAGTCGCGAATTCGATCGTGTATCTGACATGCGACGGTCTTACGAAATCGGCGATTTTTCCGAAATATTTGAGATGACCGTGGTCGATGATCAGAACCCTGTCCGAGAGATTTTCGATGTCGTTAAGGATATGACTGGAAAAGAGGACGCTTTTACCCTCGTGTTTGAGCGAGCGGATAATCTCCATTACCTCGTGGCGGCCGAGCGGGTCGAGTCCGCTCATCGGCTCGTCCATTATGACGAGTTCCGGGTCGTGGATCAGCGCCTGAGCCAGACCGATCCTTTGCAGCATTCCCTTGGAATAGCTTGAAAGGCGGCGGTCTTTCGCATCGTACAGCCCGACCCTTTTCAGGACGCTTTCAGCTCTGCTCCTGATAACGCTGCCCTTTATTCCCGAAAGACCTCCGAAGTACTTCAGGAGCTCCATTGAGGTGAGTTGGGAATAAAAATAGGGTCTCTCCGGCAGGAAGCCGATTTTGTGCTTGGTTACGCGGTCGCCCGGATTCTGGCCGAAGACCGAGATGGTGCCGCTAGTCTGCGAGATAAAGCCCATGATCATCTTGATCGTGGTCGTTTTCCCTGCGCCGTTGTGGCCGACAAAGCCGATGATCTCGCCCTGTTCCATGGAAAATGTGAGGTTCTTTACCGACTCTATTTTCTGCCAGACCTTCATGGGGTGGTTAAAAACCTTGGTTACGTTGCTGAGTTCTATTGGTCGCATAAATCACTCCTCCAAAATTTCTGCATAAATTAAGGTATAAGGATAAATAAGTCAAACTGCTTCTCAATAACGCGCGGACCTGCGGGCGGCTTTTTAAAATTCGACTCTCTTTCATCTGTGGAATGTCTGATAATCGAAGTCTGAAATACGGTCTTTTTCCGTGTTTTTCCAGTTCCGCCTGAAGAGTGAAAAATATTTTGCCGAAATGCCAAAAAAAAGTTGCGTTGGGGGGAACTAGGTGGTAAAAAATGTACCTGGTGTTTATAAAAGTGGGGATAAATGTCAAACATCCAGTCATTCTTCGGCAGAAAAGAGTACAGGATCGACGCGAAAGGCAGAATCTCGCTCTCATCCGACTACTTCTCTTTGCTCGATCTTCAGGACACAAACACCGTAGTAGTTGTTCAAAACAGCAACGAAACCCACAATTTTCTTGAAGTTTTTTCCCAAAGACAGTGGAACGAGCAGCTGGAGATCATCGATCGTATGGAAGATGACGATGATAAAGAGTGGCTTATGTACAATTATGTCGGAACGGCGATTTCGATCGAACTAGACACGCAGAACCGCATCCGTCTTCCCAAGTCGCTCATCGATTACGCGAAGATAGATCAGGATGTCGTTTTCGTAGGCGCGATCAGGACGCTTCGCATCTGGGCGAAGTCCGAACTTGCCGCTTTCGAATCTATGCAGAAACACGACAGAGATAGCATAAGGATCAAGATGAACGCGATCAAAAAGTCACGTTCATCCGAAAGAGGCGGAGAAAAATGACGACCTTCCAGCACACGCCGGTGCTTGCCGAAGAGGTTTTGAGCACGATAGACAACAATCCTTCGGTCTATCTCGATCTTACCTCCGGCGGCGGTAACCATGCAGCGAAAATCATCGGTAAATATCCCGGGATCACTGCGATCCTTATCGATAGAGACGATGACGCGATCGCTCATCTGAAGGAAAAATTTGCCGGATATTCAAATGTGAAGGTCGTAAAATCAGCTTTCAGCGATTTGGATAAGGTCCTGTTTCTGCTGCAGGTTTCGAAGGTGGACCTCATTCTTGCGGATCTAGGTGTAAGCAGTTTTCAGTTCGATACTGCGGAGCGCGGCTTCTCCTTCCGTCTGGACGGTCCGATGGATATGAGGATGGATCAGAGCTCCGGGCTTTCGGCTCTCGAGTTCATCCGTGCTGCGGGCGAGGGCGAACTGCGTTCGATCCTGAGCGAATACGGCGGCGAGCGAGAGGCCGGCAGAATGGCGCGTCTGCTCAAGAAATGCGTCGAAGAGGGGATGACGACCACCACGCAGTTTGCGGAGGCGATCTCCAAGGCGAAAAGATTCGCCAAAAAGGGGATAGACCCGGCAACTCAGATTTTCATGTCCCTCAGAATGGCTGTTAACAACGAGCTCGGTGAGCTTGAAAGCGGCCTTAAAAAAGGCTTTTCGGTGCTTTCTGAGCACGGGATGATGAGTGTGATCTCCTTTCATTCGACAGAGGATCGCATCGTAAAGAATTTTTTCAGGGACAGGAAGAACGGTCTGCCGTTTTACGTCGAGGACGGAGACGAGATGCCTTTCGAGAGCGGAAGGGTCATGTCGGTTGAGCTTCATCTGCCGACAGAGGGCGAGATAGCTGAAAATCCGCGTTCCAGAAGTGCAAAGTTAAGGGTTTTGAAGAAATAGCGGGGGAAAAATGAACGGTTACGTCGGTCAGGCTGAAGGCAGAAAGGTAAAGGCAAAGCAGAACATTGTCGCTGCATGGTTTTCAAGGTGGTTCGCGGGTTACAAGCTCGGGACTCTTTTTACATCCGGGATCGTGACCTTCTGTGTTTTAAGCGTCGTTTTCTTCGGAGCGCTTGCCGGAAATTCCTACTTCAGGGCGAAGACGACCAATCTGAATGCCGAAATCGTGAAAAAGTTCGAGGCGACCAAGGATCTGGAGTGGCAGCTTTCGGTAAGCAACAGGGATTACATCCGAGAGACTTCATCTTCAGAGCTGGTCAAGAAGGCGCAAGAATTAAAAATGTCGGTTGTTACCAGTGATAAGATCATTTCGGAAAACTAAAGCTTCGGAGACTGCGCCGAATGAATCCGAACGAGTACAACAAACTGTACCTATTGGCTTTTTTTATATTTATCGGGTTTGTCTTCATTGTAGGACGTCTGTACTTTATCATCCATGATCATCCGAAACATGTCGGATACGAGGGTTCAGCCCCCAAAATCGTAACCATACAGGGCAAGCGCGGAACTATCTACGACAGAAACGGTATTCCCCTTGCGATGAGCGAGCCGAAAAGCAACATCGCTATCGACCCGAAGGGTGTCTCACACAAGAAGGAGATGACGGAGTTCCTGATCGCGAATATGCCGCAGATCGATCCGAAAGTTATTGAAAAAGCTATGAAAAACGAGCGCAACAGCAACTATTACAAACTTCAGCGTGATGCAAAGTACGATGATGTAAGCGTGCTCAAGCAGGCTGTAAAGGCGAAAATCAAGGAGATCGACCTGCAGATCAAAGGCATCCGGAACAGAAAGGAGGGGATCGGAGGCGATGACAACAGCAAAAAAAACAAAGAGATCTCCGACCTCAAAAAGATGAGGGATGATTTTGCCGCCATTATCTACGAAGACGGTTACAGACGCGTCTATCCGCACGGAAAGCTTCTCGCCAATGTTCTGGGACATACAAACAAGTACAAGGACGCGGGCGACGGTCAGCGCGACGGCGTCGAAGGCATAGAGCTCAAGTATGATTCATTCCTTTCTGGCGAACTGAAGGGGATAAACAAGAATCCAAATATGCACGTTCCTTTGAGTGAAGAGGATTTTTCCGTCGATAACGGCGCCGACATCTATCTGACGATCGATGCCGACATCCAGTTTATCGCCGAGGAGGAGCTCGGCAAGATGATGGAAAAGACCAAGGCTAAGTGGGGGAGCGTGGTTATCATGGAGCCCTCTTCAGGCAAGATCCTGGCGATGGCGAACAATCCGAGCTATGACCCAGAAAACTACGGAACGCCAGAAAACAGCGACCTGGTAAAGCACAGGAATTTTGCTGTTGCTGATCCTTTTGAGCCCGGATCGACCTTCAAGGTCTTTTCGATCCTGGCTGTTCTGAATGAAAATATGACCAAGCCGGGAGAGCAGGTCTCTGGTGAAAACGGAAGGTTCATCTTCGGTAAAAATGTTGTCAGAGACTCCCACCCGAACCAGATGATGACGATACGCGACGTTATCGTGACATCAAGCAACATCGGCACGATCAAGTTCGCAGACCGGCTTTCCAGCAAACAGCTTTACGATTACTTCACGATGTTCGGATTCGGTCAGAAGAGCAACATCAACATCGCCGGAGAGTCATCGAGAGCGATCAGGAAGTATGACAAGTGGTATCCGATCGATAAGGGAAATCTCTCATTCGGTCAGGGCCTTTCCGTCAATATGGTCCAGATGGTCAGAGCCTACTCCGCTATCTACAACGGCGGTGTTTTATGGCAGCCGGTCGTCGTCGACCGCATCAAGGGTTTCAAGAACGGACAGAAGATCGACAAGATTTTCGCACCTGAACCGAAGCGTCTTACTTTCAAGTACAACTCGGACCGTCAGGTGGTTTCGTTTATGGAGGGGGTCGTCAGCGAGGGTACTGCATTCCGTGCGAGGCTCAACGGCGTAGAGGTCGGCGGAAAAACTGGAACCGCCCAGATCTATGATGTGAAGGCAAAAAAATACTCGTGGAACAGGGTCGTCTGTTCATTTATCGGCGGAGTTCCGAACAACAATCCGGCTTTTGTCATGATGGTTGCGATCAACGAGCCTCAGGGCAAGGAGTACGGCGGAACAGTTGCAGTTCCAGTGTTCAAGGCGATTTCCGAAAGGATCCTGCCCAAATTCGGGATCTTCGTAAACAAGAAGGAGAAGGAGAGGGCCAAAATCCCAGATCTGGCGATAGAGGAGGATACGACAGGTACCGTGATCGTCGAAGAGTCGGGCGAACAGTCCGATTTTGTCGAGGAGGGCGATTACATCAAAGTTCCCAACTTTATCGGCAAAGAGGTCGCGGAGGCTATAAAAATCGCCGGCACGAGTTCGCTGGAGGTCATTTTTTCAGGTTCACAGCTGAAAAACAAGATCGCAAAACAGTACCCGAAAGCGGGAAGCACAGTTGCAGCCGGCACTGTCGTAACGCTTGAGACTCGCGATGAGGATAGAAATGAAGATATTTGATTTTATTAAACTTTTGGAACGCTTTGAGCCCCGTTTCACAGACTTGGACGATTCTGACATCGTTAAGATAACGGCCGATTCGAGGGAGGCTTCGAATGGATACGCCTTTTTTTGCGTCAGAGGTTCAAAAAGCGACGCTCACGACTTTATCGGTTCTGCTTTTGCAAACGGAGCGCCGCTTGTAGTCGGCGAAAAACCGCTGGAACTCAGGAACTATGTTCAGATCTCGTCGGTGCGAGACGCTCTTGACGAAATCCTGCCCGGTTTTTACGGCTATCCTGACAGAAAGGGCGCTGCGATCGGCGTGACCGGTACCAACGGAAAGACTTCAACGACCTTTATCGTCGAACATATCCTCGAAAAGAGCATGAGCTGCGGTGTTATCGGTACGCTTCACTACAAATACGCGGACAGGCTTATCCCTGCAGAAAATACGACTCCCGTGAACTGGAGATGGTATTCTCTTCTCGATGACATGAGACGGTGCGGTGTAGAGGCGGTGATCTCCGAAGTGAGCAGCCACGCGCTTGCCGAAAACAGGATCGGGAAGACGCTTTTCGATGTGGTTGTATTTACGAATCTGACTCGCGACCACATGGATTTCCACAAGACTGTGGAGAACTACTACGAGGCGAAGAGGAGGCTCTTTACCGAGCATCTGACAGAGGGCGGTACAGCGGTCATCAACATCGATGACGAATTCGGACGCAGGCTCTGCAGTGAGCTCCCGGCCGGTGTGAATCTGATAAGGATTTCAACTGCGGACCGCTCCGCCGAGCTTTTTGTCAAGATCTTGGAGCTTACGACGGCTGGGAGCCGGATCAGGCTCGAGATGGATGGTTTCAGCGAGGAGCTGACGATCCCGCTGGTAGGGAAATTCAATATCTACAACGCGGCCGGTTCTTTTGCGGCGGCGCAGATCTTTGTCGGCAGGGAGACTGCGGCAAAACGGCTCGCCGAGGGCGTTTCGGTGCCCGGAAGGCTGGAAAGGATCGGCAGGAGCTCGGTTTTCGTCGATTACGCTCATACGCCGGATGCACTGGAAAACGTCCTGAATACGCTCAACGAGCTCGGCGTATATTCGAAGATCATAACTGTCGTCGGAGCTGGCGGAGACCGTGACAGGGGCAAAAGGCCGCTCATGGGGGCTGTCTCCTGCAGGCTCAGCGATATGGTTATCCTGACTGACGACAATCCGAGGACCGAAGATCCTGACGCGATCGTTTCGGAGATCTTTGCCGGATGCGACACATCCCGCTGCCGGGTCGAGATCGTTCGCGACCGTGCTTCCGCTATCCGCAGGGCGATCGAGTCGTCAGATGAAAAAACGGCTGTTCTGATTGCCGGAAAGGGTGCTGAAGATTACCAGATCACAAAGAGCGGAAAGCACCATTTTTCGGACAGGGAAGAGGTCGAAAAGGTTCTTAAAGAGAGGGAGGCTTAATGTTTTCAACACTTCTTGTCGAGAGGGCGGCCGAAAGGATCGGCATAAAAGTCAAATTGGAACCTGCAATAATTTCAGGTTGTTATATAGATTCGAGGGCGTGTGGTAGGAACTCGCTTTTCTTTGCCTTCAAGGGTGAAAGGGTGGACGGCCACAGCTTCATCCCGGATCTGCTTGAACGCGGCGTCATCTGCGTCGGAACAGAGGATCTCAACGGCAGAAACTATATAAAAGTTCCCGATACGGCTGAATTCATGGCGGCTCTTGCGAAGGAGAGGCGGAATGTGTTCAAGGGGCTGGTGCTCTGCGTCACGGGATCCAGCGGCAAAACTTCGACACGCCAGCTTGTCGCTTCCATGCTGAGGGAGCTCAAGTTCAAGGTTCACTCTACGAGCGGGAACCTCAACAACCACCTCGGGATGCCGCTTGTGATCCTCAACATGCCGCTTTACTGCAATGCTCTGGTGCTCGAGATCGGAATGAACCACGCCGGCGAGCTGAAGCACCTCGTCGGGATCGCGGAACCCGGTTTCGGCGCGATCACGAACATCGGTACCGCCCATATCGGAAACTTCGGATCTCAGGAGGAGCTGGCTCAGGCGAAACTTGAGATATTCAACTTTTCTCATGCCGTTGCCGTTGCTGATGTTTCCGACCCGTATGTCTCGAAGTGGGTCTCCGAGAACGAGGGAAAGAGGGAAATCGTTAAGTACTCGAAGGATGAACTCGTGGAATTGTCAAAAAAATACAGTGATCTGCCTGATTTCATGGTCGAAAATCTGCTGACGGCGAAGAGTCTTGTCGCAGCGGCTGCCGGTCGGATGCCGGACCTAAGGAAAAGCATCGATGGCTGCGAACTTCCGGCTATGAGAGGCGAGATCCGAACTGTCGGAAAGAGGCTTTTCGTCGTTGACTGCTATAACGCCAATCCCGCTTCGATGCAGAAGTCGATCGACAACTTCCTGCGCCGCTACACCTCGAATAATGTCTTTATTCTCGGCAGTATGTTCGAGCTGGGCGAATTCTCATGCGAGATGCACCGCAGGATTTTGGACAACCTGATCGGTGCCGGAGTTAAGTCTCCGGTTTTCCTGATCGGTCCCGAGTTCGATAAAATCAGGAATGAATACGCGGATCAAAAAAATATGAGTTTTTTCAGCAATATATCTGAAACTGCAAAATACCTGCCTTCCGAGGGCAACTTCCTGCTGAAGGGCTCAAGGGGCAATAAACTCGAGACGATTTTTACACTTCCGGAGGTTAAGGAATGAGGGCTTTGATACTTGGTTTGGGCATTTCCGGTCTGTCTGCCGCCCGTTTTCTGAAGGGAAAGGGTTACGAGGTCCGTATTTTTGACGACAATAAGGAGACTCTGGCAAAGAATTCTAATGATTACGCAGTTTTCGACCAAAATCTCAAATACGACCTGGCGATAATCAGCCCCGGAGTCCCTGCGACCCATCCTGTCGTCCGCCAGATTTCCGGACAGAATACGGAGGTTATCGGTGAAATGGAGCTTGCCGGCAGGTATGTTTCAGGCGAGAAGGTTATCGCCGTGACCGGTACGAACGGAAAGTCGACGACGGTCTCTCTGGTCCACTCGTTCCTGAGCGATGCAGGATTCAAATCCTTTCTCTGCGGCAACATCGGCGAACCGGTTATCAACGGCGTTGAGAAGGGATACGACTTTCTGGTCATCGAGATCAGTTCGTTTCAGCTTGAGACCCTGAAAAGTCTGCATCCGGATGTCGCGATGGTCCTGAACGTTACGCCTGACCATCTGGACCGCTACAACGGTTTTGATGACTACCGCAATACAAAGCTCAATCTACTGAGGCTGTTGAAAAAAGAGGGGACCGGCATCGTCGGTAAGGGGGTCGTCGAAAAGTCGGACGGCATCTGCTGCGACCTCAAAACCTTTGCCGTCGAGGGAACGGAAGATATCTCTTACGACGGAAAATCCGTTTCGAGAGGTGATCTCAGGCTCGATATCCGCGGTATAAAGCTTGCAGGACACCACAATGTCGAAAATATCATGGCTGCGCTTCTGGGTGTCGAGAAGTGGATCAGTGATCCCCGGAAAATGAGGGGAACCCTCGAGGCTTTCAAACCGCTGGCTCACAGAACTGCACTTGTTGACGACTTCCAAGGTGTTGAATTTATTGATGATTCAAAGGGGACCAACGTCGGCGCGGTCGAAAAGTCGCTTGCAGGGCTACCGGACGGGAAGGTCGTTCTGATACTCGGCGGAGTCGATAAAGGCGGAAGCTATGAGCCCATCCGTCTTCTTGCCGAGACAAAGTGCAAGGGGATAGTGCTCATCGGAGCCGCACGGGAGGTTATCCGTCCCTTCTTCGACGGTTTCCCGAACACCGTCGATGCCGAGTCGATGAGCGATGCCGTCGAGAAGGCGTTCAGACTTGCAGACGGTGACGGAGTCGTGCTTTTTTCACCTGCCTGTTCAAGCTTCGACTGGTACAGGAACTATAAGGAAAGAGGAGTAGATTTTGTTAATAAAGTCGCTGAGTTGAAGGCTAAAGTCAGAGGCTGAAAAGAATGGATAGAGCTGCAAAAATATACTTTATGATCGCTTTCGCGCTGACCATCATCGGTATGGTCATGGTCTTTGACGTCAAGGTCTTCAACAACGCCTCCGCCGATGCGGTCGCCCTTGTTCAGCTGCGTTCGCTCTGGGCTAACCTGATCATTGCGGCGGTGACTTTTGCAGCAGCATGCACGGTAAGGCTGAACATGCTGAGGAACAACGTCGTTTGGATGCTTCTTTTGGGCTTCGTCCTGCTGGCTCTGACCTTCGTGATCGGAACTACCGTGAACGGCTCGAAGCGCTGGATAAACCTGTACTTCATGATGCTTCAGCCGTCGGAGCTGATCAAAGTCATCGGCGTTTTTTACCTCAGTTCGATCATTGAAAGCAAAATCAAAAACGGTGAAAAACTCAAGGAGCTCTTTTTCCCGTTTATCATCATGGCTCTCTATGCGGGGCTGATCGGGATCGAGGATCTCGGAACGGCCCTTCTGATATTCACTATAACCTTCCTGATGCTTTTTATCTCCGGCTACAATATGAAGGTAATGGTGGTTATCGGTATTCTGGGGCTGATCGGATTTGTCTGCTTCGTATTTATGGCAGGCAAGTCGTACAGAGTCGTGCGGATGCAGAGCTTCGTGAATCCGTGGGCTTCCGCTCAGAAAGAGGGCTACCAGAATGTCCATTCGCTTGCCGCGATAGGGATGGGCGGGCTCTACGGAAAGGGTTTCGGCAACTCGATAAAGAAGCTCGGTATCCTGCCGGAGGCGCATACGGACTTCATTTTCGCGGTCATCTGCGAGGAGTTCGGGCTTATCGGCAGCATTGTTTTGATCCTGCTCTATACGGCTCTGCTCGGATTCGGCGTTTATTTTGCCAGAAAGATGCGGAATAGATTTAATTTTTATTTGATTTCAGGGTACACTCTGCTAATTGGTATGCAGGCACTCATCAACCTGGGGGTTGTTACATCGAGTTTGCCGAACAAAGGGGTCCCGTTGCCGTTCATAAGCTATGGCGGAACTTCGCTTGTTGTCAATTGGGCGATGGTAGGATTGGTGCTGAACGCTGTAATGTCCGACAAAAGAGAGCAAATCAGTTAGCTGAGGAGGTTTTTATGGCAGATCAAATAACGACAAAGGCGATTGTACTTTTAACAGGTGTAAACAGCAGGGAGCGTTACAAGGCGGCCGTTTCCGTCGCCGGCGATCTGCGTTTCCGCGGGATCACTCCTATAATCGCTCTTCCGAAAAATTCGATTTATGAGCGCTTTTTTACCGAAAGGGGTTATGAGGTCATCCCGACTCCGGTTTTCCCTGAGAGCAAGGGTCTGCTCCTGAAGATCGCCAAGGCCCTGAAGATGGGACAGAGCATCCAGGAGTTTCATAAAGTTTTTGAAGTCAAGTCGGTAAGCGGCGTCCTCAGCTTCGGCGGAAACATCTCGCTTCCGGCTCTCGAGGCAGCTGTGCGTGTACCTAAGAAGGTCAAGATCTTCCTCGTCGAGCAGAATGCCGATATAGCAAAGGTCCACGAGGAGTTCGTATCAAAGGCTGCGAGGGTCTATCTGCCGTTCCATGAGATGGAGGCAAAGCTCAACCTTCCGAATTCACTTGTCGCCGGTATCCCGGTAGAGCGCGAGGTCATGAGGGCGGAGCCGATGGAATTCACCACGACCAAGAAGAAGCTGCTTGTTCTCGGCTGCAGAAAGGACACCAAGGAGTTCAACGACATGGTCTTCTATCTGCTGGACAACTACTCGGAGATCAAGAGGGATTTCTTCATCATCCAGGAGACGGGTGAAAAGGATGTCGCTTCGATCAGCCGTTACTACGAAAAGCAGAAGATCGACGCTACATGCGAGATGTTCTACGACAACCGCGGCCCCTGTCTGAAGGCGGCCGATATAGTCATTTCGCGTCCGAACAGCGATGTCATCGCCGAGATCACGGCGCTCCGGAAGCAGGCGATCTACATTCCGCTCCCGCAGTCAAAGGATTACTTCCAGAAGCTCAATGCGCTTCAGCTTGCGAAAAGCGGCGCGGCCTTTTTGATAGAGGACAAGACGACCGGAACTCCGGCCAAGAGATATAAAAAGCTGGTACAGATCCTCAGCACGTACAACCGTCAGGAAGACGTTATGAAGGACAAGCTGGCGGAGATGGATTTTGAAAATTCATCAAAGCGGATTGCAAACGATATCGAATTTTTGCTCCAGGGGAAGCATTGATGCACATTCATTTCATGGGAATAGGCGGGAGCGGAGTGAGCGGCCTTTCGATTTTTGCCGCATCTCTCGGTTACAAGGTCTCCGGCTGCGATCCGTTTGAGAGCGAATATTTCAAGATGGTCAAGGGAAAAGGGATCCCCTGCATGAAGGGTCACTCGGCCGGCCATCTCAACGGTGTCGATCTTCTGGTGCGTTCGAGCGCGGTCCGTCTTGACAACGAAGAGGTGGTCGCGGCCAAAAAGCTCGGCATTGAGGTAAAGACCCGCGGCGAATTTCTCGCATTCCTTCTCAAAGACCGCTATACGATCGGTGTCGGCGGGAGTCACGGAAAGACGTCCACGACCTGGATGATCTTCAGACTTCTGAGAGAGGCCGGTGTCCGTGCGTCGATCTATGCCGGCGGAAAGAGCGGCGGCATTTCGAGCCTCTGCGATTCCGAGCCTTTTGTCGTCGAACTGGATGAAAGCGACGGTTCTATCTTTCTCGCGGAACCGGAATCGTTAGTTCTGACCAACCTCGAATATGAACATGCGGATTACTACAAATCGCCGCTGGATATGCTGAAGCGCTTTGAAAATTATCTGCTGTCGTTCAAGCGGGAGAGTCTCGTCGTCGGCCGCGGATTCGATCTGAGCGATAAGATATACAACGATTTTTCACCGCTTTCGTTTCCGAGCAGAGGGGAGCTCGAGAGCGCCGGGTTCTTCCGGAACGGCGACGGCAGCGACTTCTGCGTTTACAGCGGAAGGCTCTGGTTCAAGCCCTGCGGAAAGGAGGTCTGCGTAGGCCGTCTGGATGAACCTCTGCATCTCCTGCAGAACAGATCGGCTGCTTTGCTGGCGGCAAACAACTACCTTAAATCGCAGGGAAGATCTCTTCCTGATATCGACTATGAACCGTTCTGGGCGGGGCTTCCGAAGGTCGATCGTCGTTTCCAGGTCGTCGGGAGCTATCACGGGCTTTCGCTGGTCGACGACTACGCCCACCATCCGAGCGAGATCAGGGCTGCTATCGAGCAGGCAAAAAAGGTCTACCACAGCTTTTATCTTATCTTCCAGCCGCACCGTTACAGCCGTTTTTCGGCCTTTTACGACAAGTTCGTCGAGACTCTGAAAGAGGTCGAAAACCTCCTTGTGCTGCCGGTTTACGCGGCCGGAGAGGAGAAAAAGGATGTCGATTCCGAAACTCTTGTAAAAGAGCTTAAGGGCTTCGGCTGCAATGCCGCATATTTTGAAAGTGTTGATCAACTTGTTGATTTTATTAAAGAGAATATTGGTTCGTTTAAGGCTTCTGCGATCGTTTCAGTCGGCGCGGGAGATTTGAACCGTGTGTTTAAAGAGCTTTCGGGGGAAAAGTGAAGCTTAAAAAGGCTGCGAACATTTCAAGTCTGCTGACTATCAGGGTCGCGGATGCCGAGTGCGATCTCTACTTCCCTGATGTCGTTGACGATATCCTGCTCTTTACGAACCAGTACGATGACTATTACGTTCTTTCGGGCGGCAGCAACGTCATCGCCGGAAAAATCGGAAAACCCGTCCTCTACATGGGGAACGTTATTTCCGGCAGCGATACGGACGACCTCGGCGAGTTTTCGGTGAAGGTCTTTATGCCCTCGTGGGTCTCGATAGCTTCGCTTCTGAACTATTCGATAACGAACGGGCTGTCGGGTGTAGAATTTATGGCGGGGATCCCCGGGACAGTCGGCGGGGCGATCGTCGGGAACGCGGCTCCGGCAGGCGATTCGTGGGACGACATCGTCGCCGTGATTTACGTCGTTCAGGACGGCGAGATCTATCCGCTCGTGCCGGAATACGGCTACAGGACGCTAAAAAACAAGCCTGAGAAGCCGTTCGTGGTCTACGGCTGCGAGCTAATCCTCGTGAAGGACACCCCCGAGGGAGTGCGTTCCCGCATCCTGCACTATCTCTCGAAACGTCCGAGGATAAAGGGGTACAGCGCCGGTTCGCTCTTTAAAAATCCTGAGGGCGAAAAGGCCGGAAGACTGCTTGAGGCGGTCGGTATGAAGGGGTTTTCGGTGGGCGGCGCAAAGCTCAGCGAGAACCACGCAAATATGGTTGTGAACTGCGGCGGGGGGCGCTACGACGATTTCTGCCGCCTCAGAGATACGGCGATCGGGAGGGTTCGCGAGCGCTTCGGTATAACGCTTGAGCCTGAGGTCAAATTTTGGAGTTAAAGTTTTCGGAGGTCGGGATGAAGAAGCTGGACAGGAATTTGAAGATTGCAGTCATTGCGGGCGGTATGTCCGATGAGCGCGAAGTAAGCCTTCAGACGGGCAGGATGATGTACGAAGCTCTGCTTGAAGCCGGTTACGGGAATGTCAGCTTTGTCGATGTGGATTTTTCCCTCGATCAGAAGCTGAGGGAGCTCAAGCCCGATGTCGTCGTCAACGGCCTGCACGGGAGATACGGTGAGGACGGAACGGTCCAGGGACTTCTCGAGATGATGAATATACCCTACACGAATTCAGGCGTAGCTGCCAGTGCCGTCGGTATGAACAAGATCCTCTGCAGGGCGGTCATGGAGGAGTGCGGGATAAAGACAGCACCTGGCAAGACAGTCGTTTTCACCGAAGATATGGCTGCTCCGTTCGACTATCCATTCGTCATCAAGGATCCGGTGAACGGTTCGAGCTGCGGCGTCTACATCGTCAAGAGCGACGGGGAGTGGGAGAGCGTCAGACCTGAACTGAAGGTCGGCAAAGTCTACCTCTGCGAGAAGTTTTTCAAGGGCAAGGATATCGATATCGCGGTGCTCGGCAACAAACATCTGGGCAACGTCGCGATCCTTCCGACCAACGAGTTTTACGATTACGATGCGAAGTACAACAGCGATTCGACGGTTTACATCGTTGATCCCGAGCTCGACCCTGAGGTCAGGGCGGAGATAGAGTCAGCGGCTGTTAAACTTCACAATGCTATCGGCTGCAAGGGCGTGACGAGAAGCGATTTTCTTGTTGACGGCAGGGATTATGTGATGCTCGAGATCAACACTCTTCCCGGGATGACCGGCCATTCGCTTGTCCCGATGATCGCGAAAAAGAGAGGGATAAGTTATATCGAACTGCTTGAAATGTTAATCTCCGAAGCTTTGGGATACTAATGAAGTCTGTACTTAACATTCTGAAAATGCTGGGGTATTTCTTCAGCGTCGTCGTGCTGGTGATCCTTATCATCGAAAGTTACTACGCGGCGGACAGTCTGATCACCACTGTTAAACGCAACGATGTTTTTGTCGTTTACCCAGAGAAGATCGATATCTACGGCAACCACAGGCTCCCTAACCTGAAGGTCCTGCAGCTTGCGGGTATAGACAAGCCGGTAAATTTTCACGACATCGATACCGCGAAGCTTGAGAACAACCTGAAGAAGAACAGCGGCTGGGTCAAGGGCGCATGGGTCCAGAAGAGCTATCCCGACTATGTGAAAATCACGCTGGAAGAGCATGTGCCGAAGATGATCGTCAACAGCAGAAGGAATCGCGAAGGGAGGGAATTCAACTCTCTATGGCTTGCCGACGGCGCTGGAAAGCTCTTCATGAGAGCCGAGGCGTCGACCTACAACGAAAAGCTGCCCGTCCTGCTTTTTGACTATCCTTCCGAAGATGAGGAGCGTCAGAAGGAGAATATGATAGTCCGCGAAAAAAATATCAGGGATGCGCTGATGATAGTATCGGTATGGAACGAATTTTCACCAGACTGTGAACTTGAAACGATGAGCTTCGAGACGCTTCACGGCTACTCCGTGAAATGCCGCAGAGGAGGAAAGCTCTCGGCTGAGGTCGTACTGAAGGATAACTGCTCCGTTGACGACTGGAGACGGATGGTCAGGAAGTTCAAGGAAACCTCGGATCTGCTCTACAGCCAGAACAGGTGGGCCGGCGAGTATATTTTTGACGAGGCGGACAACACCGACGGCTTCCGCGCATACTTGGGCAAGGTCGTGCAGAATGTCAGGAAAAAGGGAGAGATTTGATGCCAAGAGAGAATCTTATTGTCGCGCTGGATGTAGGCACGGATAAGGTCGCAACTCTCGTTGCGGTTCAGGACGAAAACGGTTTGAAATACGTTGGCAAAGGGCTGGCGGAAAACGCAAGCGGCATGATATCCGGCAACGTCGTCAACCTCGAGGCGACCAGCAGCGCGATCCGTGAATCGGTCGCAGAGGCGGAAAAAGTCTGCTCCAAAATAGTGAAGTCGGTCTATGTCAGCATTTCTGGCGAACAGATCCGTTCGACTTCAGGCCGAGGCGTAGTCACGATCCGCGGCAGCGAGGTGGCTCAGGTCGACATCGACAACGTTATCAGTCAGGCGATGACCCTCAACATTTCCGGAGACCGCGAAATCGTCAATGTCGAGATCGGTGAATTCGTCGTCGACGGCAGGACAGGGATCCGGAATCCCAAAGGCATGGCGTGCAAAAAGCTCGAGGTCGAGGTACTGATCCTGACGGCGTCCATGACGATGCTGAGAAATCTCGTAAAGGCTGTCGAAGATGCTAAGCTCCAGGTCGCCGGACTGCTCGTGAGCGGCATCGCAAGCAGCTGGGCCGTACTTGAGGAGGATGAAAAAAAGCTCGGCGTCGCCCTCATCGACATCGGCGGCGGTGCTGCGGATATCACGATCTACAGCAAGGGCGATCCTATTTTTGCGGCCTCTGTTCCCCTGGGCGGCAGAGACATAACCAACGACATCAGCAAGGTACTGAAGATCCCGCCACAGGAAGCGGAAAAGATCAAGTGCGAAAAGGGCGATGTCAACAGTGAAAATATTTCCGAGACAGACGAAGTCGAGGTGATCGAGATCGGGACCAACAAGAGCTGCACGAAGAAGGTGAGACAGCTTTCGGCCGTTCTTACCCCAAGAGTCGAGGAGATCCTCATCGAGGTCAAAAAACGTCTTCAGGAGAGCCGCAAAGAGAATATGATCCAGACGAATGTCGTCATTACCGGCGGCACTGCGAATCTGAAGAATATCGAACAGCTGGCGAGCGAGATCTTCGAACAGCCGGTAAGGATCGGCAGACCCAAGATCTGCGAAAACGGCAGCGGGATCCAGGATGTTCTCTGCACGACGTCGTTCTCTACGGCAGTCGGGATGGTAAACTACTTTGCAAGTCGGGACAGAGTGGTTTTCGCGAAGGAGAGCGAAAGCATCATTTCCAGAATCATCAACTACTTAAAACAACTTTTTATACTTTAGCGGAGCGGTCATGGGCATTCAGGCGGAAAAGAGAGATGGTGTTGTCAAACAGGCAGCGATCGGTGTTATCGGTGTAGGCGGCTGCGGCGGGAACGCAGTCGGTATGATGAGCAGAAAACGTCACGACGAGGCGGAGAATTCAATTTTGAACGGCACGCGGATCATTGCCGCGAACACGGATCTGCAGGCGCTTGACGACGAGGATATCAAGTTCTGCGACAACATTATCCAGCTTGGTCCGAATCTGACACACGGTCAGGGCTCCGGCGGTCGTCCCGATACTGGAAAGGGGGCAGCAGAGGAGAGTCTGATCAGCATCGCCGAGGCGATCAAGGGGCTGGATATGCTCTTTATCACTGCCGGGATGGGCGGCGGAACAGGTACCGGAGCTTCGCCGATCATTGCCAAAAATGCCAAGGAGAACGGTTGCCTTACCGTCGGGATCGTAACAACACCGGCTAAATATGAGGGCAAGAAAAAGATGCGTCTTGCGAACGAGGGTATCGAAAACCTCAAGAAATATGTCGATTCGCTGATAATCATCTCGAATGAAACGCTTTTTGAATATGCCGGCGAAGAGGAGTCTTCCGATATGTTCAAAAGAAGCAACGAGGTCCTTATCGACTCTGTTGAAAATATCACTACGCTCATTGCGAAGCGCGGTGACATCAATGTAGATTTTGCTGATGTCAAGAATACGATGACCGGCATCGGACTGACCCTGATCGCGAGCGGACATGCTGAAGGTTCGGCACGTCAGGCGGTCGAGGACGCTCTCAACTCGCAGCTCCTGGAGGGCTACACGATCCGCGGTTCCTCCCGTGCGATAATCTACTTTGCAGGCAACATCCCTGGCAAGGATCTCAGGGAGGCGTGCGAATATTTCCAGGAGGAGATCAACAACGACGAGCTTGAATACAAGCACGGCCTCTGCCGTACTTCAGACAGTATGATAACTGTTTTCATCATTGCCGCCGCGGCAAGAGAAGACAATGAATTCAGAGGTTTGCTGCCGGAAGTGAATGAAAAGATCCAGAGCGACATAACATCGATCGCCGATATCCCGATGATCCCCGTTATCGGACCTGAGGTGAAACATACCTTCCAGCCTGCGGCCAATATCCAGGCGACAAGCGTTCCGATATCCAAAAATTCACGGAAGGTCAACATAGAAGATATGGGGATTTGGGATTTTGTTGTCGAATCTCCGTCTGAGAAAGTCGAGATCAAGAAGTAACTTTCATTTTTCCTCAAAATTTCGGATATGCCCGTTTGAGGAGTAATCTTAAAATATTGGTTTAAACATGCCTTGTTTTCAAGCGTTTTTCTGCTATAATTCTCAGGTTTTTTGATGGGAGGAGAACCAGATGACAGTTTCTCAGCGAAAAAGTCGGATTTCTTACATTGTTGCCTGCGTAAGCTGTTTTGCTTCAGCCCATAATCTTTCAAGAAAAGATGCTTTCATTTATCTGTACACCAACAAGGCGATAGCGTTTCTGAAAGAGCATTATGAGATAGAACACACGCTTTCAATCGAAGACGCGGTCGAAGATATGGCTGTAATCTGCCGTCAGAACGGAGGAACGCTTTGATTCTCTATCACGGAAGCAATGTCAAAGTTGAAGAAATCATTCTGAAAAAGTGCAAACCGTTCAGGGATTTCGGCAGAGGATTTTATCTTTCTGACATACGCACTCAGGCTGAAAACATGGCAAAACGTACTGTCAGGATAAAAGGTGGCAAACCTGCGCTGAATATCTACGAAATTGATGATGATTTTATGCAAAACACCGACTTGAAAATAAAGGATTTTTCAACGGTTCCTACCGAAGAATGGGCTTTGTTTGTGATGAACAACAGAAATTACCGCTTTTCTGATTTTTCGAATCCGCTCTGCAATCAGGATTTCAAATACGACATAGTTCACGGGCCGGTTGCAAACGACGACATGGCTGTTTTGTTCCAGCAGTATGAGCAAAATTTTATCGATCTTGAAATGCTCAGAAAGCGGATGACTTACAAAGAACTTTCGATGCAGTATTCGTTTCACACGGAAAAAGCGGTCTCATTGCTAAGAAAACTGGAGACGATTTATGGATAAAAGAGACTGGCTTATCGACTCTCTCACCCAAGAAATCGCGGCTTTAATCGCTGATGACGAGAAAGTTGAATATGACGAAGCGTTGCGGAGACTCTATACCTCAAATATTTTCGAGAAATTAAGCGACAAGGAAACAGGGCTTTACCGCGAAGGAGCGGCATACATCTATCAGTATTATCTGGAAGAACAGAAAAAATAAGGAAACCAGACACATTCGTTCATTCCAACGGGGGACAAAATGAAAAAAATTGTGATTTTTGTTGTTATTTTGCTTGCAATAACTTCGGTTTTCGGTCAGATGCCTGAAACAGATCAAGAGGCTTGTGAATACGCCAGAAACAACGACAATGCCAAGAACTGGCTTGAATATATAGGCAAATTTCCAAAAGGAAAGTGCCTTGCTGAAGCTCAATACAGTCTCGGTCTTATTTATCAACAAGGAAACGGAGTTCCTCAAGACTCTGCGGAAGCCTTTAAATGGTATAAGAAATCAGCAGAACTTGGCAATGTTCATGCCCAGAACAATTTGGGACGTATGTATTTCAACGGAGAAAGTGTTCCTCAGAACTCTGCGGAAGCCTTCAAGTGGTACAAGAAAGCGGCCGAACAAGGAAACACTCAATCCCAATATAATCTCGGAGTTATGTATGTTAATGGTCAGGGAATTCCCAAGAACTTTGATGAAGCAATAAAATGTTTTTTTAACGCAGCGGAAAGTGGTTTAGCTGCGGCACAAAACGAGATAGGAATCATGTACTACTTCGGTGAAGGTGTTAAACAGGACTATCAAACAGCTGTGAAATGGCTTAAACTGGCAGCAGAACAAGGTTATGCTCCGGCTCAATTCAATTTTGGACGTATGACTTTTAGCGGGGAAGGAATCCAGCAAAACTACGCAGAAGGTATAAAATGGATAACTAAATCGGCTGAACAAGGTTATATGAAAGCTCAAATCACTTTAGGAGCTATATATACTGACGGAAAAGTAGTCCGGCAGAATCTTGCGGAGGCAAAAAAGTGGTTCAAATATGCTGCTGACCAGGGTTCAGACAAGGCAAAATCCTATCTTATGAAAATTGAAACTGCGGAAAAAGCGGCAGAGAAAAATAAATAAAAACTAGTTGAAAATATTCAAGGACAAGAATACGCAATATTTAAGTAAGAGTAGGAATTTTGCTCCGAAGCAAGATTTGTTTCACCCTTGTTTTCAAGCGTTTTTCTGCTATAATTCTCGGGTTTTTTGATGGGAGGAGATTTTAGCATGATGCGAAAAGAATTCTGTGAAAAAGACGGGATATTGATTACTTATACCGATAACGATGTCTGCTTCGAGGAATGCAGCACAGCAAAAGCTGTGTTGCTGAGAAACGACGGAACCGTAATTCATTCAAATTTTGATTCTGAAAGAAACGATTTTTTCAAGGAATATCTCAAAAAGATTTATCCGGCAATCACGACATTCCGCTCACTTGATTCTCTGGAGAGTGCATAATGCCTGAGTTTCTTCGTGCAGCTGGATTCAAGATTTATTTCTGGTCGAATGAGAAAAACGAGCCGATTCATTTCCACATAACAAAAGGAAATCCCACGGAAAATGACACAAAAGTCTGGGTGCTTTCCAGCGGTTCGTTCCAGCTGGCTCACAACAAAGGGCGAATTGCTGAAAAAGATTTGTCCCGCATTTTTTCCGCTATGCAGATTTACTATTTTGAATTTGTGAATTTCTGGAAAGATTTCCACGGCGGAGAAGTCCGCTTCAAGGATAAGGAAAACTGATTTCAAAACCTGACAATGTGTCGGGATAATGTTCATTCCAACGGAGGACAAAATGCAGAAAAATTCAATGATTATACTTTTTATTGCATTGTTTTTCTTTGTCTCCTGTTCCTCCTCACACTCTTCCAACGATTCCGATGCGGTGCCTGATTCAGATTCGGACAATTCGGGAATCGCTGATGTCGATGTTTCGGAAGATTCGGATCCTGTTGATGATTCCGACAAAACACCTGATGCAGATTCTGATGCGGACAACGATTCCGATACGCCGGAAACTGTTGAATGTCTCGATCTCCGCTACAACGAAAACACGATCAAAACCCCTTTCCCGTTCAAAGATGCCAACGGCAAACCCACTTTCTGCCGCCCTGGCTGCGACACTCCTACAGAAAACGATCCGCAGTGTGTCCGCAATATCTGGGAATGGGACAACTGGGAAGAGTATCAAATCTATCTCGAGGCTCAGGAAAAAGATCCAAATCAGACAAAAGAACGCGAATGCTATCCGTGGCCCTGTGTTTTGCCGGATATGCATGCACAAACAAAAGAAACTTTGGACACTTTTGTCAGCGGTTGCGACCGCTTGCTTACGGTTCACAACTTCAAGGCAAATGAGGGAACGGTCTGGTCTCACGGTATGTCCGACGGAGTTGCTGGAATGGATTTCGGTCATACCGGAAGAACTATCGAATATGATCCTGAGAAAAATGAATACATGACTTTGGGGCAGAATCGGGCTCTTGCGTTTAATGAAGGGCGGTACATCGTTGAAGTTTTTGACAGATATCCCGGGCGAAATCCCGATTTTTACAAAGTTTTTACTGTCTCCGTACTGCGGACTGAAAAAGGTTATTTTTATGAATTTATCCGCGACAACTATGGACAGAAAGATGAGTTTTTACGTCCGCCGTTTGCCGGAAAGAACTGGGCTTTATTGCGTCTGACCGGAGGAAAAACTGTTTATGCTTCTTCCAAAGATTGGGAATGGCATGAGATCGGCGGGATCAACAACTACGCCGGAGAAGGCAACATCGTCGGAGACCACCTGACTTTCATCACAAACA
>Ga0310690_10000292_pt1 | contig 115309 bp, 97 predicted proteins | sample AusTroGonzalo_MG_2_FD_207661 | JGI IMG/M metagenome (GOLD analysis project Ga0310690, IMG submission 207661) | Bovine rumen microbial communities from tropical cattle in Woodstock, Queensland, Australia - Gonzalo_04 (v2) (version 2) | ecosystem: Host-associated > Mammals > Digestive system >...
CCCCCATAGATTACACCTTAAAGGCTTTGGGTCTGTCTGCTCAAAAGTCCAATATGTATAGATACCATACATCCCTTTGACAAAGAGAAAATAAACACCTACACTATGTAGAGGGGCGACTATACGATCGGTAGAGCCGTTTAAACCGCCGCCGTATTGATATACGGTTGGAGTAAAATTTTAGTGTGATTTTAAATATGTTAAGCAAACGTAAATTATTATTTTTGTCGGTTTATTTATTAGGGATGTTACTATTTCCCCTCTCTGTGAAAGCACAAACAGACAGTTTTACCATAGATTTATCCATCGTCGGCGATTGTCTGTTGGCTACCGAAGACGGCAAAGATACTTCCTATTCGTTTAGTTGGTATGCCAAGAATAAAACCCCCGACTACTTTCTTACCAATGTGTCGCATATTTTTCAAAATGACGATTTTACAATTGCCAATTTGGAAAACGTATTAACAGACCGCCCTTTAGAGAAAAGAGATAAAGGCAAAGGTACTGCCTTTTGGTTTAAAGCGCCGACAAGCAATACTAGCATATTAAACAGCGGATATATAGACGTAGTTTCGGTAGCCAATAACCACACTTACGATTACGGAGAGGAAGGTTTGGTAGATACCATAAAAGCACTTAATAAGGCCGACATACAATGGGGCAGCGACGACAGAACACTCTATTTGGAGAAAAACGGCTATACTATCGCTTTTATTCCCGCGAGTTTATACAACAGTTCTCAAACAAAAAATATAATAAACCGTATCAAAGCGGCATCCAAAAAGTCCGATTACCAAATTGTTTATTTTCACGGCGGGCAAGAGGGCATTTACCAGCCCGAAACTTGGAAAATAAATGCCTCTCACCAATTAGTGGATGCCGGGGCGGATTTAGTCATAGGGAACCACCCCCACAGATTACAACCGTTTGAAATATACAAAGGGGTCAATATATTGTACTCTCTCGGCAATTTCTGTTTTGGCGGGAATAACCACATGACAAGCAACCGGACAATTATATATAAAACGATTTTAAAAATTGAAGACAGCAAACTGGTACAAGAAGAAACACAACTCATCCCCTGCTATATACAGGATGATTCCAAATATCAAAATAATTGGCAGCCCGATATCATCAAAAACGAAGAAGAAAGAAAACTCGTTCTTGATTTCTTGTTTGGAAAAGTGGCCTTACCGCATAAAATAACGAAAAAATCAAAAATCGTCAAAAAAACGAATAACGTAGCCAAGGATAACATTAAAATTGATGAAGAAGCAGGTTCTATCGTAAAAAACTTTCCATCTGCCGCAGAAACAAAGTAAGTATTTTAAAACCCGCTCTGCCAAAGCGCGGGGTTTTTCTTTTGCCGCAATAAACTTTAGCCAACCGGTGTTATACTATTGTAGCACGGAGAATTTATGTACAAAAGAGTAATTATTTTAACAACCATATTTTGCCTCACGGGTTTTACGAACGCTACGGCACAACGCGGAAAAAAACAAATAAATCCGCAGTCCAAACAGTTCAAATACAGTACCACCATAGAAAAAGAACGCCCCGAACTGGATCAGGAGACAAAACGTCTGATTGCGGCCTACCGCAAAAACAAAACGCAAGCCAATTATCAGGCATTACGCACGAAAGTAGCCGCTAATTATGATGCGGTCGTCGCACGCAAAAAAGCGAAATTGGAAGAACTGAAACGCGAAGCCAAACACGCTTCCAAGGTGACGGAAATGGAAGGAATTGTAAACGAAATGTTAAAAGACCGCGAAAACCGTATCAATCAAACTATGAGCCGATTTACGGATGAGCGTTTATTACCCGGTGCGCGGGAAACGAAAGACGGCTACTTGCCGATATTGGGGGCAGCGCAAAACGTAAGTATTGCTTACACACCTGTTACGAATAACGACTATGCGGAATTTGCCAAGGCCACCGGTCGCAAAACAACTGCCAAAAATGATTTGCCGGTAACAAATATATCATATGAAGATGCGGTAGCATACGCAAAATGGCTCACGAAAAAGGATGGCTCCGCTGTATATCGTCTTCCGACGGAAAAAGAATGGGAATTAGCGGCCGGACACATGCCCAAAGATGCCGATATGAACTGCGGTGAAGGAAAAGGACTCACCCCTGTAACTGCCTATAAAAACACGCTCTCTGCCTCCGGCGCGGTGGACATGTGGGGCAACGTGTGGGAGTGGACAAGTACGGACAAAAACGGTCAAAAAGCCGTCAAAGGCGGTGCGTGGAATAGTAAGCGGACGGACTGCCGCACCGAAAACCGCACGGCTACCCGCAACGGAAGTAAAAAATATGAAACCGTCGGATTCCGGCTTGTGCGGGAAAAATAAAAAACCGCAAAAAGTAAAACTTTTCCCCGCTTGCGGGTAAGAACCGCGATTTTGAAACAAGGCCGCTCATAATAAAGAGCGGCCTTTTGGATTTCAATTCGTTTCAAAAAACTCTTACTTTATCCTTAACGCTTTTTTGGATTCTGCGCGGCGTTGTTCGGCTTGGGCACGAAAAGAGGGGTCTTTTGTCAGCGAAATTGCCTTATCGTAGTCCGCAACGGCTTCTTTATGCTTATTAAGCCGCTCATATAATTCGGCCCGCTCGTAATAAATGTAATCATCATTAGGGCTGAGTTTTAACGCTTGGGCAAAATCCGCAAAGGCCTCATTATACTTCCCAATATGTCCGTAAGAAAGCGCGCGGTTATTGTAAACCTGTGCGTCCATAAGGTCTAACGAAATTACAACGGAAAAATCTTTTGCCGCTCCTCTATAATCTCTCAAATTCCGCTTAATAATACCGCGAGTAAAGTAAACCATCACTTTCATATCATCTTCAGCGTCCGGCTCCAGTTGGATAGATTTATTGACATCGGCAAGGGCTTCTTCATACGCTTTTAATTCATTTTTGAGTAACCCGCGGGCAAACCAATGCCCGGCACCGGTAGGTTCTAGCTCAATCGCACGGTTTATATCTTTCTCCGCTTCTGCGTATTTTTGAAGTTCCATTTCGGAACCCGCACGCCTGTTATACAAAAGGGCATAATTGGGGTCTAATTCAATACCGCGGGTATAATCGGCAATGGCACCTGCGTAATCGCCTTTTTGATATTTGGCAAGTCCCGATTTTTCATACCTCTGTGGGGTACCGTAATCCGGCAATTTAACCGGATGTAGGAGCGCCTCTTTCACTAAAAAAATAACCGCTCCTACCGACAAAATGGCTATTATCGTTTTTTTCATCTGATCTTCCATTTGATTTTTACCTGTTGAAATTTTAGTTAACAAAAAGATTAAGCAAATTGAACACCGTTAAGGAAGGTATGAAGCGGCGAAAAATTGTCGTCCGTCAGCGTAATATCCGCGCGGCAACCGACTTCCAACCGCCCTGTATTTTTCAGTCCGATTACTTGTGCCGGATTCGCAGAAGCACAACGCACCGCATGCGGCAACGAAAATCCAAAATCTACTAAATTTTTTACGCCGTGCGTCATTGTTAAGGCAGAACCCGCAATCACGCCGTCGGTTTTCCGTTTCCATACGCCGTCAACAAAAGCAACATCTTCGCCGTTCGCCACAAAAGGTCCCTCTTTCTGCCCCGTAGGCAACAAAGCATCCGTTACCAGAACAACCTTATTCTCCGGTTTGACGCGTCCTAAAAAGTTCACAACGGCTGGGTGTACATGGACGCCGTCGGCAATAATCTCACAGGAAATTTCCGGCGTCATCATTACCGCACCCGCGGCTCCCGGCGCGCGGTGTGAAAACGGACGCATGGCATTAAATACATGTGTAGCGTGGCGCACACCTTGATGAGAAGCGGCTAAAAATTCCTCATACGTGGCATTTGTATGACCGCCCTGCATCAAAATATCATGTGTTTTACAAAATTCAATAACCGGCCCGATGTTGTTAATCTCCGGTGCTAACGTCATGGAAACAATATGCCCCTGTGCGGCTTGATATAATTTTGCCAGCACATTTACGTCCGCCGGAGCGATATCTTCCGGCTTCATCACACCCGGTTTGGCAGGGGAAATAAACGGTCCTTCCAAGTGAAAACCGATCATGTACGCCCCTGTTTCTTTTCCGAAAGCCGGTACTAATTTTTGAATCAGTTTTTCCATTTCTTCCGGACGGGCACAGTAAAGCGTCGGACAAAAAGCGCTGACACCTTGTTTGGCAAGTTCTTCTGACATGCGTAATAACTCATCCGAACTGCCGAGTTCCGTTCCGTGGCCGGCAAAACCATGAATGTGTAAATCAATCAGCCCGGGCAAAGCGTACGCATTTTTACCGTCTATTAGCGGTGCGTCCGCCGCCGGACGTGCGGAAAGCGGATAAAGCAATTGAATGATTCCGTTTTTGACGAAAATTCCGTGTTGCTCAAGCACTTGCTCGAGCGTAACGATACGGACATTTTCAAGCAAAAAATCATTCATAACATACCTCTAAAGCACAATCTCCGCAGGTTGTTCGGGGTGTTCGGCTAATTGTTTGCGGACATCTTCCTGTATGGTTTGAGGCAAGGCCGATGCGGCCTCTATATCCACGAGCAACGTGGCGCAAGGATGCGTTTTCAGCGCGGTAATCGGCCATTGAGGGGTTACTTCCCCTACGACCAAGCGGGCAACTGCAGCGGCTTTTGAACTACCGCTTGCCAAAAATAAAATTTCACGTGCGGAAAGCACCGTTCCGATACCGACGGATAACGCATGTGTCGGTACGCGGGAAACATCCCCGTCAAAAAAGCGGGCATTGGCCTGAATCGTGTTTTCTTCTAACTTTACTTGGCGCGTGCGCGAGTCAAAAGATGACCCCGGCTCGTTAAACGCAATGTGCCCGTTGCGGCCCACACCGCCTAAAAACAAATCAATCCCGCCAGCTGCCTTCATAGCGGCTTCATAGGCATCACATTCCGCTTGTAAATCGGACGCCTGACCGTTTAAAATATGGCATTGGCTGGGCGGCAAATTTATTTTGCTAAACAAGTGATAATTCATGTAATAATGATAACTCTGCGGATCTTTCGGCGAAAGGCCTACGTACTCATCCATGTTAAACGTAATAACATGCGAAAAATCAACCTGTCCGTCCGCATATAGTTTACTGAGTTGTGCGTACATGCCTTCTACCGTTCCGCCGGTAGGAAGCCCTAACACAAACGGCTTTTGGGCGGTAGGGCAAAATGCCCGAATTTTTTTACAAACTTCCTTCGCACTCCAAGTTCCTAAATCTTTTTGTAAAACCAATAAACGCATACGAATCCTCTACGGTTATAAATAAGTTTTAATTTCGTCGGCAATCAATTCCACTTCCGGCCCGATAACAACCTGTACCATACCGGAAGCCGTCTTGATAACACCGCGCGCACCGGCACGTTTAAGTGCCGCCTCGTCCACTTTGGAAGAATCGTTCACTTCCAGACGCAGACGCGTCGCACATGAACCGAGCGTTTTAATATTTTCTTTACCGCCCAATGCCTGTAAATAAGCCGCACCGCGTTCTGTACCTTGCGGAGCCGCTTGAGAAACAGTTTGCGCGGCCTCGGGCGTTGCTTGTTGGGTTACAACAGCGGCTTGCGCCGGTTCCGTTTCCGCGGGGGTATCTTCTCTTCCGGGCGTTTTTAAGTCAAAATACTTAATTACCGTATAGAACACGACGTAGTAAATCGCACCATAGGCAAGCCCAACGGGAATCAACAACCACGGATTTGTTCCCAGCCCGTGGCTAAGCAGATAGTCAAACAACCCGGCCGAGAACGTAAAGCCGAGTTTGATATGTAACAAATTCATAATGACGAGCGACAATCCCGTCAGCACCGCATGTACCACATAAAGCGGGAACGCCAGGAACATAAACGCAAATTCAATCGGCTCGGTAATACCGGTCAAAAAGGACGTAAGCGCCATGGAAAGCAACAATCCGGCCGTTGCTTTGCGTTTGGAAGGGTGTGCCGTTACAATCATGGCTAAACAAGCGGCCGGCAATCCAAACATCATTACCGGGAAGAATCCTGCCATAAATGAACCCGCGGTAGGGTCTTGCGCGAAGAAGCGGGTTAAATCCCCGTGTACAACGGTTTCCACACCGTTTTGAATCGTAGCAAAATCGCCGAATTGGAACCAAACCAAATTATTCAAAATATGATGAAGCCCTAACGGGATGAGCAAACGGTTCGCAAGTCCGTAGAAAAACAACCCTATATTACCCGAGTCAATTGTCCATTGTCCAAATGCATTAATGACACGTCCGATCGGTGGCCAAATAAAGTACGCAAGCCCCGCTACAAGCAAACAGACTGCACCGGTAACAATCGGCACAAAGCGGCGACCACCGAAAAATGCCAAGTACGGAGGCAACTTAATACTTTTGTAACGGTTGTACAATACACCGGCAATCACACCGACAATGATACCACCCAAAACACCCATATTGATGGACTTGTCTAACGCTTCCAAGGCCGATGTCATAATCACGTAACCGATAAAGGACGCAAGCGCAGCAGCTCCGTGATTTTCGTGGGCAAAACCGATTGCTACACCAATCGCAAAAATGAGCGGCAAGTTATTAAATACCGCACCGCCCGCTTGCGAAATAAAAGCAATATTCAGTAAATCCGGCTGTCCCAACCGCAAGAGTAACCCCGCAACAGGGAGTACGGCAATCGGGAGCATAAGTGCTTTCCCTAACTGAACGAGTCCGTTTCCTAATACAACAAAACCTTTTTTAATGCTAGTCATGAATCCTCCGTTATTTTTTCAAAAAATCATCAGCGAGTTTGCGAACGGCTTGCGCATCCGGCAACTGTAACGCCTGTTGGGCAAGCTGACGGCAAGAAGCGGCCGAAAGTTTGCGTACTAATGCTTTTATCCGTGCCACCGCGCCGGACCCAACGGCCAACTCGGTAACACCCAGCCCGATGAGTAACGGCACCGCCGTTGTATCGCCCGCTACTGCGCCGCAAACGGCAACCGGCCGCTTGTAGAGCTGTGCACCTTGGGTAATTGATTCAATCAGTTTCAAAACGCCGGGGTGGAGCGGGTCCGCCAATGGACTGAGTTGTCTGTGTCCGCGGTCAATGGCCAATGTATATTGGGTTAAGTCATTTGTTCCGATAGAAAAGAAATCGGCTTCCTTGGCAAGCTGCGCTGATGTCAACGCTGCCGCCGGAACTTCAATCATAATCCCCAATTTTACCGGCTCTTTCAAACCGAGATTTTGGCTTTCTTCTTCTACCACTTTTTTGAAGGCCTTTAACTCGTTGACGAAAGATACCATCGGCAACATCAGCCGTACACGTTCCTGCGGATGTACCCGTAGCAGCGCACGCAACTGCGTGCGGAAAAACGATTCGTTGTGTTCATAGGCACGTACCCCGCGGATACCCACAATGGGGTTTTCTTCTGGCGGAATATTTACAAACGGAACGGGTTTATCGCCCCCCGCATCCATGGTGCGGAAAGTAACCGTACCGCGCGCCGCCTCTAAAATGGACTGGTAAACGGCAAATTGTTCATCTTCCGTCGGTGCCAAAGCACGGTTTTGGAATAAAAATTCCGTACGCACCAAACCGAGTCCGTCCGCGCCGGCATGTTTGGATTGGGCCGATTCATCCGCATTGGAAACGTTCCCCTCTACCCAAATGCGGACACCGTCTTGCGTGAGGGCCGGCTCTTGGGCTGTTTGGGAATTGCGTTCATTTTCAGCGGTTGATTCTTTATACTGTTCTTCAAAAGATTGTTGTTGTTCGGCAGACGGAGCAATCACCGCAACGGCTTTATCCGCATCCAACAAAACCGGTGTACCGGTAGGAATCGCAAGTACTTCCGCATGTGCTTGTACTACGGAAGGAATCCCGCGGTTACGCAGTAAAATACCGGCATGGGACGTCGGCGACCCGCTGGCCATTAACACACCTGCCACCGAGTCCGGCAACGCAGACACATCCGACGGCAATAAATCATCCGCGATTACAATACTTCCGGGCGCAATTTCGGGCAAACGGTGCTTTTCGCCCGTTAGTTGGCATAACACTTCGCGCCGAATATCTTTTAAATCGGAAATACGTTCCATTAAAAAGCGGTTCTTCGTCTTTTTCAATACATCAATGCTTTGACGAATCGCCGCGTTAAAAGCAAAAGCCGCTGTTTTACCTTGTAGAATTGTTTGACGGGTCGTGTCCGTCAGCAAGGGGTCACGCAACAAAAGCAGATGCGCGCTTAAAATATCACGCGTTTCGGTGCGCTTTTCCGCGGCAATTTGGTTTTCCATTTGCTGGGTTAACGATTTTAAAGCATTTTCAAGAGCCGTACATTCTTCTTGCGGATTGGCGGCATTTTCTTCAAAGGAAAGTGTCGGCGCGCTCAACACATAAGCCGGACCACTGGCCATCCCGCCGCAAGCCGAAAAACCTTTTACCTGTTTGGGCACTTTTATTTCGGGCACCGGTTCCGAAGTCGTAACGACCGGAGCCACTAAATCTTTTTCGCCGAGTCCGCTTTCCAAGGCCTGTTTTAATTCCACAAGCATGACGTCGGCTTGTTCTTGCGGACCATATACCCGCAAGACTAGTTGGTCTTTCGCGCAAAGCGACAAGCCCATCAACGCTACCACACTTTTGGCATTAGCTGTTTTTCCGTCGTGTGAAATAATAATATCGTACGGATATTTAGCGGCCAAATTAGCAAGTACCGCCGCGGGACGCGCATGTAAACCGTTGGGATTTAACAATGTAATCGGGTTAGATTCGGAATAGGTAGTAACGTCCGTTTGCTGTTTCTGTTCTTCTTCCGCGCCAATGCGGTAAAGCGGTTGGCCGGGTTTAATGCTGCCGGAGGATTTGCCCGATACGACCGCATCCATGGGCGACGTAACCACCACAATCACAAGCGGGCTGGCCGCTTTGTGTTGTAAAACATCTAAATCAAATTCAAGTAATTTTTGACCGGTGGTAACCGTATCCCCTTCCTTAATAAATGCTTTGAAACCTTCTCCGTTAAGGGCTACGGTTTCCAAACCAACGTGTAATAAAACTTCCGTTTCCGGGGTGCGGATCACAATGGCATGTAATGCTTTATTCAAATTAGCGATCGTTCCGCTAATCGGAGCCAGCAAACAGTTACTCTTCGGCAAAACAGCCAATCCATCCCCCAGCATATGCTCGCTAAAAACAGAATCGGGTACTTGTTCCAACGGAACGACCGTTCCTTCTAACGGGCTTACAACTTCCAAGGATTTTGGCATAAGATGTGTTCTCCTGATAGGTTTACCTTTATTATAGTATATTCTTGTAGGGAAAAATCAAGCACTTTTACAAGAAAAACCTCCGCGAATTGCGGAGGTTTTTCAAAACATTAAAAAATTATACAGCGAAAATTATTTCGCTAAATTTTTCCATGCTTCTTTTTCGGCCTTTAAAGCGGCTTTGGAATCGGCAGCGGCTTTTTTGACTTCTGCTTTTTTCGCGGCAGCGGCTTTTTTATCGGCTTCTTGTTTAGCTTTGGCCTCTGCTTTGGCCTGTTCGGCTTTTTCCTTGGATTCCGTTTTGGCTTTGGCGATTTTTTCTTTCGCGGCTTTGGCATCGGCTTTGGCTTTTGCTTTGGCATCTTTCGCTTCGGCTACTTTTCCTTCCACTTGCGCTTTGGCAGCCGCTCTGGTTTCCTTCAAAGATTCTTTTTTGGCTTGCGCTTGTTCTTTTACCAATTCCTTTTTTGCTTTGGCATCGGAAATGGCCTGCTCTTTGGCTTGTTTAGCCGCGGCTTTGGCTTGCGCTTTTACATCAGCGGCCGTGCTGTCAGAGGTTTGACTGGCAGCGGCTTTTTTCGCGGATTTGACTTTGCCCGTCACTTTCTGCTTTTGGGCTTGGATATTTTGTCTGAGTGAGGTTACTTTTGACAAGGTGCAGTTGTTGATACAGGTAACATCAGCAGCCGTACAGCCGCAATCATCGGCGGCAAACGCGCTTACAGATAAAACGGCAAACGTAAACGCAAACACAAATACTTTTTTCATTTACTTCGTTCTCCTTAATGTAAAATAAAACATCCTTCCCAATTATTTTACTAAAAAATATCTTCTCGGCTCAATTTGTTTTCAGCACAGGTAACAAATAGCAGTTTTTGGTAAAATATAAATATGGAGAGCGAACTGATAACCCAAACCCCTCTGTGGGTGAATATTTTGCTGGGGATTGTAGCACTCAATTTACTCGTTTGGCCGCTTGTCTCGCGTTGGGTGGAAAGTCACCTGGAATTGTTTTTATTGATAGTTGGTTTTGCTGCCGTAACGATAAGCGGCGGTTGGAGCAGCGAATTTATCAAGGGCACACTTACTTACCCTGTTAACGTATCGTTTATCGTGCTCGTCGTCAGCGTTATTTTTAATCACTACTCCAATTATATTTTCCGTATTTTATTTGTCTTTTTCCGCGCGTTGGAACCTTGTTACAGTTTTGCGTTGCTCATTTTGTTGCTCGGGTTAGTGTCTTCTTTAGTCAGTGTCACGGTATCGGCACTCGTGTTGGCGGAAGTATTAAAAGTAGTGAATTTGGAACGGGATACCTCTGTCAAAATTACCGTCTTTGCCTGTTACGCAATCGGGCTCGGCGCCATTTTAACGCCGCTTGCCGAACCGCTGGGGCTTATCATTAACAATGCGCTTTCCGGCCCGCCGCACCATGCCGATTTTTTCTTTTTAATGCGTCACTTTTTCGGATGGATTTTCCCCGCTATCGCGTTACTTGCCTGTGCGGGCGGATTTGCCGCACGTAAGGCCGGAACAACGCTCCAAATGCACATCCAAGAAGATAAAGAAAGCAACTCCTCTATCCTGCACCGCACACTCCATATTTATATGTTTGTAGCCGCCCTTCACCTTATCAGCACCGGGTTACGTCCGCTTGCGCAGAGCACGATTGTCCATTTGGATGGGAAAATACTATTTTTTGCCAATATGGTATCAGTCATCATTGATAATGCCACTTTAGCCGCCATAGAAATCGTACCGACTATTTCGCTACCCGACCTAACATATATGATCATCGGCTTGGCAGCGTTTGGCAGTATGCTCGTACAAGGAAACCTCCCCAACATTGTGGCGGCGGAAAAATTGGGAATTAAATCGCGCGAGTGGGCCTCTATTGCGGTTCCGACAGGGTTGCTGTTAATGGGCGGTTACTTTATTTGTTTGTTAATCTTTATGTAAAAGAACACTTTGCTTTTATCCCATAAAAAGTTACAATAAAACGAGAGGACCAGATATGAATTTTCACAACATCGTACATAAACTAGTTGTATCGTTGGTTTTACTGCTTGGATTTGGAATTGCGCTCGGTTGGCCGCAATACAAAAAACATAAAAATATCGTCCGTGCGCAACAGGCACTTGATTTGGGGCGGGAAATTGCCTATGAAGAATCCGAATATAAACGGCGTACCGGCCGTACATTGGACGATTTTACAAAATTAAATTTATCCACCAAATGTCCTTTCAAACAAAATAACGGCCGTACGGAAATGACTTGTGATCCCTACGTATATTGGCTGAAAGACGGGCATATCGTGCGCGTGGATAACACACAACTCCCCGAGTGGTTTGAATTGGATATCAATGCAGGAACGGTGGACTGTTCCTATGAAGAAGGATCATGGGCCGGGGAACATATCTGCGACCGGATGGATTTGTCCTCTTGGACGGAAAAATCTGTATTATAATAAAAAAATAAGGAGCGATACATGAAAAAACTATGTGCAGTCTTACTCGTGTTACCGTTGGCATTCGCGTGTTCCCCTTCCGTTAAACGCGTAGAAACCAATTTAGTAAAAGACGTGGGCGGCGGATGGAACGATACCGATGCGCAAATGGTTGCTCAGGAAATGATTACCGATTGTTTGAGCAGCGGTTGGTATCCGAAATACACTTCCCGCAACGGCAAAGAACCGGTAGTAATTGTGGGAACCGTCGTCAATAACACCATGGAACATATTAACACTGGTGTGTTTATTGAAGAAATGCAGCGCGCGCTCATCAATTCGGGCAAAGTAGATTTTGTGGCTTCTTCCGCCGAACGCGGAGAACTGCGTACCGAACGGTTGGACCAAGACGAATTTGCCAGCGAAGAAACCCGCAAGGCCTTCGGCAAAGAAATCGGTGCGGATTTCATGTTGAGCGGTGTGCTTAACTCCGTAGTAGATAAAGCCAGCAATAAATCGCTCGTTTTCTATCAGGTTAACCTCAAAATGATTAACTTGGAAACGAACCAAATTGTCTGGAACGGACAGAAACAAATTAAAAAATACGTAAAGAACAGTAAAGTTTCTTGGTAATCTTATGAAGAAGGCGCTACTCGTGATGGGGCTGGCCGTTGTTTGCTCCGCGTGTGCGGCGCCTTCTTTGCGTTATAAAACAGATGTAAACAAACTATTGGCACAGGATAAAATAGAAGCAGCCGACCAACATATCCAATCCAAGCAAAAACGGATGTATGCCAAAAAAGATGTACACCTCTTGTATCTAGACCGGGCAACCCTTCTCCATGATGTGAATAAACCAAAAGAAAGCGATTTTCTTCTTGCCCAGGCACAAGACCGTATTAACGATTTATACACCAAAAGCGCTACGGCGGAAATAGGAACGCTCGTCATCAATGATTTGACCACGGCCTATGATGTGGCAGATTATGAACGTGCGTTTACTTTCTTTTACCGCGCTATGAATTTTTTACAGCAAAATGATGTTTCCGGTGCTGCTGTGGAGGCACGCAAGGCCGTTTTCTTTTTAGACGGATTACGCGGTTCCAAAAAGAAAGGATATACGGACGATCCGTTTATCCAATACTTCGCGAGTTTGGTTTTTGAGTCCGTCGGGCAACTTTCCGACGCGCGCATTTCCCGCCAAAACGCTTTAAACGCTTACAACAAACAAGGAAAAGAAATGGGCGTACAAACACCCAATTTTCCGCTTCCTTCCAACATCAATGATTTGGGCGAAGTCATCTTATTTCACTATAACGGACTTTTACCGCTGAAAAAAACGCAGACCATCCAGTTGGCATGGGACCGCGCCATGAGTATTGCCTCCTCGCCGGAAGAAACACGCGATCAAGTGGCCCCCGAAGTACAAAATGCCCTTCACGCGGGGATCATGGGATCCGCTATTACGATTTCTTTTCCGCAGTTAGAAGCACAACTTTACAGGGTCTATTCTTCCGCAGCGGTGATAGATGCCCAACGTTATCCGTTGTACAAAGTAGCAAATTTATCCGCACTGGCGAAACAGGATTTTAATGAAAAAATGCCGTCCGTTTGGTTCCGTACGGTCACACGTGCCCTTGTAAAACGAATTGCCGCCGTACAGGCACACAAAGCCGCGGCCGAAGCCTCCAAAGATGAGGGTGTCGGCGTATTGGCGGAAATGTTTGTGGGCATGTTAGGTTCGGCGCTTGAAAAAGCAGATACGCGCCAATGGTTCACCTTACCGGCGGAAATCCATATGACGCGCATTTTTGTCGCTCCGGGAAAACGGGATATCCACTTGTTACTGCGCGATAAAAACGGTAATATAATAGGAGAAAAAGTTTTTGAAGGAGTAATTGTTCCGCGCGGCGGACGTGTATTTTTACATCACCGTAGCGCTTATTAAGGGAGAACTTATGAAAAAAATAGTTACCATTACCACCGCACTGCTTTTGTGTGCTTGTAGCAGTGTCAACAAAAAAACGGTCAGTTATCAAATGAGTAAATTTGATACGGCCAAGTATTACGTCGTATCCGGTACAGGCGCCGACAAAAAGGCCGCCGCTCAAAACGCGCTGGATACCATGACACGCGAATTAAGTGCCCGTCCGGCCGCTTCTGTCGTACAGAATTTGGTGCCCGATTTAATGGCAAATGCGCAAGTGGAAAAAACGTGGCGCGCCGATAAAAGCGAAGGCAAACGCTATTATGCTTTAGCCGTTCTTCCGCGCAAAAATGCCCGCACGGTTGTAACGCCCTTAATCAATCAGGCCGATGCGCAACTGACCGGTTTAGCCAGCCAATTTGCTAGCCCGGCCGATCCGCTTGCCGACTTAAAAGTGGCGTACAAAATGCAACCTATTGTTGAACGCCGTGCCAAGTTGGACGATATGTACCAATTTTTAGACGAAAGCAGCGCCAGCTACATGCCGGAAAACTTCGCACCTTATAAAAATCTGTTTAAACAAAAAATGGCTGCCGTACTCGTAGGAGTGGATGTAGAGGGACAAGAAAGCGCCGCCATGATTACCTATATTGTAGATGCACTCAATAAAATGGGACTCGGTGTCGTAAATACGGACAGTCCGGATAAAGTGCTTTCCGTTAAAATCATCACAAATATAGACGGGTATAATTCCAAAAAAGTGAACGGGCTTATTTGGTGTACAAGCAGCGCAGCTATTAGTTTAGTAGACGAACAAAACGGAGCCACGTTCTCCCGCTTTAACGTCAGCCAACGCGCCGGTACCACCCGCAAAGCCGATTCTTTGCGCCGCAGCATGCAAGCCGCCGGCGAGCAAGCCGCGAGTGAAATTGCCACCCGCATGGAAACATATTTAAAAAATAAATAAGGAGTATCTATGAAAAAATTAGCATTATTGGTTGCCATCCTTTTTCCGCTAGCTGCCTTCGCACAAGAGGCCGCGGAAGAAGAACAAAGCCCGGCCGAACGCAACAAAATGTTGTATTCGCTCGGCTTTCTGTTGGGGGATAATCTCCAACGCGAACTCATCTTGGATAACGAAGATGACTACAAGGCCCTCTCGCAAGGTATGCGGGACAGTCTTTTGGGCAAAAAAGCGCAGACGGATGTAGAACAATACAAACCGCAAATTGAGCAAAAATACCGCCGTGATGCGAAAAAAATTGCCGAAAAAAGAGAGGCCAAACAAAAAGAGTTCGTGGAAAGTTTCAAAAAACAAAAAGGCGTAAAAGTATTAGATAACGGCGCCATGATTAAACTTCTCAAAAACGGCAAAGGGAAAAACCCGAAAGCCGATAGCAAGGTAACCGTACACTACACGGGTAAATTACTTGACGGAACGAAATTTGACAGCTCAAAAGACCGCAACGAGCCGCTTCAAATCGGTTTAAACCAAGTAATTCCGTGCTGGACAAAAGCCATCCAGCAAATGAAACCCGGCGCACAAGCACAGATTGTATGCCCGGCGGATACGGCTTATGGGCCCCGTCCGGTAGGTCCGATACCGCCCAACTCTGTACTTATGTTTGATGTAGAAATGATTGATTTTGAGAAATAATGTCCAGAACAAGTCATATTCTAATCTGTATTATGCTGACCGCCCTCTGTTATATGGGGGCGGTCAGGGCCTATCAGTTTTATCAGGAAAAAGTAGAAGAACAGCAACAACAACTTCCCCAACAATCACTATTTTCTCGTGTAGTGGAAGCGGAAGACACACAATCCGTTCCTACCGCGTGGCAGCCGCCCGCAGAAGACGTCTTTTTAGAAGATAAACCCCTTTCAAAAGTTAAACAAGAAGAGCAAGCCAAAGAAACGATAGAATCTATTATCAATGACTATCGCACGAACCCGGCGATGCGCCAATTTCACGAAGATTTAAAACGCGCGACTAACGGAAAAGTACAAAAATTGGACGATTTAAGCGGTTCCGATTTAGCCAAAACAATCGCCGAGAATCCCGAAATCCAAGCAGTTATCAGCGAGCACATGAAAAACAAAGATTTTTCAGAGGCCGTACAACAAATTTTTTCAAATCCGCAGTTTCAACAAAGCATACAAGTATTACAGAAGGGGAAAACCCCCGCAAAGACACAAACTGCTGAATAATTGTGGAAAATATTGTATCCTAATAGAAGAAAGGAGGCAAATCTTGTGATTAAAATTTTATTAAAAGCTTTAATTTTAGTTTGTATCATTTTAAGTATTTATATTATCGTCAATCCATCCGCATGCTCTAATTTAATTAACGGGCGGGTGGTCAATTCCATGGAAACGGTTCCCGTCGTACAAGACAGGACCCACGATATCAACGAAATGTTTACTCCGGTTGGAGATAAAAAATCCAAATCTTCCAACACAAACACAGCACCTGTTCAAAATACGGAAGACGGCGTCTTCACGCAAGAAGATGCCGACTACGCAACAGCTTTCTATTACGTGGAATTGGAAAACCAGTACGCCAATGAAGGGAAAGACCTCAACGAGGGTGCCCAGGAAATCGCATATAAAGTGATGACGGAATTTGAACTTACGCCAAAGGCATGGGATGCGTTTTTACAACGTGCCACGGCCTCCAATCTGTTTGACAAAGTACGTGCCGACTATGCCGCACAAGAAAAAAGCAAAGCAACCGCCGCTGATGCGAATTTCTTACAACCCAGAAAAAAATAATTATCACACAAATCAAAAAGCCCCGTTTTTATGCGGGGCTTTTTATATGCCCCCGTTTCACGTAGCCGTAGAAGCGATATTTCCGTTACTATAAAACGATTTTTGCTACAATATATTCATGGATACAGAACGAGACGTCATTGTTGCCAAGCGGGCAGGTTTCTGCCCCGGCGTCAAAAAAGCCATAGATAAGGTACTTGAATTGGAAGCCAGCGGCCATACCCCCGTCTATACAATCGGCCCGCTGATTCACAATAAGCAAGTAACGGATATGCTCGCCGAAAAACAAATTACATCCATTGATTTACCGCGGGAAGCGGACAATAAAAATGGTGTACTTGTTATCCGTGCGCATGGTATCACCCCTCAATTTCAACAGGAAATTGAATCGTGCGGGATGAAGGTAGTGGATGCTACCTGCCCGCTGGTAAAACACGCACAAAACGTAATTGCCAAATATGCCAACGAAGGTTTTTATACGGTAATTGTCGGGGACGGAGACCATGCGGAAGTCATCGGGCTGATGGGATATACACAAGGGAAGGGATACGTTGTATCCGGTCCGGAAGAAGCAAAAAAACTCCCCCACTTTGATAAGGTAAACGTAGTATCGCAAACGACACAAAAAGAAAGTGTCTTCTTTGAAACGGCAGAAGAAATTAAAAAACATGCGGATGTATGTAAAATTTCAAATACCATCTGCCAACCGACAAAAGACCGTCAAAAAGAAACGGAAGAACTGGCAAAAAGTGCGGATTTTGTTATTGTGGTCGGCGGAAAGCACAGTGCCAATACGGCGCGTCTGGCATTACTCTGTAAAGCGCTTTCCTCCAATGTACAACATTTGGAAACGGCTGCGGAACTCGATGAAACGCTAATTCAAAAAGCCAAAAAAATTTTTATTACCGCCGGTGCTTCCACGCCAAGTTGGGTAATTGACCCGGTCGTAGCGCGCGTAAAAGAACTGCGTGCAAAAAAACAGGAGAAACTATGAAAATCAGACGTATCGGAATTTTAACAGCCGGAGGTGACTGCCCCGGACTTAATGCCGTCGTACGCGCGGCCAGCAAAAATGCTCTCGGACATGGAATTGAAGTATGGGGTATCCGCAACGGATTTGACGGGCTTGTACGGAACGACTTGTTCCAGATTACCAACGAAACCGTTTCCGGAATTTTAACGTTAGGCGGTACGATTTTAGGCACAAGTAATATTGCCAATCCTTTTAATTATACCCTTGCCCCCTTCGGTACACCGGAAAATCCGCGTGACTTATCGTCCGTCGTTCTACATAATTTCAAGGAACACAATTTAGATGCGCTGATTACAGTCGGGGGCGACGGCACGCTTCACATGTCCCAACAATTCGTGGAACTTGGCCTGCCGATTGTGGCCGTACCGAAAACCATTGACAATGACCTATCTGCCACAGACCAAACGTTTGGTTTTGACTCGGCGCTTCATATCGCCACAGAAGCCATTGACCGCTTACATACCACCGCTCAAAGCCACCACCGTGTAATGATTGTAGAAACAATGGGACGTTACGCCGGATGGATTGCCTTACGCGCGGCACTCGCGGGAGGCGGCGATATTGTACTGATTCCGGAAATTCCGTACAATGATGATGTGATTGTTCAGCATATTTTAGAACGTAAAAACAGAGGCAAAACTTTTAGCATTGTCGTGGCCGCCGAAGGAGCCAAAAATGAACAAGGCGAACAAGCCGTTGCCCGTACGGTAGCCGGTAGCACGGATGCTATCCGCTTGGGCGGTATCGCTTACAAAATCAGCGATATGATTGAAAAACGCACCGGTATAGAATCCCGCGCGTGCGTATTGGGACACACGCAACGAGGCGGTACGCCGACGGCTTTTGACCGTTGGCTTTCCACCCTTTACGGAACAAAAGCATTGGACATGGTGTTAGAAGAAAAGTTCGGCTATATGGCCTCCTTTAAGAGTTTCCAATTAACCGAAGTAAAAATTACGGATGCGATTGCCCATTTAAAACGTGTAGATCCGAACGGAGAAGAAGTAAAAGCCGCTTTATCAACGGGAATCAGTTTCGGTTCTTCCCAAATCGGATAGGAGAATATATGCAAGATAATTTAGATATGATTTACGGGATTCACTCCGTTATGGAGGCCCTTCGCAGCAAAAAACGCAACGTAACGCAATTATATGTGTCCGATTCCAAAGCCGGACACAAGGCCGTAGAAGATATTATCCGCTTGGCCAAACGTGCCAACGTACGCATTGACCGCATTGATAATAAAACACTCAACCGGCTGACCCATAACGCCAATCACCAAGGAATTATGGCAAAAATCCAACCGATCCAACTGATGAAACTTTCCACCGCCATTTATGATGCCGACGGAAAAAAGGATGAACTGTGGTTGGCCATAGACGAAATGACCGATCCGCAAAACTTGGGAGCCGTGATCCGCAGTGCCGCGTGTTTAGGTTTTTCCACCATTATTTTGCCAAACCGTAGAACAGTCGGTATTACTCCGGCAGTTTATAAAGTAGCATGCGGATCCATAGAAAACGTAAAAATCGTGGAAGTAGCCAATTTATCTGCCGCTTTAAATGGCCTCAAGGAAGAAGGTTTTTGGATTTACGGAGCCGATATGGCCGGAACACCGATTCACAAAGTTTCCTATAACTCCCCCGCCGTACTTGTCATTGGTTCGGAAGGATTCGGCATACGTGAAAAAACGGCCGAAAATTGCGACGAAATTATTTCTATTGAGCAGAAAAAAATCGGTAATGTGGATAGTTTAAATGCTTCCGCCGCCGCCAGCATTTTAATGTACGATATGCGACGCAAAGTACAACTGAAGTAATCTCTCTCAATTAAAAAACCCGCAACGACTCTGTTGCGGGTTTTTTAATTCGTTATTTCCCTTACAAATAAATATCTAATTTATCTAATTGTTTACCAGTATTGCTATAAACGGTCAGCGTAAGTTTGCGGTCTACAATCTTTCCTACCGCATAGTGACGCGCGGATACGAAACGCGCAGTAGAAGGATCATTTCCCACCCGTTTGGTAGGTGTCGGGCCTGCCGTTCCAAGTGTTACGTAAGTTACCCCGCGCGAACTCGTTTCCCCGCGGAACATCGGGAAAGTACGTTCATAATCCGCATCGCCGCCCTGTAACACCAATTTAACACGGTAATCTTCAAAAATTTTAACTAAATTAGATACCACATCACTATTTGGGCCATTCATGCCCGTAGAATAAGCCGGCGTATTCATCACCACGATTTTCCACTTTTCGGGTGCACCGGCCAATGTGGTTTTCAGCCACTTTATCTGTGCGGAATCTTCCTTCAGTTCCGGTGCCCACGCCGCTCCTTGCGTTATGTTGGTATCTAAAAAGATAAAACGCGCGTTAGCCGTATCAAATGAATAATATTTTGGTGTGGCATTACTCCACGTCATATCATGAAAGCGGGAATAATTCGTACGTAGGAAACTTTTGCTGTCCTTATTTTCGCGGTCTTCCCCATACTCGTTCGGCCCCAATGCCACAAAAAGAGGAGCTTTCCTCAAAACGTTCCGAAACGGCAAGAAAAACTCATTATTGGCATCACTATTAAGTCCGCTATGCGTCAAATTGCCGGTGTGAATCAAAAAATCACTATCGTGCTTGGCCATGAGAGCGGCAATTTCGCGACGCGGAGTAGCTGCGGCATCCGTTTTAGAAAGGTCTGCGGCGGAAGAACGGGATAAATCGGTCAAGTTTTCCCCCGTTGTTTCTTCCCACGCCCCGGCCGTAGAACCTACCGCCAAGAAATTAACAATTTTCCGCTCCGGTGAATATAAAGTACGGAAGGATCCTTCCACCGGGTCCTGTACACCGTCCTTTGCTTGGTTATACACATAAACACGGTAACAAAAATTTTGATTAGGGACCAGACCGTGAAGAATCACACGGTGGTTGTACGCCGCAGGAGTAACCGTCATAATTTGGTTACAATTCGGTACGGGGCCATATTCCAGCCAACTCGGCGTGGAAATGTCCGTCTGCCAACGCAAAATAAGCGTATTGAGCGTGACATCTTCCAAATACGGGCCGCGGATGATTTCCGCCGCCTGCGCCGCCAAACCGCATAAACAAAGCAAAAGAGGTAAAAAAATCCGTCCTTTCATCTTGTTTATTGTAGCAAATATACGGATAAGAAAAATAGATTATTTTAGAAAAAATCTACCACAGGCACTCTAAATTTTGTTTAATAATAAAATATGAAGAGATTTATTTTATCCGTGTGTGTATTGTTGGTTGCGTCCCTTTCCTTTGCCCAAAGGTGGGGCGGCTCGTTGGAATATCGTACCGCCAAAGATTTTGATCAAGTGACAGCGGAAATGAAGACACTTCTGTCTCTTAATTTTTCCGCCGGATTAAAAGTGACGGTATCCGACGAGAAAGAATTTAAAGCCCCTATTTACTCCCTCGCCGTTCCGTTCCAATGGGATAATGGCCCTTTCAAGTTGGGTCTCGCACCGTTTTATTATTTTAATAACAAAAGCGATAACCCGCTTTTTCAAAATTCCACTGCTTTTGGTATAAACGGGCACATGTTTATTGCGCTACAAGAGGATACCGTCAATGACTTATATACCCATGCTTACTTGGGAGCAAGTTTTGTACGGCAGAAGGGGACTCTTTTTACAGAAAATAACGGTTTTTCCAACCAATACTATTCACAAGCGGCCTACACACTCGGCCTTCATAAAAACTTTTTCCGCGCGTTTAGTTTTGATATTGCCGCCAATGCGTTTCAATACCCCGACGGTATTAGCGGCGTAACCGGGCTACGCAGTATTTTTAACCAACAGGATCTTTCTTCCATACAATCCTTTGATATTACGCATGAACTCCCCGAATATACCGTCGGAGCACGGATCACGCGCCTATGGCCGGAACGGATGGCTTCTCTGTATTTGGCCTATCATTTTGAAGAATTTTACACCACCGATTCGGAGCATTCATTTATTTTAGGTAATACGTTTGCCCTTACGGAAAATGTTACCGCTGATATTGCTTATAACCACTTGCGTACCGTCCACAATCAAGACAAGCGGGATATTTTCTATATACAAACGCACTTTTTTCTTTAGGAGCATTTATGTCACAAGACGGTAAAAACTTAGGATTAAATCCGCGTACGCTTACCATTATTTCCCATAAATTACGTACCCCTCTTTCTATCATTAACGGGTATTCGGAGGCGATATTGTCACAAGCGAGGAAAGAAAAATTTTCTCCGTTTACCTCAAAGGCCTTTGATGAAATCAACAAACAAGGCGCGCACATGTCGTTGCTACTTAATAAACTTATCAATTTCAACCATGTCCTTAGCGCAAATGCGAATCAATTAGAGAAAAAACCCATTACCTTAAAACCGCTCATCAAAGAAAATGCCTCTAAAGCCGTAGCTCAGGAAGAAGACGATAGTATTATGGCCCTGCCGGATGAGGAAAAATCTTTTATCAAGCGCGGTACGTCCGTGGAAATTGACTGTTCGGAAAAAGTAGCGATAACAGCCAACGAGGAAATGATCAATTTGTGCGTGATGGAATTGTTGGCAAATGCCATTAAATTCAATAATAAAATAGAAAAAATAATTAAGGTACAAGTGACCAATCACGGTGACAGTATATCCATTTCCGTACGGGATTTCGGGGTGGGCATCCGCCCGCAAGATGTAGATAATATTTTTGAACCGTTCTATCAGGTGGATGACGATTTCACCGGCCAAATTAACGGCTGGGGGCTCGGACTTCCGATGGTAAAACGAATTTTGGAACTTCATAAAGGAACGGTCAGCGTCGTTTCGGACCGTGGCCTCGGTTCTATTTTTACGGTAAATTTTCCGATTGTATAATATGACTTGTGATGAATTATTAAATACAGTTTCCAAACAATGTGATGAACTGCGCGCGTTTATTTTAAGTACGGCAGGTCAGCTGGGTAATTTTGACAAACGCCTGCGCCAAATTTTACAACAACTATACAAAAATATTGAAGTACGCGATACGCAGTTCGCGCCCGAATTTAATGAGTACTGCCGCCATTTGCGCGAACAGGTGGACGAACAGGAACCGATTTGGACGGCATTGCGCTCCGATATCCGCACCCACAAAGACAATGAGTGGGAAGGAAGTTTGGCCTTGGCCGCAAAAGGGCTCAACAGCCGCGCGAAAGCCCTTTCGCGCGCGTGTGATGAATTTACTACTGCGTACGATGTATTTTGTAAACAGTATAAAAAATTCACCGCCGCCAAATTAAATGTGTGGTTGCTTACTTCTTGTCAGACAGATATTGCCAATTTGACGGGAAAAATCTTATTCATCGCACGTGAAATCGCCCGAAAAACGGAAAAGAACAGAGGTCCTTATGCGAATGGATAGGTCCACCTATTACTATTTAAAAGCCAGCACCATCTGCTTAACGATTATTGCGGGCGGTGTGGTAACGGCGTTTTTAGTCTATACAAAAGCGCTCATGATTCCGTTGGTTATTTCTATCTTTTTCTATACTATTTTAATTCAATTTACACTTTATTTGCGCCAACGGTTTTCTTTGCCGAAATGGCTGGCTTTGACTATTGCTATTTTATCTTTTGCCGCTTTATTCGCCGTCGGAATTGGGTTTACCGCCAATTCGGTAGGGAGTTTTTTAAAGGGAGCGGAAACCTACCGCGAAACGGTGCTGGCTTCCTCCAAAGATTTAATCACTTCGCTCAACGCACACGGTATCAGCATTGACCAACACGTAGTAGAAAATTATTTAAGCAATCTGCCTCTTTTTGACTGGCTCAAAAATATCAGCGGAAAAGCATTTCACCTGTTATCAAATGCCGTACTTGTGATTTTATTTTTGACCTTCTTTCTGTTCGGCCGTAAAAAAACGCCCGGCATTACCAATCCGTCCATCAAGGCCATGCTAGCCAATGTGTCTATTTATTTGTCCGTAAAACTGATGGCCTCTCTCATAACCGGCGTTGCGGTAGCGGCGGTACTTATCGGTTTTTCCGTCAAACAGGCGGTTTTGTTTGCCTTATTTGCGTTCTTGCTTAACTTCATCCCAAGTGTCGGCTCTATCATAGCAGTCCTACTGCCGATACCGGTACTGTTTTTACAGTTTGGAATAAGCCCTACGTTCGTAATAATTATTATTTTATTATTTGCGATTGAATTTATTATCGGAAATCTCGTTGAACCGCGTTTTTTGGGAGAAGGCGTAGATTTACACCCGGCGGTTGTCGTGGCTTCCCTTATCTTTTGGACGCTTATTTGGGGCATACCGGGCGCATTTTTATCCGTACCGATTACGGCTTCTATCAAAATTGTACTGAAAAATATTAAATACACACAAAGCGCAGCGGAATTTTTAGCGGGACGTCTGCCGAAGTAACCGGTTTGGCAATTCGGTAGTTCCAAAAAATTTCTTTTTACAATTCTTCCTTCCGTCGGTGTTCTTCCCGCAACTGTTGAACAATGCCTTCCAATTCGGCCGTCAGCACTTTTGCCGGCACTTTTTTATAATATACCGCAGGAGCAATATAAACATCCGCGATAAACGGCACCCATACCCAAGAACCCTTCGGCAAAATGCGGTCCGGACCGTTAATATAGAAAGGTACAATCGGAACGGTAGGATTCATTGACGATAAGTGAACAACGCCGGATTTAAAATGCTGGAGTGTATTATCTGTTCCGCGTGTTCCTTCTGGATAAATGATGACCGTTTCCCCCGCACGCAAGACCTCATTGATTTCCGAAAATAATTCTTCTTTGGTAATTTTTCCGAAGGTACGCTTTAACGGAATCAAACCGATAAAGGTTTTAAAAAACCAACTTTTCCATTTCGTGTTACAAAAATAATCAGCCGCGGCTACGGGATGTATTTTAAGAATCTGAAAACCGGAAAACAAACTCATCAAGAGTAATGTGTCAATGTGACTGTTGTGGTTGGCAACGATAATGGAGGGGCCTTCATCCACTTTCGGTAAATTTTCCGCCCCCGAAACATTTACGCCCAATACTAAATAAATGTAGGGTTTTACGATAAATGAAAAAAATAAGTATTTTATAATGTGTTGGAACATACTTACATCCCGCGTTGTATCATAATTTTAAAGGTATAGGCCATATAATGGAAGAAAAGCGGCGCGGTAAATAACAAACTGTCCAGCCGATCCAAAATGCCGCCGTGGCCGGGAATCAACGTGCTGGTATCCTTGACACCCATGTCCCGCTTAATGGCAGACATAGTAACATCCCCGAAAAATCCCAACACCGCAAGTCCTCCTCCCAAAAAAGCAAGTTGCGAAAGAGAAAGCGGAGTTAAATAATATCCCATCCCCATAGAAAGAAATGTGGAACCGATTACGCCGCCCAAAAAACCTTCCCATGTTTTATTCGGACTGACTTTTGGTGTAATTTTATGTTTACCGAAGACCTTTCCGCAAAACATTTGAATAAAATCATTGGAGATCGTCAACATAAGAATATAGAACAAGAGTCCCAAACTTCCGCCCTTCGGATTATAAGATAACGGAATTTCCGCTATCAACCCCAAATAGCCCACAGCATATACCGTCAGCATCAGCCCATATTGGAGAACCGATAAATTTTTCAAAAATCCTTCCGTATTGCCGGAAATTACCATACGGATAGAAAGCAAAATAAACATATATAGCGGAATAAATAAATAGAAAAGCAGCATCCAATTGATGTAAAGAATATAATACGTGAACGGAATAGACAAATAGGCCCATAAAATTACTTCGCGGTCCGTTCTGCGAATAGGAATGAGAGAAAAAAACTCCTTCAAACATAAATAACTGATAAGTGCCAACCCTATAAAAGCCACTAATTTATTACACAGAAAAATGACCGAAAAAAAGACCACAATTCCTAAAAAAGATTTCGTCCGTATCCACAAATTATCTAGATTTTTATGAAATACTTTTTTGAGAAAAAGCATCAAACCCAACAGAAAAAAGACAAATCCGTAAAGCACAATGATTGCGATTCTGACATTGTCCGTTAATACAAAATGTTCCACTTATTTTCCCCCTATGATGTAGGTGCAAATTACGGTTCTTCCTTCGGTTTTATTGTATCTTATACTTCCGACGTCCGTCAACATATAAAACCCCCGGCACAAGCCGGGGGAGTGTAAAATTTTCACTTTTGTTTCTTATTACTTTTTAGACCAAACAACCTCACCGATAGAATTACGCTCTTTTACATTTTGCGTACGTACAAAAACGCGTTGGTGTTTTTGGTTCGGCCGGCCGTAGTCCGTGTAAATATCCAAGTACAACGTAGTCGGTCCGGAGACACTTTGGCGGCTGTCTGAAAAATTATTGGTACGAATATCATATTTTCCGTCGGCCGCCTTTTTCAACATAAATTCTTCCGGTCCGAAACCTCGTGTAAAATCGTGCGCGTAACGTCCGCCGATACGGGTTTCTTTGTGACCGTAGTAGCACTCTTCCCCGAAGGGATCCACCACGTGAAGGTCCATATCCGTATTGTCCGTACTCCACGCAAGCACGATACGGATATCCACCGGCATCGCAAACACAAGGTCTTTGGGCAAGTCTTTCTTTTTAAGTTGGGGCTTTTGCCCGAGCAGGTTATTCAACTCCACAAAGACAATTTGTTTTACTTCGTTGGAGCGGGACCACGTGTGTTCCAACACATAGTAGAATTGATCAAATGCTTTTTGATAGTCGCCTTTTGCCCAGTAGGCAATTGCCAAATCGCGGAAGGATTGAGGATCTTCTTCGCGTAACTGAGCAATTTTTTCAAACAATTCTACGGCGTAACCGTATTGTTCCATTTGTATCAATTTGTTGGCCGCAATACGCAACAGTTCCACGTTATCCAACTGCATTTCCGTAATGTTGGAAAGTACCTGTAACCCTTCTTTAAATTTACCGCGGCGGATAAATTCGTCGGTAACGTCAAAATAGAAAGACGGTTGGTCTTCATATCCTGTTTTGAGTTTCAGGTAATCCTTGTACAGTTCCGCATCTTTGGACGCTTTTAAAATCTTCAGGTACGGCGTATCCGGATCCCACGATTTTACTTTTATGGAAGAAACAGGCGAAGCTTTATCTTCAGCGGCACCCGCCTCATAAAAATCAAAACTTGCCTCTTCCACGATTTCTCGGCTCGCACTGCGCCGCGCGGAAGCAGCGGACCGATAAAGATTGCGGGGAGCTTCGGCATCCATGGCAGCACCACCTACGCTTGCCGAAGGTGCCCCCGCAACAAGGGCGTCGGCCTCTTCAAACACAGCAACGCTTCCACTATATACGTCAAATCCCCCCGTTTCATCTCCGTCGGGATTTTGTAACGGTTTGTACTTTTGCGGCGGATTTTTCGGGATGTCAAATTTGCGCTTCCACCATTCTTTTACGCGGTTGGCCTGTGACAGGGCATCTTCCCACGCGTTTTGTTTGCGTGTTTTTTCTTGATCCGCCTCATTTTTTACAATGCGGTTATATTCGCTCAATAATTCCTCGGGCGGTGTAATATGGTATCGCGCATAATCGGCCGCACTTTCCAACACAAGGAGCGAAGTGCCCGACGTAACAATGGAATAGGTTTGCCCTAATTCCAAAATTTTCGCTTTATTGCCTTGCGGGTCTTTTTCCAAATCCTGTATTTTTTGGATGGCCCACAGACGGGCTACTGCCGGATTATTCCCGCCGGCTTTTACGGAAAATTTCTCCGTATGGACCGGGTGAGAAGCATCATAACCGAAAACCACTTCCACTTCTTTCGTTTCCGGCCCCGTCAAAATACCCGCCAACGTGATATTTTCGCCGGCTTCACTGCCAACAACGGGGTAAATGTCTTTTATCTTTTCTGCGTTATAACGCAACACCCGCAACGGACGGCGAGTCAACTGTAAAAGGGCTTTTTCCGTCGGAGTTGTTGTTAAATTGATAAACGAACCGTACGTTTGATTAGCCCACGACCGCATCAATCCCGGCTCATACTCCGCCGAAGAATTGATCACATAAACAGGAATACGCGGCAAGGTCAGTTTTGTTTGTTTATCAAAGGTATTGATTCCGTCCGTAAACAATAAAATTTCATCTGCCGTAATCTTGTTTAGTTTTAAAGCATTAAGGCGAGTAGCTCCGTCATATACCGTTTCATCTATTAGCGCAAACAAGGCCGATACGTCCCCGTTTTTCACAGACACTTTTTTGGACGCGCCCTGTTCCATGTGAAACGGAATAAACTCCACCGTTGCGTTTTTCACTTTTTGTAAATATGCTTTTAAGAGTTCTTTCTCCTTTGCCACGTTTCGTTTACTGCCGGACAAGGAACTATCCCACACGACGGCAATTTTAGTAGGCAACGTCTTGGCTTGCTCCTGCTTGCGGACATCCAAATTGCCGTAAAAATACGTTTGGTTACCTTGCGCGTGAGTAAATACTTGATTCTTTTCCGATTGCGGAATATTAAACGAAAGGTTATTATCCAGCACATAATTTTGTGCTTCAAAGTGCGAACGCACCACCTGTTCCGAACGGGTAAAACGGAAGTTCGGCAAGTTAGTGCTTACTTGCGGCAAGGCAGTGGCTTGCGTCGGAATTTCAATATCTAACGCAAAAGATTTTAACTCTTGTTTAAACTGAAGCGGAAGCGTGTATTGAAATTGCCCGTTCACTTTTTTCAACGGTTCTTCCAACACAACGCGGATTTTGCGCGTACCGTTAGCGGAAAAAGGATAAATGCGGGTTTTAAATTGGTTACCGGAAGTTTTTTCAACGAGTAACGGATCCGCTCCTTGCCGTACAACGGCTTCAAATGTTTGGCGGGCTTTTGCTTTTTCCACTACTACCCCTTCGCGCATTTTCCCGTTGATATCCAGCGCAACGGCCGCTACAGTTTGGCTCTCCGATAATGGGAACACAAACTCTGCTTCCAAAATGGCCTGATTCGGGTTGTGAAGCGTCATTTCGTATGTAGTTGTTGCCACATTTCCGATAACATTGGTTTTAATTTGTAAATCTTGTATCGTAACCGGTTTATAATTCTTTTGAACGATAATCTGCGGAACGAATATAACCACCGGCGACGGACGCGGAATCGGAGGCACCGCATGCCGCGCAGATGTGGCAGCGGCTTCAGCTTGATCCGCACAACCGCCGGATCCGCAATCACGTAACGGCTCATAACTTGCCTGCGCATGCGCCAGCAAATTGACAGACATAAAAACACCAAACAGGACTTTTTTCATAGATATCATCTCCCCGTCACTAAATATATGAAAAATTGTAACACATATCTTTTATGATTACAACCACCTATTTTCCCACGCTATAAAAAAAATTGTACTTGACAATCTTTGATAATATCATTATAATATTATTAAGATGATAATAACAGAAAAAGGAGGCCGTATGAAATTACTGATTGTTGTAGATATGCAGAAAGACTTTATAAACGGCGCTTTAGGCACAAAAGAAGCGCAAGCTATTCTGCCGGCCGTACAAGCAAAAATCAACGGCTACAAAGAGAAAGGATGGCCCATTCTCTTTACGCGGGATACCCACACGGACAATTATTTACAAACCCAAGAAGGCCAACACTTGCCCGTTCCTCACTGTATTAAAAACACGGACGGCTGGCAAATTGATACGTCTTTAGATACGGCGGGGGCGGTTTTATTTGATAAACCTTCCTTCGGCTCCTTGGATTTAGCCGGTTGGATCAAACAACATTATCCGGAAGTTACGGAAATAGAACTCATCGGTTTATGTACCGATATATGCGTATTATCCAACGCAATTATTTTAAAAGCGGCGTTTCCGGAAACTGTTATTACAGTTGCTTCTGCCGCGTGCGCCGGTGTAACACCCGTAAGTCACCGCAATGCGCTGGAAGCCATGAAGATGTGCCAAATTCAGGTCAAATAGGAGGGTCGGATGATTTTTATCAACGAACAAAAAATTACCCCGGAATATTTCCCCGACGGTACACTGCGTTTACATATTGCGCCCGCCGGCAAGGAAGCCGGTATCCGTTGGCTGTTTGAAAATAACGAGGAACTTGTGGTGCTTTATTTTGCGGTAAAGCACCTGCGGGACTACGGAACCGAGCGTCTGACATTACACATGCCTTATATTCCCAATGCCCGCATGGACCGCGTCAAAAACGAAGAAGAAGTGTTTACGCTGAAACATTTTGCGGATTTTTTAAATTCGCTACAATTTGACAGCGTAACCGTGCGCGACCCGCACTCCCCCGTTTCTTTACAACTTATCCAACGTCTGGTATGCGAAGACATCCGACCCGTTATCACAAAACTGTGTAACCGTTTACTGACGGAAAAAGATGTGGTATTTTTTCCGGACGCGGGATCTTGTAAACGCTATCAGGGGTATTTGAATCACCCGTTTATTTACGGCGTTAAAGAACGGGATTGGAAAAGCGGAAAAATACTTGGTTTGCGGGTGGAAGGAAACATACCGCCCTTACCGTTTAACGTGCTGATTATAGATGATATTTCTTCTTACGGCGGCACTTTTTATCACTCGGCCAAAAAACTGAAGGAATTGGGTGCGGATAAAATTTGGCTTTACGTTACCCATTGTGAAAACAGTATTTTAAACGGCGAACTTATCAAAAGCGGATTGGTAGAAAAAATATATACTACCCGCAGCGTGTTTACAAAAGAACACCCGTTAATTGAAATGATTTAGGAGAAAACAGTTATGAGAGTCCCCCCCTTATTGTTATGCGACTTTTACAAAACCGTTCACAGCGAACAGTACCCTGCCGGGCTTACAAAATTAGTGTCGTATTTTACCCCCCGCATGACGCGCCTGGAAGGACAAAACAAGTTGGTCATGTTCGGACTTCAGGGTTTCATCAAAAAATACCTGATTGAATATTTTAACGAAAACTTCTTTGCGCTCCCCAAAGAAACGGCCTTAGCAGAATATAACCGCATTTTGTCCCATACATTGGGGAAAGGTGCGTATCAGGACAATAAAATCGCGAAATTACACGATTTAGGTTATCTTCCGCTTGAAATTAAAGCCGTTGCAGAGGGAACACGGGTTCCCGTAAAAGTGCCGATGATTGAAATCAGCAATACACACCCCGAATTTGCGTGGCTTGTAAACGCAGTAGAAACATTGATGAGCTGTTCGCTCTGGCACCCGATGTTAAGTGCAAACGTCGGTTATCAATACCGCCAAATCGTCAATAAATACTATGCCCAAAGTGTGGATGACAACATCCCCTGTGCCCGCGCGCTCGGGGATTTTAGCATGCGCGGACAAGAAAGTTTGGAAAGTGCCACTGCCAGTAGCGCAGCGTTTTGTTTATCCTTTCTCAATACGGCTACCGTTCCGGCGATTGCGTGGTTAGAGCATTACTATAATTGTGACTGTACCCGCGAGCCGGTTGCCTTCGGCGCCATCAGCACCGAACATTCCGTGATGTGTAGTAACTATGCCGTTGACGGTAACGAAATTGATATGATTAAGCGGCTGCTTACAAAAATTTATCCGCACCACTCCTTTTCCATGGTTAGCGACAGTTATGATTATTGGAATTTGGTGGACAAACTGCTCATCCAATGTAAAGACCAAATTTTGACGCACGACGGAACCTTATCGGTCCGCGGCGACAGCGGCGATCCGGCGGAAATTGTTACGCAAACGGTTTTTCACTTGTGGGATGCCTTCGGCGGATCGGTCAACAGTAAAGGATATAAGGTGCTCAATCCTCACATCAAAGCCATTTACGGAGACAGCATTACCCCCCAACGCGCCGAACATATTTTTAAGACGCTTGTTGATAACGGCTTTGCCTGTAACAATGTTTCGCTAGGCGTAGGAAGTTTTTCCTTACAATGTTTAGAAGAAAATGGTATATTTAAACCATACACGCGTGACACGTTCGGTATCGCGGTAAAAGCCACTTACGGGGAAATGGGCGAAAAACCGTTGCTGATTTTCAAAAACCCAAAAACGGACAATGCCCATTTCAAAAAATCCCAACGCGGTTTGTGCCGTGTATTTTACAACGAACAAGGCGAAATAACCTATCAGGACGGATTTGATAAAAATACCTTCCCGATACAGGAAGAAAACTTGCTGAAAACCGTTTTTAAAGACGGAAAAATGACACGCGAGTTCACTTTAAGGGAAATACGCAATACATTACACGGAGGACGTTTCTAATATGACATTTAATGCTGAACAAGTAAAAAAAGATTTAATCGTCTGGTTACAAGAGATTTTCGCAGCCAACGGACCCGATTGTAAAGCCGTACTCGGTATATCGGGCGGAAAAGACAGCACAATTGCCGCTGCCCTATGTGCGGAAGCACTCGGAAAAGAGCGTGTATTCGGCGTACTAATGCCCAATGGACAACAACACGATATAGAAGATTCGCACGCGGTGGTAAAGCATTTAGGAATCGGTTTCTGTGAAATCAATATTCAAAAACCGTATCAGGCCATCTTGGAAGAAATCAGCCAAAAGATGCCCGTTTCCGAACAAACCAAAATCAATTTGGCACCCCGCCTTCGTATGGCTACTTTGTATGCGGTATCGCAATCGGTCAACGGACGTGTGATCAATACATCCAATCTGTCGGAAATTTGGGTCGGCTACTCTACCCGCTACGGAGACAGCGCCGGCGATTTTGCTCCCCTTGCCAATTTGACCGTAACGGAATTGAGACAAGTAGGGCATGCGTTAGGGCTTCCCGCTTATTTGGTGGAGAAAAAACCCGAGGACGGACTCAGCGGAAAAAGTGATGAAGAAAAAATGGGTTTTTCCTACCGCGATTTGGATATTTATATCCGCACCGGTAAATGCGAAAACAAACAAAGCAAAGAACGCATTGACGCGTTACACGCGCGCAACGCCTTTAAGCGGTTGCCAATGCCGTCTTTTTTCCCTAGGGAAAAACCGTATGAACGAACTTTTTAATGTAGCATAGTTTTCATTTTGGCCTAACGAAACTGTATGAACGAACGAGAATTTTTACAACAGTATAACCAACAACAATATGAACGCCCTTCCGTGGCGGTAGATATGGCGGTTTTCTCCGTCGTACAACATACGACGAATAATTACCGTAAACTGCCAGAGCAAAAATTGTCCGTACTGCTCATTGAACGGGCAGAACATCCGTTTCAAAACAAGTGGGCGCTGCCGGGCGGATTTATACGGCAGGGGGAAACAGTGGAATCTGCCGCACGGCGCGAACTAGCGGAAGAAACAGGTATCCAAAATGCGGATTTACGTCAGTTGCGCGTATTTAGCGAACCCGCACGCGACCCGCGGGGATGGATTATTTCTTCCGCGTTTATGGCATTAACGGAAATCACCCAATCCCTGTCCTCAAGAAACGACGCTAAACAAGCCCAATGGTTCACCTGTACTTATACTACTTTGGAAGAACAAACCACCCAAACCGGTGAAAATAATTATCAAATTATCCGCCGCAGTAAACTTACATTACAAAAAGAAAACGTGGAATTAACCGCCGTTATTCAGGCAAAAGAAACGGTTGCTTTATACAACCGGGAAACTTCCTACACCGTGCTTGAAAATACGGGTTTGGCTTTTGACCATGCGAAAATTATTGCCTGTGCCGTTACGGCACTGCGGGATAATTTGGAAAGATCTATGGACGCCTTCCGCTTCCTGCCGGAAACATTTACCTTAACAGCCCTTCAGCATGTTTATGAAACCATCTTGGGAAAAAAATTGCTCCCTGCCAACTTCCGCAGAAAAATAGCCCCTTATGTTTTACCGACGGACAGTCATCAGCCGTCCGGCGGGCACCGTTCTGCGCGGTTGTATAAACGCAAAATGAATAAAGAGATATAAAAAGAGAAAATCAAACCCGCTATTTGATTTTTCTGAAAACGGTTTGATACAATGTATTATCTTTTAAGCGGAAATATATAAATGAAAAATATCAATAAAAAAGTCCCGCGTTCCGAAAAAAGAACGCGGGACTTTTTTATTAAAAGGGACTATTTTTGTTCCTTTTGCGATTTGTAATGCGTGTGTAAGAGTTCGTGCGCTTTGTGGCCGCCGATCTTATCTAACACTTTGCCGTACAATGCCATCACATCTTTGTTATCCTGTGATTTATAATCAAGTTCGGCATCTTCGTTATACAAACCTTCGGCACGCGTTTTGCGGATGGCCCAACCTTCATATTGCGGCTGGCCAGCACCCGCCACACAACCGCCGGGGCAAGACATCACTTCAATAAAGTCATAATTGGCTTTACCGGCTTTGACGTCCTCCAACAGTTGGCGCGCATTTTTCAACCCGCTGGTAACGGCCACGCGGACAGTTACGCCACCGACTGTTACTTCAGCAGATTTGAAGGTGGTGCTTTCGCGCAAGGGTGTGAATTTGAGTTTTCCGGCTTTCGGATCCAATTCCGCGGCCGCATAACGAAGCGCGGCTTCCATTACACCACCCGACGCACCGAAGATAACACCGGCACCCGTTTTCGTACCGAAAGGCGCATCAAATTCTTCGGCCGGCAGGTTGGCAAAATCAATACCGGCGGCTTTAATCATTTCTGCCAAAGCGACGGTCGTTACCACGTGGTCCGTGTCCGGATTTTTGTCCACGTAGAATTTATCCAATTTGGCTTCCATTTTCTTGGCCGAGCACGGCATAATCGCCACGACTACCAAATCTTCGCGTTTGCCGCCGCGCATTTCAAAATCGGCTTTCAATACCGGCCCCATCATCTGCATCGGGGAGCGGGCACTGGACAAATTGGGGATAAATTCCGGTGTGAATTTTTCCACATAACTTACCCACGCAGGGCAGCAACTTGTCAGTTGCGGCAAGCGGTCTTTATTTTTGAAGCGTTCAATAAATTCGGTGGCTTCTTCCACGATCGTCAAATCCGCCGCGAAGGAAGTATCATAGACGTAATCAAAACCGAGCATGCGTAATGCCGCCGCGATTTTCCCGTCCACCGATACACCGGCAGGGATACCGAAAATTTCGCCAAGTCCTACACGCACGGCAGGAGCGATATGTACCGCCACTTTTTTAGACGGATTGTTAAGCGCTTTATACACTTCTTCTTTTTCTGAAGAATTGGGCACTAACGCACCGACGGGGCAGACACGCGCACATTGACCGCACGATACACATTCTTGGCTTTCTACCATATCTTTGTTAAAAGCGGTGGTAATTTTTGCCTTGTAACCGCGGAACGCAAAATCAATCGCGCCGATACCTTGTACTTCGTTACAGGTACGCACGCAGTTACCGCACAAAATACATTTGCTCGGGTCGCGCACTAAAGCGGGAGCCGTCGCGTCGCGTTTCGTATCTACTTTTTTGGATTTAAAGCGGATTTCCGTAATGCCCATATCTTTGGCAAGTTTTTGAAGTTTACAGTTGCCGGATTTGGCACATAACGTACACTCGTGATTGCCGGACGCAAGCAACAATTCCAAATTGATACGGCGCAAATTGCGGATTTCGTCGCTGTTAATATGTACCACCATACCGTCTTTGGGTTTTACGGTACAAGAGGCCAAAATTCCCATGCCTTCCACTTCCGCCAAGCATAAACGGCAGGCGCCGTAAATGGCAAGTTCCGGCTGGTAGCAGAAAGTAACCATATTGAAACCTGCCTTGCGGATGAGTTCCAATAAATTCCGTTCGCCGTTAATGGCAACTTTTTTTCCTTCAATCGTTACAAAACCTTGTTCTTTATTTTCCATAAATTTATGCTCCTACCGTTACGGCGCCGAATTTACAAGTACGTTTACAACTGCCGCACTTGATACATTTTTTAGGGTCAATTTTATGCGGCTTTCCTACTGCGCCGTCAATAGCACCGACCGGACACGCGCGTTTACACATGCCGCAACCTTTACATTTGTCTGCCGCAATCGCATACGAAGCCAACGCCTTACATACACCTGCGGGGCAGCGTTTTTCTACGACGTGAGCCAAATATTCCTCGCGGAAATGTTTTAAAGTAGAAAGCACCGGGTTGGGAGCCGTTTTACCTAACGCACAGAGGGAAGATTTTTGAACCGCTTTGGCTAATTCTTCCAATGTTTCCAGCGTCTTCATGGTACCGCGCCCTTCCACAATATCGGTCAGCAACGTAAGCATTTGATCCGTACCTTCACGGCAGGGGACGCACTTTCCGCACGATTCGCGTTTGGTAAATTCCAAGAAGAACCGCGCCACGTTTACCATACAGGTATTTTCGTTCATGACAACAAGTCCGCCCGAACCGATCATAGCACCGACACCTTTTAAGGAGTCAAAATCCAGCGGAACGTCCAGATGATCTTTCGTTAAACATCCGCCGGAAGGACCGCCGATTTGCGCGGCCTTGAAAGCGTTTTTATCTACTTTACCGTCGCTCGTAGTTGTACCGCCGGCCACTTCGTCAATTACTTGGCGCAAGGTCGTTCCCATCGGAACTTCCACTAAACCCGTATTGGCAACGTGTCCCGTTACGGCAAACGTCTTTGTGCCGGGGCTGTTCTCCGGACCGATTTTCCTAAATTCTTTTGCGCCCATTTCAAAAATTTTAGCAACGGTGGCTAACGTTTCCACGTTGTTAATAACGGTGGGCTTACCAAATAAACCGCTTTGGCTTGGGAACGGCGGTTTTACTTTCGGCATACCGCGTTTTCCTTCTACGGAAGCGATTAACGCCGTTTCTTCACCGCAGACGAACGCGCCCGCGCCTTCCATAACGTTAATTTTGAAATTTTTGCCGGAGCCAAAAATGTTTTCGCCCAAAATACCGAGTTCTTCGGCTTGTTTAATGGCGGTGCGCATACGTTTTACCGCTAACGGATATTCCATACGCACATAAACGTAACCTTCGTCCGCACCGATAGCGCGCGCTGCGATCATCATACCTTCAATAACGGCGTTGGGGTTTCCTTCCATGACGCTGCGGTCCATAAAAGCACCCGGGTCCCCTTCGTCGGCGTTACAAATTACATATTTTTTCGGACCGGGTTCCACGCGGGTAAAATCCCACTTTTTACCGGTCGGGAATCCGCCGCCGCCGCGTCCGCGCAAGCCCGATTCAATCATTTCTTTACAGATTTGTTCATCTGTCATTTCGGTATAAGCGCGCTTGGCTTGAGCGTATCCGCCGTGGGCGATATATTCGTTAATATCTTCCGGATTGATACGTCCGCAGTCGTGTAATAAAATACGTTCTTGTTTGGAGTAAAACGGAATTTCAGCGGTGGTTTTGTAATGGGCCTTGGAACTCGGGTCCACATACAACAAGCGGTCCACTACTTCGCCTTTCAAAATGGTTTTTTCTACGATTTCCGGTACATCTTCCGGTTTTACATGCGTGTAAAAAATATCATTTACGCTAACTAGCGGACCCGCCGCACAGAAACCGCGGCAACCACTGATACTGATATAATTTTCGTGACAGCCCTTCGTAATATTTAAGCAATAACCGATTTTGCGTTTTTCAAGTTCCGCTTGGAAGGCATCATATACTTTCATACTGCCGCCCGCCATACAACCGGTTCCGCCGCAAATGGTAACGCGGCCTGTTACATTTTTATACGCCTCTTTGTAATCGTTGGCAATTTGTTCAATGGATTTATTAGGCATTTTGTTTCTCCGCAGCGATAATTTCATCAATAAATTTTTTGGCTTGGTCGGGGGTTACTTGGCCGTGGACGGTTTCATCAATAACCATTACCGGAGCCAAACCGCACGCACCCAAACAAGACACGCATTCCAAAGTAAAAAGACCGTCGTCGGTAGTTACCTTCGTATCGGTCAATTTTAATTTTTCTTTTACGGCTGTAATAATACCGGCAGAACCTTTTACGTGGCAAGCGGTACCGTTACATACTTTAATAATATGTTTGCCTTTCGGCGTGATGGCGAAATGGGCAAAAAACGTAGCTACGCCAAATACTTTGGCAGGCGAAATATTGAGTTTATCGGCAATATGACGCATAATGTCTTCCGGCAGGAAATGGTAAACATCTTGCACTTGCTGCAGAATCGGAATCAGTTTGGAAGAATCATAACCGTTTTCTTCCAAGATTTTGTCCGTTGGGGCAAACCTTTCATTCATGTGGGAATCTCCTTAAAAAATAACTTCAAAAATGTAGAACTGCTATCCGTTTGTGCACACACAGACGGGAGGAACAGCCAATTCCTCTATATATATTTTTTCACTTTTAAACTTCTCTGTCAAGCAAATTCAAAAAAATAAACATCCTTCCTTTTTTTTGTTGATTTTATGTATTTTCTTATTATAGAATAGTTACTATACCGTCATTTCCGAAAAAGGAGATTTTTTAATGTACTTATTACGTAGGAATTTTTTATTTTTTCTGTTAGTCGCCATCGTTTATATACCGTTTCAGGCCGTTGCGGGTGCGGAGTATCAAAATCATCCCAATTACACAATAGCCGTAACCGGGACAACCCCGGAGGTTTCGCAAAGCGTTTTGGGAGGATCCGCCGCAACCGGTGCGTCACAGTCCTTCTCCGGAGGAGCGCCCGTTGAAACTCCGAATGATGTACATATTTCTTTCACCGATTATCCCACTACCATTAAAACATCGGGCACTCCCGGAACAGTAGGGCTTTTTGACAGCACCCTTAACATAAATGACGGAACTTTTACCCTTTCCGACGAACAAGGAGCCGCGCGTATCGACTTATACAATACCACTTTTGGAAATAATACTGTGAATACAGACAATTTTAAATTATTCTTAACGGGCAATACTGTTAACGTAGGGAACGACGCAAACTATGGCGTTCATCTACAAGGAGTCGGCCCCTTATTCGGCGCCCTTTTCAACGCTACAAATATGACGATGGGAGCCGGCAGCGTAAGCAATAACAGTGTTATTTTCGGCAGTAAAACATCCACTGAAAGCTCCATTTCTATTATAGGCGGTGCGGCCAGCATATATTCCTATAATTCCAATTTAAGCGGAAAATCTACCGTTAACAACAATACCGTTGAAATAAGTACAGGGGGAAATTACCACATTAAAAGTGATATTTACGGTGGCTATTCCGAAACAATATTGACAGAAACCTATGGTCAGACCTACAACCTCACCAATACGGTAGATTCCAACCAAGTCACCTTAAATAACGGAAAATTTTACGGAATGATCGTCGGGGGAGAAGCTGTAATCGCGACAGAAAACAGAACAATCAGCAACTCTACCTTTGATGGAGAGGTAAAAAACAACCAAATTACCATCAACAACGGCAAATTTTACAACACTGTTTTAATTGGCGGACGTGCCTCCGTGGAAGGAGCAGGATTTTCCACCAATAACACTTATAACACTAATTTGGCAATCGACGTCAAAGAAAACAAAATTACCATCAACGGCGGAGAATTTCACGATTCGCTCATTATCGGCGGAATGGCAACCAACCCGGTTTATACAAAAGGCACTTCGGGGACTGTTACTGGAAACACCATAGAGATCAGTAATTGGAGTACCGATTCCGAAAATGTATATCTGTTCGGCGGCTATTCTTCTGGCTCGGGCGCGGTGAGTGGCAATACGCTTTCTTTAAAAACAACAGGTGTAAAAGTTGACGGCGTGGCAAATTTTGATACGTATCAATTTGACGTTTCCAACGCAACCAACGGTAACACCTTTTTAACTGTTACCAATAACGACGGCCTCGGAAATTCGTTCTTCAATCAATACGAGAAAATTTATAATCCTTCCAACCCGATCAATGTAGATAACGCTACGATTCAATGGACGGACTCGTCGCTCCCCGAACAAGGCCGCCCGTCTAATTTAAAAGTGGGCCATACGCTGACGCTGATTAACTACGCAAGCGGCAACGATTTACAAGGAACCATTGCCAATAACGGCGTTCAGACAGATATTGTCAGCAGCGGGGACACCTATTCGTACAAAGTAGTTCAGTCCGGCAATAAAATTTACCTTTTACATAATGGATTTGACACCTCTAGTGCTTGGAACCAGAACATCAATTTATCCGCCCCCGAGTTTGTCGGCGGAGATATATTCATGAACGTCGGCGCCTTAACAGCACCGTCCATTACCGTTACCGGCAGTGATTTTGCCTCCGCCTCTTTACACGCTACTTCGTTAAATGTGTCGGATGATACAACACTCACATTAAACAAGACATCAGCCGAGCAGGTAAAATTTGACAATATTATCATCGCCGACGGGAAAAAACTTACCAAAGACGGAACCGGATTATATACATTTGACAACATGACGATTAACGGCAGTGGAAGCGTTTCTTCGCTGGACGCGATGAGTGCCAACAGTACCGTTACGTTAGCCGGTGGCGCAACTCCTACATTTGACCAAATCAACTTAGGGAACGGCGGACAATTAACTATCAGCGGCGGAACGTATGATTTCAATTCCTTTAATGTATATGGCAACGGCAACACACTCCAAGGTGATTTGAACGCTACCGGTAAATCTATCAGTTTTTATTTAGCGGATACAACCCAAGCCACCGATACCGCTTTAACCGTTAACGGAGACGCTAATGTTACCGATTCCACGATTCATGTGGGTATTACCGGCAATAGTTCCCCGCTTCAGAAAGACGATTCGTTAGTGTTACTACAATCTACCACGCTGACCGGAACCCCCGCTACGCTAACAGGGGTCGGGATGCAAGGGTTGTTCCTTTCCTATGATTTTGATGTAGAAGCGGTCGGCAACCAATTAGTAGCCACCGTCACAAAGGCCGGACTTAACGAAGAGTCTAAAGTTTTCTCGGAAGGACGCGCCGCTACACTTTCATTTGTGGGAGAAGGCGGTAATTTTGCTGCTTCCGAAGCAGTAGAAAGCGCCTTAAAAGCCGCCGCACTTCGCGAAGATCAATCCCTTGCTTTATTCACCGCTTTCGGAGGCGGACAATCCCGTTATGAAACAGGTTCCCACGTTAAAACAAACGGTTGGAACGCAACTGTCGGGTTGTCACATGACGTTACTATGTTCTCTTTAGAAACGGTTTTGGCTTCTTTCATAGAATATGGAAAAGGCGATTATCACTCCTATAATTCCTTTGCGTCCGGCAGTTTAAAAGGAACCGGCAATACGGAATATATCGGTTTAGGTATTTTGGGCAATTGGATTGATCCCGAAGATAACACCTATTTCAATATGTCATTACGCGTCGGGAAAGTTTCCTCTGATTTCGCAAGTAATGTATTTTTTGCGAACCAAAGCGCGTCCTATGATTACAGCACCGTTTACTACGGTGGGCATTTAGGCGGGGGTTACTTCTATGAACTTACCAACGGGTTAACATTGGATTTATATACGCGCTTTATGCTTACACAACAACAAGGCAAAAAAGTCTCTGTCTCCAGCGGTGACAACCTCCGCTTCAGCGATTCTTTATCCTCCCGTCTGCGCGCCGGTGTAAAAACAGATTTAAACCTCTTCGAATCATGGAAAACCACCTTGGGCGCTGCTTACGACTATGAATTTGAAGGAAAAGCCAAAGCATCTGCTTATAATATGTCGTGGGATGCGCCGTCCTTACAAGGCGGAACCGGTGTCGGAGAAGTTAGCATCTCGTACGCGCACGGAAGTTGGTCGTTCGGTGTCGGTGCGGAAGGATATATCGGCGAACGGCGCGGATTTAGCGGGAACGTCCAATTCGGCCACAAGTTTTAATTTCCAAGATTGCCACAAAAAATCCCCGAATAATCTTCGGGGATTTTTTATGGAGAACTACCAAACTTATTTTTTCTTATAAGCCCTTAATAGCAATTCTTTATCATTTTGCTCCGCATTTTCCGCGTTATTTTTGGCATCACGTTTGCGTTTGCGAACGTGGCTATATTGGCTATCTACCCGCTCTACCAATTCTTTGTTAGCAGAATCTTTACGCAAAGCCGATACAACGGAGTGATTTGTTTTCGCATCCTCGCCTACGGCCATTATTGTTTTCTTTAAGGAAAGCAATCCTTTTCCTTCAAACGACGCAGATAATGTATTTTGTTGTAATGCGTTATTCATCCGCAAAGAATAGTCGTTTAACAATTTAAATGTACTCCAGGCATCGCCCGCGCCTTTTTTGGAAATTTTGTAAAGTTTTTCCGTATTATTCTGATAATCATCACTCACCAAACCGAATTTGGCACGCAAATCAAAAAACGATTCCATATTTTTAACAAGTACGCCCAGTAAACGATCATCTTCCGTTTTGCCGGTGGAAGCTAAAATTTCCTTCTCCTTTTTTTCTAATGCCTCATATACGGTGTCATTTAAGGTAAGTAACAGAAAGGGGTTCTTCGTGACGATTTCAAAATAAAGTCCTTCCAGCGTAAAACGGAGTTCTTTTTTTAACTTCATGTCATAAAAAGCACACTCCACCGCCTTCTCAAATTCTTGAGCGCCCGCATTCACTCCCTTTTGTATGGTTTCTTGTGGAATCATCATGCCGAACATACTCATTGCGGGAATAGAAGAAGCGGCTACGGAGCACTGCCCCAATACATATTTAAGACGTTGCCAAAAAGTTTTATCCCGCACGGTAATATTGTAACCGGTTTTCCAATTTACCGCCATGACATCTACAATTATTTTCCCTTTGATTTCATCAAAAGCATCTTCTAAATCGGCTGAAATGATACTATTCTCTGTGGCATAATCTCCGGCATGTGTGCTAATAAAAGGTATGTTTGGGATTTTCCCCTGTGCGCGAAATGTTTCGGTTTCGGCGGACTCATCTTCGCCCGTCGTTATGTCATTCTCCTCATCCGTATCGGCAGGATCGGACACTAACTCTGGGAAAAATAAAGCTTTTTCCATTTCGTCAGAAGTAATGACAACAACTTCTTCATCTCCGTTCATCCGTAGAGAAATTTCCGCAAATGTATAAGAAGTACAAATGCTTACTAAAAGCAAAAGCAGACACAATTTTCTCATAAACACACCTCATCCTCTTTTCGCATTATCATACTATATCATAAAATATATTACCAAAATTCTCAACGGACTTTGGACCTAATTCAAACAAAAAAGAAGGCCTAGGGCCTTGCTATGCGTTTCTAGAAAATATCTCCAGAATATGATATGATACTTGATATACAAAATACCCCTTTGGCTAAAGTTTATGAATACACATTTACAGGAAACAAAAAATTTTCTTACGGAAACAATCCAAAAAGAAACAACCGCCATTAAAGAATTGGAACAATCCATTGATTTACAAACGCTTACCTCCGTATTAGATGCCATGGAGCGCACCGTCGGACGGATTATCGTAACCGGTATGGGAAAATCCGGCATTATTGCCCAAAAAATCGTTTCATCCCTTTCTTCCACTGGTACAACGGCCTCTTTTTTACACCCGGCAGAAGCCAGCCACGGCGATTTGGGGATGATTTCACAAAAAGATTTAGTAATTGCGATTTCCAACTCCGGCGAATCAAAAGAATTAGCCGACGTTATCAACTACTGTAAACGCTTTCACATCACGTTGGTTGGCATCACCAAAAATCCGCAAAGCACACTTGCGAAAAACGTAGATTTTGTACTTCGCTTGCCGCAAAGCCCCGAAGCCGATCCGCTCGGGCTTGCGCCTACGTCCTCTACTACGGTCACGCTCGTGCTGGGGGATATTTTAACGGTTGCCCTTATGACACGCAAACGGTTTACCGCACAGGATTTCCAACTGCGTCATCCGGGCGGAAAGTTAGGGGCGATTTTACAAACAGTTGCCCAACTCATGCACACAGGCAAAGATATTCCTCTACTGCCGGAAGAAGCACTCTTTGAAAAAATTATTGTGGAAATGAGCGAAAAACGGCTCGGCTGTGTAGGTTTTATTAACAAAGCAGGCGAACTGACCGGCATTTTAACGGACGGTGATTTACGCAGAAATATGGCTCCTTCGCTTTTTGAAAAAACAGGGAAACAAATTATGCACAAAGATCCGAAACACGTTCCGCCCACCATGCTCGCTTCAGAAGCGTTATACCTGATGAACAGTAAAAAAATCACAACGCTTTTTATCACGGAAAATAACAAACCGATTGGGATTGTACATATCCATGATTTATTAAAAGCCGGCGTAAAATAGAGAAATATTTAGTAGAAAAAAGGGGCCGTTAAGCCCCTTTTTATTTTTGTTTCTTTAATAATTGTTCAAAGGTAACGGCCCGCACCGGACGCGAGAAAAAATATCCTTGAGCCAAATCACAACCGATACCGCGCAAGAAATCGGATTGCTCCCTTGTTTCTACACCTTCCGCAATCGTGTTAATGCCCAACTTCTTAATCATTTTGACCGTTTCTTCTATTACTTTTTTCGCGAACGGATTTTCTTCAAAATCGCTCAAAAATTCTTTATCCAATTTAATACTATCAAAATGCAAATTTTTCAGTACATTTAAAGAAGAATAACCGGAACCGAAATCATCCATCGCAACGGAAAAACCATATAAGTGAAGTCCGCTCATAACTTCTTGTGCGCGTTCCAAATTATGAAAGATAATACTTTCCGTCAGTTCCACTTCCATCATTTCGTGCGGCACATTATATTTAGCGGCCAAACGGCGTAGCTGTGGGATAAAATCCACATCATTTAAATGTAACCGCGAAAAATTGACGGCAAGAGGCACGGTTTGAAGACCCTTTTCGCGCCACAAACTAATTAAGCGGGCCGTTTCTTCAAAAATAAACATATCCAATTTCAGAATAAATCCGTTTCGCTCAAACAACGGGATAAATTCATCCGGACGGACAATGCGGTCTTCCCCGCGGTTCCAGCGGACGAGGGCTTCCGCTCCGCGTAATTCGCCTGTACCGAAATCACACTTGGGTTGTAAATATACTTCAAATTCATGGTTCGCCAACGCATCTTCCATGGCAGCTTCTATCTGCCGCTCTGCCACCACACGGCTACGGTCCGCTTCCTCATAAAAACGATAATTTTCAACAGAAGAGGCCTTCGCTTGTTCCAAGGCCAAGTGAGCGCGGTCCAACATAATGTAAAAAGGAATATCCTCGGTAATTTCGTAAATACCGAACGATACATCCAACATGACGCACGACCCTTCCAGAGAACAGTTACGCCGCAACTGCGTTCCCAATTCTTTAACGCGCTTTGTAAACGTCTTCCGATCTGTATAAGCGAGCAGCAAAATAAACCGGTCCGCCGACAATCTACAAAAACTTTCCCTTTCGGCAATCTGCTCACGCAACACTTGCGCCACGCGTTTTAATACTTCGTTTCCGCGTTCGTAACCGTTTAAGTCGTTAATTACCTTAAATTTATTAATATCTACAATCAACAACGCCGCCTTATGATCAAGCGCACTAAGCCGGCTGTCAAACTGTTCTCCCATACGATTAAAATTATCCGCACCGGTAAGCGGGTCCACAAATGCCGTTGTAAACAGACGGCGGTTACTTACATCACGTAAGCGAAGTATGAAGAAAATTAAAAAGTAAAAAACGACGACTATTGCGCCGAACAAAATAAAAGAAATTCTTGTTAATTGGCTGGCCTGATCTTCCACGTACGTAGCCGGTACGGAAGAAACAAGATACCAACCGTTTGTTTCCAGCGGTACCAACTGATAGAACAGGTGTCCGAAATGCCACTCCCGAAAACCGATTAGCACCGTTTCTCCGGTACCGATTTGCGTACGCAGGTCTGCTAATGTGGTGGGCGAATCAAAATGTACGCTTTTTAAAAAATCAAAAATATTTTGATAGGGCAATTTCTCGTACGAAAGAATCACATTTCCGCCACGGTCTATAATAAAAGCATGGCCGTTGCGTCCCATGGAAGACAATGCCAAAATATCCTTATAATAACCCTGTTTTTGTAAGGAAAAAATAGCACCGACAGGGCGCTTATTATCGTTCGGATCCAAATCAAGCGCCTGCACAATAAATGAAGACGAACTATCCTCATCCCCCTGTGAAGTAAGCCCCGTATAAAAACCTTCCGCACGCGTGTTTTCTAAAATAGTGTTCAGCATTTCCTTCGGCAGTTTAATGCCCGGATCCGAATAAAAAACTTTGCCGTTTGTAAGCACCAGTCCTAATAAATTAAAGCGTTCGTTACTGTCATAATGGGCCAATGTTTCTTCTAAAACCGCGTTATCCTTCCACGGATAATCATTTTCCAAAGAAAGCGCCGTTACGGACAAAACTTCCCGGTCCCCTTGAATCAAACGGTCGAAATCCGTAGCCGCTTCTTTACCGGCATCAGCAATATGAACCTTTACATCCTTTTCCAAAAGCACATTTATCTGCCGCCAATAAATCAGCACGCCGGCAGTTACCACTAGCGCTGCCAACAAAGCAAATACAATGAACGAACGAAAGGAAATACGTTGTAAATTCATAACAAATTACGAACGGTTTTTATTCGCCTCCGCCAACTGTTGTGCCCGAAAATGTCCAATCGTTTGCTGTGCGTAAGCAAACATCGGATAAAACGGATGTTCCGGATTTTTTACTTCTTCTTCCGAAAGATGAACAAAAAACAATTTCTCTTTTGAAACGGCAAATAAACAGACGGTTTGCGCGTTAGGAATTGACGGCAAATCACTTCCGGCGGGGAGAGACGTCATCTGCCCCGTTAATTTAGCCGCATACGCAAGCATGCGGGCCGCCGCCACTTGTAAATTTTCACTGCCGTTACCGCCTATCATACCACCGATACCGCTGGGGCTATTATTTTCAAAATAAAAACTGCTGTCTCCCAGTGAATTGGTCCCTACGAAAATATGTTTGTTTTCCGTACCGTCCCATGCGGCAAACTCAAGGCCGGCCACAGCGATTTTATCCTCGCCGATTTCCAAAATTCCTTTTCGGTTTTCCAAATTAGAAACATCCAGCCAAAAACGGCGCATATTTTTGTAAGCGGTTTTCATAAGATTCCTTTTTAATACTATATCATTTTCTAACTTGTAAAATGGTTCCGTTTTCAAAAATTTTTGAGTATAATAATTGGTAGGGGAACCCTCTAACTATATGGCTGAGAAAGGACGTGTAGTCATTTTAATGTTGGACTCTTTCGGTATCGGCGGGGCGGAAGATGCGGCCCAATTCTCCGATGAAGGTGCCGATACGTTGGGCCATATCCTGTCCGCACGCGGACATTTAGATATACCGAATTTAGCCCGTCTGGGGCTCATCAAAGCAGCAGAGGCATCTACGGGGAAAACCTTAAACCTAAACACAACGCTTTCGTCTTCTATTGAAATTCCTTCCAAATACGGTTTCATGCGGGAAATCAGCCGCGGAAAAGACACCTCTTCGGGGCATTGGGAAATGGCCGGCGTTCCGATTCAATTTGAGTGGGGTTATTTTAAACCGGATTATCCGTCCTTTCCGCAGCAACTAATAGAAAAAATCTGTCGGGAAGCGAATATCCCCGGTATTTTAGGCAACAAGGCATCCTCCGGCACCGTCATTATCAATGAATTTGGGGAAGAGCATCTTAAAACAGGAAAGCCAATTTGCTATACGTCGGCCGATAGTGTATTTCAAATTGCCGCCCACGAAGAACACTTCGGTTTAGAGCGGTTATACCGTTTATGCGAAATTGCTTTCAAGCATTTAAAACCTTACAAAATAGCACGCGTGATTGCCCGACCGTTTACGGGAGAGAAAAAGGGAGAATTTGTCCGCACGAAAAACCGCCACGATTATTCCGTCAAACCGCCCGCCGATACTATTTTGGACGAAATTAAAAAAGCACGCGGCAGTGTTATTTCTATCGGTAAAATTTCAGATATTTTTGCCGCACAGGGTATTACCCAATCGGTGCGGGCCTACGGGCTTGAAGAATTGTGGAACGCTACGTTACGCGAAGCGAACAATGCTTCGGATTTTAGTCTTGTATTTACCAATTTTGTGGATTTTGATATGGTATGGGGGCACCGCCGCGATGTAGAAGGATATGCCAAAGGATTGGAATATTTTGATGCCCAACTTCCCAAGTTAGTGAGTCAACTAAAAGAAAATGATTTAGTTTTTATAACGGCCGATCACGGCTGTGACCCTACCTATAAAGGAACCGATCACACCCGCGAACACGTACCGGTGATTATGTTCGGCAAAAAGGTATGTCCGCAATTTCTTGGCGGGCGTGACACGTATGCGGATATCGGACAAACTATTGCGGACTATTTTCTTCTGCCGCCGCTTGACTTCGGTACCAGCTTTTTAGATGAAGAATCCGACCCATTAACCGACACTAATGAATAGAAACTACTTCGTAGCCGGCATTTTGAACAGCTTGTATCAACACTTCGTCCGGTATTTCTTGGGCTGATTCCACAACAGCCGTTTTTTTATCTAAATTCACTTCGGCACGCACTCCTTCAATACTATTCAGCGCACGCGCTACATGCGCGGCACAATGTCCGCACATCATCCCCTGTATGACTAATGTTTTTCGCATAACTTTTTCCTCCCTTGATTGATAACAGGGCTTAAAAAAACGTAACCGCAATGCATTTGTTACCACGCACAACGAACTTACACTCATTGCAGCAGCCGCAAACACAGGGTTTAATTTCCACCCAAACGGCACATAAAATAATCCGGCCGCCAAAGGGATCCCTATTACATTATAAAAAAATGCCCAAAACAAATTCTCTTTTATATTTTTAAGAACAGCCGCACTTAACTCAAACGCAACGCCAATATCCCGTAAATCATCCCTCATGAGCACAATATCCGCCGTTTCAGCGGCAACATCCGTTCCGGTATGAAAAGAAATCCCCACTTCCGCACGGGCAAGCGCGGGCGCATCATTTACGCCGTCCCCTGCCATTGCCACATGTTCCCGATTGGCTTGTAAATGCGCAATTACCTGTTCCTTTTCTTGCGGTAACACTTCCGCACGTACTTCTTTGATAGATAATTGTTCGGCAATTTCGCGGGCAGTTTGTAAACGGTCTCCCGTTAGAAGCAATATCTTTTTTCCTAATTTTTGAAGGTATAAGACCGCCTCTTTCGCAGAAGGACGCAACGTATCGCTAAAAAACACGGTGCCGATATACTCTCCGTCTTTTGCAAAAAATAAAGGGATCTTCCCCGGCAGGGAAGATACAGACGGAAGGTTTATATTCCACTTGCGCATGGCTTCCGCGTTTCCACCACAGATAAGTGTACTTCCCGCTTTTCCCTGCACACCAAGTCCTTCCATAAATACAAAATCCGTTACAGAACTTAAAGATATTTTTTCGTCTTCACACGCTTGGCAAACGGCTTTGGCAAACGCATGTTCGGATGGCTTTTCCACCGCTCCCGCCCATTGTAACACGTCCCGTACCGAAAAACCGTCTGCCGGAATAACCGTGGAGACTTTCATTTTCCCAACGGTTACAGTACCCGTTTTATCTAATACCACGGTTGTAACACGACACTCATTTTCCAATACAGATGCTGACTTTATCAAAATACCGCGTTTAGCGGCTACTTCCATCCCTACCATAATGGCCGTCGGTGTAGCCAACCCCAGCGCACACGGACACGAGATAACAAGTACGGATACAGCACAAGAAACGGCAAAACCGATTTCTTTTCCCGCTAACAGCCAACCAATAAATGTGAGTAACGAAACAAGCATAACACTCGGCACAAAAATCGCACTGATACGGTCCGCCAACTGCGAAACAGGCGCTTTGCCGGAGGATGCTTCTTCCACAAGGCACGTAATTTGGGCAAGCAACGTATCTGCGCCTGTTTGCCGAATAAAGACCTCCACATAACCGCTTGCTAACAACGTTCCGGCACGGACAAGGTCTCCCTCTTTTTTCTCTTGCGGCAAACTTTCCCCCGTAAGAACGCTCTCATCTATACTACAACGTCCCGTTTGAATTATCCCGTCCGCCGCCAAACGTTCCCCGGCACGAACAACCAATAAATCTCCTTTTTTCAAAGCAGAAACTTCTACCGTTTTTTCTTCTCCGTTTTGTTTAATAACGGCCGTTGACGGCATCAGCTGAATAAGGGCGGAAATTGCGCGGGACGTTTTCTCTTTAGCGCGCGCTTCTAACCATTTTCCGAGCGTAATCAGCGTAACAATCATAGCGGCCGATTCAAAATATAAGTGCGGATAAGAGGACGTAAACAAGCCCAATATGCATTGTCCTATACTAAACAAAAAAGACGCGCCCGCTCCGACGGCGACCAAACTGTCCATTGTGGGCGACAAACGGAATAACTGATAAAATCCGTTTATAAAAAAAGAACGGTTTATCCATAAAACGGGCAGCGTAAAAAGAAGCTGAAAAAATAATTGGCAGATAAATTTTTCTTCTAAAAAAGCGGGATAAAACGGGAAAAATAGTTTTCCCATAGTAACATACAAAAGCGGCAACAAAAAAATACACGAATATAAAAAACGATTTTTTAACCGATAGGATTCATCCTGCGGATATTGTTGTTTTTCATCCACCTTACGCGCACCGTACCCGGCCTGTTCCACCGCACGCATGATGTCCGAAACCGTAACGGACGAAAGATGTTCAACCGTCATCCTGTTCTGGAGAAGACTTATTTGGACAGCGGTTACACCTCTCACCGATAAAACGGCCTTTCGTACATGAGCTTCACAGGCGGCACAACTCATACCCGTAATTTGAAATTGCGTTTTCATAAGGTACCTTTCCTATCATTATAGTATTTATGAGAGTACGGATAATCCATATAACCCTTTTTTGCGCTTGCTCCAACATACGCATAATGTTTTAATAGGAAAGCGGTTTCATACCGCAAATTATATCAGGAGGTTTGTATGAACAAACTTGTCTCAACCCTGCTCTGCGCCGCTTTCTTTTCCGCTATTCTCTCCGCCCAAGCGGCTTACGCATGTACAGGTATCACGATTACGGCGGAGGACGGAACCCGCTTACAAGCACGTACTATTGAATGGAGCGGTGGCAACTTAAACAGCAAACTAATTATTCTTCCCCGTCATCATAAAAATATCGCTCTCACGCCCGACGGTAAAAACGGGCATGTATGGCACAATAAATACGGCGCCGTTGGCGCTAGTACCGTTGCGCCGGAATTTGTAACAGAAGGTGTCAACGAAAAAGGATTAAATGCGGGAATTTTTTATTTTTCGCATTACGGAAGTTTAACGCCGTATAACAAAAAATACGCCAAACACTCCGTCAGCGATGGCGAACTCGTGCGTTATATACTCACGAATTTTGCTACGGTGGACGAAGCCCTCAAAGGGCTTGAAAAAATAGCCATTATCCCGATTTCTAAACCGGATGAACAAGGGCACTATGCCACAGGGCATTGGCGCATTTCCGATGCGTCCGGCCGGAACGTGGTACTGGAAATCACCGACGAAGGAAAACGCAAAGTATATGAAAACAACTTACACGTTATCACCAACTCGCCCTCTTTTGCGTGGCACCAGGATAATTTGAATAACTACGTTCATTTAACTTCCGGAAAAGCGGATAACCAAAAAATCGGAAGTGTGGAATTGTTTTCGTTCGGCGGAGGTTCCAATTTAATGGGATTGCCCGGCGATTTAACGCCACCTTCCCGTTTGGTGCGTGCCTTCTTTTGGCTGAACACGGCTCCGGTCCCCGCCGATCAATATGCGGCCGTAACGCAGGCCTTTCACATTTTAAATAACTTTGATTTACCGATCGGTGCGGAATATGCGCCCGGCCAAACCGTTCCCCCTATGCCAAGCGCTACCCAATGGACGGCTGTTTCGGACCAAACACATCCGACGTTTTACTACCGCACCATGTACAATTCCGCTATCCGAAAAATTGATTTAACAAAAATCAATTTTGACCGCGTGCCTTATACGGTAACGGAAATGGACCAAACGCCGTATGAACAATTCCATGAATTAACTTTCTGATCATCTGCCGCCAGAACGCCTGCCGCTTAAACGGCAGGTGTTTTTTATGCTGTCGTAGGACGTATTTTTTTGCTAAACTATCAATATGCTGACGCTTCTCATCATCTTTTTAATGCTCGGGCTAAATGCCTTGCTCGCCGCTTATGAAATGGCGCTTGCCTCTATTTCGCGCACGAAATTATCCGTACTTCTCCAAGAAAAACACACCGGCGCTTCACAAGCCCTTTTTATGAAAGATCACATGGAAGGCAGTTTGGCTGTTATCCAAATCGGTATCACACTGGTGGGAGCGATTGCCGCGGCTACCGGCGGTGCGGGAGCAGACAACTTATTTGTACCGTTTTTCAAGCAACTGTTACATATTCCTTCCAAACTTGCCTATTTATTATCCATGGCCTGCGTCGTGTTGCCGCTCAGTTTTGTAACGATCGTTTTCGGGGAACTGACGCCCAAAACGTTTGCCCTTCAAAACAAAGAGTGGGTAGTGCTGAAAATGTCCCCCTACATAAAAATAATGTACGGCCTACTGTTACCTATTGTATCCGTCATGGAAAAACTCGTCCGATTTTTGACACATAAAGCCCCGCACCCGACACAAGATCCCAAGGAAATGAAACGTGCCGCCCTGGCCGACTTACGAACGGCGGCCGCGATTGCTTCTTCTTCCCGTTTATTTACGCAGGCCGAAGAAAAAATCGTGCTTTCAAGCGCCCAATTTTGCGTGCGAAAAATACGCGAAATCCAAGTACCTTTATCGCAAGTATATATGTTATCGGCGGACGCTTCTATTGCGGAAACATTTTTGAAGGCACATTTAGACATGCACACCCGTTTCCCCGTACTGGACAAGGCCGATAATCCGCAAAGCATTATAGGCTATCTCAATTTTAAGGATATTTTCGTTGCTACGAAATCGGGTGGCGGAACGGCCACCTCGGCGCGTTCTATTATTCGGCCGATTATCCGGCTGGATGCCGATACAATTATTTCCTCCGCCTTACAAAAACTGATGAAAAGCAAACAACACATTTGTTTAGTAACTGAAGAAGAGACCGTTACAGGTATTTTAACGCTGGAAGATATTTTTGAAGAAATGGTGGGAGAAATTGAAGACGAGTACGATTTTTTCCCCGCCTATATTCGTCCGTTTGGGCAATCATTTATCGTAAGTGCTTCCGCGAATATGGCAGAAATTTTTGAAAAATTAAATTTACCCATTCCCGCGCAGTTACCCCCCGTGCAAACCGTGGAACAATGGATCAGCGAACAATTAGAAGGGAAAGCACCCACCAATAACCAAAAATTCCGCAAGAACGGCCTTATTTTGGAAACTCGCAAATTCCGCCGCCACAAACTCATGGAAGCCATTGTCACAAGGGCAGAATAACCGAAAAACGCGTATAATAAACGTATGAGGAAATTTTGTTTTTATTTTTGTTTACTGCTGGGTTGTGCCGTCCTTACAAATGCCAAAGAAACAACGGCAGAGGAGCCGGAAATTGTTATTGAACTAACCGGACAACCCGACAAAACCGTTCCCGCCATTGCCGTGTGGAAGAAAAACGAGCACCAACTTTCCCGTTTGTTTAACGGGAAAGACCGCACTTATGTTCTTTACAGTATAGATTCCGTTTCGTCCGCCGATACCATATTAACATCTTCCGACGGGAAAAAATATTTCTTTGTCCGCTATGGAAGGGACGACGGAGATTACCGAAAATTTTTATTTGACGAACAAGAACGTTTTTTGGCGGTAGCCGACAATGTGGAAACTGTCTTAAAAATCAATCAAATGTATGGCATAAATATGGGTGTAAACGAAACGGATTTTATGATGCGTTTTCGCGATACGGTAACACTTACCACCCTGTCCGATTTTGAAAACAACACGGAATATCAAGTGTATCAGTTCCCTTTTGCCGGTAAAACGCTTTATTTTGTTTTTGCCGCTTCGCAGTTACAAAAAGTATATGCGGACGAAGCTGCTTTTAACGAACATAAAGATATGCTTTCCAAGAAAAATGATACATGGAAGAAAAAGCAGCAGGCGGAAGCAAAACGGAAAGCAAACGCCGCCAAAAAGACCAAACGCCGCCCATGGAAAGCCCTTGTGTCCGGCGGAACGATAAAGGATCAAATCGATTTACCACGTGCCAGAGGTGTAAAACCGATTCCTCCCTTAAAACCGAGTTCCGTTCCGGCAGGGACACCCGTTACAAAATACGACAAGAATGGTTTCCCCATTTATTAAATATGATAGAATAAAGAGTATGGATATATTGGATAATAAAGTATTTCATTACAGAAGAACCGCTTTACGTAAGATTATAGAGGCCTTTGATAAAGGCGTATTGGAAACAAGCGCTTACCGTATCCCTTTTGATGTTATCCCGCAGGACGCCAAATCATCTGTACGGTGTTGTATTTATAAGGAACGGGCGGTATTCCGCGCGCGCATGTTAGCGGCACTCGGGTATAGCGTGGAAGAAGATGATGAAGCCACTTCCCTCAACGACTATGCCGTAAGAGCCGTACAACGCGAAAATATACCGGAAGTACCTCTGACAGTTATGGGAATTGCCTGTACGGGTTGTCCGCCGGCGCGTCATTTGGTAACAGAGGCCTGCCAAAGTTGTTTGTCACGCCCTTGCCAGCATGCCTGTAAATTCGGCGCGATCACCATTAACCCCACTACACGCAAATCGTTTATCGACACGGAAAAATGTAAAAATTGCGGTGCGTGCGCCAATGCGTGCCCGTATCATGCCATTACGTATATTCCCGTTCCGTGCGAACAGGCCTGCCCTGTGGATGCGATCCATAAGGATGAAAACGGGCTTGCTACAATTAAATTTGACCAATGTATTTCCTGCGGTAACTGTATGGAAACGTGTCCGTTCGGTGCCATCATGGAACGAAGTCAAATTATTGATATTTTAAGTGCGGTAAAACGCGGCGAAAAGGTATGCGCCATGATTGCCCCCTCTATCGTCGGGCAATTTGATAATGCCTCTTTGGCACAGTTGATAACCGCCGTCAAAAAGACCGGTTTTTCCAAAGTGACCGAAGTCGCCCAAGGGGCTGATATTACCACCCGCAACGAAGCACGCGAACTTGTGGAACGGTTGGAAAACGGCGCTAAATTTATGACAACTTCCTGTTGTGCCGCATGGGTACAAGCCGTTAAAAAACACTTGCCCGCATTAAAAGAATTTATCTCCCATACCAAAACACCTACCGGCTATACGGCGGAAATAGAAAAAGCCGCCGGCTATACAACCGTTTTTATCGGCCCCTGCGTTTCCAAACGCACGGAAGGGATGGAAGACCCTAATATTGATTATGTGATGACGTACGAAGAACTCGGCTCTTTGTTTGATGCCAAGGGGATTGTTCCTTCGGAGTGCGAAGAAACGCCGTTAGATCCGTCTATTTCCGGCGAGGCGCGCTATTACGGCGTAACGGGCGGCGTAGCACAAGCCGTAGAAAACGCAATCGGCGGCAAAAAACCGTTTGTGAAAATGGCGATTAACGGTATGGACAAAAAAACCATGCTCATTTTAAATGCGTACGCCAAAGGAACGGGCAACTTCCAGCTCTTGGAAGTAATGAACTGTAAGGGCGGTTGTATCGGCGGCCCGTGCACGTTAAAACCGCAAGCCAAAGTTATCCAGCCGATTAAGGATATTGTAAGCAAAAGCCCCAAAGTACCCTGCGCGCTGGACGAAACAAAATAAGTGTTCGCTTTTCTCAAATTTCAGCTACCAAAGCGGAGATTTTTTGCTATACTAAAGGTATCACAAAAAGGAGATTATATGAAAAAACTATTAACACTTACGTTGTCGGTTGTACTGTTGGGGGGATGTTCGGTTTTTCAAAAAAAAGCGGATGATTCCACTGTTTGTAAAATAGGCACAAAAGATTGCCGTGAAATAGCCAAATTGTTACCCAAAACAAAAGATGTGCCCGCCAGTCCGGAACTTGCGTCCGAATTATGGTGGAACATCCCGGGCGGTGTAAAATACGAAAATGAGGATCTTGCCAAATTAGGGTTGACCGTTACAAGTTATATTATGTACCGCGACGGAGGCTCTACGGTTTATGTGCTCAATGACGAAGTGGCCTTTTCCACCAACCGCCGTTTGGGCGAAAACCCCGACTACGGCGTAACGACCGTTCGGTTCAAAGACGGCAAAACCTTCAAATTTGATGCCGAAGGTAATTGGATAGAATAAAATTAAAACGCCTTATCAATACAAAAACATAAACCCTGAACAATGTTCAGGGTTTTATTTTGAGAACATGAAAATACCTCCGCAAAAGCGGAGGTATTGTAAAACATTTCGCAACGTACCAATTAACGTTTAGAGAATTGGAAGCGTTTGCGCGCACCCGGCTGACCCGGTTTCTTTCTTTCCACCATACGGGGATCGCGCGTTAAGTAGCCGGCTTTCTTGACGGCTTTTTTCAGGTCTTCGCTGATTGCGGCGATAGAACGGGCAATCGCGTGGCGCAAAGCACCCGCTTGGGAAGAAACGCCGCCGCCTTCTACTTTGGCTTTAACGTCGTATTCTTTTTCCAAGTTGGTTACCACCAACGGGGCCTTTACAGCCGCTTTACAACGGGCATTGTTGCCGAAATATTCGTCCAACGATTTTGCGTTGACGGTAATTTCGCCTTTACCTTTCAAAAGTTCTACTTGAGCGACGGAGGTTTTTCTTCTTCCGGTTTTCAAATCTTTCGTGTTCATACTTTTCCCTCTTATTTACCAAAGCGTTCGGTGAAATCGTGCGTTTCACCCGCAAACAAGCGCAAGCGTCTCATACGCGGCGCGCGGAGTTTGTTTTCATCCAACATGCGTTTTACGGCAAGTTCCAACACTCTGGTCGGGTTGTTTTCCAACACTCTTTTTACCGGGGTTTCTTTTCCGCCTTTGGCATAGCCGGAGTGGGAGAAATAATATTTTTGTTCCAATTTTTTACCCGTCAATTTAATCTTGGCGGCATTGGTAACAACTACAAAATCCCCGCAATCCATATTCGGCGTATAGGTTTTTTTGTGTTTGCCCATCAAAAGAACGGCAATTTTCGTTGCCAATCTTCCGAGTGTCTGACCGTCGGCATCAATGTGGTGCCATTTGCGGCCTGTTTCAACTTCCTTCACGGAAGGCAAAAAAGTTTTTGTCATAATTTTTTGTTTCTACCTTTTGTAATTATTCGCACGGAGTGGTGGCCGCGCGTGTAATGACTCGTGGTTTCCTATATATTATATAAAAATTTTTGAATATTTGGGAGATTTTTACCGCACCGCACCCAAAGTAGCAAACAGATCTTCAATATCGCACAGTTTATCCAAACGCACAAACCGGCCGCGCGCTTCGCTGGCTCCCGCAAAATTATTCATCCAATAACCCGCCGTTTTTCGGCTACGGTTAATACCTATTTTCTCGCCATAGTAGGCCACGTTTTCATGAATAAGCGCCAAATAGATTCCCAACCGCTTTTCGGGCGTCAGCCCCATAGGTGTACTACCGTTAAATTCGTCCGCAATATCCCGAAAAATAAACGGATTACCAACTGCCCCTCGCCCAATCATGACCCCGCTACAACCCGCATCTAAAAACCGTTGCGCCGTTTGCGCATTAACAATACCCCCGTTCCCGATAACGGGAATTTTTACAGCCGCACAGGCCTCCGCCACCGCTGCTATATTCGGCTCTCCGCTATGGACGTCCACCGCCGCCCGCGCATGTAATGTAATGGCCGCTGCCCCCGCATCTTCGGCCAGTTTGGCCATCCTTACTGCCAACATTTCCTGATGATTTAAGGAAATCCGCGTTTTTAACGTAACAGGAATTTTTACACTTTTTACCGCCGCTTCCACCAAGTGTCCCAGTTTCAGTTCGTCCTTCATGAGTACGCATCCCGCACCGGCTTTGTTGATTTTTTTAACCGGACATCCGGCATTTAAGTCAATGATATCCGCCCCTTGTGCCTGTGCGTTTTGAGCGGCTTGAACGATCGTTTCTGCATCCGAACCAAAAATCTGTACGGAAACGGGATGTTCCTTTAGCCCAACTTTTAACATGCGGTTACTTTTCGGATTACCGTAGTGAAGCGCATGCGCAGACACCATTTCCGCACAAACAATCCCCGCGCCGCCCTTTAAGCACAAGATACGAAACGGAGAATCGGTAATTCCGGCCATTGGCGCGAGTAACAAATTATTTTCGGCGGTAAACGAACCGATTTTCAACGGGTGAATATACTTCATTTTACTTCCTTAAAATGAGAAGAAGACGGCAGGGCAATTTGTTTTTGCTTTATCAAACACGCACGCATAATTTGACGTGCTTCTACGAACGTATTTTTAAATTCCAACGCATTGATAAAGGAATCGTGTCCAAATCCGCCCGCCAAAATATGATCGGTTACGGCAATGCGGTATGTTTCGTTGGGGCGCACAATACGTCCGTTGGCAAGCACTATTTTTTTAATCTTTTTTCCGACGGGAGTAGAAGTATATTCTATTTGTAAACCCGCCACTTGCGGAAAATTATTTTCCGCGTTCATTGAATTTTGAAGTGCCTGTGTAAGCGCGGCCCCTTTTAAAGTTACAAATGTAATATTGTCCCCATACGGATACATTTTATAAACATCATATTCCCGAATTTCGCCCTTCGGTAAATTACTGCGGATAGAGCCGCCGTTCAGCACCGCCCCATCCAACTTGGACCATTTATATAAACACTCCGACAGCAACGCCCCTAGTGGAGATTCTCGTTGCTCATACGTAACAATTTCCTGTGCGGCGGATGTAACGCGTTTGTTCATTTTTTCGCCCGTTTCTTTGCGTAAAACAGCTGCCCGCGTACCCAATGCCTCATCTTCGCCGTATTTTTCTTTCAATAATAAAATATCTTCAAAATCGGTTTGGTGGATTTGTTTTGTCTTATCAAAAAATATCCGCACATGCCCGATACGCTCCAAATGTGCCCCCGGATAAACAAGAAGGGTGTTTCCGATTTGTTCCGATTCCGCTTGTTGGCGGTCTTTGTTGGAACTCAAAATCAAGTTAATCCCTTCCACTTCCTGTGCCAAGGTACTGTCGCTGATACCGTTTTCTTTCGGCTCTCCTAATGCGCTAAGTACAATGATATAATCTACCTGTTTTTCTTTGAGAAGGGCAGTCATCTCCTGTGCGGTTTGTAGCGGGTCCAATACGTTAATGCCCATCAACCGCGCATCTTTGGAGGCAGATTGATTGGCTTGCATGACTCCGAAAATGCCTATTTTTAACGGACCGATTGTGCGGATTTGATAATCATGTAACGGCCACGGAAGCGTATTTTCCAAACGCAAATTGGAAACAACAAATGGGTAAGGCATTTCCCGCACGGTAGAACGTAACGACGGCCAACCATGCATAAAATCAGACTCGCTTAACGTGGCGGCCGTGTACGGAATTTCCTTTAAAAATGGGGTAATAAAAGCTCCCTCCGTCAGGGCGTTCTCCGGTACGGTTCCTAACCAATTACCACCGTCAAACAACAAGAAAGGGGACTCTAACGCTTCTACAAATTTTTTTAAAACGCCGTATCCCCCAATTGTTTGATTCTGCTCCACATGAGGAGAATAAAAACCTTCTGCGTCCGCAGTTACATAAATATCCGCGTATTGGAGTTTTTCTTCTCCACACGCTAGCAGCAGTAAACTGCCTATTCCACAAACTGCGAGTAGCAGACGGCGCATCAGCGTTCCGTAATGCGTCCCGTTTTAGGCGCATTTACAGGTCCGTTTGCCAACGCATCTTCCATTAAATCACGAATCGTTTTTGTACCGACCTGTTGTTTATTGTCAGCAGATATTTTCTTGAATAAATATCCTTCACTGCCACCGCCCGCTATATAAGAGTTGGTGGCAATCGTATACTTCTTTTTATTCTCCAGCGGTTTGCCGTTGAATAAAATTTTAACGTCTTTTATTTTTCCTTTTTTATTTGTCTTGTAGGTAATATCCAAACCGGCATAAGTAAATAAACTGCGCGGTGAAAAACCGTTCTTAATAAATTTCTTCAAAAATTTACCGTCCACCGTTACTTGGGTAATTTTATTATCAAACGGGTGGACTTCTATTAAATCGCGGCGGGCAATTTCTCCCTTCGGCAAATCCACGCGCGCACCGCCGTTATTATGAATAGCAATCGGCGCACCGCTGTATTGTTGGATTAAATCGGCAATCCAATCGTTAAGCGGAGAATCCATCTGTCCGGCGGTCGGATTTTTGGCAAATACTTCGTTTGAAAAACCGACTTTTTCATCCACCCCCGGTTCCCGCAACGAATCGGCAAAATCCTTCATGGCAAGGTCTTCGCCCGTTTGCGCTGTAATAAGCGGTATTAACTCGGATTTAGCGGACACTACTTTCCCGGTGGTATCGTCGGTTTCTACTGTAATTTTACTGACATTACTTAAATAGCAACCGCTTTCTACAAAAAGTACACCGTTTTCTACGCGGTTCTGTACAATGATATGGGCATGGCCTCCCATAACTACATTTACCCGTCCGGCAAATTTTTTGGCAATATCCAACACATACGGTTGTACACCGTGCCGTTCGTCAGCAATGGAATCATGTACCAATACAACTACAATTTGCGGATGTTTGTCTTCCACTTCGTTGAGGGCCTTTTCCAACGCTTTAATCGGCTCGGTATAAGTATAATCGGTAGCCGGATTAGTAGGCGTGCGGTTGGCAAGGCCGATGACCGCTACGGAAATTCCGTCCACCTCAAAAATTTGATAAGGAGAAATGTGCGGCGGATACTTCATACTTCCTTTTTCAAAAAAGTTCGCCGCTACAAACGGGAAGTTGGCTTTCTCCAAAATAGAAGGGAAGCGGGCATTTTTAAAATCAAATTCATGATTGCCGATCGTTGCCGCGTTGTACCCTATTTTGTTCATAAGTTCAATCGCTTTGATTCCTTTGGAGTTGCGGGTTTCCACCGTTCCGTTGGAAAAATCCCCACTGTCTAACAACAAATACGGTTTCGGTCCGTTGGCAAGTACCGCGGCCAATGCGGCAAAACCGCCCTGTCCGTTACGCGGATAAAAAAATCCGTGTACGTCGCTGGTGTGATATAACGTAGTAGTTTTGGCGGTCAGTAATACCGGCAGCAACAAAAGGGCTAACAATAAACTTCTTTTTTTCATACACGCTCCTATTTTTGAATAATACGTCCTGTCTGCGGCGGAAATACAACACCATTAGCAAACGCCTTTTCTATCAATCCGCGGACGGATTCCGTCCCGACGGTTTGGCGCTCGGCGGCACTATCAAAAGCGTGATTCCGGGCCACATACGAATTAGCGGCAATTACATATTCCGCTTGATTTTCAATCGGTTTGCCGTTCAACAACACTTGTAAATCTTTCACACGTCCTTTTTTGTTTAAGGAATAGGAAATCTGAAGTCCCGAATAAACATATTTATTCCAAGGGAGTAATCCGGCGCGGATAAAATTTTTAAGCGTAAGACCGCTGACTTTCATCCGCACCATTTTATCTTCAAACGGGAACAAATCGATAAGCGTGCGGCGCGTGACATCCCCTTTTTCTACGGCTACACGTGTCCCGCCGGTATTGTGTATAAAAATATCCGTTTGCGTATAAGCGCGGCAAACGTCGCTAATCCAATCATCAAGCGGCGAATCTTTTTCTCCCGGATTCACCGGTTTTTGCGACAATGTTTCTCCCGCATGACCGATTACTTCCTCCGCGCCGGGTTCCCGTAGTGAATCCGCTAACGCAGCAATTTTCTTATCCTCGCCTGTTTTTTCAACTTCCAGCGGAATCAGTTCGGAAAAAGCAAACAAAATTTTACCCGTTTCATCATTTGTTTCAAGCGTAATTTTGCTGACGTTACTCAAATAATTGCCGCTTTCCACATACAACGTATCGTTTAAATGTTCGTTCTGAAAAATACGGTGTGCATGCCCGCCAAGTACCACGTGTACGCGTCCTTTAAATTTTTTTGAAATGTCACCGAAATAATCCAACATACCATTTTTGTAATCCGCCAATGAATCGTGTACAAGCACTACAACTGCGTCCGGATGTTCCTTTTCTGCCTTTTTCAAAGCGGACTCCAACGCTTTTAACGGTTTGGTAAAAGAATATAACGCGGTGGAATTTGTCGGGTGGCGGTTCGCAAGGCCGATCACGGCTACTTTCGCATCCCCTACCTGAAAAACTTGATATTCCTTTAAAAAGGAAGGAATTTTTCCGCTCGCCTTTTCCCGCATATTCGCGGCAAGCACCGCAAAATTTGCCTTTTTGAGTAAAGGCGCAAACCCGTCATCCTTAAAATCAAACTCGTGATTACCGACAGTAGCCGCATCATAACCGACTGCGTTCATCAGTTCCACCGCCGCGGCTCCTTTTGTTTTTTTGGTCTCAATGGTTCCGTTGGAAAAATCCCCGCTGTCTAGTAACAGAAAGGGATTTTTTTCATTTTTCAAAACTGCCGCCAACGCGCCGTAACCGCCTACATTTTTACGCGGATAAAAAAATCCATGAACGTCACTTGTATGATAAATTACAATCGTCTTTCCCCATACACACGAACATAACCCGACAGCCAACGCAGCAAGCAGCAGTTTTTTTAACATAGTTTTCCTTTATGATAAGCGCGAAAAAGGCGAAATTTTACGTAACCGCTCGATAATCGGCGGTAATTCCTTCAGCACAGTATCCACATCTTCCTTCGTCGTTTGATCCGACAACGAAAAGCGAATAGACCCGTGCGCAAATTGGAAAGGTACTCCCATGGCCCGCAGCACATGCGAAGGTTCCAGCGAACCCGATGTACAAGCCGAGCCGGAAGAAGCACAAATGCCCAATTCGTTTAAAAACATCAAAATAGATTCCCCTTCAATATATCCGAAACTGATATTTGTGGTATTGGGAACACGGTGTTCAACGTCCCCGTTTACTTTTACGTCGGGAATCGTTTTCAAAATACCCTGTTCCAATTGATCGCGCAGCGCGGCCACTTTTTCCATCGTGCCGTCCGACAATCGTTTGGCGGCAAGTTCTGCCGCTTTGGCAATTCCCACAATGTACGGGACATTTTCCGTACCTGCGCGGCGTTGCTTTTCCTGATGGCCTCCCATTAAGTACGGCAAAAAACGGGTACCGCGTTTGACATACAAAACGCCGATTCCCTTGGGACCGTGGAATTTGTGCGCCGATAAAGAAAGCATATCTGCCCCCGCCGCGATTACATCCACAGGGATTTTCCCCACCGCTTGTACAGCGTCCGTATGAAAAACGGCTCCGTACTCGTGGGCAATCTTCGCAATTTCTTCAATCGGGAAAATGGTTCCTGTTTCGCTGTTAGCCCACATCACAGATACAAGGGCCGTATCTTGGCTGATCACTTTTTTAAACTGCTCCATATTGAAGCGTCCGAAAGCATCCACACCGATATAATCTACTTTATATCCTTGGGTTTGTAAATAGCGGAAAGGTTCCATAATGGCCGGATGTTCCACCGCAGAAGTGATAATATGTTTCTTTTGCGGTTGGGTGCGAACGGCCGAGAAAACGGCGGTATTATCACTCTCCGAAGCGCAGGACGTGAAAATAATTTCATCATCATACTGCGCGTGAATAAAGTCGGCAACTTGGTGCCGCGCCGCATCAATTACATGGCGGTTTTCTCCGCCGAAAGTATGTATGCTGGAAGCGTTGCCGTATTTTTCGGAAAAATACGGAAGCATTGCCTCTACCACAGCGGGAACGCATTGGGTAGTGGCATTATTATCCAAGTAAATAATCCGGCTCATATTAGGCCTGCTCCACCGTTAAGGAAGAAGAAACTTTTTCCTGAATTACTTTTTCAATAAAGTTTTTAAGCGTGCCTTGCGCACCCGCACAGCCGCTGCACATACCGACTAAACGTACTTTGACGGTTTTGCCGTCCAAATCTACGAGTTCCACCGAACCTCCGTCCAAATTGAGTTTCGGTCGGACTTCCTCTTCTAATACTTGTTCAATGGTTTTGATTTTTTCAACAAGCGTCATATCTTCGTATTTTTTGGGAGTGGCCGCCGGCTCTGCTTTGGCACCGTTTACTTTATCCAAAATTTTTTGGATTTCCCCTTTACACCGGCCACAACCGCCACCCGCTTTGGTAAAATGGGTAACATCCTCCACCGTTTTTAAGTGATTGGTGCGGATGGCTTTAATAATCGTTTCTTCCGATACGTTAAAACAATGGCAAACGATTTTTTCCGCTTCCTGTTCAAAAATAACCGGCTTGCCTCCCTGACGATAACTCTTTACAGCCGCGTCCAACGCCTCCATACCCATTACCGAGCAATGCATTTTCTCCGCCGGCAAACTACCTAGCGCATCGGCAATATCCTGATTTGTAATTTTAGAGGCCTCCGCAATTGTTTTTCCCTTTACCATTTCGGTTAGAATAGAGGAAGAGGCAATCGCGCTTGCGCAACCGAAAGTTTCAAATTTAGCATCTTCAATGGTGTCCGTTTCTTTATTTACCTTTATGGTTAAACGCAACGCATCACCGCAGACCAAACTGCCCACCTGTCCGGTACCGTCTGCGTTAGGGATAACCCCTACGTTACGCGGATTTTTAAAATGATCCATTACTTTATCTGTATAATCCCACATAAAAAATCTCCTTATCTGTTATCTATATTATATCATTTATTATTTCCCGCACCTGCCGCGCTTTTTGGTACAATAATACGTATGAAAAAAATATCCCGCGTATGTATATTTTTAGGCAAACGTACCCAGCAGGCATTAGCGGAAGAAATTACCCGTTTCCTTACTGACAAAAAAGTACACGTACACCGACTATCCACCCCCGAAGAAGTGGGCCGTGCGGACGTACTTATCAGTTTAGGCGGAGACGGAACGCTCCTACGGTGCGCGCGGGCAGCCGCTCCTAAAAAAATTCCCGTTTTGGGTATTAACTGCGGAACACTCGGCTTTTTGGCCGCCGCAGAACGGGAAAATGTACAGGATGCGTTGGAACAGTTACTAAAGGGAAACTTTTCTATCCAACAACGGATGATGTTACAAGTGGGCGTATGGAAAAAACAAGGCGCGCCCCAACGTTTTATTGCCCTCAACGATTGTATTTTACGCGCCGCCGCTACACGCTCGTTTTTAACACATGCGCATTGGAATAAAACGGAAATCCCCTCCTATTTCGGGGACGGAGTGATCGTTTCCACCCCTACCGGTTCTACGGCTTATTCGCTGGCGGCCGGCGGGCCAATTGTGGAACCGACGGTCAACGTACTCGTAGTAACACCGATTTGTCCCCACTCGCTCCACCAGCGTCCGATTGTTTTACAAGCGGACGGAAAACTTACCTTAACACCCGTCTTCAAACACGCAAAAGATAAAGCCCTCTTGAGTTTAGACGGACAGATTAGTTTATTGTTAACGGAAGGGGCGCGCGTGGAAATTGAAAAAAGTCCGCTTTGTGCCGGACTTATCACCTTGCCGAAACGGGACTTTTTCACCGTATTACACCGCAAACTGAATTGGGGGAAAGAATGTTAACCCGTTTGCGCGTACAAAATTTTGCCATCATTTCGGATATTACGCTTTCTTTTGAGAAAGGATTAACCGTTTTTTCGGGTGAAACAGGTGCGGGTAAATCCATCATTATTGAAGCACTCGGTTTTGCGTTAGGCGCGCGTGGTGACGGAACACAAATCAAAGACGGTTGCGAAAAAATGACCGTAACGGCTGTATTTTCCGCAGACACTTTGCCCAAACATATCCGGCAACAGTACCAACTTTCCGCAGACGCATTTACCCTAAAGCGCGAACTTGACCGAAAAGGCAAAAATAAGGCCTATTTGGAAGGACGCGCCGTTACTGTCAGTACTCTCGCGCAAATCGGACAATTTTTAGTAGATTTTCACGGTCAGCACGACCACCAAAGTTTGCTACACAGTAGCGTACATTTGGAACTATTAGATAAATTTGCCAAACACGACTCTTTGTTAGAACAAGTGTCCGCCGCGTATCAAAAACGGAAGGAAATTCAAGATAAAATAAACGCCGTACTCTTAAGTGCCCAAGAAAAAGAACGACTACTGGATATGTACCGCTATCAATTAGAAGAAATTGAGCGAATAAATCCTACCGTGGATGAAGACGCCCGTTTGGAACAGGAACTTCCGAAATTAAAGCATGCCGGCAAACTGGCGGAAATGGCCGCCAAAGCATACGACGAACTGTACGAAGCGGAAGATGCCGCCGTCACGCGCGTATCCCGTGCCGCCAAAGAAATAGCCGCTATGAGTCAGTTAGATGATAATTTATCTTCTTTGGCAGACGACCTCAATAACGCACTTGTTACGCTGGAGGATGTTTCCGGCACGCTCGGCACTTACAAGGACGGCCTTTGCGCCGAACCTGATGCGTTGGATAAGATATTAGAACGACACGAAAAAATCAAACGGCTGAAGGCAAAATACGGGCCGGAAATAAAAGATGTATTGGAAAATGCCCGCAAACTAAAAGAGCAAATTAAAAATTTGGAACATTCCGAAGAACACGAACAAGATTTACGAAACGAACTTACCGCCGTCCAAAAAGAATTATCCCTTGCGGCACAAAAATTACACGACAAACGCATGCTGGCGGCAGAAAAACTCGGCAAACGCATTACCGAACAAATCCGCCCGCTCGGGTTCAATCAAATCCGTTTTTCCGTTAATGTGGAAATGGACGAAGAAAATATTTCCGCTACCGGCGCGGACAAAGTGGAATTTTTATTTTCCCCCAACCCCGGTCAAGCACTCCGTCCGCTTAAAAATATTGCCTCCGGCGGTGAAATTTCCCGCGTGATGCTTGGGCTTAAAACCGTACTTGCTTCCGATATTCCCGTCATGGTATTTGATGAAGTAGATGCGGGTATCGGCGGAGAAACGGGGTGGCTCGTAGGCGAAAAATTACGTCAGGCCGCAGAAGGGCGGCAAGTGCTTTGTGTAACCCATTTAGCACAAGTAGCCGTACAGGCTACGCAGAATTTCCGCGTACAAAAAACGGCCTTCCAAAACGAAACCACCGTTTTCATTTCCCCGCTTACGAAAGCGGATTTACCGTTGGAAATTGCCCGTATGTTGGGTGGAAATACGGACAAAAAATCGGCCGCTTTTCAACACGCGCAAGAACTACTACAAAAAGCCGAACGCTAACATCTTATTTGTTTTTGGTACAATATAGAAGTGGAGTGTATCCATTTTTCAAAAAGGAGAAATATTATGTCTAACTGTTGTAAATGTGCGAAATTTATGCCGCATAATTGGTTGTGTCTGAAAGGTTTATATATATTGTTTCTCGTGTTATTTTACCTTGCTTTGGCATTTGTCGTCTTTCAAGACGTACAAATTGCCCGTCATCCGCTGATCAGCGGAAAACAAATGTGGTTGGCACTTGCGTTAGCTACCATCGGTAATTTAGGAATAGCGGTCGGAATTTTGACCGTTGCCAAAATACTTCAGGCATTGTATAAAATCAAAAAAGCCGTTGCCCCGTGCAACTGCGAACAACAACCTGTTGAAAAATAATGCTATCGGTTTCGTGCGGCGTGCCGCAAAGGCATGCCGCATTTTATGAGGGGCTATGAAACGATTTTTTTGCTTACTAATTCCCGTTTTTTTCGCCGTTACCTTACAAGCGGAAACAATTAAGATGAAAGACGGAACGCTCATCAGCGGGTCTGTCTTGTCTCAAACCGAATATACGCTCAATTTAGCCACCTCCTACGGGAACATCACGCTCAACCAACGAGAGATTGAACAAATTTTACCGGACAAACACCGCATTATCTTAAAAGGCGGTTCACAACTAATCGGTGTGATTTTGGATTTGGACGAATTTAACTTAAAACTAAAAACAGATGACGGCATAACCGTCAATGTGGATGTACCGCAAATTGTTTCTATTGAACCGTACGATTACGACCGCGGCGCAAACGCACAAAAAGAATTTGTGGAAAAAACACAACAGGCCGCCGTCGACGCCCAGCAAAATGCCGCCCGCAATACAACTACCGTAGAAGCCGAAGGCGGACTTACGTTTGATTCGGACATCAATCAAGTTTTCGGTACACAAAAGGCCACTATTGTAAACGGAAACGTCGTTTCCAACACACAACCGGTTTCTTCGGCCGATACTGCCACACCTCTGACGGATGAGGAAGCATTTTTACAAGGAGTTAAAACGGGAACCGTTTCCCAACAGGAATATGCGACATCCGCCAAAGAAGAATTACTGAAAAAAAATAAATCCAAGAAAAAAAAAGAACCTACAAAACGTCCGAGCGAAACTGAATTTTCCAAATACTTTGCGATTCAAGTCGGCGTACGCCCGACAGACTTAAAATTAGATAATTCCAAACAAGGGGCTAACTGGACAGCAGATGACAAAGATATAGACGTCGGCGGAACGGGCGTAACCGTCTCCGGCAAGTTTTTATGGCGCGTGAAGGACAGCAACTTCTGGGCAGGGCCTACATTAAGCATTTCCAATATTGCCAACGTATCCTTTGAAGATAAAGATCAAGCCGTTGCGATTGCGAACGCAAGTGTTGCTCCGGGAGATCCGATTCCGTACCCCGATCCGCAAGTAAGAACCAGCGGACAAATCCTCACGTTAGGTGCGGCGGCCAATTATTATATCAATCCGAAACAAAAATTTGCGTTCTATTTAACGGCCAACGCCGGTTATGAAATGCTCAAACTCAATTACCGCGGCGAAATTAACAGCACCACCATCAATTCGGGCGGGTTATCAGCCGGTGCCGGTATCGGTGTGGAAACGTGGGTAGATGACGTTATGATAGGGGCGGAAGTGCGCGAAATTTTTGCCAAACGCAGTGGCAGATTATCTGCTTCTTCCGACACAAGCACCGTGTTTCAAGTACAATTAAGTTGGAAGTTTCAATGAAAATTCTTCTCTTACCTAATGCGCTGAAAGGGTCGCTTACAGCCCGACAATTTGTCCGCATAGGAAAACGCACGCTTACCAACCATACGGTAAAAGGACTACCGATTTCCGACGGCGGTGATGGATTTATAGATTTTTTCTGCGCGCTTTATCCGAATGCCCAACAAATTTCGTTGTATGCCAAAAATGCTTTTTTGGAAAACAAAAAAACCTCTTTTTTATATTTGCCCGATCAAAAAACAGCGATCATTGAAACTGCCCGTCTCTGCGGACTCGGAAACACACCGAAAAACAAATTAAATCCGTTAGGATCTTCTTCCTACGGCGTAGGACAAGCCATAAAAAAAGCCGTACAACTCGGTGCCAAACAAATTTATGTAGGCCTTGGCGGCGTGGCTTGTAGCGACGGCGGAGCCGGCATGGCAATTGCTTGTAACGCGCTACTCAAAGATAAAGCAAACAATCCGCTTCCGCTGGGGGCTACTCCACTTCTCAAGGCGCACTCTTTGGATTTAACTCCCGTAAAAACTTTGTTAAAAGGCGTTAGAATTTATGCTGTTTCAGATGTAAAAAATTCCGTACTTGGTAAAAAAAGTTCGGCTAAAGTGTTCGGTGCGCAAAAAGGAGCCTCTCCCCTACAAATTAAACAACTAGACCGCGCTCTTTCCGTATGGGTACGTCTCTTGGAAAAAGAAACAGGGATTGCGATTGCCGCCACTCCCGGAACGGCGGCCGCCGGTGCGATTGCGGCCGGACTTTACGGTGCGTTCGGCGCGCAAATTCATTTGGGTGCGGATTTACTGTTTCAAAAAGCACACTTGGAAAAACAAATTCAATGGGCAGATTTAATTATTACGTCCGAAGGAAAATTGGACCGACAAACATTTTACGGAAAAGCACCGTTAGCAGTTCTGAAACTCGCCCAAAAACACCAAAAGAAAGTTTTATTTATCTGCGGACAACTGGAAAAATCCGCGCTTTTAAAACAACCGCTCCCACCTTTACAAATAGCAGTATTATCTGATTTTGCGCCGTCAGAAGAGCACGCACAAAAGCATGCTGCCAAATATGTGGCGCAGATCCTAAAAACGCTCAATAACGGTTAATAGTTCCTGCGGCGAATCTACCAAATAGTCCGGTCGGCAAGCGGATAATTCACTACGGGTACGGAATCCCCATGTGACACCGCACACTCTTACGCCCGCATTTCGGGCCGTCTGTATGTCCACATCCGAATCGCCCACGTATAAGCATGCTTGTTTTGTTTCTCCGCAAAGGCGTAAAATTTCTTCTACAATTTGCGGATCCGGTTTTACAGGGTACCCTTTCCGTTGCCCCAATACCGCACCGAAAGAAATATTCGGAAAAAAACGATGTATCAAATAACACGTTGCTTCATGGTATTTATTAGACGCAACCGCCTGTTTAATTTTCCGTTCTTGAAGTGTATTAATGATCGGTAAAATACCTTCGTAAGGTGTGGTATTATCAGCCAAATGTTCCCCGTAATAAGACAAAAAAGCAGGGCGGATTTTTTCCACATTTTGAATTGTTTTTTCGCCTTTCGGCAATGCGCGCTCCAACAATTTGGAAATCCCGTTGCCCACAAAACGCAAACATTCCGCCTCACTGCGCGTAGGATATCCGTTCACCGCCAAAGCATGATTTGCCGCATTGGATAAATCGCGGATTGTATAGAGAAGAGTACCATCTAAATCAAAAATGACTAACATATACAAAAAGGCGGTTTTTAAACCGCCTTTTAAAATTATTCTACTGTTACACTCTTTGCCAAATTACGCGGGTGGTCAATATCGCAACCAAGCCGTTTGGCAATCCAGTACGCTAAAAACTGAAGCGGTACCACATTTAAAACAGGTTGTAACAACTCGTTGGACTGCGGCACCACAAGCACCTTATCCGCCACCTCTTTAGCGGATTTCACTCCGTCTTTTGTCGTAATAGCAACCACAAAGGCCCCGCGGGCACGGCACTCTTGGCAAGCCGACAACATTTTTTCAAACAATCCGTCCGGCGGTATCAGCGCGAAAACGGGAGTACCTTTATCAATAATAGAAATCGGACCATGCTTAATCTCGCCGCCCGCAAATCCTTCAGCACTGCTATAAGAAACTTCTTTTAATTTGAGCGCCCCTTCCAATGCGATAGGAAAGTTTACATGACGCCCCAGAAAGAGAAAACGGTCCGCTTTATAAAATTTGCGTGTTAAATGGCGTACGTCATATTCCATCTTCACCGTTTCCGCCATGGCTTTCGGAAGGGCTAAAAGTTCTTTGTACATTTTATCAAAGGAACTATTGCTTATATTTCCGTTAGATAACCCTAAAAAAATCGCAAGCGCATACAATGAAGTAATTTGGCTGGTAAACGTTTTGGTAGAAGCCACGCTGATTTCCGGCCCACAATGCGTAAAGAAAGTAGCGTCGCAAACGCGCGTCAGCGCAGAACCGAGCACATTACAAATCGCAATCGTGCGAAATCCCAATTTTTGTGCTTTCTTGACAGCACCGATTGTATCGGCTGTCTCCCCGGATTGGCTAACGGCAATGGCGAGCGTATCCTTGGAGGGAGGCACAGCGCGGTATTTATATTCGCTGGCCAAATCCACATTAACGGGGATCCCCGCTAACTGTTCAATATAATACTTTCCCACCAAACAGGCATGATACGCCGTTCCGCAAGCAAGCATATGGATAGCACGCAGTTTACGTATTTTATCCGTGTCCAATCCTACAATTTTGACAAAATCGGTACGAACCGTACGCAACATATCTTCCAGCGCTTGCGGCTGATCGTAAATTTCCTTCAGCATAAAATGTGCGTAACCGCCTTTTTCGGCTGTCTTTTGGTCCCAATCAATTTTGGTGGTTTTCACTTTTTCCACGGTGCCCTTTTTATCTATTACGGTTACACCGGTATCTTTGAGTAAAACAATCTCTCCGTCTTCCAAAAAAACCACTTTATTGGTATGCTGTAAAAATGCCGGCACGTCGGATGCTAAAAAATTTTCATTCTTCCCGACTCCTACTACCAGCGGACTTTGGTTTTTAATGCCGACTAACAAATTCGGCGTACGTGCCCACATTACACCAATCGCAAAAGCACCGACAAGTTCCTTATTTGCCTTCTGAATAGCTTTTAATAAACGGTCTTCATCTGTCGCAGCACGGACGTGTAATAAATTTTCTTCAATCAGATGCGCGATTACTTCCGTATCGGTCTCGCTCGTAAATTTGTGGCCCAAACTTTCCAACTTCGCCCGCAAAACCGAATAGTTTTCAATAATTCCGTTATGGACCGCCACAATATCGCCCGTACAATCTGTATGCGGATGCGAATTTTCCTCACTCGGTTTTCCATGCGTAGCCCAACGCGTGTGCCCAATACCTGTGGTTCCTTGCGGGTTTACCTCTTTAGCGGCCTGTTCCAAAGCGGACACCTTCCCTACGGCACGCACTGTAACGATTTTTTTATCTTGTAAGATAGAAATTCCGGCGGAATCATAACCGCGGTACTCTAGTTTTTTCAGTCCTTCCAAAATGTAAGGGACACCGTTTGATTTACCTACGTATCCGATAATTCCGCACATAATCCGCTCCTATAAAATATCTTTCATTTCGCTGACGGCTTGCGGCAGACCCGCAAATACAGCTCGCGTAATAATAGAAAATCCGATATTCATACAAGCCATACCGCCGATATCCGCTACCGCAAGCACGTTATGATAATCAAGTCCGTGTCCGGCATGAACCTCTAATCCCAATTCTTTGGCAAGCAAAGTTCCCAAAGCCAAATCCTGTACGAGTTTTTGTGCTTTTTTGGCAGATGTGGCTTCGCTATAATCGCGCGTACAAAGTTCTACAATATCCGCCCCCAACTTAGCGGCGGTACGGATATCTTGGGCACACGGACTGACAAATAAGCTGACCAAAATTCCTTTTTTGTGAAGTTTTTCAATCATTTCCGCAAGCCGTTTTTGTACACTCGGTGTAAATTTAAGTCCTCCCGTGGTAGTCACCTCTCCCGGCTCTTCCGGTACGATACAAACCGAATACGGCTTATATTTTAAAGCCGCCGCTTGCGCCGCCGGTGAAAAGGAACACTCTAAATGAATTTTTTTGGGAAATAATTTACACAAACGTGCTACATCTTTTTCTTGGATATGGCGCTGATCTTTACGCAGATGTACAACAATGTAGTCAGCACCACAGGATAAACAGACGGCCGCAGCATCTACCGGATCCGGATACGGCGCACGACGCGCTTGGCGCAGCGTGGCAATATGGTCTATATTGACCCCTAACGCTAAACTCATTTACACACCTCCGTTTTCTGCCGATACAAGGTTTCTACTTGTTCCATGACACGCTCCACCATTTTTTCATCCTGTCCTTCCACCAAGATACGCAGTTTCGGTTCCGTACCGCTGTAACGTACAACCACGCGTCCCCTGCCGTTCATAGTTTTTTCAATATCCGCTACTTGCGGTAAAAAGCCGTCTAACGTTTCCAGCGGCGGTTTGGAAGTTACCGCCACGGCTTTCAACTGACAGGGATATTTGCGCCATTGGTCGTAAAACCAACTTGTCGGATGGCCGGATTTCTTCACAAATTGTAAAAACTGAAGGGCGGATAATACACCGTCTCCCGTATTGGCAAAACGACTGAAAATGATATGGCCGGACGTTTCTCCTCCGATAGAAAGGGAACCTTTTTCTAATGCTTCGGATACATATTTATCCCCTACGGTTGTTAGTTCCACTTCCACACCGTTATCTTTCAAATAATTGATACATCCCAAATTTGCCATAATGGTTAAAACGGCCTTATTACGGTTTAGTGTGCCTTCCTTTTTCATACACAAGGCGGAAGAAGCAATAATATTGTCTCCGTCCAACTGACGGCCTTTTTCATCCGAAGCAATCACGCGGTCCGCATCTCCGTCAAAACTAAAACCGATAAATGCCTGTTCTTTGACGGTCAAATCCTGCATAAACTGCGTATGTAACGCGCCGACATTTTTATTGATATTTGTACCGTCCGGTTTAGCGGCCGTAACGGTAACATCCATCCCGAGCCCCGCAAACACATTGGCCGCCACTTTATAACTTGCTCCGTTGGCACAATCCAACACAACCTTTGTACCTTTGAGCAAAGAAGCATCTACCGTGGACATCAAAAACTGTTCGTACTCTTTTACTAAATCTTCCCGCATAAAAAGTTTGCCCGTAGGCGCGGGAACGGAAGATAAGTTTTCAATCGCGTTTTCTATGGTTTGTTCCATTTCTTCGGGAAGTTTTGTACCTTGGTTCGTAAAGAATTTAATACCGTTAAATTCCGCCGGATTATGACTTGCGGAAATAACAATACCGCACAAGCTGCCGGTCTTTTTCACCAAATACGCCACCGAAGGCGTAGGAGAAACACCGATACTGATGACATCAGCCCCGCTAGCGCGGATACCTTTCTCCAAAGCGTTAAAAATGGAAGATCCGGAAATACGAGTATCTTGCGCAATAATAACCTGCGGTTTTAAGCGGCTATCCGTGGAATATTTTTGAAGTTCGCACAAAGCAGCATAACCGAGTTTACAAATAAAATCATCCACCAACGGAAATTCTCCCGCTACGGCACGGATACCGTCTGTTCCGAAATATTTTCCCATATAACATCCTTTTTAAGTATTTTAATTAAAAGAAGTGTTCCCAAACAAATCTGCCTGTTCCGGCTCTTCTTTTTTAGCCGTTGTTTTGGAGGACGGAGGTGTTTGCGGCGGCTCCTCCGCGGCAGGGGCTTCTTCTTTTTTCGTTTTTGCCAAACCTAAAATTTCATCAATTTCGTTGGCCTCTACTACTTCTTTTTCTAACAACACAGCCACTAATTTATCAAAACCGACGCGGTTTTTCGTGATAATATTCTTGGCGCGCTCATAGGAAGAATTGATTAAGCCCATAATTTCTTCATCAATTACCTTGGCCAATTCTTGCGAATAAGTGGTATGGCGGGATAAATCTCTTCCCAAAAAAACTTCGCCTTCTTCACTGCTCGGAAGCGCAATCGGACCTAGTTTTTTGCTCATACCTAGTTCCATAATCATTTTGCGCGCATAAGCCATTGTTTTATTCAGATCGTCGGACGCACCAGAAGTAATCTCCCCGAACACCAACTCTTCGGCCGCACGGCCTCCTAACAAAATACAAAGTTTATCTTCAAATTCGGACTTGCTCGTTAAGAACTTATCCTCAAGCGGTAACTGAAGCGTATAGCCGAGCGCTCTGCCCCGCGGAATAATAGATACCTTATGAACGGGATCGGAATTATCCGTCATGCGGGCAACAACCGTATGTCCCACTTCGTGTGCGGCAATAATTTGAAGTTCCTTTTTGGAAATAATGCGGCTTTTCTTTTGCGGGCCGGCTATTACGCGCTCAATGGCTTCGTCCATATCTTCGGAAGTAACGGCCTCTTTGTCGTTACGCGCTGCCAAAATAGCGGCTTCGTTGACCACGTTTGCCAAATCGGCCCCTACAAAACCGGGCGTGCCTTTGGCTACGGTCTTTAAGTCCACATCTTCACCTAATTTCACTTTTTTGGCATGTACTTTTAAAATTTCTTCACGCCCTTTTAAATCCGGTGCGGGAACGGAAATGTGACGGTCAAAACGGCCGGGACGAATCAACGCCGGATCCAACACATCCGGACGGTTCGTAGAAGCCATTAGAATAATGCCTTGCTTACTTTCAAAACCGTCAAGTTCAATGAGAAGTTGGTTCAGTGTTTGCTCGCGTTCGTCATGTCCGCCGCCGATACCGGCAAAGCGTCTTCGGCCGACTGCGTCCAATTCGTCAATAAAAATAATCGCCGGAGAATTTTTCTTGGCTTGGTCAAACAAGTCGCGCACACGCGCCGCACCGACACCGACGAACATCTCCACAAATTCCGAAGCAGAAGCAGAGAAAAACGATACCCCCGCTTCCCCCGCTACGGCTTTAGCAAGCAGTGTTTTTCCTGTACCGGGCGCCCCATAGAGAAGTACCCCTTTGGGAAGTTTTCCGCCTAATTTTTGAAATTTTTTCGGATTTTTTAAGAACTTGATAATATCTTGTAGTTCTTCTTTTGCTTCGTCACAACCGGCTACATCTTTAAAAGTAACCGTTTGCTCGGACGGATCTTGTAGTTTGGCTTTGGAACGGGCAAAATTCATGGCACTTTTTCCGTCGTTACGTTGCGGACGTAAGAAAATAAACCACCACAGACCGATTAACAACACAATCCACAATACGTTAAACAAAATATTGCCGATCCAACTGTTGTCTTTTTCAGCTTTGTATTTTACTTTGGCAGCGGTTAATTCTTTGACTAAATCCGGATCGTTAATGCGTACAGTTTTGAACGGTATAAATTTTCCGTCCGCATTTTTATACATCCCGCTGATTTCTTCCGGCGAAACGGTCAAATCCGCCACTTCGGCAGCTGCAACTTTCTGCTTAAATTCGGAATAATCCAAAGAGGACGGTTTTTGGCCGGAACGATTAAAAACAAGTACGAGAACAACAAATACGGCAATCCAACCGGCAATCTGTCCGAAGGACACAACCCGGCGGTTATTTTGATTTTTCATATTCTTCATTATTTCTTAAATACCCCTATGTACGGTAAATTGCGGTACAATTCGTTATAGTCCAATCCGTACCCAATGACAAATTCGTTCCCTACCGTAAAACCAACATATTTCGGACTTACTTCAATCTTACGGTTAGTGGGTTTATTGAGTAAACAGCAGATTTCAATACTTGCGGCCCCACGGCTTTGTAAATGACCCAATAAATAATCCAACGTCAGGCCCGTATCCACAATATCTTCCACGATAACAACGTGGCGCCCCTTGATGCTTTCGCGTAAATCCAACATGGTGCGTACGTGCCCGGTACTTGAAGAACCGGAATAGGAAGAAAGACACATAAAATCCATGTTACAATCTATGCTGATATTTTTCATGAGATCACAGTAGAACATAATACAACCGCGCAAAATTCCGACGAACAAAGGTGTTTTTCCGCGGTAATCCGCAGAAATTTGACGCCCTAATTCCGCCACGCGGTTAGTAATTTGTTCTTCCGAAAATAAAACGCGTTCCAAAACGGGTGTTTCTGCCATAAACCCTCCAATAGAGAATATATATAAAGAATACCTTTTTTTAGCTGAAAAATAAAGCAAAAACTAAAGATAAAAACGCCCCGCAAATGCGGGACGTTTTTTATCTTCCGAAAAGTTTGTCTATTTTAGAAATGTCCAGTTCGGCAAGAACCGGCCTTCCGTGCGGACAATGTATCCCGTCTTTACACTTTTTCATATTTTCCAACAATGCTTCCGCCTCCGGCGCAGACAGCGCATCATGCGCTTTTACGGCACGCTTACAAGCGAGCATTGCTATCATTTTTCGTTTCAGCGCGTCGGTCGTTTGGGTATTTTCATCGACCGTTTGTGCCAAAGAAACGATAAAATTTTTCATATCCGCTTCTTTAAAACGCACTACATGCGGCATCGTTCGCACAAGTACTGTCTGCGGCGAAAACATTTCTATCTCAAATCCGACCGTTTTGAGCCACTCTGCCCAAGACAATAATTTTTCCACATTGGAAGGTGGTAAATCAATGTGTATCGGAAAAAGCAATTTTTCTGTCTGTACAGTACGTTTTTCAAATTCTTCTAAATACCGCTCAAACAAAACGCGTTCCTGCGCGGCATGTTGGTCAATAATCACAAGTCCCTGCGGATTTTCAAATAACAGATAACTGCGCTGTAACTGCCCCAAATAACGATACGGACCGTGATACCACTGTGGAACGTTCGTTTCCAACGGGATTTCTTCCGCTTGGGACGGCATGGGAGCCGTCCAACTGTCCGTTTCGCGCAGTTCGGAAACAGGCGCGGGCGAAAAATCCGTTACTTTTGTATCTGTAAAGACGGCCGGTTTTTGCGGCGTTTTTGTTATTTCGGTAGAGGACAAATAACCGTACGTCTCGGCAAAAATCTCCATAGGCGTTTTCTTTTCAGCGGAAGAGCTTAATAATTGCGTTGCCGCCGGTTGCGCTTGCGGAGGGAGCGAAATAGAAGGCGCCTGCGGTAATTCTACCGCAACAGGTTGCCCGTTAGAAAAAATTGTCTCACCGATTGTATGTAATAAAAAGCGGAAAACTTCGTGTTCTTCCACAAACCGAATATCCCGCTTTTGCGGATGGATATTTACATCAAATGCTGACGGTTCCAACGTCATATATACGAAAAAAGCAGGATGCCTGTCTTTCGGGCGAGCATTTTGGTAGGCCTTATAAACGGCCTGTTGTACCGTTTTAGAATCAATCGGACGGCGATTTACAAAAATATATTGATAATCACGCGAAGTTAAAAGTTTATCTGTGGGAGAAACGAACACGCATAATCCCATACGTTCCGTTTGATAAAAGACCAAACTGTTTGCGACTTCCTCCCCTAAAATACGGTTCACGCGCGACAAAACCGCTTGCTGAAAATCGCCATTTTCCGCCGGCAAATTATACACTTCCCGCCCCTGTATCGTTACGTGAAAACCCACTTTTAAGTTGGCAAGCGCGCTTTCTTCTATTACTTTGAGTAATGCGGATTTTTCTGCCGAATCGCTTTTCAAAAATTTAAGACGCGCCGGCACGTTATAAAACAAATCGCGGATTTCTACCGTTGTACCTTTAATAGCGGGCGCGGGCGAAACGGAAAGAACTTTTCCGCCGTGTATTTCCAAACGGTTGCCTTCTCCCCCTTCGGTACAGCTGGTAATCGTCATACGAGAAACAGCCGCCACGGAATAAAGCGCTTCCCCACGGAAACCGAACGTTTGTAACGAATCCAAATCCGAAAAAGCGTGTATTTTGCTGGTAGCATGGCGCAAAATACTTAATTCCAAATCTTCCCGTGTCATACCGCAGCCGTTGTCGTTAATACGCAGCAACGTTTTTCCGCCGCCTTCTATTGTAATATGTACGCTGGAGGCACCGGCATCAATGGCATTTTCCAACAATTCTTTGAGCACTCCCGCAGGGCGTTCAATTACTTCCCCCGCGGCAATCTGTCCGGCTGTTTTTTCATCTAATACGTTAATTTTACTCATTGATACGTTTCTTCCATTCACACAAAAGTTGAAGTGCTTCCATGGGTGTTAATTTATTGGGATCCGCCATCTTGATTTCTTCCACAATTGGGGAAGAAAACAAATCCTTTACCATATCACGTTCTTTGACGGAAATTTTCGTTCCCTTTTTGGCTTCCAAATCCTTGAGCACTTTTCGGGCACGCAATGTACAGGCGGCCGGCAGTCCGGCAATTTCCGCCACGTGAATCCCGTATGACTGATCCGCCGCACCGGCTAAAATCTGGTACAGAAAGGCGAGTTTGCTTTCGCCCGCGGCGTTCTGATATTCTTTGGCTTCCACGTGATAATTTTTCACGCGGTCATATTTATTGGCCAAGTCCACAAGTTCAAAATAGTGCGTGGCAAACAACACTTTGGCACCGTTTTTTGGCTTATACAAATATTCCACAATCGCCCACGCAATGGAAATTCCATCAAACGTAGAAGTTCCGCGCCCGACTTCGTCCAGCAAAATTAAACTGCGCGGCGTCATAGAAGTTAAAATGTGGGCGGTCTCGTTCATCTCTACCATAAAAGTAGAATTGCCGCGCCCGAGAGCGTCATGCGCACCGATACGTGTCATAATACGGTCCGTTAAACCGATTTTTGCCGACGTAGCCGGCACAAAACTACCCATCTGCGCCAAAATAACGATAATCGCCGTCTGTTTAAGGTACACGCTTTTTCCGCCCATGTTAGGGCCGGTAATGAGCATGATTTGATTGTCCGGCGTTCCGATATGAATCCCGTTCGGAACAAAACTGCCCGCCGGTAAATTTGCTTCTACCAACGGATGGCGGCCGTTTTCATAAAAAAGCTCTTGGCTGTCGTTCACTTCCGGTTTCACATAACCGCCCTTCATCGCACACAGGGCCAACGATTCATACACGTCTAATTCAGACACAATATGCGCAAATGTTTTAAGCGGTTCCATTTGTGCGGCAACCGTCTTACGCACCGCATCAAATAACGACGCTTCCAATCGTAAAATCCGCTGTTCCGCGTTTAAGATTTTATCCTCTAATTGTTTCAATTCTTCCGTAATAAAGCGTTCGGCATTGACGAGCGTTTGTTTGCGTACATACCCGTAAGGAACTTTGGATAAATGCGATTTGGTAACTTCCAAATAGTAACCATAAACGGAGTTATAGCCGATTTTTAACGTAGAAATACCTGTTTTTTCCCGTTCGCGCGCGCATACGCCTTCCAACGTTTGACGGGAATTTTCTTTAAGTGAACGTAACTCGTCCAACTCCGCGTTGTATCCGCTCCTCATAACGTGGCCGTCCGCCAAGCGTAAAGGCGGATTTTCATCTATGGCCTCATATAAAAGACGCGACATATTATTGAGTACCGGTAAAATCTGCGAAAGCGAAGTTTTCAGGTGCGGTACGAGCGCGCCGTATGTTTCAAACCAACGGGTAAAAGGATCTATGTGAAGCAACGATTGGCGCAACCCCGATAAATCACGCGGAGAAGCCGTACCGGTGGCCACACGCGTCATAATGCGCTCAATGTCGGAAATATTTTCTAACAAGGCACTCAAATCCGCGATAGCGGATTGGTTATTAACAAACCCTTCCACGCAATTTTGACGCATACGGATTTCATCCAAATTAAGTAGCGGATGTAAAATCCATTCCTTTAGTTTACGACTGCCGGCCGCTGTTTTTGTTTTATCCAAAAGAGCCCATAAACTACCCGCGCGACTGCCTTCTTGGCTTTTAACAAGTTCCAACGCATCCACGGCATTTTCATCTATTTGTAAACACTCTTTCAGTTCGCGGTACGAAGGGACCAACGTGGCTTTAAAACTCGGCTCTGTCACGCTTAAATACTTCATAATTTGAAGCGCACACGCAAGTGCCCGTTTATTTTTTCCCCACGCACTCAGAGACGGCCAATTATCCGGCAACGTATAATCGCCGTCAAAAACGGGCTGTTCCGTCAGCGTAACGGAAGACGGAATAATTATTTTCTGTTTTAGCGTCTCCAACATTTTCTTGGGAGCCACTATTTCGGACGGATTGATGGCTGCTAATGCGGCTGCTAAATTGGTAAGGGCAGCATCTTTATCGTTCTGGTTGACCCAAAATTCTCCGGTGGAAACTTCCACACATGCTAATGCCCAACCGATAGGAAGAATATCCAACGCCACCAAATAATTGGATTGGTTGGCAGATAGCAAAGTATCTTCCATGAGTGTCCCCGGCGTCAGTACACGAATCACCTTGCGTTCAAACAGTTTGGTTTCTTTATCCATGACGGAACTTGTCTGTTCGCAAATGCCGATTTTCTTTCCCGCCGCAAGTAAACGTGTGATATAGGTATTAGCCGCATGATAAGGAATCCCGCACATGGGGGTACCGTTACGCGACGTAAGCGTAAGCCCCAAAAGGGCGCTTATCTCACGGGCCTGCTCATCAAACATTTCATAAAAATCCCCCAAGCGGAAAAATAGGACAATGTCCGGATATTTTTCCCGTACGTCGTAATATTGTTTCATAAGAGGGGTTAAACTTGTTTTCGGCATAGTAATATTTTAGCAATTTTTCTTCTTCTGTTTTTGCGGAAATAATGACAGTGAACTTATTTTTTGTTATAATATTTGTACCTAGTTGTTTAAGTAAGCAAGCATTTGTGCTTGAACTTGTCTATCGGTAGGATGGCTGAGCGGTCAAAAGCAACGGTCTGTAAAACCGTCGGGCTACGCCCTACGTAGGTTCGAATCCTACTCCTACCAAAATTTGAAAACCACCCAAACGGGTGGTTTTTAAATTTAGGAGAGCGCATAAACTGCTTTATATAAAAATCAATCCCCCGCTTTCACGCGGGGGATTATTATATCTCACAACTTATTTCTTACGCAATCGTACCGAGTAATTCTTCCATCGGCTTTTTGGCCTCTCCGCCGCCTTGCGCAAAGTCCGCACGTCCGCCTGCGCGGCCGTTCAGCCCCTCTGCCAACTGTTTAGCAACTGTTACCGCGTCCGTATTGGGCAGTTTACCCGCCGTTTTGACAACAAACGAACGCTTTCCGTCCCGATCGCACGTAACGATAACAAGCGCCTGTGTATGTTTTTGGGCAATCGTATCGGCAATGTTACGCAGTTCCTTTGGCTGCGCGTCATCGGCTTTACGCAGTACAACCGCCGTACCGTTTTTCAGTGTAACCGTCATTTCGTTCACGCCACCCGCGGCCAATGTTTTAGCGCGAAAATCTTCGTAGCGTTTTTTGACTTCTTTGAGTTCGTCAATAATTAAATTAACACGTGTAAAAACATCTTTAGAGGGAACAATCAAACGCGCGGCCAATGTATCGGCCTGTTTATTTACTTCTTTCAAATAATCCAAGGCCGCCGGTCCGGCAATTCCTTCAATACGGCGCACCCCCGCGGAAACGGATCCCTCTTTTAATACTAAAATTGTAATTACATCTGCGGTATTTTCCACATGGGTTCCCGCGCATAATTCCAAACTGTACTTTTGTTCGGGTTGTTCAAAACTGCCACCCATCAGCACAAAGCGCGCAGGATCGGCATATTTTTCACCCAAGAGCGTTACCGCGCCTAATTTTTCCGCATCTGCCAACGGACGTGTTTGGCAGGTCACGGGCAATGCTTGTTCTATGGCTTCGTTGGCAATTTTCCACGCTCTGTTTAATTCTTCCGAAGTCGGCGTTTTGGAAAGTGTATAATCAAAACGGAACCGTTCCGGCGATACAAACGAACCGCTTTGATGTACCGTCGTACCGAACACCTGCCGCAAAGCCGCATTGACTAAGTGAATAGCGCTATGGTTAGCGCGCGAACGGCGGCGCAAGGCCGCGTTTACGCTTAACACCACCGTATCGCCGGTGTGGAGCGTACCGTTTATTTTGTGGACGAAAATTTTACCGAGCGGCTTTTGTACATCTTCTACGCGGGCAACTTCTTTTCCGTCCGCCAAAATAACGCCTTTATCTCCTACCTGACCGCCGGATTCGGCATAAAACGAAGTTTTATCAAAAACGGCAAAACCGTTTCCGCAAAGCGAATCTGTTTGTTCAAACTGTTCCGTAAGCAACGCAAGTACTTTGGCTTCTTGCGTAAGCGTAGTGTAACCGGTAAAATCCGTCGCAGGAAAGGCACTTTCTAACTTTTGAAAGGTAATTACTTTTCCTTTGCTGAACTCATCCGCGTAAGAACGACTTTTTTCCTGTGCGGCAGACTTGGCTTTTTCGTAGCCCGCCTCATCCACTGTCACACCTTTGGCGGCGGCGATTTCTTTCGTCAGTTCCAACGGGAAACCGTACGTTTCGTGTAAGTGGAACGCTTCTTCGCCGGAAATATTTTTGGCCCCGCTTGAAAGCAATTCCGCTAATTTTTCTTCCCCTGTTACCAAGGTTTTCAAAAAGGTTTTTTCTTCCTGTCGGAGTACGTCTTGAATATGGGATAAATTTTTATCAATTTCAGGATACAATCCGCCAAAAATCTGTTGTACAACCGGCACAAGCGTATGTAAATACGGCTGTTCGTTGCCCATTAGTTTGGCGTAACGAGCGGCACGGCGAATCAGACGGCGTAAAATATAACCGCGACCTTCGTTGGAAGGCAAAATTCCTTCCGCAATCAAGAAACTTGAACTGCGCGCATGGTCGGCGATAATGCGTAACGCGGCAATTTCTTCCTTCGTTTCGCCTTTAATGTGTAAATCTTTTTTGGCCTGTGCGGTAAGTGGGGTGAACAAATCCGTTTCAAACACATTTTTTGCTCCCTGTAAAGCCATACACAAACGCTCTAATCCCATCCCCGTATCAATGTTATTATGCGGAAGGGGTTTAAAAGTGCCGTCTTCCTGACGGTTATAACTTTCAAACACAATATTCCAAATTTCCACAAACCGTCCGCAATCGCACGTAATATCACAATGCGGATTTTTACATCCTTTCTCACCAAAATCGTAATAAATTTCGGAACTCGGACCGCACGGGCCGGTAGGACCCATTGTCCAAAAGTTATCTGCTTCGCCGAGTTCAAAAATATGATTTTTCGGTACAAACCGCTGCCAAATCTGATAGGCCTCTTCGTCTCGCGCGGCGATACCGCCTTTGTAAACGCTGACATAAAGTTTCTCTTTTTCAAGTCCTAAAACGTCGGTTAAATATTCCCACGCCCAAGAAATGGCCTCTTCTTTAAAATAATCACCGAACGAAAAGTTACCTAACATTTCAAAAAATGTTAAATGCCTCTCGGTGAAACCCACACTGTCAATATCCGTCGTGCGGACGCACTTTTGACAAGTGGCCGCATTTTTAAGGGAATTGTCTATTCCCAAAAAATTTGCCTTAAACTGTACCATCCCGGCAGAAGTAAAAAGTAGCGTTGGATCGGACTCGGGAACCAAAGAACTAGATGGCAAAATCGGTAGTCCTTTAGCGGAAAAAAAAGATAAATATCCGTTGCGGATTTCTTTACTTGTTTTCATAATGCTCTCTAAATAAATAAAAGATATATATAAAGTATATCAAATACAAAGCGCTAGGGCTTTTGTTATAATATAAGAAGGAGAGTTTCTATGGGACACAAAATTACAGGTTATTTGCTGATCAGTGCGGGTGTGTTGCTTATTTTCTTTGCGTTGATCGGATTATACAAGGTGTTTGTGGAAGGCGGCGCCGTAATGCAGATGGTACAGTTGGCGGATGTAACCGTCAACACTCAATACGGCACTGTACAACTTCCGCTCAAACAGATAAATCCTGTTGTGAACATTTTGTTATTTGCCCTCTTTATGATGGGCATTATTACCGCAGGTGGAAAACTCGCAAATATCGGAGTCGGCCTTTTGAAAAGCGAACGCATCCATGATGCTTTACTGAAATTAACCAAAGAACAAGCCACCAGCAAAGAAGCCACTAAATACTTATGAAATGGCGTTTTATTTTAAATCCCATAAGCGGTGGTAAACCGGCAGATATAGACTCGTTGGGAAAAGCCATCTTCCGCAATTTTCCGGAAGCGGATTTGCGGCTTACCCGGCATGCCGGACATGCTACCGAACTTGCCGCAGAAGCGGCCAAAGAAAATTTTGACGCCGTTGTTGCGATCGGCGGCGACGGAACTATCAACGAAACTTCACGCGGACTAGCCGGCACACAAACCGCCTTGGGAATTATCGCCCGCGGTTCCGGAAACGGCTTTGCACGCGAAATCGGCATGAATCTTTCCCCTGAAGAAGCGCTCGTACAATTACAACGTGCAAAACCAATGTTATGTGACGCAGGGAGCGCCAACGGAGAACTTTTTTTAAACGTAGCCGGCGTAGGGATTGAAGCTGATGTGGCATGGCGGTTTATGGAATATGGTAAACGCGGCATGCTCCCTTACTTTATAATCGGTACCAAAACTGCGTTGACGTACAAGCCAAAAAAATTGGACATTACAGTAGATGGAAAACAAGAAACGGTAGCTCCGTTAACCCTTGTTTTTGCCAACGGCCGGCAATACGGAAGTAATTTTAAAATTGCCCCGGAGGCCAGCTTACAGGATGGATTACTTGATATGGTAACGGTAAACGATATTCCAAAATGGAAGATAACATTGGCAATACCGTATTTTTTTACTGATAAGCAACGTCCCTTTGATGTTACGAGTACCGAGCGTATCAAAGAAGCCGTTATTTCACACAAAGGAGAAATTTTGTATCATATTGACGGAGAGCCGCGCAAAGCAACTGACCGATTGGAAATTAAAATTATTCCGCAGGCCTTGCGCGTATTGGTACCTTAATTATGGCAACACGCAAGAAAACAACCCGGCGCACCCGCAAAAGCGCTTCCCAAAAATTAGCCACGTTCATTTTGTCGTTACTTGTGGTATTGATTATTATGGGGATACAATCCTGTAAATCACAGGAAAAAGCCGCCCCAAAGCAAACAACCAAAAACACGCAGGAAAAAACTGACCAAACAATGGAAAATGTAACCGTCGTTTCTATTTATGACGGTGATACATTTAAAATAAATCTTCCCTGTGACACCGATGTTTTTTGTGATAATATTTCCGTACGCGTGCTCGGCGTGGACACGCCGGAAATCAAAGGAAAAACCGAACGGGAAAAAGCGCTTGCCAAGCAAGCCAAGGCCTTTACGAAGGAATTTTTATCCCATACACCGGTTTCGTTAACAGACTGCGGGCGGGACAAGTATTTCCGCCTTCTTTGTAACGTAACAAACGGACAAGGAAAAGATTTGGGAAAAGAACTGATTAACGCCGGGCTCGGTTATTCTTATGACGGCGGCACCAAATCTGACCAGTTTCAATAAACTATTCTGATACACAAATCTCCGAGTAAAAACTCGGAGATTATTATTTTTCCGAAAAAATATTACAAGACTGACTCCTCTAAAAGGGACTCTCCAAGCGCCGACAAACTCAAAAATAACAAGTATAACTGTTACTTTTTGGCGCGGTGTAACTTATACCACTGAAGCATAATAATCGTTTTTGCGTCGCGGATTTCCCCTTTTTCCACCATTTTATACGCTTCTTCAAAACGGAATTTTTTTAAATTTAAAAATTCGTCTTCATCCGGAGCATCTTTTCCTTTCGTTAAACCGCTGGCAAGAAATAAGTGTAATTCCTCGTTGGAAAATGCACTGCTGGGATGAAACATCATTACTTCTTTTATGCTCTTGGCGCACATGCCCGTTTCCTGTTTTAACTCCGCCCGCGCGCACGAAAGGAACGTTTGCCCCTTCTCACGCTTGCCGGCGGGAAGCTCCCACGTTACACATTGAACGGGATAGCGGTATTGTTGTACCAAATAAATAAAATCACCCTCTATCGGAAGGACACCGCTCGCTCCGCGGGGGTGGTCTAGATATAATCGGTCGGCGGTATGCCCGTTAATTAAACGAACCTGATCTAACTTTACACCCAATATTCCTCTATACAAAGTAGTACCGGAAATTTTTGTTTCTTTTAATTTACTATAATGTTTCATATAAATATCTTATAATATTTCCAAACAAGAAGGTTCCCCTATGGCAGAATTTGTACAATTACACAATCACTCGGATTACTCTCTGTTAGACGGTATGTTGCGTATTTCGGAACACCATAAACCGTCCAAATTTTTACTCGGTTTAGCCGAACAGAAAATACCCGCTATGGGGCTTACGGATCATGGAAATATGTACGGCGCGTTGGATTTTTATGATGCCGCTCATCAAGCCGGCATAAAACCGCTCGTCGGCTGTGAATTTTATATATCAGAAGGCGATTATACCGAAAAAACAAAAGAAAACCGCATGGGCCATTTAACTATCCTTGCGCGCGATTACGAGGGGTATCTCAACATGATGCACCTTAATTCGCTCGCATGGGTCAACGGGTTTTACCGTAAGCCGCGTATTGATAAGGAAATTTTGGCCCGCCACAGCAAAGGTCTTTTATGCCTTTCGGGTTGTTTGAAAGGTTTTTTATCCCAATACGTCCGTACACCCGGTATGTTTGAACAAGCCGTAGCATTGGCTAAAGAATACGAGGATATTTTTGGCAAGGGTAATTATTATATTGAACTCATGGACCACGGTATTGCCGAAGAAATAGAAGCCATCCCTTTATTAAAAGATGTAGCCAAATTGACCGGTATCCCCGTCGTTGCCACAAACGACTGCCACTACGAAAAACGTGAAGATTATGAAGCGCATGACGTTCACGTTTGTATCGCAACTAACAAAACCCTAAACGACCCCAGCCGCCTGAAAATGTCACCGGAATTATATTTTAAGTCCCCGGATGAAATGTGCGCGTTGTTTTCCCATACACCCGAAGCGTGTAAAAACACGTTGGTAATTGCCGAAAAATGTAATTTGGTCATGCCGAAAGCAAAATCCATTTTGCCTAAATTTGATATCCCGGCAGAATTTGCGGACGCAAAAGAGTATTTTAAACATCTTTGCCGCGAAGGACTCACCAAAAAAATGAACGGCAACGTGCCGCAGAATTATTGGGATCAGTTGGAATTTGAGTTCAAAGTAATTATTGATATGGGTTTTGAGTGTTACTTTTTAATCGTGCGTGATTTTATCAATTGGGCGCGCGAACACGATATCCCGATAGGTCCCGGACGCGGTTCGGGTGCGGGGTCGCTTGTCGCTTACAGTTTGGACATCACGCGTATTGACCCGATTGTCAATAAACTACTGTTTGAACGCTTTTTGAATCCGGACCGCATCAGCATGCCCGATTTAGATATTGATATGTCCGATACCGGACGCGAGCGCGTCATTGACTATGTACGCGGTAAATACGGTGAAGATCGTGTATCTCAAATTATTACGTTCGGTACCATGAAAGCCAAATTGGTACTCAAAGACGTAGCACGCGCCATGGATATTCCGGTTTCCGAATCCAACCGTATTACAAAAATGATTCCTAATGACCCAAAGATGACGTTGGAAAAGGCCTTGGAAATTCAAGAACTTAAAAAAGAATTGGATAAAAATCCCGAAAGCAAAAAACTCTATGATATGGCCCGCAAATTGGAAGGACTCAAGCGCCATACGGGAATCCATGCCGCCGGCGTGCTGATCACGTTAGATCCCGTTTCGGAATATGTCCCGCTGGCTCTCGCAAAAGACGGTTCTATTACCACCCAATTTGAAGGTGAACCCTGTTCCAATCTGGGACTGCTTAAAATGGACTTTTTGGGGCTTCGCACGCTAACGGTAATTGATACGGCCGAAAAAATGGTACGCGCCCGCCATAATCCCGATTTTGATATCAATAAAATTCCGCTGGATGACAAAAAAACGTACGACATGCTTTCCGCCTGTCAAACTTTCGGTATCTTCCAGCTGGAAAGCGGCGGTATGCGCGATTTAATCAAACAAATCCAGCCCTCCGAATTTAGTGACTTATCCGCGCTTGTCGCTTTGTACCGTCCGGGCCCCATGCAATCAGGTATGATGGACACGTATGTACGGCGTAAAAATAAAACAGAAAAAGTAGTATATGAAACACCGCTTTTGGAAGAAGTATTAAAAGACACGTACGGCTGTATGCTTTATCAGGAACAAATCATGCAGATTTCCAAACGGTTGGGCGGATTTACACCGGGCGAGGCCGACACACTACGCAAAGCCATGGGAAAGAAAAAATTAGAAGTAATGGAGGAGTTTGGTAAAAAATTCGTGAAAGGATGCGCTGCCAATAATATTCCCGAAAAAACAGCCGCTCACATTTACGAACAAATGAAGGCCTTCGCCGGATACGGTTTTAATAAGTCGCACTCATACGCCTACGCGCTCGTTACGTACCAGACGGCCTATTTAAAAGCCAATTATCCCGTTGAATTTATGTGTTCTGCCCTTACGAACGAAATCGGGCATAACGCGATCGGTTCCGATAACAAAGAAAATAAAATCGTTACCTATTTAGAGGAAGCACGCAAAATGGGTTTTGACGTACTGCCTCCGGACGTAAACAAATCACAACCGGAATTTTCGGTAGAAATAATTGACGGGAAAGAATATATCCGCTACGCGCTAGAAGCCATTAAAAACGCCGGGGAAGAAGGATGTATTTCTATTGTAAAAGAACGCGAAAAAAACGGCCCTTACACTTCGCTGGAAGATTTTTGCGGACGAATTGATTTATCGCAAGCCAACAAAAAGACAATTGAAAGTTTGACAAAAGCCGGTGCGTTGGACAGTTTATACCCCCAGCAAGATCCACACCTCACACGCGCCTATATTTTGGCAAATTTAGACGGTGCAGTTGAAGAAGCGCACTTGCTCGCCAAAGAAAAAGAAAAGAATATGAACAGTTTATTCGGGGATAATTTTTCTGACTTGGTCAGCATCAAAAAACACATTGTAAAAGCCACTCCTATCAGCCAGAAAGAATTGTTATTTAACGAAAAAGAAGTGCTGGGATTATTCTTGAGCGGCCATCCCCTTACCCGCTATCAACCCAATTTGGACAAATTAAAAAGTACCGCCATTAAAGATGTTCTTTCCGGGCAAGTCAGCGGGGATGTAAACGTTATCGGAATTATCACGTTATTCAAAAAACGCCAAAACAAGAAAAAAGAAGAATGGGCACAAATGGTAATAGAAGATTGTACCGGTTCCATGACGGTAAACTGTTTTTCCAAGGCATACAAAGAACTGTCGCATAAATTAGCGCCCAATGCCATTTTGAGTTTTTCCGGCAAAATTAAATTGGAAGAGGAAAGCGCGCGCATAGAACTAAACTTACAAGATGCAAGTGAAATTACGGACTTAGTGGCCGCCGTTGCCAAAGAATTTACCGTTCATATCCCGGTCGGCTATTCTAAATTCGCGCTGGAAAAATTAAAAAATTATTTGGATATGACAAAAGGCGTAACCGCCGTCTATTTGGAAATACCGTCTAAAGAGGATCCGTCCAAAATACACCGCATCCGTACACACAAAACTATTTTGCTACATAAGGCATTACTGGAATATATTGAAGATACCATGCCGCAAGCATGGAGTTTCAAATAGAATTATTTTGTACAAATACAACCGGCGGAGCGACTTTGTAAATATTTTTTTCAAAACCATGGCTCTTGACCAAATCCGAACGAATGTATATATGTTCAGTATACCGATGCGGAATAAACAACTTCCACATATCGTAAATGAAAATTTGAAAAACAGGCACGTACTGATCCGTTATTTTTTCCCCACCGTACACTTTGTCTAAATCCGCATACCCAAATAGTACCTCCGGTAATCCATTTTCCTTCCACTTAGCGAACGTCTCATCCTGTATTTTTTTATTGGAATACCTGTGAAGACGGTACGTTTTTTCCGTACCTTCATTAAAATTAAAGAATATATTTTTCCCAGCAAAAAATGAAATTTCCGTTCCAAATACAGTCACATTAACCTGATCCGGTTGTTCCGGTCGCTCTGACTCTTGAAAAATACTGTAAGCAGCTGTTGCGGAAAACCACGTACTCATTATGTGTTTTCCCTCCAGCCGGTGTTTTTTCAAAAACGCCAAAATCTCTTTACCGGGGAAAAAAGAGTACTTCGCATCATGATAGACATTTCCAACAGTCCACAAAAGAGACATGCACATCATAAAAGCAAACATAATTTTCATTCCCGCTTTTATAAAAGGATGCTCCACTTTATTTCCTTCTCCTTCAGCAAAGGCAATCCAAAAAGCGAACAGAGCAACCAACACACACATACCAATATGTTGACGAGCACAATAAAAGAACATCACACCAATCAAAAAAGTATACGGAAGTAACATATACTTCCAATATTTGCGAGGCAAGGTGAAAAATACGGTTCCCCATACGAGTAATCCAACTATGGCAGCGTTTATTATCATACCTATCGGAATATTTATCGTTTGAAGCGCGTAAACTTCATCATAGACGTCCGTCAGCACCGCATCTGCAGGCAATGCCAATAATAGATAAATGGCCTGTTTCCATACCGGCATTATTCGCTGAAAATTATTTGCCCACGCATCCGAAGCCGGCATAATCATTACAAGCATCAATACCGCCCAAGCTAAAAGTCCCAACAAGTAATGAAACCGTTTATCCGTACGCAAAGAAAGAAAAAACTCCTTCCACGATTGCTGATCTTTTATCTCAAGCAACCACGCTGCGGCCATTCCCCCCGCAATCGCAATCCCGAATAAATGAAAAGCACACATCAGTCCCAGCAAACACGTAAAGAGAAAAGGTTTTGCGTTTTTAGAAGGGAAACAAATTGCAGCCAAAATCAGGATCAATACTAACATACTATAAGGACGGGCAATGACCCCATATTGATAAAAAAGAAAAAAGGTAAACGGCAGACAGCAACGAACCCAACGGGAAAACGGCGCCTTAAAAAGAATCAAATAGGCCGATACCAAACTACAACAAACACACGCAAAACGAAGCCCTATTTGCCACGGAACCCCCAACCGAGCGGGAACGGCAAGTAACAAGTGGAAAAAGGGCGGATGTCCTTCGTAGTGGGGAATCAAAAAAAGCAAATCCTTCAGCGGTGCTGTTTTGGCAATCGCCCAAGCTTGCATCTCATCAAACCATGGCTCATGGATAGAAATTGTCCAAAACAAAAAGAGAATATAAAAAACAAATACGGTTTTTTCTACGCACCAATCCGTAAAAAATTTCTTTATGTTGCTCATGCGGATTTTTCCTCGTGGTACACAGCTTCGGTGTTTACCGCCCAAATGGCCTGTTTGTCTTTTTTGCCGGACAAAATAGCATCCACTGTTTCAAAAGCCGTCATCATGGAGTGATCCATATTATTATAACGGTGTTGGCCGTTGCGGCCGACACAGTATAAATTCTCAATTGTATCCAAGTATCGGATAACACACGGCAATTCTTTGTACGTATCGAAATAGGCAGGGTAGGCCTTTTTCACACGTTCGCGGTGGCTGGCCAGCAATTTTGTTTCGTCTGTGATGAAACCGATTTTTTTAAGTTCTGCGATGGCTTGTGCTTTACACGCCTCTTCAGACAAATTCCAAAAATCATCCCCTTCGTTACAAAAATATTCCAGTCCCAACCATACGGTATGCTGACAATCTTCCACCATATACGGTGACCAGTTATTAAAAATTTGGATACGTCCCATTTTTACGTTCGTATCCTGAACATAGATCCAACAATCCGGTATATTCCCGTTAAAAGTGGGAACGGACGTATTATTCGTGAGCGCAAGTTTATCCACCAACAGTCCCACCGTCACAAAATCACGATACGGCAAATGAAACGCAATATCTTTCACTTGTTGCGTAGCGCTAGGTAATCCTTGTAAAAGTGCCTTTAACGGCATAGAAGAAATAACAATATCCGCCTCTAGTTCTGTTCCGTCAGTACATACCACATGCGTCAAGCGGTTTCCCTGTTGCTTAAAACCGACAACTTCCTTATCAAATTCGACCTTCCCGCCCTGCGCCTTAATCTGATCTGCCACATACGTCCATAACTGTCCCGGTCCGTATTTCGGATAATAAAAAGAGGCAATCAGCGAAGTTTCCACCTGTTTGGGTTTTGTTCCCAACACCCGTTGGAATACATCTTTCATGAGCGCCAATATAGAAACCCCTTTTACCCGCTGTTTACCCCAATCCGCCGCAATTTCCCGCGGATGACGTCCCCACAATTTTTCGGTATAACCTTCAAAAAACATCGCATATAATTTGCGTCCGAAACGGTTAATGTAAAAATTTTCCAGTGACGTTTCGGGTAATGGGAAAATGCACGCTTTTAAATACGAAAATCCCGCCTGTAACAACGTAAAAAAACCTAAATTATAGAAGGTAGCAAAAGAGGGAGAGAGCGGATAATCAAAAAAATGTTTATTGTAATAAATGCGGGAAATACGGTTACGGACCAAGAACAAATGATCCTCCGTTTCCGGATCTTTTCCGCCCGGTTCCAAGACGGATTTTCTTCCCAACAATTTATCATCCAAAGAAGGTTTCCCTTGTACGCCAAACAGAGAAAACCACCATTTTTGGACGCGTTCTTCTTTAGAGAAAAAACGGTGACCGCCCAAGTCCATCCTGTTATTTTGTACGGCCACCGTGCGCGAAATACCGCCGGCTACACCATCTGTTTCCAACACATGTACTTGATATTGCGGATTTTTTGATAGTTCATAAGCGGCCGTCAATCCTGCCGGGCCTGCCCCGATGACAATTACTTTTTTCATACGTGCTTTCTCAACGCTCCTATTTTATATCTTACAATAAATATTCTCATTATGGAAGGGAAAACACTCTTTGGAAAACGGACATTTTTTCTATTTGTCTCAAAGTAAAGTATAATAGGAGTATGAATCTCTTTCGTAGATTTTGTAATTTTGTTTCCCGTTTGACGCATATTCCCGAACAACTCGTCCGTTTTTTGATTATCGGATCGATGAATACGGCATTTGCGTACGGCATTTATGCTTTTTTCATTTTTGTGGGACTTCACTACACACTGGCAGTGCTTCTTTCCACGATTATCGGCATCTGTTTCAGCTTCAAAACCTTGGGAACGCTCGTCTTTGATAATCCGGACAATATGTTAATTTTCAAGTTTTTTGCGGTTTATGGAATGTGCTATTTTATCAATATTGGGCTTTTGCGCCTAATTAGCCGCTCACTCATACCCAATCTATACATCGCAGGCTTGGTTACTTGTTTTATTGTAGCACTTATCAGTTTTTGTCTAAACAAATGGGTCGTATTTCGGAAGAAATAATTTACTATAAAACGTTGGAAGAAGTTTTTTTGCGGGCAACAAGTCCTTTGACGTGCCGTTTGAACAAGCGACGCAAATCGGCAATTTCTTTACGGTTAGTTCCGATAAAACAAAAACCGGCATTTCCGTTTTTCACACCAGAAGTTAATACAATTCCGCCACGAATATTAACTCCTTTATTCATGATTTCCAATTCATGAATTACGCGTTTCGTATCCCACGACGGATCAAATTTCATTTTGGTATCCAAATAAAAGTGCATTTCATCGCGTGTTAAACCGTATACGGTAGAAGCAAGACGCTGACAAATGCTGAATCCATTATAACGGGGATTACACTCCAAGGCACGCAATTTTAACTCACCGTCCTTCCAGCGCAAGGCCCAATCTATGTTAATTTGTCCGCGTATGCCCATTCCATAGTAATAACTGCCAAGCAAAAGCGCTTTTTCACGCACTTTTTGTAGAATTTTAGCAGGTGCCTTGGTAAACGGGAAAAAACACCCTTCCCACGCTTCTTTATGAATAATCTGGCAATCTACTCCACCGTAATAAATACCGTCATCCTTTAGCATTACAAGTGTGCCAATAGTACGATAGATATCTTTGTAACGTTCCAAATATAAATCGGTTTCCTTGTGAAATTTTTTAATAAGCGGTAACAAATCTATCAACTTCCCTTTAATATTACCATAACCGCCGGCAGAAACCGGACGGCGCAATAGATAGGTTTCTTTGGCATCTAAAGTACTTAAAATACGCGGAGTTTTATTTTTACCTGCCTCGTAAACGGGGGCTATGGTAGTAATATGAAAAAGTTTACACAATTCTTTAAATAATAACTTATTATTTGCTTTTTCAATTGCCTTGTAATTATTATTTAATTTGTTCTTACACAATTTACTTAATTTCTCAAACTTTTTCGTATACATTTGTGGCACCATTACGTAACCGATACTACATAACTTACGTAATTTTTCCACCAACACCTTATCTTTCAAAATGGCTTCTATCAAATTTTCGGAAGAATCATGTACGGCAGGAGTAAAAAGCCAATTCGTATGTTTTAACTTCTTAATTCGTGCCATATAAGCCACAAAATCGGGATCTACTTCTACAAGCGGGGACAAAACACAATAATCTCCCGGTTTTAGCAGTTGAATATATTTTAAGGAATAACTCTTTAGGGCTTCTATAGCTTTACCCTGGAAGAGACAATCATCCAAATTGATAATCCAGATTTTATTAGGCATAAAATTTTCCGTCGCATACGTGGCTATGTTCCTTCAGTTCGGTTACGTCTTCTTTATCTGAAGATTTTAACCCGCATACAACAAACTCAAATCCATATTCCGTCAGCAGGGTAGAAATGCGCTTTACACTCGCCAATTTCACTTCGTGTTTAGGCGCATAATAGGTAGTTTCTTTTTGAAGCGGTAAAATCTGCCGGTCGTTATGTAAATAATTTTCTTTGAGTTTGGCAAAAAATTCTTCCCCATACTTTTCCACAATATTTTTGGCAATCGTGTAATCGTACAGTAAATAAGAAAACATAACGCGATTAAGCCCCGCCTCTTTTAATTGCGTAAAAAACGGGCGCAAAACTTCCTCTGTATCTTCGTAACCGATGATTAACGGATCCATGTGTATCGTTACCAAAGCCCCTGCTTTTTTGGCTTCGGCAGCACAACGGATACGTTCCTCGCGGGAAGGTACGTTAGTTTCCATACAAATGGAAGCCGCCGGTTTAATAGCCGCGCTGTATGAAAATTTTTGCGGATATTTTCGGATTAAATCCAAAATTTGTTCATTGGGAACGCCCTTGGTAGTAATAATAATACGCTTGATTTGCGGATGATCACATAAAAGTTTCAGCACCTTATACGAATACCCGTTATCCACAAATTTTTTACAAAAAATATCGGTATAACGCGAAAGTTTTATCGTATGGATTTTCGGGTCAGCATCTATTTGTTTTTTCATAGCGGCAAGTGCTTCTTCTTCCGAACAACTAATTTTCGGATTGGTAAAATTATCTCCCAATGCCTTTACTTTCGCCATAACATCACTGCGGCCTTTAGCATAACAATAAACGCAATCATGCTGGCAACCGGTAAACGGCTCCAAATAATGATAATTTCCATACCAACAGGTACCTAAACAACCCGGTACAAAAAAGATTTCTTCATCACATAAATCACTACTGTTAATCGTCACCATATATAAATGATATAAAATAATAAAGATAGCACGCAAAAATTAGTATAGTATATGTAAATAAAAAAGAGGGAGTTTTTATGGAAAACGGAACAAGCACCGATTGGGGAAAAAAAGAATTAGCTAATTGGTATAACAAAACTTTACGCGGCAATATAGAAGATTATGCCCAATTATTTAATTTTAACGCGCAAGATAAAGTAATTGACTTGGGCTGCGGAGACGGCACCCTGCTTTCCTTAGCCGCTGCAAAAGGGGCTGATGTAACGGGTGTAGATATTTCCGACACACAACTTGCCTTGGCACGCCAAAACCTAAAAAATATTCCGAACGCCAAATTCATCCAACGTTCTCTACAAGAAGTAGATTTTGTCCCGTCTGTATTTACAAAAGTATCGGCACGTAAATCCATCCACCATTTAACGAACGACGAAAAGGGCGTCTTGTTGGACAAAATACACCACTGGCTCGTACCAAACGGACAGCTAATTATTGAGGATATGATTTTATCATTTGCCCTACACCGTAAGGAAGAAAATCTGCCGTTGGTGGAGAAAGACGCTGCTCTTTATTACGGAGAAAAATGGCCATCCGTACGAGATGCCTTCTACACCACACTGTACAAAGAACTTCCCTGCGATATGGCGCAACTTGTGCACCATTTGCTTTTTACCGGATTCCATATCAAACAAATTATCCCTACTACTTGTTTTATGGCAACCGTCATTGCGGAAAAATAAATGAATAAAACAGACTATATTAAGGGATGGGCACTTGTTGTTGCCTCATTTGTAGTTGTATTTGCCTTCAGTACGGTGGACCATGCCATTTCGCCGTTGGTAGAATTGCTAGGCGCTTTTTTTAACACCACAACCGAGCGGACACTTTGGCTCATTTCCTCCTGTACAGCCGGAATTGTACTGGGATTATTCGTCGGGCCTCAATGCTTAAAAACAGTTCCCGTATCCCGCGTATTATGGATAAGTTTAGTAATGATGGCAGGCGGAATTTGGGTGTTCGTCTCTACCCCTTACTTTGCTCTTTCTCTTCTTATACGCTTTATTTTCGGACTCGGTGCCGGCCTTTTCAGTACAATACTGTGGTGGCTGACGTTTGAAGCCATAAATAAACGCTTTTATATCCCCATGATTACCGTTTTGGCTGCTGCACGCCCGATGGCTGTTGCGGCGGGTGTTCCATTGGTCTTATACGGTCAAACACGGTTTAGCTGGCGGATTTCTTTTGCCATAATGGGCGTACTGATTACATTATTTTGCGTATTATTCTCATGGGCAGAGCCGACTGACAAAAAAGAAAAATCACCTTTTACCCTAAAAGCATTATCCGGCACCTATATAGCCGCATGGAAAACACCGCACTTGCCGGCTTTCTTTACGGCGATGTTTATCAACCGTTTGTGCTACTTCGGTTTTTATTCCATGCTTGGTCTGTGGTTTATCGGGCATTACCACCTTTCCACCGCAGAATTGGCAAAACCGCTAATGGTCATCGGCATTTGTGAAACTGTTATCAATTTTATCGTACCGGTACTTATGAAAATAGGACAGAAAAAATTATTTTACCTCTCGGTCATCCTTAACTCTCTTCTTTTCAGTTTTTTCGCATGGGGAATTTTACCCTTATGGACAACAATCGCATTGATTGGCCTGTTTGCCATGACGGACCGTATCTACAGTATGCTGTTATTGGTTTTTATTCCCAATATATTTTCTACATCTCAAGACCGAACGACTATCGGCAGTTTGGTAACACTGGTCTCATGGACTTCCCTTATGTTAATTTCTTGGATTGAAGGAAGTTTTTTACAATATATCGGTTTCCAAACAATGGAAACGTTACTCCTTCTCTGTTTAATAGGCAGTTTTACCCTTTACTTGCGGATGCTGAATAAAACCGTTTTTTCCGTACTTCAAAAATGATAAAATGTGTCAGGAAAAAGTATGATTTCAAAACGATTTCATTGGCTAGTTACCGGCGGAGCAGGTTTTATCGGCTCGCACATTACCAAAGAGTTAGTCCGCCAAGGGCAACAAGTTACCGTACTGGATAATTTGTCCGGCGGCACATTGGACAATTTGTCTTCCGTCGCAAACAACATCACATTTATTAACGCAGATATCCGCAACTTTTCAGCCGTCCTTACGGCATGTAAAGGGATAGATTATGTCTTCCATGAGGCGGCCCTTATCTCTGTTGCAGAATCCATGGAAAAACCGCAAGAAACCGCTGAAATTAACGTACAAGGCACGATAAATGTATTGGAGGCCGCCAAGGCATGCGGCGTAAAGCGGCTCGTTTTTGCTTCTTCTGCGGCCGTATATGGCACACGCCCGGAACTGCCCTATACAGAAAATACACCTACTGATTGCCAATCTCCTTACGCGTGGAGCAAGCAAGTAGGCGCAGAATTATGCCAACTTTATACAAGGGCCTACAATATGCCGGCTGTGGCTTTGCGGTATTTTAACGTATATGGGTGCGGACAAAATCCAAATTCCGCTTACGCGGCGGTAATTGCTAAATTTATGAAACTGGCCGCTGCGGGAGAACCGCTAGGAATTGATTGGGACGGTCTTCAAAGCCGCGATTTCGTCAACGTAGCGGACGTCGTACAAGCCAATTTGTTAGCTGCCTTAAAAGCCACTCCCGGCGAAATTTATAACGTGGCCAGCGGAAAAACATACACGCTTTTAGAACTTGCGGATACGATTGAAAAAATTTCCGGTAAAAAGTTAGCCCGCATTTCCCGTCCGAAAAGACCGGGGGATATCCATGAATCTTCGGCAGATATTTCCAAAATAATGGCCTTGGGATTTAGACCATCCGTTACATTAGAAGACGGACTGAAAGAAATGTGGCTTAAAAAACAAAGATTTTCTTCTCATTTTTCAAACGGTCATTGAAATTTTCAAAAAAATAGGTTATACTGATGAGTACCATAGAGAGTGTACGAGGGACAAGCCCGTAGACTACACAGCAACCTACCAATGGGCAAGGTGCTAATGCTTGAAAGATGGGAACTATACGCCCGTCTTTACGATGGGCGTTTTTTTGTACTACTCCTATGGATTTTATACATAGGAGTTTTTTTATGAACAAACCGTCTAATCTTTCCAAGAAGGAAGAAAAAATCAAATACACAAACCGCATGATCAGCGCATACAGTTTAGCAGAAGATTTAGGAATCACAGGGCCGTTATTCTACAACACCGCCAAAAAGGAGAGTAAAAATGACAAATAATTTTTCGTTTCGCCTCCCGGCCGAGTTAGAACCCGTTTTAAAACATGTGGTAGAACAACCGGGTGACCCGCTTTACAACAGTCTTATTTTTACGGGAAGCGAAGTGGCCGGAGAACTGCTGATAAAACAATTAAAGGAGAATTTTGCCGCCGCCTATCCTCATCGGGAAACGCTTTACTATACCGATCAGGAAGTGAAGGATTTTATAAGAAAATCGCCGACTATACTTTTACAAAATTTTTACAAATTACACATAAGTTTGGTGGCTGTTTTCATAGAAAATTTACAAGCAAGTGAGTTTTCTGCCGAGGAACAAGATAAATTGGCCCTTTTCCTCAAATCGCTGACGGCGCATAAAATACAAGTAATTGCTTGTACACAAAGCGTTTGGGAACAATACGGCAAAAATTCCGACTGTATGACACGCGAACTGTGGAGTTGGTTTATGTCCGGACGGGATTATTCACTTCCGTACGAAAATGTTTTTTACAATAAAGATTTATCCGGTGCCCTCACACTAACGAAAGATAAAAAAAGATGTAAGTGGTTCTCTCAACTGATAAATTCCCACTGCTTTGGGGAATTATACCCCGGTATTTTAAGCGACGAACCCGAACGGAAATTTACCAGAAATATGAAAATGGAACTCGGTATTTTGTGGATAGGAACTTTTGAACCATATAGTATTCTGTTTCCCAATGCCAAATGTCCTGTCTGCGGAGAACAAACCTTAATACCGTACAGTTGTATTGCTTCTCCACTCTCCGGTGGGCATGTCATACGGTTTTATTGTTATAACTGTAAAGAACGAATTGCTACCAATGATGCGTTGGATTACTTTCATATGCTCCGCGATTTTTCCCTCAAAAATCCTTTTTGGCGCGCTAAAAAAGATAAATGTACTTACACGATAAAGCAAAAAGACTAATGGAAAAACAGGTTCCGCTTTTAACGGAACCTGTTTCAAAAGGAAAGATGAACGGTTATTTCTTTTCTTTATCTTCGTAATAGTGATAACTTTTGTAATAGCCGTACTTGCCGTAGGAAAAACCGGCCGCGTGGTATTGGCTGATAACAGCCCCCAATATTTTAATACCGGCTTTGCTTAGTTTATCTAAAGCAATCTGCGCAAGTTTCGTATTCGTTTTACCATAACGGATAATAAAAATCGCGCGCGGGATATAACGTCCCCATAACATGGTATCTGCCACCGGCAAAATGGCCGGACAATCAATAATTACATGGTCGTAATTCTTTTTGGCCCATTCTACAAAATCTGCCACTTTCGGCGTGCTTAACAACTCAGCCGGATTGGGCGGACGTTGACCGGATGTCATTACAAATAAATTTGGCACATCTTTTACCGGCTGTACATTATAGGAGTAACTATTGATGTTTTTATCGTTTGACCAAATGTTACTAAGTCCTTTCTCTACTGTCAAACGAAAGACTTTATGTAAGCGGGAACGGCGCAAATCTCCATCCACTAAAAGTACTTTTTTACCCGTTTGGGATAAAGCCACTACCAAATTAGCCGATAAATTGCTTTTTCCTTCCCCTTGCATAGAACTTGTGATCAAAAACGGCGCATTGGGCTCACCGGCGAGCGCAAACCCCAACATGGTACGGATATTCCGGATATTTTCGGCCTGTAAGGAATTACCGCTTTTTAACAAGGAAGAATATTCAATTTCCCGTTTCTTTCCTTTTTCGTATGGGACAAAACCCAAAAAGGCAAGCCCCAATTTTTCTTCCAAATCTTCGGAAGATTTCACACTTTGGTCAATAAATTCAAGTCCAAATGAAATCAATACGCCGAGTAACCCGCCGGCCAAAATACCGATAGCCAAATTAACGAGTTTGCGCGGACGTACAGGTTTAGTGGGAACAATAGCGGGATCTACGACACGAATATTATTCGCGGAAAATTGACCGGACAATTCAATTTTAATGCTCTGCACCAAACGGCGTGTTTCACGCGCAATCTGTGCGTTTAATGTTTCCAACTGATTGGTAACAGACACTAATTCAGGGTGGACATCCGTATATTTGGCAGAAAGCTGTGCCTTCTGGCTAGCAAGCGTAGCAGCTTGCTGTTTGAGAGATTTAATGAAATCGCTATTTACCACCTGCGGCATGGAATTTAATAATTCTTGTTCCTTCGGACTGTTTTCCGAATTTTCCAATGCCCGAATAACATCCTGCCCCATAGAAATACGATTGCTGACATTTTCCTGTACAAATGTATCTGCTACCGTATTGGCAATCTCCGCAGCTAGTTGCGGATCATAACTACGGACATTGATATTCACTAAACGGCTACGCGTAATGGGGGCAATTGTCAGTGCTCTGTGTAACTTTTTTACACCGTTCGGTGCGGAAAATTGTTCATACTTTCCTAAATCCAACTTTTTGTAAACACGTTCCAATAACGAACGGCTTTCCATCAACTGGTATTGCGTGCGGTAATAATCTTCCTCGCTCACAAACGAACCGTAGGAAGTGACTTCCAATTTCCCGGCATCTTCTTTGTTGATCATGATGAGCGCCGTTGCTTCATACATAGGGCGCATAAGGGTATTGAGTAAAACCGCCGCCAACACACCGCACATTACAAGCCCGACAATCAGCCAAAAACGTTTAAAAATGATACCGACGATTTCCGTTACGTCTAATTCCTCGTTATTGTTTATCTGACTCATAACGCTCCCTCAAAACATACTTTGCGGGACAAATACTACATCGCCCGGCATTAAGGGAATATCTAACAATTTATTTCCCTGTTTGGTAATTTGCGTAACATCTACATCAATGGTCGTCTGTTTTCCTTCCTTCATACGCAATACGCGCACTTTGGAAGTGTTGGCAATTTCCGTAAATCCGCCGACGGAGGTTATAGCTTCCAGTACGGTTAATGATTTCTCCGGCGGGATTTGAATAGCGGCCGGCTTTTGTACCTGTCCTAACACATAGACCGTTTTGTTTCCGTACTCTTTTACAAGCATGGAAACCTGCGGATTTTTAAGATATTTGGTTAACCGCTCTACGAGGCGCTCTTCCGCTTCTTCCAACGAACAATCGGCTATCCGTACAGCCCCAATAAGCGGGAACGTAATACTGCCGTTTCCGCTGATACGCAACGTACGGTCCATATTATCTTCGCGGAACACTTGTATTTCCACTAAATCTCCGGGTTGGAGTTTGTAGGTTTGTGAGGAACGAACCTGCTTTAATTCCTGTAAGACATCTTCTTGTTGTAAATTTTGGCTTTGTACAGAGACAGGCGGTTGGGATTTTTGTGCGGTACAACCGATAAAACCGATTGAACACCACACCGTTATAAATAAAATCAATTTCTTCATATTATATATTTTACTAAATATGAAGGGCTTTTCCCAGCCGACTTACTTGCGACAACGGGCATATACCAGAGAGAGTTCCTTCTCCCGCGGATACCGTTTCAGGTAAGTTGTGGCTACTTCTAACGCGCGGCGGCGCAACTGTTCCCGCTCTTGCGGTGTTTCAGCATATTGAATAGCGTTCAAACACGCATTACCGACCCGCACCGCATTACGGTGTGAAGGATATACGGCAAGTGCTTTTTCGTAATAAATCAACCTGGCCGGCGCTTTTAGATTTTTACCGAAAGAAACACTCCGCCAAGAAATTGTTTTTTGGGTAGGAATATATAACGCAACTACCAAAACGACCAATACGCTCCCTTTTTTCCATCCCGAAAGCGTTACTTCGCGGATGTGGTGTTTCGCATACGTGGGAGCACATGTAATACCCAAAAAAATAAAGAACGTAAAGGCATTTGCAGGAATAAAGAAGTGAAAATCCACCAAACTGCCGGCCCCCATCGCGAGTAGACCGCTTAATACTGTCGCCAACAACAACTGTTTGCGCATTTCCAAACGCTTTAACCGCTTAAGCACTACCCCAATGTACCAAAAGAGGCCCAACGCAATAGGAATACTGCCGATATACCCCACACCGAGTACAATTTCCAACCAATCGCTATGTAGCCGCTCAATATAGCGGTCAATAGAACGGTCTGTGTAAGAGGTAATAACTACCGGCATTGCCCCCACACCGATCCCCCATATCGGGTAATCCGATAAAATACGATTGGCCGCGCGGTAAAGCATTTTGCGTGTTTGCGTGGAAGTTCCCGTTGCTCTGCGGGAAAACACATTGATATCTTTTACATGCGTATAAACAAACCCCGTTACCACCACCAACAATGCTAACGTAAGAAAAATTCCCCTCAGTCTTTTTTTTAGTTGATGCGGAACAGCCCAAGCACATAAAAACGCATACGAAAACAACCCCGCCAAAAGCGACAACATTCCCCCACGCGAACGGGTCATTACCGTTGCTGTACATAAAGAGAGAAAAACCGCCAATAAACAAATCCGACGGATATACGAGCTTTGTTTTTCGCGGGGAGAAATAAGTTTATGAGAATGTAGTTGAGCAGAGAAAAATAATCCAAGCGTGCTGATAGCCCCCAACACAAAAAATAATGCCGCATGGTTTCTGTTCAAAAACGGACCTATGCCGCTACGGATACCCGCCCAATAAAAAATATAGTCTCCCTTTGGAAAACAGGCAAAACAAAGGGCCACTGCCATTGAACTGACCATCACCCCAAAAAGCAATTTTTTTACTTCTTGCTGGGAAATATACAATTGAGATACCAACAACGCTACTGCCAAGTAGGTAACAAAAAGAGAAGCATGTTCCCAACTATACAACGGCATCAGAGAAATCGGATAATACACGTGCGCATCTAATAAATTTTTAGGAAAACAACTTTGAAGTAATGTAAACAAGATTAAAAAAGTAAGCGTAAACAACACAGGTTTCGTAGCGGAAGTTAAAAGAAATTTACGACGTTTTACCAGCAACAACGCACAACACAATGCGATTCCGCCCTGTAATACGGAAAATCCCCACGGAACCGCACCCGCAAAAGCAAACGGAATAAAAAATAACAGAAAAAAAACAATTATTTTTATGAACACATCCATATAGATATTTTATAAAATTCTAATTGGTACTTATGAAAATATTATTTATCTGCCATGCCAATGTATGCCGTAGTTTTATGGCACAGAAAATACTAAAAAAAGAACTCCCTTCCGCTGACGTTTTTTCGCGCGGATTGTATGTCGATCCGGAAATATCTGTCCCCGAAAAAGTGAAAGATTTTTTACGTCAGCAGAAAATTGAATATTCTCCCCACGTTGCCACGCAACTTCAAAAACAGGATTTGGAAACAGCGGATTTTATCTTTTGTATGGAAGTCAGCCATTTTGATTTTCTGTGTGATAAATATGCCCAATACACAGACAAAATCTGGCTGTTAAATGAGTTTGCGTTCGGAGAAGAAACCGATATGGAAGATCCTATTTTTCTTTCCGGATCATCATTTATTAAACAAGCCCAATTACTACAAAAAGCCGTTTTGAAAGTGGCCGAAAAATTAAAGCAACATACTTTTTGAAACCAAACTAAAAGCCCCCGAAAAGTTTCGGGGGCTTTAAAATCATTGATACAATTAGAATAAGGCCTTTACGGTAATACCGGCTTTATTATTCTCGTAATCAAACGTATTGTTGTTGGATTCGCGAGTACGATATTGATACCATACACCGGCCATCAACCAATCTTTGAAGATGTAGTCCACACCCGGGCGGACGGTAAACAATGTATCATGACGTTTGTTTCCGGGAACCACTTCACGGGAATAAGACATGTCTTCCCACCCCAGCAAGAGCGAGGCGGCCCATTTAGAATTGAATCTGTGCTGTCCTTTAACGGATACCAATGTATCAGCGAAATAGCGGTTGATACCATACAAGGTTTCTTCCATCTTGCGTTCGCCGGACAAAGTCACCGTATCTTTAGCAGTGGCTTTCCACGTCAAAGAAACATAGTAACCGAACAAATCCGGATTATTTTCAGCACCGACGACATCACGTGAATAATCACGCATGGCATAAGTTACTTTCGCCGTTCCGTTTACTTTCGGAGCAATTTGTCCGTTAACACCCAAACCAATCGTATGTCCGGTGGAATTACTGACACCGTTTTTCTGGTACACAATATCCGAGAAGATATACTCCACGAATACATTGGTTTTTGTATTAAAGTTATAATACCCCTGTACACCCGCATTGAAACGGTTGCGGTTCAAGTGGGCCCACGCTCCTTGGAAGTAGCGGTCTAATACGTCTTGTACACTTACACCCACGCTGATCGGTTTTTTGTTGGTGGTCTTTAAAGACACATACGCATCATTGTTCAAGCGTTTGGCACGGTCGGTTAACGCATTGTTGGCCGGATCGGACGTATAGAGCAAGCGGTCACCCAATTTAAATTGTTCGTTCGCCAATTCTACATTTCCCAAAGCATCCCAATAATTGTTCTGACCCGGTTTTTCCGTATAAGCATTGTACCCGGCTAAAGCACCGGCAGTCAGTTTTAAATCACTGCTCGGGACTTGCCCTTTGTAATTCGCACCTACACGGGTCGTGCTGATAAAAGAATCTTTTTTATCATTACCGTTTTTCAAATAGATGTTGTCATCATAAGAAATATCTTCGGTAGCTACAAACGTAACCGGTTTGGCGGCAAAAGCCGGCAAAGTAAACAAGGCCGCTAAAACTAAAATACTTACTTTCTTCATTTGCTATTTTCTCCTCTTTCCTACGGGGCCGAAGGGCTTAACGTTTCTTCTACGTCTTGCGCGGATTGTTCTGCCGCGGCACTGATATTATTCAATGCTTCCGGTGCGACGAAGGAAGATTCAAAAGCAGCAAACGCATTATCAGCCGCTTCTTGCGTAGCAAAAGCGGTTGCCTGTTCCGCTTGTGCTTGAGCATCGGCAATTTTCTGGGCAGCTCTGGCTCTGGCAGCGGCGACGATTGCTTCCTGCTGTGCAGCTTTGGCGGCAGCTTGAGCCGCGGCGTTATTAGCATTTTCTTTGGCTGCTTTTATTGCGGCACGCGCGGCGGCGGCCTTTTTAGCGGCAATTTCCTGCGCGGCTTTAGCTTTAGCAGCGGCCGTAGCTTGGCTCTGTTTGTTCTGCCTTATTGTATTTTGTACACGCGGAGCGGCCGGAGTCGCTACAATCGTGTTACGAACCACTACATTTTGTTCGTTTTGTCCGTTTACAACCTTCATTTTCGTTTCTTCTACTACATTTACATTTTCCCCCAAAGCAGAAAATGCTTTTTGTTCCAACGTACCCTGAGTAGACGAAACACTAGCAGCCGGCGTGGTACCGGTAGCTTGGGGAACGGAAGTGTTTTCATTCATAGCATAAATATTCCCGGGAACCGAAAGAGCCACAACGGCTAAGACTCCTATCATTGCTTTCATTATATATTCTCCTATAATATTTAATTTTAATTTTGAGATATTACATTATACCACTTTTCACTCGCTATGTATATAATCTATTTTTCTGTTAATCCGTCGTGACAACCCTTTTTAGATAAGGTAAAATATACAAGATAGGAATCGTTATGAACGCGCAGTTATTTTTTATAGTAGATACGTTTATTTTCTTTGTCCTTACATGGCTTTCTTTGTCCTTGCGACATCCGGGACTTTCTTGGGAAGGGTTTTGCCACCAATTATGGGCGTTCTTTCCTATATTTTTAGTAACAACTTTCGTTTTGTGGCTATTTTCTTTTTATGATGTAAAACTGTTACGAAAACGCATGATTGCGTACAAGCGTTTAGGGGTTGCCTTTCTCATTGCTATTCTTGGATCGGCCAGCGTTATTTATTTTTTAGCCGCTCTGCCGATTTCACTTCCCACCCCGCGACGGGTTCTGCTTATTATTCTGTTTTTCTATTTTACTTATATTGCCCTTTTCCGCCGCAATTATTTTAAATTGGATTTTGCCAAAGTAAATGCGATCGTATTCGGAAACAGCCCCACAATTCATGAACTCGTAGAAAACATGCGTGCTTCGCGCGGCTACCGCGTCCGCGAGTATGAAACCGCCCCCGCCGCCGATAAAAAATACAATCTTCAACGTACAGATATCATTATTATCGGCAGTAAACTCTTTCGCGAAAATCCGCAGGCATGGGAAGTGATTACCAAAAAATTTATCGCCAAAGGGGCTTTTGTGGATACGGATTTTAACATCTACGAACGTGTTTTTCAACGAGCTTCCCGCGAGAGTATTGAAGACAACATGTGGTTGCTGCGCGGGATCGGAAACCGAAATGAAGATGCCATGTACAATATGCTTAAACGAACTCTTGATTTATCACTTGCGTTGCTACTGCTTCCTTTTTTACTTCCGCTCGAATGCGTAATCTGGCTGGCTATCCGCGTGATAGATGGCTACCCGCCCTTATTTATTCAAAAACGGGTCGGTTTGTTGGAAAAGCCGATTTATGTTTACAAATTCCGCACCATTAAACCCGGCGGTACGGAAGAACATATCACAAAATGCGGTAAAATTTTACGACGGTTCAGATTGGACGAAATTCCGCAACTGTATAACGTATTAAAAGGCGAAATTTCTTTTGTCGGTCCGCGTCCGATCTGGTTTAATGAGCATGAATTTTTGGATAAGTATGTACCGAATCACAGTTTGCGCACCATTGTAAAACCCGGTATTACCGGCTGGGCGCAACTCAATTTCAAAGCACCGCCCACTTATTTTAACTTCCGCAACAATGCGCCCGAAACCGTGGACGCGCATGCCTTTGATGCGGCATTTACACGGTTTTCTTATGACGTATGGTATATTAAAAATAAATCTATTTTGCTAGATTTAGATATTATGATAAAAACAGGCATCCGCATGTTTATAAAGGATTCCAAAATAGGATAATTATGAAAACCAAAATATTCTTGTTTTTGTTTCTCATTTTCACATTACCGGCCATGGCAAAAACCTTTCCGCTTTGTATGTACGGAGTCAACAATCCCGAAGATATTTCGCTTCTTAAAAAGGCGGGTTTTAATTGTTTGCAAACATACGATAGAACACCGGCCAAATTATCCGCTTTGGCAAAAGAAGCTGATAAACAAAATATGAAGGTTGTCTTTTATCCGAACGAAGTGGCTACTTCCGATTATAAAGAAGAAGCCCAAAATTGGCCGATACTTGCTTGGTATTTGGTGGATGAACCGGATGTGGCCAAATGGAGCCGTGCCAAAACGATTGATAAGCGCGACCAAACAAAAAAGATTTTTCCGCACCATGAAAGCGCCCTTGTTATCGGACAAGGCAGAACGTTGATTTCTTATTATGATATCCCCGATAATTTAATGATGGACTGGTACCCCGTACCGCATTTACCTCTTACTTCTCTGGGCGATAATGTAGCGTGGGCCAAAGAAGGACAGGCCGCCTTCGGAAAAGCCGATAACCCACTTTGGGCCGTTGTACAGGCCTTTAATTGGAAGGAATATAAACAACACCGCCCTGACAATGAACGAATTGGACGTTTTCCGACAAAAGAGGAAATCCGGTTTATGTCTTATGATGGGATCGTCAACGGGGCAACGGGCCTATTCTATTTTATTTTTACCACCAACGGGGAAATCCTTCCGAAAGCCCAGCCGGAGTGGTGGAAACGGGTAACAGACGTATCGGAAGAATTAGCCAAACTATCACCTGTATTTGAAAACGGAACCGTCACAGAAAGTATCCTCCCTTTTTCCGCGCCGCTTGCCGCCCAAACACGCGTTTATAAAAAATATACCTATACTATTTTGTTAAACCGCTCGGATAAAGAAGTAGCGGTACCGGCCGAACTTTCTAAACGTAAATATAAGTTAATGTTCGGACAGAAAAAGACAACCTCTATGCGTCCCTACGATGTGTGGATCATCAAAAAACGAAAATAAAAAGAATTTTTTCCCTAAACTACGCATTTTTTGCGTAGCTTATGTGTATTCACCAAAACGAATATAACCTTTCATTTCCGCCGAGTACGTAATAATTATGCTATAAAATGGAAGACGATTTCACTATACTGGGTAAGTTGGCAAGTCATCCGCAAGAGAATTTTTATACAATCGTCCTTTGTACCGTCTCCGGGATATTAAAATAAAGTAGTTGGAGAACTACACCAGAAATGTTACACTATGAATATGAAGACTATTCTTTTAACAGGTGCACAAGGGTACTTGGCAAGGCATTTAATTCCTGTACTATTGGAACAACAATATACAGTAATCGGGCTTTGCCGGCGTCAAACTGATTCTCCCGTTGCAACAAATCTTATATTGTACGATACGCAAACACAGCGGTTGGAAGACATTTTCTGCCGACATACAATTGATGTTATTATTCACACGGCTACCTGTTACGGAAGAACAAATGAAACTTGTCTTGATGTGGTAAAAACTAATTTACTTTTTCCGCTTGAATTGATGACGTTGGCGATTAAACATCACGTTCCTGTGTTTATCAATACGGATTCTATTTTAGTTAAGAACATCAATCCTTATGCGTTAAGTAAGAATCAGTTAGTAGATTGGATGCATTTATTTGAAGGGAAAATTCAACTCATCAATATAAAGTTGGACCATTTTTACGGTCCGAATGATAACCCTATCAAATTTGTAGCGTGGTTGAACCGAGAACTAAAAAATCAAACTCCCTATATCAATTTGACAGAAGGGAGCCAAATCCGTAATTTTGTATATATTAAGGATGTTGTATCCGCTTATCTGTGTGTTTTAACACACTTGTCCCAACTATCTACAGAAAAAGTAAATCATTTTGAAATAGCCGGACCAGAATCGGTCTCCATTCGCCAGTTTGCCCTATTGTTAAAAAAACTATTACATAATACAACTACTTCACTAAATTTTGGAGCCCTTCCCTACCGTAAACACGAAGTGCTTCATTACGAAGTGGATACAAGCGCTTTGAAACAATTAGGTTGGTCCCCACGCTATAATTTAGAATCGGGACTGTCAGAAATGATTGAAGAAGAGGGAACTATATGAGATATTTAATTACGGGTGGATGCGGGTTTTTGGGATCTAATATCGCCGCAGAAATTTTAAAACAAAAACAAAATGAATTAGCTATTTATGATAACCTAACCCGCAAGGGCGGAGAAGAAAATCTACATTGGTTACAAAATCAGGGGAACTTTTCTTTTTATCAAAGAGATACCCGAGATTTTTCGGCGATTTGTGAAGTCGTCAAAACTTTTAAACCGGATGTGATTTACCATTTAGCCGGGCAAGTAGCCATGACAACCTCCATTGCTGACCCTCGCTTGGATTTTGAAACCAATGTGTTAGGTAGTTTTAATGTATTGGAAGCGATTAGGTTGTTTTCACCGAAAACAACCCTTGTCTATTCTTCTACTAATAAAGTATACGGAGATTTGGAATTTTTGACTTATACTCAAACTCCTTCGCGCTATTGTTGCCAACAATTTGCGCAAGGATTTGATGAACATCTTCCTCTGGACTTTCACTCTCCATACGGATGTTCCAAAGGGGCGGCCGACCAATATATGTTAGATTGGGCTCGTATGTTCCATCTCAATACAATTGTTTTCCGGCATTCATCTATGTACGGCGCCCGCCAATTCGGCACGTATGACCAAGGTTGGATTAGCTGGTTCTGCCAACAAGCCCTTGAAACACAAAAAAATCCGCGACACCAGTTTACTATTTCCGGCAATGGCAAACAAGTGCGTGATGTTCTTCATGCGCAGGATATGATTGCCCTTTACCTAGCAGCTCCGCGTTATATCGCACATGCCCGCGGGCAAGTGTTCAATATCGGTGGCGGAATGGAGAACAGTTTATCTCTACTGGAATTATTCCAGTTTTTAGAAAAGGAGTTAAACATTCAACTGCACTATACTCAACTTCCTCCTCGGGCCAGTGATCAGAAAATTTTTGTGGCAGATATTACAAAAGCATCCCAAACATTTCAGTGGACTCCCCGGATAGATAAATGGGAAGGGATCCGGCTTATGTTAAAATGGCTAAAAGATGAATAACAGTCCTGAAGTTTCTATTTGTTTAGGCGCTTACCGTGAGGCGGATAACCTGATCAATTTGTTGCCGCAGTTATCGGCCCTATTGGCTTCCGTGCAAGGCGGATACGAGATTTTGGTAATAGATACTAACCCTAGTTTTGACAATGCCGCGCAAGTATGTAAACAATTCTCGGAAGTTCGATACATTCAACGCGAAGAAAATAACTCTTATGGGGCCATGGTGCGTACCGCTATCAAACAGGCCCGAGGGAAAAAAATTCTATTCATAGATGCCGACGGCTCTCATGACCCTGCCATCATTCCCCAACTGCTCGTCCATGCCGACCATTACGATTTGGTCATTGGCTCAAGGTATGTTTCAGGTGGGCAAACAGAAAATTCTTCTTTATTAAAATTTCAGAGTTGGCTACTCAATACTACCTATCGAATATTCTTAGGGATAAAAGTAAAAGATATTTCCAACAGTTTGCGCTGCTACAGAGCTGACCTATTAAAACCGCTGCATCTAAATGGGGTCAATTTTGATATTTTGGAAGAAATACTGGTAAAACTGATGTTGGAAAACCCTTCGCTAACTATCTTGGAAGTTCCAATTTGTTTTCACAAACGTCAAGCAGGATCTTCTTCCAGACGGTTGATTCCCTTCCTTATTTCACTGGGATGTACGTTGATAAGTTTATGGTGGCTTAAGATTCGATATCGCCTTACGGCCCAGCATTAAGATTTTCTCCGCTCTGATAGTGGCGGCCAAATAAAACAAAGGCCTCCGCTACTTTCTCGTCGGTGCATGTTGAGCAAAATTACACAAATCTTGTATATTGTCAGTGGACTCTGTATGAAATCCAGTACATGCTAGTTTTTTCTGTGCTTCCAAATGCCCCTGCTGGGAAGCTTTTTTATACCATTTTTGAGCAAGATTTTCATCCTTGCTGATTACAATTGGATTTGTCATACAATGCGGTCCAAACCACCATGCGGTTCCTCGGGGTATGACTCCGGTTTCATATGCTTCTCCCAGCATAAATTGGGCATCGGCATTTCCTTGCTCTGCAGCTTTTTTAATCCATTTATATGCCTCTGTGACAAAGGCTCCTTCACAGTCGGTTTTAACATCCTCTGCTCCTTCCGGATAAAATAAAGACGTTTCATATTTATTCTCATCGAGGAATACCCCCAACTGATACATAGCATCCGGATCGCCTGCATATGCTTTTTCCGCGAGCTCTAACATAGTTTCAGCAGGTTTTTGTAAATTCTTGTTCTCTAATGCTTTTTTCGCTTGTGGATTGTTATTTTCGACGAAATTTCTTAATAGAAACTCCGCAGGATAGGTTTCGTCAGTAGCCATAAGATAATCTTTACCAATATCTTTGAAATACTCTTTGGCTTTTTCTAAATCTTGTTTTGTCCCAAGCCCCTTTTGGTACATCACCCCTAATAAGTAATAGGCATTTTCATAATTGTATCTGTTATAAAAACGTTCCCCATCGGCAGACTTCCACTGATTGAGGACTTCAAACGCCTTTTTATAGTCTTGTTTGGTTCCTTTCCCGTAAAAATACATTTTTCCGAGCCATACAAGTGCCCTTGGTTCAACGTCCTTGATTCTTTGAGCATACTCAAAAGCTTTTTTATAATTTGTCGGAGTACCTTCTCCATTGTAATAAACACGAATCAAAGCATATAAAGCATCAGGATCGTTGCTTTCCGCAGCTTTACTATACCATTTAAATGAGAGTTTCGGATCTGGTTCAGTTCCGAAAGACCCTAAACCGTAAACATCTCCGAGCATTACTTGAGAAGGAACATAACCCTTATTAGCAGCTGTTGTATATAATTCAAGTGCCTTTTCAGAATCAAAAATACCGTTTCCATCCTCTCCCAATTGATTTCCACAGGACTCCATCACATCATCCCAATAAAAGCGTGCTAAATAATGCATGGCAGGGGCATATCCATTTTGAACGGCTTTGTTTAATTCGTCATATGCCAAAGAACAACCATACCCATAGTACATCTTTAAATTCACTTGCTCATTCTCGTATATTTGGGCCAGTAAATAGCGAGAAAAAGAATCGTTTTTGTCGGCTCCTTCTTGTAAAGAATTAATGGCGTGAACTATATATTTTTTTGTTCCCCAACACACGCTATCATTTACAGTTAGCCTATCTAGTATACGTTTAGCTTTTTCTTCGTTTTTATCCACACCTAAACCATTAAAATATAAGTATGCTAATGCATAAGTTACATCAGCCTTCCCATTTTTATCTATAGAAGAAAGTTCTTGTAGTAAATCATATGCCTTTTTATATTCTTTTTTCTCAATGTAATAATCAGCTAGTTCAAACTTAGCAAATGCCAAATTTTCAAGTAATTCTCTCAAATTAGGGACATATTCCTTCTCTTCATCATTCCTCTTTGATTCAATCGCATCTATGAGATCTATTGCCTTAAAGCCTTCTCGTTGATTCCAGTACGAAATCACGACTTCTTCGAGTTTGCATGAATCGGCGCCTTTGAGTACTTCCTTCGGGTCTTTTTCATAAATTCCAATGCGACAAGAATCAATATCATCTTGAGTTGCTTTAGGATCCTTATAAAGTTTATCACAAGCCGCAAAAAATTCGATGGTGGGCTCTTTGGAATTTGTGGCCTTCTGTTTGGCTGTGTTATCGTTCTGTTTAGAACACGCAATAAGGCTACTTATAAGCAATAATAATAGTAGACATCTATTCATAAAAGCTCCAAATATATGATTTATAAAGTAATAGGAATAGGTATATTGTAGCAATGATATTAGGCTTTTTACACTTTTTTTCAAATTTTCTACAATATACACATGTTAAAAATAACCGTTATTCTCGGTGATATAACTAAACTCCATGTGGATGCTATCGTAAATGCCGCCAACCATACCCTCTTGGGTGGTGGTGGAGTGGATGGAGCGATCCACCGCGCCGCAGGGCCAGAATTGCTCGAGGAATGCCATACATTGGGTGGTTGTCGTACCGGAGAAGCCAAAATAACTGCCGCTTATAATCTACCATGTAAATATGTGATTCATACGGTTGGCCCAGTTTGGTACGGCGGAGAGCACGATGAGATAAAAGATCTTTTTAACTGTTACACAAACTCCATGCGTTTGGCGGAAGTTTATGGTTGTGAAACTGTTGCATTTCCGTGTATTTCCACAGGTGTATATCACTTTCCAAAAGAACAGGCCGCCCAAATTGCCATAACCGCTATAAAACAAATATCTCCCACATTAAAAGCAGTAAAGGAAGTGACCCTTGTGTGCTTCTCCGAAGAAGATAAGAAAATCTACGACAAATTGCATAAAAGGCTCTAATGCAAGCCTACTGTGAATTATGCTATAATGATAATATAGGAGCGACGGTTTTGGGGGCTCTTTGTAAATTTTTTGTAAATATTTATTTTAAGTATTACAAAAAATGCTCTGCAAACCGAAAATTGCGAACCGATTTCTCCGACGAGAAAATAGCAAAATTTAAGTAGATTTAAGCCCAGTTGGCGCAGCGGTAGCGCGTTCCCTTGACATGGGAAAGGCCACAGGTTCGATCCCTGTACTGGGCAAATTTAAGCCACCCATTGGGTGGCTTTTTCTCAGCAATGTTTTTAATGGCTTTTTTAGTTTTATTCGAATAAATTAACAAATTTTATGGTTTAACATTTATCCTTCTCTAAAAATGTTAAACCATAAAAAGAGAAACTTTCCTATTAAATTAAACAGGTATTTGGTTATGCCCCTAATTACGACTTGGTAATCGGTTCTAGGTATGTTTCGGGTGGATAAACGGAAAATTATTTTTTATTAAAGTTCCAAAGTCGGTTACTTAATGTCACTTATCGTACTATCTTTGTAATAAAAGTAAAAGACATTTCCAAAAGAGAAATTACTATCTCTTCCGTAGCATAGTCCACTTCTTTTTTAACAAGATAAATGCTTCTGCACATAACATGGCAAACATGGTTAATAAAGCAAATCCTGTTACTAA